>VFSW01015967.1_pt1 | contig 10283 bp, 8 predicted proteins | sample 5358111 | NCBI WGS metagenome assembly VFSW01 (sample SAMN11554181, study PRJNA540505) | mine drainage metagenome | isolation source: sediment from site ElyBrook_90M | place: USA: Ely Copper Mine, Vershire, VT | collected 2017
GGCGACGACAGCAGCCCCAGCCACCGTCACGCCGGCGACCGCGCAAGCGACAACCGTGCCGCCGACCATTCCGCCGCCGACCGTCGCTCCGACGACTGCGCCCGCGTCGCCCGTGGCTCCGCCCGGCCTCTACGTGACCGCGATGCGATTAGACCCACCCCAACCAACACACGGACAAGCCGTTTCGTTCTATGTTACTTTTCTCAACACCGCCACCACGGACAACAACCAAAGATGGCAAGTCTACATTTACAAAGCCGACACTCCGACCAGGAGGAACAACGAAACCACCGTTCTTCTCACCACATTTCAACCCGGTTCAGTCGAGTTGAAGGCGCTCGGAACATTCACCTTCGGTCCCACCGGCAGCCCTTGCGATTATTTCTACGCGGTGGTTGATATCCTGGATATCAATAACAAAGGAACGGATCTGACTCAACCTGACGGCAAGGTGTTCCAAAAAGCCCTCGTGATCTGTCAGTAGGATTGACACGCGCGAGAACAGAAACGGGACAGGAATGATTCCTGTCCCGTTTCAATTTCGCGCTCGCCTTACCTTGAATCGAACAATCGATCCACCGCCTCGGCGAGCTGCCCCAGGTTGCCCACCTCATGCGCGGCATCGCACAGCGGCGCGTACTGCAGCATGTCACTGTCGCCGGTGCCCCAGATGCGCGGATTCTCCGGATTCAGCCAGACGACCTTGCGCGCGCGCTTTTTGATTTCCTGGAACGCGTCGAGCCGCGGATTCAGAAAATTATTGCGCCCATCGCCGAGAATGATGACCGTCGTCCGGTGATCGACCGTGTCGAGATAGTCCTTGCAGAAATGCGCGAGCGCAAATCCAAGGTTGGTATTGTAATAGCCCGGCGGATTACGATCCAGCACGCGTTCCACCGCCGTCTCCGGGCGGTGCTGCGCAAATTCGGCGCTGACGTCGAGGATATCGTCGATGAAAACGAAACTGCGTGCGCTGTGAATCTGGTCCTGTAATTCGTACACCAGCCGCAGCATGAACTCGACCACCGGGCGCACCGAGGTCGAGATGTCGCAGATCAACACCAGCTTCGGCTTGAGATGCCGGCGCTTGTGCTGGAGCTCGATCGGCACGCTGGCATGGCGCAAGTTCGCCCGAATCGTTCGCTTGGCGTCCAGCACGCCGCGCTTGCCGCGCCGCTGCCGCAGCGCCGCGCGGGAGCGCAGCCGCGCGGCAAGCCGCCGGATCTGATTCCGCAATTCCGCCATCTCGCGCTCGCCCAAAGAACTGCACGCGCGCTGCATCAGATCGGAACCGCGGATGGGCTGGCGTTCGCGCGGGTTCTCCGCGGCGTTCTGCGCGCTGCGCGCGCCGACGTACTGGCGCATCTGCTCTTGCAGCGCGCGCGCGTTCTCCGCCGCGATCTGCGCGAGACGGCGGATGGTCTCTCGATCCATCCCCAGCGCTTCCAGTTTCTCGATCAACTGCTCCAGCAAGTCCTGGAACTCTTCGTCCATCCCCAACTGGCGCATCATCCGCTGCGTCAGCCACGATTGCTGGTACGGATACCGCGCGAGCGGTACGCCGGCTTGGTTTGCCATCTGCTCTAGTTCCTCGCGCGTGGGATTAGCGCCTTCCAGCAGATAGCGCATCAGCTGCTGCATCCTTTCGTTATCGCCGAGCAGATCGCGCATCGCGTCTTTGAGCCGCTGCATATCGTCCGGCGACAGCTCTTCGTTGGGATTCGTCAACGGCGGTCCGCCGCTGCCAAAGTACAACGGGAAGAGTTTCTCGAACGCGGGAACATCCACCGCGTCCTTGACGAGCGTCGTCCGCAGCGCGGCGCGGAACAAGTCGCGTTCGGAGACGCCCAGTTGTTCTATCGCGCGGAACGCGTCCGCGCTCTCCGCGAGACTGACGCGCACGCCCGCCGCGCGCAAGCCCGCGATGAATTCCACTATTCGTTGGTCCATCATAACCTCATTGCAGATAGCATATAGCTGATGGCTAAAGGCGATCTACTATCTGCCATCGGCTATTCGCCATCTGCCACTCACTTCCGCGGCGGCTGACGATAGCGCGGCGACGCGCCCTTGCCGCGATCCTCTTCGTCGTCATCCTCGTCTTCCACGACATTGAACTCGCCGATGATACGCTGCGCGCGCTGAACATCGTGCTCGTGCTTGAGCAGCACCGTCAGCGTGTCCTCCAGCGTTTTTTGATCGATGCTTTTCGCGTTGAGCATCACGAGCGCGCGCGCCCAGTCAATCGTCTCGCTCACGCTCGGATGCTTCTTCAGATCGAGCTTGCGCAAGCGCTGCACCAGATCGACCGCCTGCTGCGCCATCTGCGGCGCGAGATCGGGTACTTTTAATTTGACGATGCGCAATTCCGCTTCGGTCGTGGGGTAATCGATGAAGAGATACAGGCAGCGGCGCTTGAGCGCTTCCGATAGTTCGCGCGTGTTGTTGCTCGTCAGGATGACGAGCGGCATGTGCTTCGCCTTGAGCGTGCCGAGTTCGGGGACGCTGACCTGAAAGTCACTCAGCACTTCGAGGAGGAACGCTTCAAACTCCGCGTCCGCGCGGTCGATCTCGTCGATGAGCAACAGCGCCGGCTTGTCCGCGACGATCGCGCGCAGGAGCGGGCGCGGCAAGAGGAATCGTTTCGAAAAGAACACGTCTTCCTCTTCCGCCAGTTTGTCCGCGGCTTGCGCGAGCGTCGTCGTATCGTGCAGCAGATCGCCCAGCTTGTCGCGCAGCAACTGCGTGTAGAGCATCTGCTTGGCGTATTCCCATTCGTAGAGCGCTTTCGTTTCGTCCAGCCCTTCGTAGCACTGCATCCGAATGAGGTCGCGCTGCTCGATGCACGCCCATGCTTTGCCCAGTTCCGTCTTGCCCACGCCCGCCGGTCCTTCGACCAGGATCGGCTTCTGCAATCGCTCCGCGAGAAAGATCACGGTCGCGATTTCGTCCGTCGCGATGTACTGCTGTTGCGCGAGCGCGTTTTTTACTTCCGATATATCCTTGAACATTCAGTATCCTTTCTTGGGTTCATTTTTCGTCGTAGGGAACGGACGCCGTTCCGTTCCGACTGGAACGCTACAGCGAGCGTTCCCTACGACGGCGCATTGGAATCCTCTCCGCGATCCATTTCACCCCAATCGCGATCAACGGCAACAAGAGGATCGTCGGGATCGGCGGGCTCTTCACCATGAACGCGCCAGTTTGCAGAAGATCGAGATAGTATTTGAATCCCCAGGTCAGATCGGGGATGAACCACGACCACGTAAAGCCGTACATCCAGAAGAAGATCGTCACTTGAAGCCAGATGATCGCGGCGGCAAAGAACGCGGCATTCACTTCAGTGAGCGCGGTCTCGTACTTGTTTTTGCCGCGCGAGAGTACGCCGACGACTATCGCCGATACCATCAGCGCGAGAATCGCGTCAATCGTGCGCGCGGCAAACCACGATACGATTTCCGTATCCTCGTTCAACATGCTGAGCGAAAAGGAGTAGCCGCGCCCCAAGAATAATACGTAATAGACGATGAAATAGACCGCTGCGCCGATCAGCGGAATCTTGAAATCCCACTTCATCTTGCGCATCAGCCACAGATACAGCGCGAACGGAAGCAGGAAGAGTATGGCGAGCGGCGTCCGCGCGAGTTCTTCCTGTTGCAAGCGGTTTGCGCGCAGCGCCGCCGCGCGTTCGCGCGTCGCCTGGACATCCGCGCTCGCGGCAGTCGCCGCCGCGTCGTCATTGCCGGCAGCCAGCGCGGCTTGTGCTTCCGCCAACTTGGGATGATCGATGGTGCCCACGCCGATCACTCTGGCGATACTGTCGTATCGGTTGGCGATTTCCTGCGCCCAGTCGACGCTGCGCGGTGCTTGAACGCGCGCGGTCGCATCGAGCAAATCGAACATCGGACTGCCTTGATTGTCCGTTGGAAAACTCGTGCCCAGCAGCATCGCCGTTGTCGGCGCGATATCGGCTTGCATCGCGAGTCCGTACTTGCCCGGCTTGATCGCTTTTCCGGCGGCAACGAATTCGACGTTCAAGACAACGGACTCCGGTCCGCCATGCCCGCCGCGATCGATGTGACCGTGATCGGCGGTGAAAAAGATCGTCGTCTTGTTCAGATCGATCACCTGCAACAAGCGACCGAGCCGCGCGTCGACGTCCTGCACCGCGCGCTGCGCCTGCGGACTGAAAACGCCGTAACCGTGATACGCGTTGTCGGGCGCGGTAAAGTGAATCAGGAGCAAGTTCGGATGATTCTCTTTCAATAATTTGAGCGCGTCGGCTTCAATCGCGTCGTCCTGCTGGCGCACGCCGTTAACATCGCGATGCGGATCGGCGGGTCCAGCTTCGCCCATCACTACATCGACATGCCCATCGAATTGTGTTTTCCAATCCGCGTCGCCGGTGAGCGCGGTCGATAGCCCGGCGCGCCGCGCCGCGAGAAAGATCGAGTCCATCGGCGTGACATGCCCGTCAAAATTCGTCGTCTGTCCGTGCTGCTCCTGCCACGCGCCGGTGCCGATGACGGTCCAGCCCGGCAGTGACAGCGACGGCTGCCCAACGCGCATCACGCGATCCGCGCCGATGGCGCGCAGCGCGTTCACGTTCGTCATCTGCTGCGACGCATCCAGCCGCAAGCCATCCGCGACAACGATGACGACCTGCGATGAAAGCGGAGTGCCGGCATTGCCGGGAGCAAGTTTGTCGACGTACGGCGTCTGGTAATCGACAAACGCGGCGAACGAACTCGAAGTCAGTTGAGTCGCGCCGAACAGCCCCCACAGAATGAGGACAAGCGGTGCGATGCCGAGCGCGAGATATTTTTTCAAGTATGGATGCTCCGTTCAGTTTTCAGTATCCGGTATTCAGTATTCAGTGGGCGACGGACTGAATACTGAATACTGAATACTGATTACCGATTACTGGTCACTGATCACTGTTCACCGAATACTGCTCGCTCGCATTGAACTGCGTGCGATACAACCGCGCGTACAGCCCATCGCGCGCGAGCAGTTCCGCGTGCGTGCCTTGCTCCACCACCTGTCCATCGTCGATCACGAGAATCACATCCGCCGCGAGGATCGTCGAGAGCCGGTGCGCGATGACAACGCTGGTGCGTCCCTTCATCAGCGGCTTGAGCGCGGCTTGGATCAACGCCTCCGATTCCGAATCGAGATTCGAGGTCGCCTCGTCCAGCACGAGGATGCGCGGGTCTTTGAGAATCACCCGCGCGATCGCGACGCGCTGCTTTTCGCCGCCGCTCAGCCGATAGCCGCGCTCACCGACAATCGTGTCGTACTTCTGCGGCAATTTGGAAATGAAATCGTGGATGTTCGCCGCGCGCGCCGCGCGTTCGATCTCGTCCGGCGTCGCGTCGAGCTTGGCGTAGAGCAGGTTCGTGCGGATCGTATCGTGGAAGAGATAGGTCTCTTGGGTAACCATACCGATCTGCCGCGAAAGCGAGTCGAAGGTCACGTCGCGCAGGTCGTGCCCATCGATCAGCACGCGTCCTTCGGTCGGATCGTACAGGCGCGGGATGAGGTACGTGATCGTCGTCTTGCCCGCGCCGCTGGGACCGACGAGCGCGGCGAGTTGGCCGGCTTGGATTTCGAAATTCACGCCGCGGAGCGCATCCCGGCGCGTCGGCACGAACAGCGGCGCGGGTTCTTTTTCGCCGCCATTCCCATCCGCCGCCGGAAACCGCACGCTCCCGCCGCTTCTGCCGCTAAAAACCGACTTGGGTATTCCCGGCGGCAACGACGTGTCCAGCTCCGCGGCGGTTTGTTCCATGTACGAGAAAATCACATTCTCAAAGCGAATCTCGCCGCGCGCCCGCGCCAAGTCCACCGCGCCGGGGCGATCCTGAATCTCGACCGGCAAGTCGAGCATTTGGAAGACGCGCTCGAACGAGACCATCGATTGGGCAAAGTCGACGCGCGCGTTGACCAGCGACGAGATCGGCGCGTACAATTGCGTGAGGTACGCCGCGAACGCGACGATGGTTCCAATCGTGAACGCGTTTTGCAAAACAAGATAGCCGCCCACCCACCACACCATCGCGGTGCCGAGCGCGCTGACCAAACCGAGCAGCAGAAAGAACCAGCGACCGACCATCGCCTGCCGCACGCCAATGTCGCGCACGCGATTGGCGTAGCCGCCAAATTTTTCCGTCTCGTCCTTTTGCCGCCCGAACAATTTCACCAGCAGCGCGCCGCTGACGTTGAGCGTCTCGCTCATCATCGCGTTCATCTGCATGTTGAGGTCGAGCTGCTGATTGACAATATCGCGCAGGATGCGTCCGACGCGGCGCGAGGGCAAAATAAACAGCGGGAAAATGATGAGCGCGAGGAGCGTCAGCCGCCAATCCAGCGAGAGCATGATCACGAGCGTCGCGACGAGCTGGAACGCGCTGGTGATGATCGAGACGAGCGTGTTGGTGACCGCGCGCTGCGCGCCGACGACGTCGTTGTTGAGCCGCGACATCAACTCGCCGGTTTTCGTGTTCGTGAAAAAGCGCAGCGACATCCGCTGCATGTGCGCGTACAGCGACCGGCGCAGATCGGCGATGATGCCTTCGCCGACGCGCGAGGTCAGCCAACGCTGCCCCACGCCGTTGAGTCCGTCCACCAGCGGAATGGCGATCATCCCCAGCGCGAGCAGATTCAGCCGCGCCAGGTCTTTGTTCGGCAGCGCGTGATCGATGAGGTCGCGGAAGAGGAGCGGCGGCGCCAGTTCGATCAGCGACGACGCGAAGATCGAGAGGAGGGTCAGCGTGATCCTAAAGGTGTATGGGCGCGCGTACGTGGCGACCCGCCGCAGCAAATCGCGCGTGACGTGGGGCTGCGCGTCCTCATTCGCGCGGACGAAGCTCCACCATCCGCCGCCGCCTGCTGGACCGTGCATCATTTATCGTTGCCTCATCTAGAACCCGTACCACTTCTGACGCAATAATTTCGCCTGCTCGACAAAAAATGCCTTGACCGTTTCCCACTCGACCGGAATGAGCAGGTTGGGTTGAAAGTCGGCGTCGGCATTCTCAAAGAACGTCAGACTCTCGACCGCTTGAAGCTCAAAATCGCGTGCGAACGGATACTTGGCGCGCCCAAGCTCCAGAAGAGAGTCGATGGGATTCGACTGCCCGATAAAGTAGAGATCGTAGAAATCCTTGCGGCTCGCGCGGCTGATCAGCGCATCGAGTTTCATCATTCCGATATCTATCGGCGATGCCAACAGCACGCCTTCAAATTCAACGCCTTGCCCGACGAGAGAATAGCCATAACCAAAGAAACCCGTCGAAATACCTTGAACCGAAAACAGCAAACTCCCTACATGATCCGTAAGCACGCTCGGATTGAGAGACGCCATGGCGGAGACAATCTCCGCGCGTGACTCATCGCCCAGTTCGTCTTTTTCGGTGAAAAAATCAAGATCGACCGAGGTACGATGCCCCAACTGGAGAGCAAGGGAGGTGCCGCCTGCCAGATAGAACCGCGACGCGAACGGCTGCCGACCGACATGCTGCAGAATGGCGAGCATAGCGCTCCCAATCGTCTCAATGTGGGGATGGTCTAGTAAGGCCATACTCGACTCTGCCAGCCCTGGCGCTTTTGCGGATCCGCCACGTCAAGCATCAAGCACCAATAATTGAACCGCCGCTTGGGGAGGTAACTCCAACCTTTGCGCCGCACCCACTCCGCGACGCGCGCGCGCCCGTACCGCCCGAACAGCCAGCGCAGTTCTTCGCGGTTGCCCCACGCCAGCGTCCGTTCGATCACCAGTTCCGCGTCGCGCTCGGCGTCGAGCTTCTCGAACGTGTATTCCTGAAAGAATTGCGCAAGCGTGCGCGGAATTTCGGCGGCAACAGTTTCTGAATCCATCGGCGTCATTCTACCACCACTCGCCGCGCGGCGTCAACCGCATTTTCGATAACAGCCATATCTTCAAAACGAAAAAACGCCGTACGGTCATGCCGCGCGGCGTTTCATAGAATGTCTGGCGCTTTGGATTCAATCGAACGATGACAAAAAGCGATCGTACTCGGTCAATGCTTTGAAAAGTTCGTCCTCGTCAAAGTCGGGCCAAAACGTCGGCGTGCTGAGAAAGACGCTGCGCGCGGCTTGCCACGGAAAGAAATTCGAGAGCCGCTGGTCGCCGCCGGTGCGAATCACCAGGTCCATATCGCCGAGACCGGCAGTATAAAGATAGCGCTCGAACAATTCCTCCGACAGCGCGTCGGGATGAATTCCGTCTTCCAGCATCCTGCGCGCCGCGCGCAGAATTTCGAGCCGTCCGCCGTAGTTGAACGCGACGTTCAAGATATAGTCGCGATTGTCGCGCGTCAACGCGACCGCGCGCGCGACTTTATCCGCGAGCGCTGCCGGGACGCCGTCGAGCGAGCCGCTGTGGATCAGCCGCACGCCCTGCGCGCGAAAGTTCTCCGTCTCGCGGTCGATCACTTCGCCCAGCAGTTCAAAGAAACCGTCGATCTCCGCGCGCGGCCGTCCCCAGTTCTCAGTCGAAAAGACGTAGAGCGTGACAACGCGGATGCCGTACTTGGAGCACGCGTCGAGTACGCGGCGGACGTTCTGCGTGCCGTAGCGATGCCCGGCAAGCCGCGACCAGCCGCGCTGACGCGCCCAACGCCCGTTGCCGTCCATCATAATTCCAACGTGGCGCGGGAGATGACGAAACGTCGACGCGCGCAATCCTTGCGAAGGTTCGGAAACCTTCGCAAGGTTACTCTTGGGTAACTGAACGCTCAATTTCTTTTCCGACCTCGACGCTTTCCAGATCTTGATTCGCGCTCCAGTGCGCGAAGAATTCCACATTGCCGTCCGCGCCTTGCAGCGGCGAACGGCAGATGCCGCGTACGCGCAGACCCATCTCTGCCGCGTACCGCGCGGTTTTTTCGATCACGGCGCGGTGGACGCGCGCATCGCGCACGATGCCGCCCTTGCCCACCTGCTCGCGCCCCGCCTCGAACTGCGGCTTGATCAGCGCGATGATTTCCCCGCGCGGCTGTACAAGTTTCTGGGCAACCTGCAGAACCAGCGTCAACGAAATGAACGACACGTCGATCACGGCGAGGTCCAGCGGTTCTGGCAGCGCGTCGAGGTGGCGGATGTTCGTTCGATCCATCACGACGACGCGCTGGTCGCTCCGCAATTTCCAAGCCAGCTGTCCGTAGCCGACGTCGATCGCGTAGACGCGGGTCGCGCCGCACTGCAACAGGCAATCGGTAAACCCGCCGGTCGACGCGCCGATATCGGCGCAGGTCTTGCCGCGCGGATCGACGCGGAATGCGTCCAGCGCGCCTTCAAGTTTCAGCCCGCCGCGTCCGACGTATTTGAGCGGCGCACGCAGCGTGATCGCCGCATCGTCGGCGATGAGCGTCCCGGCTTTATCAGCGCGATTGCCGTTCACCTGCACATCGCCGGCGAGGATGAGCGCCTGGGCGCGCTGCCGCGATTCCACCAGCGCACGCTCCACCAGCAAGACGTCCAATCGCTTTTTGGTCACCACTCAAAGATAAGCGTAACGCGGTAAAAAGTCAAGTCATTTAGGATTTTCGATTTTGGATTTTCGATTTTGGGTTCCAGACCTTCGGGTACCTTCCAAAATCTCAAATCATAAATCGCAAATCCTAAATCTTAAATTGACTTTGCCGAGAATCCGAATATGATACCCGCAACTTGGAGGACATCGTGCTAATCAACTTGCTCAAGACCATGCGTCCACGCCAGTGGATCAAGAACCTCATCATTTACCTTCCGTTCCTGTTCACCCTACACCAATACTGGCAGCCCTTCACGAACGAGATGTATGTGATGTTCGCGACGGCGACCGCGGCGTTTATTCTATTTTGTATCTTGTCCGGCGTCGTCTATCTCCTCAATGACTTGGTGGATGTCGATAAAGACCGGCTGCATCCGACGAAACGCTTCCGCCCGCTCGCGTCGGGAGCGCTCACGCGCGGTCACGCCCTCGCGGCAATCGCCGTGTTCGTCCTCATCACGCTGCCGCTGGCGTTCGCGCTCGATTTCGAATTTGGAATCATCGCGGTGCTTTATTTTGTAACGATGCTGCTGTATTCGTTTGTTCTCAAGAACCTGGTCATCATCGATGTCTTCACGCTCGCGGCGGGGCTGGTCTTGCGCGCGCTCGCCGGCGCGGCGGCGATCCACGTCCCGGCATCGCCGTGGCTGTACGTCTGCACGGTGCTGCTCGCGCTCTACCTCGGTTTTAGCAAGCGCCGCCATGAACTGCTGCTGTTGGAAGAGGA
>VFSW01015968.1_pt1 | contig 10282 bp, 7 predicted proteins | sample 5358111 | NCBI WGS metagenome assembly VFSW01 (sample SAMN11554181, study PRJNA540505) | mine drainage metagenome | isolation source: sediment from site ElyBrook_90M | place: USA: Ely Copper Mine, Vershire, VT | collected 2017
TGTGATCAAAGGGAAGGTCCGTGTCCCTCTCAACCCAGAGCGTGCTCGTAGCGCGCTCCACCGTCCCGAGCGTCCGACTCTTTGCCGACCACGTCGTGGTCACGAGCACCGACGGCCTGTCCTGCGACGTGCGGGAGACGCTGGTCCCCCTGCTGACCTTCCGCGCCGAGGGACTCGACCCGGAGGCCGAGCGCGAGGCCCGGCGGCTGCTCGAACGCCTGGGGGCGCTCGAGCTGGCGTGCCTGGACGATCTGGCCGCGCCGGAGGACTGCGACGCCGACTACGTCGTCACGGGCGATGCGCACGCCTGCTGCGCCTTCACGGCGCGGGCGCTGACGCTCTGGCGTGGCCTCGGATGGCGCGTCGAGCTCGACCCCGCCTATCCGTTCCGCGTCGATGACGCGGAGCCCACCTGGTACGCCCGCGTCGAGCCGTGCGACGAGCGACCCGATTGGTTCGGGCTGGAGCTCGGCGTCGAGGTCAACGGGACGCGCATCGACCTGCTGCCGGTGCTGCTCGATCTCCTCGACCGGCTCGACGCCGAGGGGGGGCTCGACGAACTGGTGGCGTCGTGCCGCTCGAAGTGGGCTCTGCGCGTCAGCGATACGCACCACGTGATGGTCCCCGTCGACAGGCTGCGCGCCCTGCTGCGCGTCGTGGCGGAGCTTTACCAGGGCGAGCACCGTCGCCTTCGCTCGTTCCCCGAGGTCAGGGCCAGCGCGCTCGCCGAGCTCGACTCGGCATTCGAGCGCGCGGGGGCGCGTATCGCGTGGGCCGACGAGCGTGGGGTGACCCGACGCGCCCGGGCCCGCGTCGAGCCTCTGCGACCGATCGAGCCGCCGCAGGGTCTGCAAGCCACGCTGCGTCCGTATCAGTCCGAGGGGGTCGCGTTCCTCCAGCGCCTCGCGGGAGCCGGGAGCGGGGGCGTCCTCGCCGACGAGATGGGGCTCGGCAAGACCCTGCAGACCATCGCGCACCTGTGCATCGAGCGGGAGCAAGGACGCCTGGACGCGCCGGCGCTCGTCGTCGGCCCCACGAGCCTCGTCGGCAACTGGGCGCGCGAGCTCGCCCGCTTCGCCCCGGCCCTGCGGGTCGTCGTCCTGCACGGACCCGAGCGCAAGGCCCGCTGGAGCGAGGTCCCCCACGCGCACGTCGTCATCACGACCTACCCCGTGCTCGTTCGCGACGGGGACCGCTTCGCCGAGCAGCGGTTCCACGTCGTGGTCCTCGACGAGGCGCAGGCCATCAAGAACGCCCGCAGCCAGGCGCGCAGGGCCGTGGAGCGGTTGCAATCGAGCCACCGCGTGTGTCTGACGGGGACCCCTGTCGAGAACCATCTGGGCGAGCTCTGGTCGATCTTCGACTGGCTCATGCCGGGTCTGCTGGGCGACGAGCTGTCGTTCCGGCGCTTCTGGCGGCAACCCATCGAGCAGCGCGGCGACGCCGAGCGCCTCGCCGCCCTTCGCGAGACGGTGGCGCCGCACGTGCTCCGACGGCTCAAGCGCGACGTCGCGAAGGAGCTGCCGCCCAAGACGGAGCTGCTCGTGCCGGTGGAGCTGGGAGAGAAGCAACGCGAGCTCTACGAGGCCATCCGCGTCGCGGCGCACGCCGAAGTCCGCAAGGCCATCCGCGCCAAGGGCCTCGCGGCGTCCGCGATCACGATCCTCGACGCGCTCACGAAGCTTCGCCAGGCGTGCTGCGATCCGCGTCTGGTCGCGATGGACGCCGCGCGCAACGTGGGCGACTCGGCCAAGCTCGACGCCCTGCTCGCGATGCTCTGCGAGCAGCTGGCGGGCGGCCACCGCGTGCTGGTGTTCTCGCAGTTCACGAGCATGCTCGCGCTGGTCGCCGAGGCCCTTCGCGCCCGTGAAGTGAAGTACCTGATGCTGACCGGGCAGACGCGTGACCGGCAGCGCGTCGTCGACGCGTTCGAGCAGGGCCGCGCCGACGTGTTCCTCATCAGCCTCAAGGCCGGCGGCACGGGCCTGAACCTCACGGGCGCCGACACCGTCGTTCACTTCGATCCGTGGTGGAACCCGGCGGCGCAAGCGCAGGCGACCGACCGTGCGTACCGCATCGGCCAGACGCGGCCGGTGTTCGTGCACAACCTCTACGTCGCCGGCAGCGTCGAGGAGCGCGTGCTCCAGCTGCAGGAGCGCAAGCGATGGCTGTCGACGTCGCTGCTGGACGACGGAGGAACGAGCGCGCCGCTCACCGCCGAGGACATCGAGACGCTGCTGGCGCCGATCGACTGACCGCCTTCACTCCCCGGCTGCCACCCTGCACACGCCCATGCCGTTGCACCCCGGCGAGCCCGACGGGCAGTCCACGTTGGCGGAGCAGATCTGGGAGCAGAAGGTGCCCCGGACCTTGTAGTCGAAGCAGAGATCGGAAGCGCACTGGGCGTTGTCCCAGCAGGGCGCACCGAACCCGAGGTTCGCGGCATCGAGGGCTGCATCGGGGGGAGGCGGCGCCGCCGCCCCTCCTCCGTCATCGCGATCACCTTGCCCCATCGCACCCTGCCCACATCCCTGCGTCACCCCCGCCTCGTCGACCCAGAGGACGCAGCCCGCATCGGCTGGACCCGCGTTCGAGTCGGAGGCCCCGGTTGCCGCTGCGTCGTGGCTCGACGCGCGTGCATCGACCGCAAGCCCCGAGTCGCTCGCCCGGTCCGGGTTGCACGCAGGGTCGGACGGCTTGCAGGCGCCGTCGGGGGTGGCACTGCCACCGCTGCACGCCGAAAGCAGCAGCAACGTTACAACCGCGAGCCTCATGCGCTCGTGAGGTGCAACGGGCGTGCGCGTCCCCACTCCCGCGAGATCTCCTCGGAAAAGCGCGACGGGGGACGCCCGAGTGGATCGCGCATGCCCCGGGGCTTCGCCTGGAGGTGGATCAGGGAGCCGCAGCGGGCTGCTCGTCCCAGTCCCACCGCACCCCTGCGAGGATCTGGCTGAAGCCGCTGACCTGGATGCCGTCGGGCCGCCTGGCGAAGATGTACGTCTGGTTCATGGCGTCCTTCGCCGCGAGCTTGAAGGTCAGCCCCGTGCCGCGCAGCTTGTAGCGCAGCATCACGTCGACGTTCTGGTACGCGGGGATCTTGCCGGTGCGGCCCGTCGCGTCGGGGACGAGCGTGTTCTGGGCGTCGGTGAACTGCTCGCCGACGTAGGTCCACGCGACCTCGCCGGCGACGCCGGACCTGTGCTGCACGTCGAGCGTGCCCACGAGAGTGGCCGCGGGCGCGTACGGCAGCCAGTTGTTGTTGTAGGGTCCCCCGTCGAACGTCGCCCGCGCGAACGTGTAGCGCGCGCCGAGGTCGATGGCCGTCGTCTTGGTCCCGAGCGCCTCGCCCAGCCCGAAGCTCGCCCCGCCCTCCAGACCGACGTGGCGCGTGGCACCGCCGTTCACCTGCTCCGTCGCGCCCGAGCTCCCGGTGCCGCTGGAGGCGATGACCTGGTTGTCGAAGTCGATGAGGTATGCCGTACCCTCCAGGTGCAAGAGGCGCTTGAAGGTCAGGCGCGTCCCGAGCTCGTAGTTGATGCTGCTCTCGGGCTGCAGCTGCACGGCGGTGGTGCCCGGGTTCGGGGTGATGGGGCTGGTGATCCGGGGCGGCGCCCAGCCGACGTGTATGCCGGCGTACACGTTCGCCTTCGGCGTCCCGGCCACCATGCCGATCCCGGGGATGACCCCGCTCGCCCAGCCGCCGCCGGGTTGCGACGTATCCGCGTCGCCCTCGCGGGTCACGTCGCTCGAGAAGTGGGCCTCCTCGAGGCGCACGCCCGGGGTGACCAGCAACCAGTCGCGCACTTCGAGCCGGTCCTCGGCGTAGGTCGCGAACGCCCACGTGCTGTGGTCGAAGACGTAGTCCAGCGTTCCGGCGTCCGAGGTCGGGGACGAGCCCGTCCGCTGCTCGTAGTGCGCGTTCTCGTAGAGCATCCGCGCGCCGACGTTCAGGGTGTTCCCGAGTCCCCCGGTCTCGGTCCGCCACTCGAAGCGCGGCTCGACGCCGGCCACGTCGTAGTACCGGTCGAGGATCGTGTCGGTGTTGCGGAAGTACAGGGCGCCGCCGGTGAGGTTGGTGTCGCCGACCCAGTAGTCGTACTGCGAGAGGGGCAGAAGGGACGCGCCGGGCGTGTTGCGGTCGTAGTCCTGGCGGTTCCATACGCGCTGCGTGCGGTACGCGTAGGCGATCGTCGTGAGCTTCGTGTTGTCGTCGAAGCGCTGCACGTGCGTGAGCGACAGGTCCAGGTGCTGCTGGCTCACGCGGTCCGCCGGGGAAAGCGAGGGCTGGCGCGGATCGGCGAGGTACATCGCCTGGGTGAGGCCGTTGTCGTCGCTCATCGCCTCGTCGTCGCGGAAGCCGAGCTTGAGCGTCGCCTCACCGCGCGGCCCCGTGTCGAACACCACCTTGCCCAGGACGTCCGTGATCGAGAACCCCTCCATCCGCGTTCCGTCGCTCTGCTTGTGCAGGAGCTGGACGACGTAGCGTACGTGCTCCGACGGCGCGTCTCCGTGGCTCAGCAGGACGCTCGTGTACGCCTCGGGCCGGTTGCCGAACAGGCACGGACTGCCGGAGCTGCACCGATCGCCCGCCCACCACCCCGCGTCGATCTCCGCCGTCTCGTGGCGGTGCTCGGGCGGCACCAGCGTGAGGAAGTTGATGACGCCGCCGATGGTCTGCGGGCCGAACAGGATGTTGCCGCTGCCCTTGACCACCTCGATGCCGCGCATGCGCTCCATGGCCGGCACGTAGTAGAGGTCGGGCTCGGCGTAGGGGTTGACCGACACGGGCACGCCGTCCTCGAGGATGAGCACGCGCCGCGAGCGCCCCGGATCGAGGCCGTGGATACCGACGTCCAGTCGCAGCCCATTCGACTCCGACTGCGTCGCAGTGAGGCCGGGGACGCGCCGGAGCATCTCCGACACGTCGACGGGCTGCGCGTCCTCGATCTCCTTGCTCGTCACGAGCGTGCCCGATCCCGGCACCTTCTGCAGAGCGTCGGCCTTGTCACCGATGACGCGCACCTCGGGCACCGGCTGGGGAACAGGAGGAGGAACGGGCGCGGGCTCGTCGGCGTGCGCGAACCCCGAGCCGAGGAGGCAAGCCAGGCAGGCCGGCGCAGAGTGGAGGACGGCGCGCCTCACGGTGCCTTGCAGACCCCCATCATGTTGCAGCCCGGCGACGGCGCGGGGCAGTCGGTGGCCTCCTTGCAGGGCTTGGAGCAGTGCGGGCCCTTCGCGGGGAAGGCGTCGCACGAGGTGCCTGGCGGACACTGCGGGCTGCCCGGAGCCGTGCTGCACGGCGACAGGAACTCGAGGCCACCTCCACCGTCACTCGCACCGTCGCCGGGACTGGCCTCGACGCCCGCCTCGGGCAGGTACGGACTCTCTTCGAGATCGCAGTTGCAGGTGCCGTAGGACGCTCCGGCCTCCGGATCGCAGACCGTGAACCCCGCGCGACCGTCGGCGCAAGTGCAGCGCTCGACGTCCTCGGGCAGGCAGTTGGTGGCGCCATTGCCCTCGCCGCACGCGACCACGACCACGGCGAAGAGACTCAGCGCGCAGGCCAGCAGACGGTCACGCCGATGTGTCCTCCAGTTGCCATGGGCGCGCATCTGCGGAACTCGGCTGCAACCCTGGATCCAGGGACCCTTCTCCAATGATCTCGCAGTCTCGCGCTCCATCCGCCCCGCGCTCGTCATCCGCCCGCCCCTGCCGCCCCGGGTGAAGCCTTATCCACCTCTGGATCGCCTGTGACTTCGGTGTAACCGCGGGAGACGGGCGAGGATCCCGATTTCCCAGGGATATTCCGCGTCGCGTGCACCTGCGAGCGACGGTACGCCGCCTGCAGAGGGGGTCAATCAATGGGATACCCCGCAGCGCGATTCGCGGCGATCCGCTGGGGCGCACTGGCGCTCGCGTTCGGCGTCGCCGCCAGCTGTTCCAAGGCGACTCCCAATGCGTCGGCACAGCCCGCCGCCCCGCGACCAACGGTCGCCCAGCGCCCCGTCGTGCCACCGCCCGCCGACGGCGAGCACGGCGAAGGCAAGAAGGGCGAGGGGCAGTTCCGCGAAAGCGCGGTCTACGTCGACGGCAAGGCGCGCGGCGTCCTGCGCTTCTCCGAGCTGCCGCCGGGCCTCGAGCCCGTCGCGCTGCCCGAGATCGACGATCTCGACGTCCCCCGGTACTACCGGCTCTGCGACTACTTCACGCGCGTCGGGATCGACGTCTCGAAGATCCGCGAGATGCACGTCTACGGCTCGCATGATCGCGTGGCGGTCATCACGGGCGACGAGCTCCGCGCCGAGAAGGACCGCGTGATCTTCGACTTCACCCAGCAGGTCGCGGGCAAGCCCCGCGCCCGGTGGACGAACCTCCACGCGCTCGCTCACCACCCGATGGTCGATGTCATCCTCGGGATCTCGCTCTACCAGGACAAGGCTCCGCCGCTCTATCAGCACGGTGAGCTGCTGGTGGACGGGCAGCCCGTCGAGGGCATCCCCTACGTGGAGGACGGCATTCCCAAGGGCACGCGCGTCTACGTCGACGGCAAGCTCGCGGGGTGGGTGCGGCGCAAGACGCTGCCGGACAAGCTCATCGCCCCGGGCAGCGAGCGCGTCCACGCGAAGTTCTCGACCGACGCGTTCCTGACCTACGTCGGCGCCGACTCCCGCGCTGCCAAGGCAATCGACTTCTACTCCGGCGACTCGCTGCTCGCGCGGCTGGACGGCCACGAGTGGGCGAAGAGCAAGGGGCAGTACGTCTTCGATCTGCCCAACCGCAGTCACGGGCAGGTGAACGAGTCCTTCCCGGGCGACCAGGCCGCCCGCCTGTCTTCGATCGAGCTTTACGTCCGCACGACCCCCCCCGCGCGCAAGGCGGATCCTGAGGCTTTCGAGCAGCAAGATGGATCGGGCGAGGCCCAGACCGGATCGGGAAACGGCGATGGAACGGGCGGGAACAGCGGCGGATCGCACGGAAATGACGGTGTAACGCCGGTGGCACAAAGCGTGAAGGGTGGGTCGGAAGACGAGCTCTGAAGGAGCCGGAGCTCAGGTCAACCGCTCGCGTCGGGGCGAGCGCACAGCGCGAAAGTTTCAGGAGGCACGCAATGTCAGTCAATTCCAAGGGCACGCGTCGGTTGATTGGGCTCCTCGCAGGGCTAGGCGTGGTCGGGCTGTCAGCGGTCGCGCAGGCGGCCACCGTCCAGCTGTCCACGGGCGTGCTGCTCGTGAAGCAGTCCTCCAACGAGAAGGTCTCCCGCGGCACCGGTGCAGGCATCCTGATGCCGCGCCTCGAGATGCTGAGCGGGAACAAGCTGCTGGCCATCTGGATGGACTCGGCTCCGGACTCGATGGTCCCGCCCTCCAACGCCAGCGACAACAACGGCTACTGGGAAGGCAAGACGGCGATCATCCAGCTGAGCGCGACGGCTGCCCCCCAGATCATGAACACGCAGCAGATCACCACGTTCGACGGTGATCGGCCGTTCAACCACCCGCGGCTCGCGTCGGCCGGCGACTACGTCATGGTGGCGTTCGCCTCCACCATCGAGGATCCCAACACGACCAACGAGTACGTGATGATCCTCGACGACACCGGCAAGGTGGCGCCGTTGACCGGCACCTCGCTCAACGGCGACAACCAGGTATACGACGACAACAACCAGCTCCAGCCCGTGCTGAACGTCGGCCAGAACGACGGCGACAACCACGGCGCCTCCGAGATGCACTACATCGGCAAGGACGCGCAGGGCGTCGACCACTTCATCGGTGGCTACCTGCACAACAACAACGACTCGTACGCCTTCGGGATGAGCGTCACCAAGACGGCGACCGGCTACAACGCCACCCAGGACTGGTCGACGCTGTACACGCGCCCGGCCAACATCGGTCGCCCGACCATCGCCGTGACGAGCCCGACCACCGCGACCGCGTGCGCCGCCAAGGGCAACAACCGCCCGCCGGAGATCGGTATCCAGTGCGTCACGCTCAACACGATGACCGGCCAGATCACGAACAAGGCCCTGGTGGCGCCCTCGCAGCCCGACCAGAAGGTCTACATGAACCAGCCGACCATCACGGCGCTGGGCAACGGGATCTGCGGCCTGGGGGTCGTGATGTCCGACGGCCAGGGGCGCAACCGCAACGGCCACTTCCTCGGCTCGAACACGAGCATGGCCTACACGATCGACTGCAACACCCTGGAGGTGAAGAACACCCAGACGGCCGTCGCGCCGTTCCAGCGCCACGCGACGATGACGAGCTCGGTCTTCGGCAACCAGGGCCAGACCTTCATGGGATCGCTCGGCTGCTCGAGCACCGGCGCAGGCGGCGCGGGTCTGCAGCTCATCTCGGTCGACTCGAGCGGCATGATGTCGGTCGACAAGCAGAACAACATGATGCCGGTCATGTGGCAGTGCGACACCGCGTGGCTCTCGTACAAGGGCCTGCGCAACCCGCGCAACCAGGGCCGCGACTTCCTCCACACCCTGGGCAACGTGCCCAACCCGGGGTTCCAGAACCCGCACGGCTGGATGCCGGAGGTCTCGAACTTCGCCGTCTCGCTGGTGCCGGCCGTCAACACGTCCACCGACATCCGCAACAGCCTGTTCATGTCCTTCGCGCCCATCGCCTGGGACAAGAGCGTGACGGTGACCATGGGCGAGGCCGTCCCCGTCAGCCAGATCCCGACCGGACCCTCTCCCACCAGCGGCGGCACCGGGCCGATCGTCGGTGGCAGTGATCCGAACGTGAACGGCCCCGGCGCGGGCGGCGGCAGCACGGGTGGCGGCGGCGGCCCCGTCGGCACGGGCGGACACGGCTGGCACAACGGCTACGCGGGCGCGGACAACGGCTCGGGCGGCTGCAGCGTGACCGACGTCGGCAACACCTCGTCGGAGGACCTCGGAGGTCTTGCGCTCCTCGGTCTGGGTCTGGTGGCGGCCTCGCGTCGCCGCGCTCGTCGGAACGGTGAGGTCTTAACATGATCCCCAGGGCAATGTCGGTCACATTCGTGAGTGCGCTGCTCGTGGGCGCATGGGTAGGGTGCGGCAGCGACTCGGGAGGCACCGGCGGCCTGTACGGCGGCGGGAATCAGTACCAGGGTGGCAGCGGTGGCCCGGCGACGACGGGTAGCAGCAGCGGCTCCACCACGGGCTCGAGCTCCGGAGCCACCGGCAGCTCGAGCGGCGGCACCGGAAGCAGCAGCGGCGCCACGGGCAGCAGCAGCGGCGGTGGCAGCAGCAGCGGCTCCTCCAGCGGGGGCACTCCGGTCGAAGCCGGTCCGCCTCCGCTGACCCTGCAGCAGGCGCTCACGCAGTTCGCCAACTGCATGTCGTACACGGCGTTCACCGACTCGAGCGCCAACGGCTACTCCGCCGCGGACGTGGCCAGGTCGCAGACCACGCAGTACGGCGACTGCAACGCCTGCCACAACGCGGGCGACGGCGGCTTCTGGGCGAGCTACGGCACCGTCCAGGGCCAGAACATGACCCAGATGATGTTCTCGGAGACCCAGCAGTTCCCGTACATCTCCAAGTGGGTCACCGGGACGGTGGACACCAACGGCAACTTCAAGGACCTGGCGCCCTCGAACGCCATCGCCAACCAGGCCGCGCTCGCTTCTCAGTGCATGCAGGGCACGCCCTGCCACCCGAAGTTCCAGCTGGACCCGGCCGTCGTCACCGCCATCAACACCTTCGTCACCAACACCATCACGCAGTGGCACGCCGGCACCTGCGGTCAGGCGCCCCCGCCTGCCGATGCCGGCGCCGACTGAGCCCATCCGCTGCAGTGCAGTGTCCTGGACGAGGACACGCCGTAGACTGAGCCCATGCCCACCGAGAGCCGTGTCGATCCGCGCCTGCGGGTCCTCTACCTGCTCTCGGTGGCGCTCGGGCTCTTCGCGTTCCATCGGCTCGACGTCGTCACCGGCGTGGTGGCGCTCCAGGGGGCGCTGTGGCTCGTCGTGGGCCTGGGCGCCGGGCGGCTCGCGCGGCAGATCCGCAAGCTCTGGTTCTTCACGCTCTTCATCGTCGTCTCGTACGCCCTGACGTCCGAGGATGCGGCGACCGACTCGTGGTCGAGCCTGCACGTGCTGTCGTGGACCGTCCGGGTCAACGTCGCCGGCGCGCTCGCGGGCCTGACCATGGTGCTGCGCATCGTCGGCGTGATCCTCGCGGCGCAGGTCGCGCGCGCGGGGGATGGAAGGGCGGTCGCGGCGGGCCTGGGCAAGCTGGGCGCACCGCGCCTCGTCGCAGCGTCGATCGATGCCGTCCTGGCAC
>VFSW01015969.1_pt1 | contig 10282 bp, 4 predicted proteins | sample 5358111 | NCBI WGS metagenome assembly VFSW01 (sample SAMN11554181, study PRJNA540505) | mine drainage metagenome | isolation source: sediment from site ElyBrook_90M | place: USA: Ely Copper Mine, Vershire, VT | collected 2017
CGAGATCATCTTCACCTTTTAAAAGTAAGGCAAGTTCATATTCTTTTTTATCCTTTTCTTCGTTGGTCATAGTTCCCTATTGTAGCCGAGCCGGTCAAAAAAGTCCAGCCCAGCGCCGCTTGATGGCGTTTTTTTATTCGGTCGCGACCGCCGCTTCCTCCTCTTCCGCCACGTCCGACTCGTGGAGCATTTCATCCGGCAAAAGATCGCGCTTTCCAGCGGGGATCAGGCGACCAATAATAACATTCTCCTTGAGACCGCGAAGTTTGTCGATCTTGCCTTCGATCGCGGCTTTGACGAGCACGCGGGATGTATCCTGAAATGACGCCGCAGACAGAAAACTTTCCGCCGAGAGCGAGACGCGGGTAATCCCCAAGAGTACCTCTTCCGCCTTTGCGGGCCTTCCTCCCGCTTTCTTGATCTCTTTGTTCACTTCGAGGAACTTCGATTTTTCGACGATCTCTCCCATCACAAAGTCCTGCGCATCGCCGCCGTCTGATATTTTCACGCGCGAGAACATCTGCTTCACGATCATTTCGATGTGTTTGTTGTTGATGGAGGCGCCTTCCGAAAGATAAATTCTCTGCACTTCATTCACGATAAAACGGCCCACCTCCCGCATACCCCTATGCTCGAAGAGTTCGTGGATATCGAGGTTTCCTTCCGAAAGCTGGTCGCCCTTCACGACCTTATCGCCCGCTTTCGCGAAAAGTACCGTTCCACGCGAGATGCTGATCTCCTGCGCCTTCGCCTTCTTGTTATCTGCGATGAAACGGACCACTTTGAGCGTTCCGCGCTCTTCGATCTTGTCAATTGTGCCGTCGAACGGCGCAAGGATGGCGCGACCCTTCGGGGCGCGGGTCTCGAAAATTTCCTCGACGCGCGGCAGACCGTGCGTAATGTCCGCTCCGGCGGCGCCTCCCTGATGGAATGTACGCATAGTCAGCTGGGTACCCGGCTCGCCGATGGACTGGGCGGCAATGACGCCGACCGCAGTGCCCATTTTTACGAGCTCGTTATTGCTAAGGTCGTAACCGTAACACTTCGCGCAAATGCCATAGAACGTCTTGCAGGAAATCGGCGAACGGACGATGACTGAATCGAGCTTGGACGCCTCGATCTCTTCGGCGGTGTCGCGGTTGATGGTCTCGTTCGCGTGAACAAGTATCTTGTTACCGACCTTCACATCGTTCAGCGCGGTACGCGAGAATAATTTGGAAGCGAAACTGTGGTTGAACTCCTTACCATCGCTACGCAAGATCTCCAATCCCTCTTTTGTTTTGCAATCCTCTTCACGAATAGTGAGGTCCTGCGATACATCCACCAAGCGGCGGGTGAGATAGCCCGCTTGAGCGGTCTTGAGAGCCGTGTCGGTGGTTCCCTTGCGCGCACCGTGGGTCGCGATGAAGTATTCAAGCACCGAGAGGCCTTCTTTTAGTGATGATTTGATAGGAAGTTCGATGGTCTCTCCCTTTGGGTTCTGCACGAGTCCTTTCATACCCATCATCATGATCGGCTGGGACCATGAACCACGGGACTTCGAGTCAACGATCTGATAGATAGGATTGTCCTTTGGGAAGATGCTAAGAATGATCTTCGCAAGATCGTCTTGGGCCTTCTTCCACATCATAATGATGCGGCTGCGGCGCTCTGGCGCCGTAAGCAAACCTTCGGCGAATTGGCTGTTGGCAAGATCTACTTCCTCAAGCGTCTTTTTGATGATTCCTTTCTTTTCCGGCGGAATAATAAGATCTGCCATTGCCCATGTGATGCCGGAGATCGTGGCCATCTCAAAACCGAGAAGCTTCATGCGATCGATCGTGTCGCGCGTAACGTCCATGCCATGTTTCTCGAAAATCTTAGAGAGTAGCTTGCTCAGCTTCGGCTTGGTCATGATGTCGTTCACGTAATCCATTTTGCCGTCGAGCGTCTTATTGAAGATCAAACGGCCTACGGTCGTTTCCATCCCATCGATCTTGATCGGCGTGTGAAGGGTGATGAAATTGAACTGATACGCAAGCATCGCCTCGTCGAAATCGACGAAGTGACGGAGCGGACCATTTGCCTCTCCCATGCGGGTGATGTAATACAGGCCAAGCACCACGTCGTTGATCGGGGCGGTAATGAGGTCGCCGGTGGCGGGCTTCAATAGATTGCGTCCCGCGGACATGATCTCGCGCGCTTCCTGCTGCGCGGCATCGGAGAGCGGAAGATGGACGGCCATCTGATCGCCGTCAAAGTCGGCGTTGAACGCCGGGCAGACGAGCGGTGGAAGCTTGAGGGCGAGTCCTTCAACAAGCTGTGGACGGAACGCTTGCACCGAAAGCCTATGCAATGTCGGAGCGCGGTTCAAAAGCACGTGCTTGTCTTTGATGATCTCTTCCAAAATAGCGAGCACTTCCGGAGTATGCTCTTCGATAAAGCGCGACGCGCTACGGATATTATGCGCAAGACCCTGTTTGATGATCTCGCTGATCACGAACGGGCGGAACAATTCCAACGCCATGCGCTTCGGAATGCCCATCTGGTCGATCTTGAGCTTCGGCCCGACGACGATGACCGAGCGACCGGAATAGTCCACGCGCTTGCCGAGCAGGTTCTGGCGGAAACGGCCCTGCTTGCCCTTTAACATGTCCGCGAGGGAACGAAGCGGGCGGCGCTGTGCCGAAAGCTGTTGTGTGCCGAATCGCGCCGAGTTATCGATGAGCGCGTCGACAGCCTCCTGTAGCATGCGTTTCTCGTTGCGAACGATGACGTCCGGCGCCTTGATCTCCAAAAGCTTCTTGAGGCGATTATTGCGATTGATGACGCGGCGATAAAGATCGTTCAGGTCGGAGGTCGCGTAACGGCCGCCATCGAGCGCAACCATCGGGCGAAGGTCCGGAGGGAGCACCGGAAGCACGGTCGTGATCATCCATTCCGGCCGCCCGCCGTTGCGGATCATGGCCTTGAACATCTTGAGGCGGCGAAGCAACTTGCTCTGCGCCATTGGGTCTTTTGCTCCCTCGAGCTCGGCTTCGATCAGCTTCACCTCTTTTTTAAGGTCAAGCTTCTGCAGGATCGATTGGACCGCTTCAGCTCCGCTTGACGCCTTGAAGATATTCCCAAACTTCCGGGAAAGCGTGAAGTATTCGTTCTCGGAGAGGATCTGGCCGATGCGAAGCTTCTCCAAATATTCCTTCGTCGTGTCCGCGGCGTCCTCGATCTCCCCTTTTACCGTCTTATCCTTATTGCCGACGGTCTTGAGCTTGCCTTTTAATTCTCGATCGAGATCCTCAAGCGCCTGCGTGCGGTTCTCTTCTTTGATGTCGGTGATGATGTATGCGGAATAATAAATGACGCGCTCCAATTTTTGCGCGGAGACGTCGAGCGCCAACGAGAGGCGCGACGGAATGCTCTTGAGGAACCAGATGTGGCTGACCGGCGTCGCCAAAGCGATGTGGCCGATACGCTCGCGGCGAACCGCGGCACGCGTCACTTCGACGCCGCACTTATCGCATACCACGCCCTTATAACGAATGCGGCGATATTTACCGCAATAGCACTCATAATCTTTCGTAGGTCCGAAGATGCGCTCGCTGAATAAGCCATCTTTTTCCGGACGCTGAGTGCGGTAATTGATCGTCTCCGGTTTGATGACCTCGCCATGCGACCAGCGCAAGATATCCTCCGCCGATGCGACGGTGATGCGGAGCGCCGAAAAAGCATCTTTGCGATCGCCTTCGTTCTCATAGAGCAACTGGATATTGAAACCGAGCGACTTCAATTCGTTCACGAGCACGTTGAACGATGCCGGAACGTTCGGCTCTTTAATGGTCTCCCCGCGGATGATCGATTCGTACGCAGCTGCACGGCCGACGACGTCGTCGGATTTGATCGTAAGCATTTCCTGAAGCGTATGGCGAGCGCCATAGCCTTCGAGAGCCCAGACCTCCATTTCTCCGAAGCGCTGTCCACCAAACTGCGCCTTGCCACCGAGCGGCTGCTGGGTGATCAAAGAGTACGGGCCAATGGAACGCATATGCGCCTTGTCTTCCACCAAGTGATTCAGTTTTAACATATAGATCTGACCGACTGTCGCGCGGTTCTGGAATGCTTCGCCCGTGCGGCCGTCGAACAGCTTCATCTTGCCGTCCTCCGGCAAACCGGCCTTCTTCAGCTCGGCGCGGATATCCTCTTCCGTCGCGGAATCCAATCCCGGCGTGATGGCGCGATAGCCAAGTTTCTGGGCCGCATAGCCAAGATGTGTTTCCAGGATCTGTCCAAGGTTCATACGCGAGACGACGCCCAACGGATTTAAAATGATGTCCACCGGCGTTCCGTCTTCTAAATATGGCATGTCTTCCACGGCGCGCACCTGCGAGATGACGCCTTTGTTTCCGTGGCGTCCCGCGAGCTTATCGCCCGCCTGCACCTTGCGAAGCTCCGCGATCTCCACCTGAATGCGGCGAATAATGCCTGGCTCCAGCTTATCGCCGCGCTCGCGGTCGAAGATCTTTACGTTTACGACGCGGCCGATCTTTCCGTGCGGGAGCGTGAGCGAAGTATCCTTCACGTCGCGCGCCTTGTCACCGAAAATGGCGCGAAGTAAGCGCTCTTCGGACGTAAGCTCCGATTCGCCCTTCGGTGAGATCTTTCCGACCAAAATATCGCCGGCTTTTACTTCGGCACCGATGCGCACAATTCCCTCTTCGTCCAAATTCTTCAATTTATCTTCTGAAACATTCGGAATGTCATAAGTCGTGACCTCCGGCCCAAGCTTGGTGTCGCGCACATCGCACGAGTACTCGTCGATATGGATCGAAGTAAAGCGATCCTGCTGTACCACGCGCTCCGAGATGATGATGGCGTCCTCGAAATTCGCTCCTTCCCATGAGACGAACGATACGAGCAAATTCTGCCCGAGCGCAAGAATTCCGTTCTCTATGGAAGGACCGTCGACGAGCACCTGTCCCTTCTTGACCGTATCGCCGCGAAGCACGAGCGGCTTCTGCGAAATGCACGTAAACTGGTTGGAGCGCTTGAACTTTTCGAGCGTATAATTCTTCGTTATCTTCGGATATTTTACTTTAAGATGCGCGCCGTCAACCTCAAGGATCTCTCCGTTGTCTTCGGCGACGATGACGTATCCCGAATCAAGCGCCACCTTCTCTTCCTGCCCCGTCGAAACGTACGCGGCGTCCGGCTTAACGGAAACGACCGCCTGGCGCTGCATGTTCGAACCCATCAACGCGCGATTGGCATCGTCGTGCTGAAGGAACGGAATGAGTGATGTAGCAACCGAGATGAACTCATGCGGCGCGACGTCGATGAGGTCGACCTCGTCCGGCGTGACCGTGCCCGGCTCGCCTTTTATGCGCGCTTCAAGCGTGGGGCCGATGAGCTTGCCATGTTCGTCCTTGGGACTGCCGGCGTGCGTGATCTTATACTTCTCCTCTTCTGAAGCGTCATACCAAACGATTTCTTTTGTAACCACGCCGTTCACTACTTTTGCGTACGGCGCCTCCAAAAACCCGAAATCGTTGATACGGGTGTAGCTTGCGAGATAGTTGATGAGGCCGATGTTCGAACCTTCCGGGGTTTGAATCGGACAGATGCGGCCATAGTGCGAGCGATGCACGTCGCGCACCTCGAAGCTCGCGCGCTCGCGCGTGAGACCGCCCGGACCGAGCGCGGAAATGCGGCGCTTATGCTCAAGCTCCGCGAGCGGATTCACCTGGTCCATAAACTGCGAAAGTTGGGATGACGCGAAAAATTCCTTAATGACCGCCGCGATCGGACGGAAGTTCACAAGCTGTGCCGGCATCAGATTATCTTTGTCTTCCGTGGACATGCGGTCCTGGATGATGCGGCGCAACCGCGCGAGACCGATGCGCAACCGGCCCTGCAGAAGTTCGCCCACCGCCTTCAAGCGGCGATTGCCCAAGTGGTCAATATCATCCGGCTCCGAATCCGGATCGTTATTTAATTTAATGATCTCCTTGATGATGGAAACAAGGTCCTCTGCGTCGAGCAGCTTGTTCGTTTTCTTTTTTGAAAGCTCAAGGCGCTGATTCATCTTGTAGCGACCCACCTCGGAAAGGTCATAGCGGTCCGGACGTTCGAACATCGCGGCGATCAAGTTCTTTGCGGTATCGGCGGCGGCGGGATCTCCCGGACGCTGACGCTTATAGATCTCGATATACGATTCGGCGGCATCCTTTGCCACATCTTTTTTTAATGTCGCCTCTATATATTTAATAAGACCCGTATCTACGCCCGCGAACGTCTCTTTTATCTTCTCGGTATCCATGCCGAAGATACGGAGCAAATCGGTGACGGGCACTTTGCGGTGACGGTCGATCTTGACGCTTATCATACCGTCGATGTCGGTCTCGAACTCAAGCCATGCGCCGCGGTTCGGGATGATCTTTGCGCCGAAAAGCTGGCGGCCGCGGTACGGCACCGCGGTAAAGTACACGCCCGCCGAACGGACGAGCTGGGCGACAACGACGCGCTCGACGCCGTTCACGATGAACGTGCCCCGCGTGGTCATGATCGGAAAATCTCCAAAGTACACTTCCTGTTTGTGCTCATGGCCGGTGCGATTGTTCACCAGGCGCAGGGTACAGCGAAGCGGCGCTTCGTACGTGGCTTCTTTATAGCGAGCGGTCGTCTCGTCGTATTTTGGTTCATCAAAGCGATAATTGGAAAAATAAAGTTCGAACTCTTTGCCGGTATGGTCGCGGATCGGAGAGATCTCCTCAAGCAACTCGTTCAACCCCTTTTCGAGGAACCATTGATACGACTTTAACTGCGCCTCGTTGAGGTTATAGGGAGAAATGAGCGGTTTTGATTTTGAAAAGTCTTTGGTGGAGGAAAATGTTGCCATGATTTTTTAAAAAGTTTTTATGTCATCAAAAACGCGCAATCGCAAAGCATTACCTTTGCGGCGGGTCCTTAAATGCGTCGATGAAATAACATAGGATGATCATTTTTTTGTTCGACCTTTACAACAGCAAAAAACGGCTCCGCCCTTCCTTTTTTCGAGGGATACCGTTTCTTAATTGCCTTCTAAGTATTTAACTTTATTTTGGTTCTGTTCGTCAAGGGTCTTGGCGAATATTGTTTTTCCCGTCGCAGGGTCGCTTAAGTAATAAAAATAGGGGGAACTTTGGGGATGAAGCGCGGCGGTGATGGCAGAGATGCCCGGGTTTCCGATGGGCGCCGGAGGCAAACCCTTATACAAGTAGGTATTGTAAGGCGAATTGATTTTGAAGTCAAGCGCCGTCAGGGAGCAGCCCTGTGCGGTGGAAGTGGGGTTCGCCCGGAGTTTGGCATAGCAAACCGTCGCGTCTATATCGAGCGGCATCCCGTCCGCCAGGCGCTTGAGAATGATTCCCGCGACGATCTCCCGATCGGTTTGACTGGGCACCTCTTTTTCCAAGATCGAAGCGATAATAAGATCTCTCTCGGCATTCGCCGGATCGGCGGCGAGCAACGGAGCAGCCTTGGCGTTAAAATTATTGGTCATTTCCTTTACCACGTTTTCCACGCTCGTATCCGTATAGAACTGATACGTATCAGGAAACAGGCGTCCCTCTAGATTTTGCGTGCTCGTAAAATTAATGAGTGCCCCAGGGCGGATCACGAGCGCGTCACTCAATATCCGATCGATATCATAGATGTTCGAACCTTCTGGAATGGTGACCGTTGCCTCCCCCGCCGTACCGCCAGAGATGGCGGCGACGATCTGCGGCGTGCTCATTGACGGGCTTAGGCGGTACAACCCCGGCCTCAATGTGGATGCGCGGCCGTCCATGACTGAGAAAATATCGAACGCAAGCGGCGAACGAATAAGATGCGCGGCGTAAAGATTCTGAGCGACCTCCCGGAATCCTTCACCGGCACTTATCTGAAATATCGCCGGAGGGCCACCGACAGTAGCGGACGCCGGATCGAGAGCGAGGGTGAAAAAAAAGAGGCCGGCGGCGGCGATGACGATCGCAACAATAACCACTCCGATGATATTCTTTTTTTTCATGAACGTTTCCTTATCGAATTGACCATCGACAGCGTAAAGAAATTCGCAAGCATGCTTGAGCCCCCATAGCTGAGGAACGGAAGCGTCACCCCGATGACCGGCGTGAGGCCGGTCGTGGAACCGGCGTTCAAAAGGAATTGCACGCCAAGCATCATCGCCGCGCCAAGGCAGATGAACTTCTCAAAATTCTCATCGGCGAGCATGCCTATCCGAAGGATCTGAAAAATAAGGAAAAGGAACGCCGCGACAATCACGATCGCGCCCGCCATTCCCCACTCCTCAATGAACGCGGCAAAGACGAAGTCATCCGGCGACTCGGAAAGAAATCCAAGCTGGGTCTGCGTCCCTTGCCCGTATCCTTGCCCCCAAAATCCCGCAGATCCAATGGCGATCTTCGATTGCGTCACGCTGTAATTGATGCCCAACGCGTTCTGATTGGGATATAAGAACCCAAGGATGCGCGCGCGATGGTACGGTTTCAAAACATACGTCCAGATAAACCCTCCGGCGATGGCGATGACCACGATCGCAACCACTATCCGGCGCCACGGTAACCCAAGTAATAGTAGGAATCCAAACCAGATACCGAAGAAGATCACCGCCGAACCGAGATCCGGAAGCTTTGCCGAAATTGCGGCCGGCACGATGAAAAAAATGAACGAGGTGAAGATGTTCTTCCATCGCGCGATCGCCATATGCCGACGACTGAAATAGTTGGCATAAAGCAGGATGAGTGCGACTTTCATGAATTCCACCGGCTGGAGGCTGAACGGACCAAGCACCAGCCAACTGTGCGTATTGCGGATAACGGGTGACGCAAACAGCGCGATCACCATAAGCGCCAGCGCAAGCGCATATAATCCCCACACGACCCACTGGGCGCTGAAGATCGCTCGAACGTCCACAAAAAATGAGCCTATGATAAGGCCGATGCCAATAACGATCCAGAGTGCCTGGAATACAAAAAAATGCATCGAGATCGCCGAGAGAATGACGAGGCTTGCGACGAGCAGTATCCCAACGGGAATGAATAAAGCCAACATGCAGATAAGGATATATAAAAGTTTGAGATTCCGCTAGCGAAGTGCGTATATAATGATCTGATTCAATGCGGGATTGATATTCGGCTCGGTTGGATAGATCACGGAGAAATTATTGGTCGTTCCGGCGCCGACGTTGCTTAATTGCGTCTGCGAAACGCCGATAGGGTTCCCGTTTGGATCATTGAAAATGACCAAAAGAGAGACCTGCCCGAATGTAGCAACGCTCGTATTGATGAGCTGTCCTCCGACTGATACGGTAGTGGACGCAGCGACAGCCTGGATGTTCTGAAGCGCGAACTGGCCCGGCGCGATTGCGGGAATAGCGCCGATCGTCGAGCTCGGAAGCCATGATGCGCCGGTAATGGAAAGCGTCGCGTGGTCGAACGGCTGGGCGATCGTCTGGTTCAGCACCGCAAGATATTTGCTCTGCGCCGGATAGATGAATGACTGTGCCGGAATGGACTGGATCACCGTGCCGGAGGCATCATCAAGGTCTATCGCATAATCCAAAACCTGCGCGCCGTAGTCGGCACTCTGATTTGTCGCCTGCGCGAGGAACGTGTAATGCCCCGGGCTCGTGACGAACGCCATTACCGTTCCCGCGGTGATTGGCGCCGTACTCGTGGGAGCGCACGTGCTCGGCGTGCACAGCGCAACGGGAGCGCTCGTGAACGGATAGATGAACAATAGATAAACCGCGCCGCAGAAAAATAAGGCGACGATCGCGTAGAGCGTCCCATAAATGAGCTGCTTCGCACGGCGGGTGGACATGCATCTATTATAGATGAAAATAAAAAACGGCGCTTTGATGTCGGCACATCCTACTTTCCCCACCGCAAGCGGTAAGTATCATGGGATTGGGACGCTTTCACTTCTCTGTTCGGAATGGGAAGAGGTGGGACACGCCCAAATGAAGCACCGACATCAAAAAGCCGTTTTATGATGCTGCATCTGAGTATTTTTTCGACCGCACCGCGGACCGGCGGTTCAAAAAATACTCAGACACAGCATCATGCAATGGTTCTGTTGAGATTTGTTGTTCGTTGAAACAACTAATGCAAGTCAGCATTGGGATGGTTGGCGGGTTATTAGTACTCCTTGGCTAAACACTTTGCAGCGCTTACACCTAGAGCCTATCAACGTCGTAATCTGCGACGAAACCACGCATACCTAATCTTGGGGTAGGCTTCGCGCTTAGATGCTTTCAGCGCTTATC
>VFSW01015970.1_pt1 | contig 10280 bp, 5 predicted proteins | sample 5358111 | NCBI WGS metagenome assembly VFSW01 (sample SAMN11554181, study PRJNA540505) | mine drainage metagenome | isolation source: sediment from site ElyBrook_90M | place: USA: Ely Copper Mine, Vershire, VT | collected 2017
TCGACCAAAGCGCTTCAAGTCGGCGGCGCGACGCTCATCAGGGCGCTCTGCCTGGTCGCAAGTGTGGACGAGACGGAGGTTCACCTTGTTTACGACAAAAGCAGTGATCTGGGAACTGCGGCGGCGGACCTTTTACAGCACCGGGCGGTGGAACCTTCGTTGACATTGGAAACCGTTCAGTTGTTTTTCCAAGAACTTCATCGGGCGCGCGGAGCATTGGGCAAGGTGCCTCTGCTGCAAACTATGCTGGAACGATGCACGGCGCTGGAAGCGAAATACTTGATCAAGATCATCACCGGCGACCTGCGCATCGGCCTGAAGGAAGGTTTGGTCGAGGAGGCGGTTGCGGTGGCCTACGCCCAGCCCTTGGAAGAGGTGCGACAAGCCAATCTGCTGTTGGGGGATGTCGGGGAGGCAGCCCGGCTCGCGGCAGAGGGGCGCCTGCATGAAGCGTTGCTGGTTCCATTCCGGCCAGTGAAGTTCATGCTAGCCTCGCCTGAGCCCACGGCGGAGGCAGTCTGGGAACGGGTTAGAGTGAAAGCAGCGTGGGTGGAGGACAAGTATGACGGGATTCGCTGCCAGATGCACAAAGCGGAGCGGCGAGTGGCGATGTATTCGCGAGATCTCAAGAACATCACGGCCACATTCCTGGAAGTGGCCGATGCGGCGCGCAGCCTGGGTGCAGATGCTGTTTTCGACGGCGAGGTTGTCGCGATGCGTGGAGAAAAGGTGCTGCCGTTCGCGGATCTGCAGAAGCGGCTGGGACGACGAGAGGCCGATTTATTCATGCACGAGGAGGTGCCGGTCCAATACGTAGTATTCGACCTGCTCTGGTTAGACGGGCAGACGCTGCTGAGCAGCCGGCTCGATGAACGCCGCCGGCTCCTGGAGTCACTGCCGCCACTGCCGTCCTGCATGAGGTTGGCCCCGGTGGCTCAGGTCAGCAGCGGAGCCGAAATCGAATCAGCATTTGAGGCCGCCCGAGTGCACGGTAATGAAGGGCTGATGATCAAGGACCCCGCGAGCGCTTACACGCCCGGAAACCGCGGGTTAGCGTGGCTCAAACTGAAAAAGGCCTTGGCGACCTTGGACTGCGTGGTCGTGGGCGCTGAGTACGGGCACGGCAAGCGCAGCGATGTGCTGAGCGATTACACGTTTGCGGTTCGCGACGAAACGACCGGGGAGCTGAGAATCATCGGAAAAGCCTACACCGGCCTGACCGACGCCGAGATCCTCGAGTTAACCCGGCACTTCCTCGCGAGTGCAACCCGCCAACACGGCCGATTCTTTGAGGTTCCTGCGGATATCGTACTCGAGATTGCCTTTGACCGATTGCAACCCAGCCGCCGCCACAACAGCGGCCTCGCCATGCGTTTTCCGCGCATTGTGCGGATCCGCACCGATAAACGGGCTAGCGAGATTGATACGTTGGCCACGGCTCGAAAGATTGCCGAGTCGCAGAGCCGCCGGGGCTCCACTTGAGAGACACGGCACTCCGACTCACTTTTTAATTAAATCGAGACGGACGTCTCGACATCGCGCAACTGAAGGTACTCGAGGAGCCGGGTCACACACTCGGCGACGGTCAATTCGTCCGTCCGCAACTCGACTTCAGCGGCAGAAGGCGGTTCATAGGGCGCCGAGATGCCGGTGAACTCCTTGATTTCCTTGGCCCGCGCCTTGGCGTAGAGCCCTTTCGGATCGCGTTGCTCGCAGACTTCGAGCGGGGCGTTGACGTACACTTCAATGAAGCGGTTTGCAGGAAGAATTTTTCGCGCCAAAGCCCGGTCCTCGCGGTAGGGGGAGATGAAAGCGGTGATGCAAATGACACCCGCATCGGCAAAAAGCTTTGCAACCTCGCCTACCCTGCGGATGTTTTCGGTACGGTCCTTGGGCGAAAAGCCGAGGTCGGAACCCAAGCCATGCCGAATGTTATCCCCGTCGAGCACATAGGCCTGGCGGCCCAAATTGAACAGTTCCCGCTCGAGCTCGGTAGCGATGGTGGATTTGCCGGCGCTCGACAGACCGGTCAGCCATAACACGCATCCCGTGTGTCCGTTGCGCATTTCCCGCTGGCGGGTGGTAACCTTGCCGCGGCTCCAGAAAATGTTTTCGCTCTTCGTCGAACTGTCGTGGGTGCGGCGCGGGTAGTTATTCGGAGCGATGATTCCCCCGCCGGAAACATCGAAGCCATCAACGATCACGAAACGCCCGGTTGGGACGATGTCCGAATGCACATCGAAAGCCACGGGCTTTCGGGTGTGAAGGGTCAACTCGCCGACTTCGTGGCGGGCGACGAACGGCTCGCCGGGCCGAGTGACGTTTTCGAGCGTCGAGGCATCAATGACTTTGTGAATGGCTTCGATGTGGCACTCAACCTCCTGGGTCGCCAGCTTGAGCTTGTAAGTTTTGCCTTTGACGAACGGCTGGCGGCCCAACCAAAACAACCGGGCCTTGAAGCTCGAGAGTTCAAAGGGCGGTGCGGAGTCCAAAGCGGCCACGGCACCACGGGCGACAAATACCTGCTCGGTCAGCGTGATGCCGATCGATTCACCGGCGGCGGCGGACGTGGTAGCAGGGGCATTCCAGCGCTCGATACTTTTCACCGTGCTGGTTTTATTGGTGGGAGAAAAGACCACCCGGTCGCCGATCTTGATGGAACCGGCTTCGACCCGCCCGGCCAGGATGCGGCGGTCGTCGAAACGATAGACATCCTGGATCGGCATGCGCAAGGGCTGATTGTCTGGCAGTTCCGCCAGCTTAAACTCGTCAAGGGTTTCGAGCACGGTGGGCCCCTCCCACCAGGGCATGTTTTTGCTGCGCGCAGCAACGTTATCGCCATGCTTTGCGGCAATCGGAATGAAAACCTTGGGGTCAACCCCGATCGTCTTAAGCCAGATGCGGTACTCGGCTTCGATCTGGTTGAACTTCGCTTCGCTGTAATCCTCGAGGTCCATTTTATTGACCAGCACGGCGATTTGGCGGATGCCCAGCAGGTTGAGCAGATAACCGTGGCGCCGCGAGTTTTCCTGCACCCCCTCATGGGCGTCAATTAACAGCAATGCCGCCTCGGCATTGGCGGCGCCAGTGACCATGTTTTTGAGGAATTCCTTGTGGCCGGGCGCGTCGATGATCACGTAATGCCGCTTTTGGGTGTGAAACCAAATCTGGGCGGTATCGATAGTGATATTTTGGTCACGCTCGGACTGAAGGGCGTCCATGAGATTAGCCCACTCGAATGGCACACCACGACGGCTGGCAATCTGCTGAAGCTGTTCGAGTTTGCCTTCCGCCAGTGAGCCGGTGTCGTGGAAAAGGCGGCCAACAAAGGTCGATTTGCCATGGTCCACATGGCCCACAATCACGATTTTAAGCTGTTCGAGCGAACGCGCGGAATTTCCGTTTCCTGAACTCATGGATTTAAGTTTTACATGTACCCGTCTCGGCGGAGTTTCTCGAAGGCGTCCTCACTCTCCTTGTCCTGGGCGCGCCCGGAGCGTTCCGGCGTTTTGGTCAGGCGCAGTTCCTCGATGATCTCACGGACGTTCTTCGCTTTGGATTTGATGGGCAGGGTGCAGGGAGCGCAGCCCAGGCTGCGATAACGCTCGCCTTTGTCATTGGCGAAGTACAAGGGAATCACCGGGATATTTTCGCGCTCGATGTACTCCCAAATGTTCACTTCGGTCCAGTGCAGCAACGGATGGATGCGGATATGGGCTCCCTTCTCGAAATCGGTTTTGAACTGGTCCCACAGCTCCGGCGGCTGGTCTTCGACGTTCCATTCCATGTTTTTGTCGCGCGGGCTGAAGTAGCGCTCTTTGGCGCGGGTTGGCTCCTCATCGCGCCGCACCCCGACGATAACGCCGGTAAAATGATGTTTATCGAGCACTTGCTTGAGCGCGTCCTTTTTGAGTGTGCCGCAGCACTCGACGCGCGTGGCCTTGCCATTGGGAAACGTAAGACCGCTCCGGAGAACCTCCTCATTCTTTCCAACCACCAATTGCAGCTTCCAGTCTTTGACCAACTGGTCCCGGTACTCGATCATCGATTTGATCTTGTAAGTCGTGTCCACGTGCACGAGCGGAAAGGGGACGTGGCCGAAAAAAGCTTTGCGGGCCAGCCAGAGCAGGACAGTCGAGTCCTTGCCGATGCTCCACAGCATCGCGAGGTTCTCAAATTTATTAAACGCCTCGCGGAGGATGTAAATGCTCTGGTTCTCCAGTTTCGATAAATAGTCCATGGAAATCGCTTAAAGTTAGCGTAATCGCGGCGGCCGCGGCAACCGACTAAATTTGAAAATCCACTTTCTTCGGCATGAAGGTGTGGATGCCGCACTCGACCTTGTTGAACCCCGTCCAGCGGCCCGCGCGCTCGTTTTCGCCGTTGGTGGTGTGGCGCGTGCAGGGCTGGCAACCGATCGAGCCGTAGCCACGATCATGCAGCGGATTATACGGAATGTGGTTCTCGCGCAAATAATTCCATACCGCCTCGCGAGTCCAATTGGCCATCGGATTGAGCTTGATTATGTCGCGCCCGGACTGCTCGTCGAAAACGTACAGCTCGATGATGCCGATGCCGGCCCGAGTATCGGATTGCTGCCGGCGCAGGCCGGTGACCCAGCAGTCCAACTCGCTGAGTTTATCCCTCAGCGGCAACACTTTTCGAATAGTGCAGCAAAGGTCCGGGTTGTGTTTCCAGAGCTCGGGGCCGTTGATGTCTGCCTGCTCTTCGATCGTCAGGTCAGGCTGGAGGGCCTCGATTTCGATGCCGAAGAAATCCTCCAGGCGCTTTTTCAGCGCGAGGGTTTCCGGAAAGAGCAGCCCCGTGTCGAGGGTGAAGACCGGCAGCGCCAGGCGGTTTTGGGCCGCCAGGTGCAGCATGACCAAACCGGCTCCTTGAAAGCTCGTGCCGATGGCTGCGCGCGGGCCAAATCGTCGCCAGCTCCAAGCCAGGATCTCCTCAGTGCGCTTGCCGTTGAATTCTTCGTTCAAGGCGCGGACTTCGGGCGCGGTCAGTATGTCTTTGGAGGGCAGCACGCTCTTCGGGGAGGGAGTCAGGTGCGGGAAACCGCCGGCTCGTGCCAGAGGACGCGGGCGCAGAAATCACCAAAGCGTTCGCCTTTTTGCCGCTCTTTCACATAGCGCACCAGCACCGCCTGCAACTCGTTCATCAGGTCGTCGCTTTTCACTGAGTCTTTGTAAAGCCGGTTTAGCCGTGTGCTGCCTTCGTTGCCACCAAGATACATTTGGTACTTGTTTGGAGCCTTGCCAACAAACGCGACTTCAGCCAGGTAAGGCCGGGCGCAGCCGTTCGGGCAACCCGTCATCCGGACGGTCAGTTCCTCGTCCTGCAATCCTAAATCCGCGAGCAAATGCTCGATGCGCGATACGGTATCCGGCATCACTCGTTCGGATTCCGCCAGCGCGAGGCCGCAAGTGGGCAAAGAGGGGCACGCCATCGATGCCAGCCGGGTGCGGCTGTAAGGGTTTTTCGAAGAGACGCCGTGCTCGTTGAGCAGTTGGTCAATTGCTTCCCGATGCTCCGGCTTGATATTGACCAGCAGAATGTTCTGGGACGCCGTCAGGCGCACCTCGGGCTGAAAGCGTTCGATGACGCGGCGAAGCGCCGTCTGGAGTTGATAGCCTTCGTCGTCCCGCACTCTCCCATTTTCGACGAACAGACCGAGAAAATAATTGTCATTCGTTTGGCGATGCCACCCCAGCAGGTCGCCCTGTCTCGTGAATTCAAAAGGCCGGGCTGCCTCGAGCTTCATCCCTGCCCGCTGTTCGAGCTCCTGCCGGAACCATTCCACCCCACGGTCCGCTATCACGTATTTGAGCCGGGCGTGCTTGCGATTACTCCGATCCCCGAAATCACGATGGATGGTGATAGCCGCCTTCGTGATGGCCTCAACGTGCTCGGGTGCGATGAACCCAACCACATCGGCCAGGCGCGGGTAGGTCTGGGCGTTCCCGTGCGACATGCCCATCCCCCCGCCCGCCAGCACATTATAACCCACCAGTCGGCCATTCTCTTCGATGACGACAAAACCCAGGTCGTTGGTGAAAATATCAATGTCGTTCAGGGGCGGGATGGCAAAGGCGGTCTTAAATTTGCGCGGCAAGTAGGATTTCCCGTAGAGCGGATCGACAAAATTCGCCTTCTCCTCGGCGGAAAAGTCCATTTCCCGGCCATCAATCCAGATCGAATGATAGGCTGGCGTCCGGGGGGCCAGTTCTGCGGATAACTTGCGCGCCTCGGCAAGCACCTGGTCCACCAGCGGACTGGTCGCTGGTGTTGGCGGGGCCATAACGTTTCGCTCAACGTCACCGCAAGCGGCGATGGTGCTTATGAGCGCGTCATTGAGCGTCTTCATGGCTGCGCGCACATTGGCCTTAAGAATGCCGTGAAACTGAAAGTCCTGTCGCGTGGTGATTCGCATCGTCCCATACCCGTAGCGACGCACCAGCTCATCACAGGCGAGATATTGCCGGGCGGTCAGAACCCCGCCCGGAAACTTGGTTCGCACCATGAGGATGTAGTGTTTGCCGGTCTTGCGCTGGTCGCGATCATCCTGCTGGTATATGCCGTGGAATTTCAGAAACTCGTAGTCGTCCTCGGAAAACCGCTCGGCTGAGGGATCAGCCAGGGTCGCCGCAATGGTGCCGGCCAGCAAAGGGTTTGCCTCTTTGAGGCCTTCATTCCGACTGAGTTTCACAGGAGCATTCGCCGCTATCATAAGTGAGTTACTTATATTGGTAATGATTGTCCGTCTCTTCGCCCCTTCTGTCAACGGGAATCTCGCTCCGCCGGGAGGGCGAGAACCTTAAGCGCCGCAGAAAAGGCCAATTCTTCAATTCGCGAGAATGAAACGAATCCGGCCCAATCTCAACGCATTTATGCACCTCACGTTAAGGGGGTTTCCCCTGTTTGCAAAAGGCTGCAGGAAGGGCTAGGTTGAAGCATAAGAAGAGGTTAAGCTTGCTATTGTACAACCTGTTTCCGTTATTGGCCGGCCCATTTACCGCTTGGCGGCCGCATCTGCAACGCGCGGCCGCTATGGGCTTTGAATGGGTGTTCATCAACCCCATTCAACAGCTGGGAGCTTCAAAGAGCCTTTACTCGATCGCCGACTATTTCAGTTTCAATCCTGTCTTTGTGGATGCCGCGAAACACGAACCGCCAGAGGTTCAGTTCCGGAGCGTTGTCGAGGGCGCTCACGAGCTCGGGTTAAAACTAATCATGGACCTTGTGATAAACCATTGCGCCATCGACTCACCGCTGACCTGCGAGCATCCGGAGTGGTTCGTGAGGCACCGGGATGGACGGATAGCCAACGCTGTTTGCCAAGACAAAGACAGAACAGTCGTTTGGAAAGACCTGGCGCAGTTTGATCACGCTCATACGCGGGACCCCGAGGGGCTTTATAATTACTGCCTCAAGGTTGTGCGGCATTTGTTGGGCCTGGGGTTCAGCGGCTTCCGCTGCGATGCCGCGTACCAGGTGCCCCGAAAAGTCTGGTCACGGCTTATCCGGGACACCCGCCGGGAACGGAAGGACGCTCTATTCATAGCGGAGACCCTGGGCTGCAACGCAGACCAGACGAAGGAAACCGCCCGCGCCGGCTTTGACTATGTTTTCAACAGTGCAAAGTACTGGAACTTCCGCGACTGGTGGCTGTTGGCGCACTATAATCTGCTGCGTGAGAAGGTGCGGTCGATTAGCTTTCCCGAGAGCCATGACACCCGCCGGCTCTCCGAGGAGTTTAACGGCAATATTAACGCTTTAAAGCAGCGCTATTTATTTTCGGCGTTTTTCTCCTCGGGCCTCATGATGCCGATGGGCTTCGAGGTGGGGCTGCAAACGCGGCTGCATGTCGTCAACACGACGCCCGGGGACTGGCAGCGGAACGGGATTGATCTCTCCCCTTACATCACCAACGTCAATGCGATGAAGAAGAGCCACGCCCTGTTTTTGGAGGAAGGCCCCACAACCTTGTTGAACTCACCCAATCCCAACGTGCTCTTTATGTGGAAGGGCTCGGTCAAACGCCCGCAAGAAGCCTTGCTGATCCTGAATAAAGATCCCTGGAATTACCAGGAATTCTATGTCGAGCAGCTTCGACCGTTTATTTACTCCGGCGCTCCATTGAGTGACCTATCACCCGAATACCGGCTTGATTACATTCCCGAGCCGTTTCATTACGCTCTGCGGCCCGGCCAAGGGATTGTTCTAACCACGAACCGGGGTTAACGCGCTGCCAGATTTCTGCTGTTAGGCATAGATCCCCGGGGTGGGCTGCGCTGCGCGATGTCAAGCCATGTCCTTGCGAACTCTCTTGACATTTAGCGCGCCGCATTGTATGTATTAGACACGTTTCCCGTCGTTAACAGGCCGTCGCTCGCTGTTCATCCGCGCCTCGTCAACGTTTGCGGCTTGCTGGAGGCGGGGGGAGTCATGATGCAGAACATCTCAACGCTCAGCGGGGGGGTGCGCACAGAAGCACAGCTTCTGGCGTTGCGCCGCCTCTCGGAACAACCTCTCGAAGCGCTTATGAAAACAACCGCCACACTTTTTCTTGCTGTCATTGGCTGGGGTCTGTGCGTTGCGGAAACGAACGCCCAATCTCAGCCTTCGCGCACGCTGTTCTTTTCCTCGAACCAGTGGCCGCCGGGGGCGGGGTTATTCGTGGCGCCGCCGGGGAGCTGGATCGGCGTGCCCGCCGGGGCAGGGGGCCCCATTATCAGCAACTTGCTCGTGGGTAAATTCAGCGAAAGCGTTCCGCCCCCGCCGCCGGGAACCCGTGTGACATTGACACTCGATGCGCAGGCGGATTTTGACCTGTCGCCCGACGGGGGCGGTACGTTCAGTCACGTCACCGTGCCGGTGGAGCTTACGATAAATATTGCTCCCGGCGGCATCCCCGGCGCGGTCAACGGCTACGCCACGGCGGTGGTCGGTTTCAGACCGCTGGGCGTGTTGCCCGGGAACGTGATGCTCCGCCAGAGCGCCAGCCAGCCTTCCAACGGCCAGACGATGGTCTCTCCTTCCTCCGGCGGGTCGGGAGGGTCTCTCGTGAGCAGCGCTTTTGATCTTAATTTGGATTGCAGCACGGATGGCGGCCAGACTTGGCAAGGGCTTGTCCCCGCGCAGCACCTGGATTTGAAGACGGACCCATCAAATGCTTCCGAAGGCATACTGGTCTCTGAAGCGACGCCGCTATTTCCGCCTCCAGACGATCAGTTTCTGGTGCCGGCGGTGCGGCCGACTTCCTTTCCCGGCGGAATCCAGATCCGGGGTTTGCGAGAAACTCTATTCTCAGCCCCCACGGACGCCAGCCGTTTGCCGCTGGGCACGTCACCAACTCTCCTGCCATATTTGGCGACCCTGGATTTTGATCTCTCGTTGGATGGTGGAAGCACCTTCACGCGAACCCGCGCTTCGGCCAATCTGAGCCTTTCCCTGGCTAAGGTCAGGGAATCGGTTTCGCTGCTATTCGACGCCGAGATCACGCAGATGGATTTTTCAGCTACGGTGGCCGGGGCGTCACTGCTGTTCCGCGAAAGCCCCAGCTTGGCTTCCTATGGCCAGGCCGAACTGCGGGGTTTCGCGGATGGAAGCTTCCAAAGCAGTTGTTTCTTCGATGTCTTCCTCGAACTCAGCACGGACGGCGGTCAGACCTGGGCGCCCGCCAACGAGGGTCCGCTTCACCTCGAACTACAGCCGAACAGTCCGCGAACCCAGTTGGCTTCGTCGAATTTGCCGGCTCCCGGAGGCCAATACGTTTTACCGGCGCTGGCGTATCAAACCGGTCCGCTCGGCGGTGTCGTGATCGCGGGCGATACCTTTACCCGCTTTTCGGCTTCTGCAGCCCCTCCGGCCGCGGGCCAGCGCCTGGTCCAGGCTTTCACGGCGCAAGTGAGCATGAGCCTTTCGCTCGATGGCGGGGCCACGTTCACCGACGCGGCCGGCACTGCGTCGGCCCAGATGCTGGTCACCCCGAGTAGTATCAACTGGGGTGATACAACCTATTACGATGCCGTCGTGCAGCAGTTGGATGTCAGCGGGCTGCCGCAGGGCATCCTGCTTCGACAAAGTCCCACCCTGGCCTCGACGGGGCGGCTCAGCCTCACCTCCCTGCCCGGCGGTGGTTTTAAGGAGGACAGTTTTTTCGATGTCTTTACGGAACTGAGCCTGGATGGGGGTAAAACCTGGACGGCGGCGGCGAGCGCCGCTCTCGCCGCGCTGACTCCGTCGCCCATCGGTGCGCCGCTAAAGAT
>VFSW01015971.1_pt1 | contig 10279 bp, 24 predicted proteins | sample 5358111 | NCBI WGS metagenome assembly VFSW01 (sample SAMN11554181, study PRJNA540505) | mine drainage metagenome | isolation source: sediment from site ElyBrook_90M | place: USA: Ely Copper Mine, Vershire, VT | collected 2017
CTCACCACCGCCAACGGCACTCCGAGATCGGAGATTCGCTCATGGCTGGAGATGCTGTCAAGATTCACAAAGTTCCAGTTGATCTATGGAGAATCGTTAAATCGGAAGCCGCTCTTGCTGGACAAACCACGAGTCAATACATCGTCGATGTTCTTCGCCGGGCGATAGAAAAATCCGACAATGCTCTACGGGAAGCGGTAGAGAAGAAGTAAGCACATCATTTTAAGGAGTTTAAGCAATGAATAGCCGATGCCCAACATGCAACTCGCCACAACCCCACCTTCATCCCGCCGTGCAGTTCGAGGGTGAGGTGCAGCCATGCGGCGACGACTACCACCGCACAGTTACGCCTTCCAACACGCCTGAGAGAATCAACGCTAATGATGAACTGCTCCAAAGATTCACGGCTGAGGCCCACTAACCAGCACAGAGACGGGATGGGAAATGACGCCAAATGAAATGCAAAGCGCTCTAATGACTGGCTTTAATAAGCAGGGGCGAAGAGTCAGCGAGACGATGGCCGTCAAATACATGTTAGCCATCAACCGCGCACAAGCTAACAAGTTCATAACGGAGCAGTATCACGGTTTCGAGGTAAGAGGCGGAAACGGACATTGGTACGTAAGCGGATGGCAGACGATCTACACGAGCCGCGCTAAAGCCGTCGCCGCCGTGGATGCCTGCTTGGAATTGCGCGCAACGATGGCCGAGTCGTAGCTTTCCCCCGTAGCACCAATCCGCAGAAAGGAAATGAGCATGGAATGGATTAGCATCAATGAGCGGTTGCCTCCAGAAGATGAGTGGGTTCTCGTGTGCGGAGGTAAACGCTACAGCAGTTTCATGGTAGCTAGGTGGACACGATCCGATGAGTGGCTCATTGAATCGTGCAGCGACATCATTAACATTTATCCGCCTACCCACTGGACGCCACTTCCCGATCCGCCCAAAGAGTAGCAGTACAGAAAGGAACACCCAATGACACTCGCTTACATCGACCTCGCGCTTTGCTTTGTCGTCACCGTCTGCCTTGGCGCAGCCTACCTGGTGCGCGAAGAACGCCCAAAGGAACCCGCAGACGAGCCGCTACCACCATATTACGCGAACTACTTTGAACCGCTTTTCTCGCAGGAAGAACTGGACGAGCTTGAGCACAGTAAGTGGCAGGACTGACGGCCCGATGAGCCGACCAGATCAGTGCCCGATGTGTGGGAGCCTGAACTACATCGCGCTCAATGCCGATGGCTCCCGCTATAACCCGTTTACTCCGCAGAAAAAACTGTGGGATAAGTGCCGATGCGCTGAATGTGGAGCTACTTGGCCGTTCCGCATCGTTGAGATTGTGGAGGTGAGCAATGAGTGAAGCGAAGTTTACGCCAGGACCGTGGACGCTCCGTAAAGGATTTTCAGATTGGGGTTTACCCTGTCAGCACGATTTAGTCATTGGAGAAGGCGAAACTGAGCGCGATCAAATTGCCGGTGTTCCCTCGATTACGCCATATTGCATGGGGGCAAGGCAAGCCGACAGGGAGTACGCAGCACGTCAATATGCCAATGCTCGCCTGATCTCCGCCGCTCCTGAGATGTACGAGGCGCTGAAGGGTGTTCTGCCATTCATGGAAGCGGCCGAGAAAGCAGGTTTGGTGGGCGATGAAGGATGCTTCTGGCCGGTTGAATCGGTTCGCGCGGCTTTAGCCAAGGCGGAGGGACGCTCATGACTGACTGGCCGCGCATCCGAACCGACGTTGACGACGACCGCCCAGCCCGCGAGGACGAGGTTGAGCACTGCGAGCACTGCGGAGATGCAGTCCTCGAAGGTGAACTTACCCTGCACCTTGGCGAGCGGCGGTGCGATGAGTGCTGCTGGCTCTGCGAAGTGTGCTCAGACGCCGAAGTAAGCGAAGAGGGCGAGTTCTGCGAAATCTGCGCTATGTGGGCGCTGGGAGTTGAGGTCTAGCCGTTACCGGAGCGTAACCGGAGAGAAGCATATCGGGGAAATGAAACCTGCAACGATAGTAGTGCATTGGCCCGGAAAGGATACACCCGCTTGTGAGTATCACGCAAAGAAGCTGATTAATCTTGGCGTCTTTCTTGGGTTCTCCGTGAGCACCAGCCCCTGCGAGGAAACAATATGCGTCAACTGTATCAACGAAAAAGCGCACGAAGTCGATGTTTAGGTGCCTACCCGATGGTAGGAAGAAAGAAGGAGACAATGGACGAAAACCACTGTGTAGATTGTTGCTGCGCTCAGTCATGGAAAGCGCTTGGAATCACGCAATATACCGGAAAATCTATTCCAGAGCATATCGCCGCCCTTGCAGCCTCGCACGAGAAGCTGGTGGAGGCGCTGAGAGCTGCTCGTAAATATGTCGTTACACACTCACCGGCAGCTTTTGCATCTGAAGTTCGGCTGATCGATAGTGCCCTAGCTGAAGCCGAGAAACTCCCCAACTAGAAAGGACCGCCATGCAATTACTTGCTCTGCTCTCTGTAGTGCCCCTGGTAGGCTTCGTCATTATGGGCGTGCTCTTCACTCGGGAAACGTGGATCGGCGGGAACGCCTGGAAGGACTCCGATGATTGAAGCGTGGTTCGATGGATGCACAGAGCCGGTCAACCCGGGCGGTCATGCCGCATGGGGCGCGATGGTTAAGCTCGATGGCACCACTGTTTATGCCGAGGGTGGTTATTGCGGCTTCGGACCCGGCATGTCAAACAACGTCGCCGAGTACAGCGGGTTTCTTGCCGCTCTTACTGAAGCTCTTAAGTACGACGGTCCTATCGTAATCCGTGGCGATTCCCGGCTCGTGATCTGCCACCTGTCTGCTGAGGCGGCAAAGGAACTTGGCTACCGGGGAACCTGGAAGGTAAATGGTGGTGCTTACATGCCGTTCTTTCAAAAGGCTGCACCGCTCTACAAGGCGAACAAGTACCGCATCACCCTTCATTGGATTCCCCGCGATAAGAACGACGAGTGCGACTACCTTTCCAAGCAAGTTCTTAAGGATAAAGGGGTTGTTTTCCGCATCCAACCTGAGAATTAGACGCACTCCTCCCTTGAAGCATCCCAAAAGTCTAACCGTCAATTGTCCCATTCAAGGGAGCCGCATGGACCGGACGCACCCTACGTCGTCCGGTCACCCACGCTCGGCGAGCCATTATGCTTGAGTCCGTGAACCCCCGCTTATATGCACTGGGCGGCGTAGCTGCCTATCCATGAGAGGGGTGAGCTTGCAGGACGGGAATCATTCAGGCTCGGGCTTCGGGATGGCTCCCTGGGCCACGGCTAAGCCCTAGAGATTATCCCAGTTCCAATAGTTCCACCCGGCTACTCTCCGCAGAGAGGACGGCCTCAATGACGCTGCTTGCTATTGCGCTGCATACGGTCGGCATTAACGTGGACACACGGGCGCAAGTTCGCCTAACCTCCACGGCCCAGGAACGAATTGTTGGTAAATCTGGCATACGGTTACCTAGACGATTGCAGATTACCACCCATCTGATGTACTATGCAAGTAGTGGGGCGGACGCCGATACGCTCCATGCTCTCCGGTTGCCTAGACACCATCCTTAGAGAGCAGCCCCACGTAAATCTATCCCCAGTACGGCAAGCCCCCGGCTCATCACCGGGGGCTTTTTGTTGGCTGGATCGCTTGCGGGTTGTGCTGCAGGGTTACTGCGGAGGGGTGATGCGGAGATTGGTTAGCACTTCGCCATCATCTGCTCGCATGAGCGCCGGTCATCCCAGCAGCTCGGGCAGAAGAAGAACAGCAGTTTGCGCATCACGCGCGCCGCGCCCTTCACGGTTCGGTGGCCGCATTTATTGCAAACGATCTTCCTGCCGATAAGCGGTTTCCTGTACATTGATTCTCCTTTCGTTGGTTAAAGCTGCGCCTCAAGCTCGCTGAGGTCACGGATCACGAGGTAACGGTGTCCCTCGCTCTCCACTTTAGCTTGAAACGACTTCTGAAGCTCGCTCTGCTTGCCCTTGGGGGCCTTGAGTTCGATCCAGACGGGCATGAATAGGTGGAAGGTGCGGAACCGCGTCAGAAAGCCGTACGCTTCCTCTGTGGTGATGTCCTTGGGCTTGAACGCTAGGATGTCAGCACAACCTGGCACCCCGAACGTCACTGGCCGCCCAGATGCGCCCTTGAGTACGCCACTGTTCATGCGCAGGGCAAAGATATGCCTGGCTGCCAGCCAGTCCATGACGAGCCTCTGCAAGGCCCCTTCGGGTGTCTGTTTGCGCTTCATGCTTCCTCACTCCAGATAGCTCTAATCCTATCTGCGACATTCTTCCACGCTTCTGCCTCTGTCGCGCCTTGCCCCTCAACTTTCTCGTTTTTGAATGGGCTAAAGCGGCGGATCGTAACCATACCGGGCCAATCGCGCACAGCTCTAGCGCTCTTCCAAACCGACTTCACAACCTGCTCATCGTCCGTCATGCTTCCTCCCTCATCGCCTGGTGATTTTCATGTGCTTCAACTGCCTCACACTCTTTTGCGAGGTATGGAGAAGTCCATCCACATTCGCAAACTGAAGCAATTCCTCCAAGCGATACTTTTGCGTCTTTCGTTCTGCTTAAAATGTTTTCCTCAAATTCGACAAGATCGTGATTCATTCGCTTTCCCTCATCGCCTGCACTCAGTCAGGGCGTTTGCACCATTTACTGTCAGTTCCGCTCCGAAGAGCCAATTCAAGCACTTCCAGAGCCCATTCAGGATCATCGGCGGCGGCTTCTCGCGCATAAGCCACGAGAGCGGCCTTCGCGTATTTGTCCTTCAGCCTGATAACAAAGAACTCCGATTCGGTGCCCGCTTTTCCCCATTCCAGACCATGACCGGCAAGACATTCCAGTCCCTGTTTTACCTCTTTAGCGGCAATACTGCTGGCTGGAAAGCCGAACATCTTCCGCACGTTGAGAAGCGCATATTTTCCGCGCCCACGATTCTCTTTGATGTTGCGATCAAGTTTCACTTAATTGTCCTCCATTCGTAGCGCCTGCACTCTGGCAGCTTCCCGCGCCTGCTCCCGTAGCTGCTCCAGCGTCTCGCCCTTGTGGATGATCGTATACAGCCGCTCACGCTCGCGGCTCCTGATGCGCTTCGGCTTTCTGCCCTTGCGCGGGTGCTTGGCCATCCAATCTTCCACCCGGCAGCGGTCAGAGCAGAACCGCTGCCCGTGGACTCGCGCATCTCGCATCTTGCCGCAGTGCTCACAGGTTATCGTCATGGCTTCCTTTCTGCCGTTGCAACGGCTCGATTGCGTGCAATCAACTCATCATACGTTTTCGGGATAGCAACGCCTTTAACGTGATGCAGGTCTAAATGGCACCTTGCACAGCCCCAGCACACGTTTTGCTCGCCCCATCCCCACATGCGCTTGTTGCGAAGGTGCACCAGATGCCCTCGAACTCTGAGCGGTCCATCCCAGGGCAGTGGACCTTTGGCGCATGTGCTGTCAATGTGCAGCTCGCAGCATCCCCATGCCCGGTTGTAGGCCATGCGGCGCACTGCCTCTTTCTCGGCTGGCGTCAGCTCGCCTCTGCGGATTCCGGGTCGATGCTTGCGAATGGGTGAACGCTTCATTTGCTCCTCCCAAGAATAAGCCGCCGAGCCTCATCGGACTTGCAGCGGCCAATCTGCTCAAGAACGCTTGCGGTCAGCCAAAGCATGTGTTTACGGGTCCGAGGGATGCCGAAGCGCAGCATGTACGCTTCACGAACCGGACAGGTTTTAGGCCCTGATTTCATTTGCCATTGCCTTTCTTAATGCCCTTTAATGCCACTCCAAGATGCCCGACGATCTCAGCCGCCGATTCTCGCTGTTCCTGGCACGCCTTGATTGCGTCCGTACACGCTTGCATGATGCGCCTGAGCTTGGCTTTCTCCTGCACGATGGCGATATACTCGCTCACACGTGGCAGGTGGGGCAGGCCTTCCGTGAGGCTGGCGAGGTAAGCAACTCCGCCTATATCCTTTACGCCCTCGCCCATTTGTTCCGCCAGCGTCACAATGTCCACTGGTTTTCCGGCTTCCATCAGAACATCCATTGCAAGCCAGATGCGCCGATGGGAATCCAGCGAAAAAACATCTTCCTCGACCTCGGCAAGGTTAACTGCATTGTCCAACATCATAGCGCCCAGGATGGCCTTCTCCGCATCAACATTGGCCGGTAAATCTGAGCGCCCGGTCAGCTCCCGGAATCCCGGCGTCTGGTCGATCTCGTGCCGAATCATCCCGCGAAGGATGGCGTAGAGGGAATCTAGTTGGTTACGGGAACTCGACATCACTCTAGCCCTGAAAAAGAAAATTGTCCAAAGTTTGCTTTGGCGGCTTCCCTATAAAGCTCGTGAGCCTCTTCGGGAGTCTGGCGCAAGCCGAGATGCATCAGTTTCCCGTTGACCCGTATTCTGGCGGCATATTTGCCGGTATGCTTGTGAAACGAGACGCCCAAGAAACCAGAAGAATTATTTGAGTACGCTCCTCGATTTTGGCAGTTTTCTAAATGGGTACACACGCGAAGATTTGATCTGCGATTGTCTAATGTGTCGTGGTTGATGTGATCCACGCGCCGCTTATCACCCGCGCCGATCCCGCAAATCACCCGCGCCATTATCTCCAAGCGCAGCTTTCCGGCCTCGCGCCAGCACCGTCGAGCATAAAATCCTTTACTCTTGGGATCTTTGTGGGCGTGCCAAGAAACGGCAGCGATCCTCTCGTAATCCTCGGGAGACACTTTCGCAGACTGCCCAAGAGTTAAGGGGATTTCACGGTATGATTGATCAGAAGGGGTCATGCTCACTACCTCCATAGTGGGTGGGATTAGAGTCCGGCGCTTGCAACGCCTGACCCCTCTATTTTACCACTCTTTTCTTTCGACTTAGCATATCGAATCCTACAGTGCTTATCGAAAGCCTCTACCTCGAATGACGGCGGACGAGCAACCTTGAGCAACTTGGCTGGCCAGACGCCAAACTTTTCCCGGTAGCGATGCGATGCTACACCGTCTGCGTTGCCGCGCTCCCGGCAAATCCACAACATGCCGGAATAAAAATCTTGCTTCTCCTGCATGGTGTATTCCCGCTTCGTTGCCTTCTCTCTCGGCTGCGTCCCGTAAACCACCAGTTCGCCGTCTTCATGCTCGATGCCGGTTGCGTGAATCGCCTCGCCGCAGTTCTTGCACACTGCCGAACCTGCTGGGATGAGCGTAGAGCAAACAGCACACTTGCGGGGCTTCGCTGGCCGCTTTTCGCCCTCGTAAGCAACGCCCTTCTCATGCGGCTTGTGCGTGTCCAGATGATCGTGAAATATCTCCCAAAAGAGGCCCAAGCCCTGATCTGTGTTATTGCCAGCGTGGTCGAGGCCAATTGTGGCCAGTTTTCCCGGTGCCGTCCTGATTCCACGTCCCCACCTCTGAACAAGGCTGATTTCGCTCTTCGTGGGTGCCGCGTCGATCACGCAGCGCACGTCCTCATCTACCCCGGCGATCAAACACCCAACAGAGGCAATCCCGGCAATCTCGCCATGCTGCATTTTGCGAAACTGCAACGTTCTTTCCTCCGGTGGCGTCTGCGCGTCGATGTAGCCAAACGGCACTCCTGAGTCGATGAACGCGGCCATCTGCGCCCTGGCGTGGTCGAGGTTCACGCAGAACATGAACGTCTTTTCGCCGGGGCCTAGCCTCTTCCATGTCTCCACTACGTTGCCAATGATTCGCTGCTGCTTCATCTCGGCAGAGCTTGACGCCTCGGTAAACTCGCCTTTTTGGACTGCGATGTTGCCTCGGTCGGCAATCTGCTCCGGCACGTAGAGCGTTGTGGGGGTGAGAAGCTGCTCCTCAATGAGCTGCGGGATCGTGGCAGGGATGATGAGCTTCGTCCACCTGAGACCCATGCCCTTCACCCATGGAGTTGCGGTCAGGCCGATGGCAATCTTGCTGGCCCAGGGCCCATCGAGCATCTCCGTAAAGCCTTTCCAATGGCGGTGAACCTCGTCGACTATCAGAAAGTCCACATCCGGCAATGCCCGCTTGATGAGCGTCTGAACTGACGCCACCTGCACCTGGGCTTCCCTGTCTGTCCTAACGTGCTGGGCCTGCATCACGCCAATGTCGCGGATGCCCTCAAACTCAAACGAACGCACCGTCTGATCCACAAGCGAGATAGCAGGACAGGTGAACAGCGGCCTCGTGCCCTTCGACAGCGCGCCGCCGATCAGATGCGAGGCCAGAACCGTGTTATGTGTGACCGTGAAGTCCCGCAGAAGGTAGAGGTGGTCGCCCGACAAGGTAAACCCGTAATACTTCCCTAAGCCTATCGGCTCAACCGAGAATCCTGACACCAATGGGTCTTTGTCGATCAACCTCTTCGGCGCCTTCTTGCGCGGGATGCGGCACGGAATCATCGACGTTTCGCCTGATATGTTCACGGCGTAATACTTCCCGATTTTGCCGTTATTGACGCATCGCTTCTGAACCTCGGAGATGGACACGCAAAGCCCGACGGATCGCGCGACGAACGCAATATCTTCCGCCAGAATACGGGACTTCTGGTGAACAGTGTAGCAGCACTTAATGTAAGCTCCGTCAGTATCGATAATGCCCGCAAGAAGAGAAAGACGGTCCTCGCGTGATCCTAGCTTGTAGGCCGCGGGGATATGTTTATTACGGATCAATCCAGCCGATTGAAGGGCCATCAGTGCTCTGTTCTTAAGTTCTCCGCGTTGCCGCACGAGATGCAAGTTCACAGAGTTCTCGGTATTCTTCTCGGCTCTCAATTTTAACCCTAACCGTCTGCCGAATTGCAGGAACTCTTGAACGATCTCTATGTCCGCCGTCGTTATGGCCACGCTCCGGCTCCTTCCATCTCCCAACCACAGGCCCATAATGTACGGTGGTATTACCTGCTCTGCCTGGGGCGGAAAATCTACCGGAACCCTCCATAAACGATGTAGCGATTTGAATGTGCGCGTCGAACGCAAATACTGATCCAGCGGGATGTTCACAACCGCATCCCGCTGGAACGACACCTTGCGCCTGTCTTTCTTGGTCGAAAACGATGACCTCTTGAGGGAAAGAACGTGAACGTCATTGCAAATAAAGGGTTCGCCCTTGCGAGGAACGATACGGAACAATGGACCGTAGCCGGATGATGTGCTGAGTATTTCGCGCGGTTGGGAATCTGGCCCCATCAAGAGGTCGCCGGGGTGTAAGTCCTCCACCTTCCGCAAGGAACCGTCGTACATGATGACCTCGGTTCCCTTGCCGTGACACTTGCCGAATCCGCACGGAGCCTGCACGATGATGCGCTTATGCCCGTCCTTGATGGCCTGCCGAATGTCCGCAATGGCCTGTTCCTGCCGTGGGCGCAAGGGGCGCAGGCGGAGATTGTTGCACCTCCGAAATAACTCTGGTTGCTCCATTAGCCCACCTTTACCATCTGGATACCCTTGCTCTTGATGATCTGGTTGTACAGGTTGTCGCAGTAGAGCGAATTCACCAATTTTTGCGCCGTCTCTGCCGGAATCTCATGGCTCACCGACTCGTAGCGTACCGGCCCGTTCTTCGATGTGAACACGCACGCCAGTTGCCCAGAACGCCAACCAACGCCAATCAAGCGCCCCGGATGGTTGCAGGCGCGCATTTCCCACGGATGCACGTACTCCCTCGCACTCTTGACGTACAGGTATCCTCGCCGCTCCGCTTCGGCCTGAATAAACGCCCTGCACTCCGGCCCATACTGCTCCGTGAGGCGCTTGAACTCGCCTATATTGCGATTCCAAGCGTCTACGGTCGGGATGGCTGCGAGGATTGCGGACCAGACTTGCTCGCTCATCGGCCCACCTCGGCAATCCTGTACTCGTCATTCGGGAATCGTTCTTCGGCCCTCTTTAGCGCCGTCTTCGCATCCATCTTGCCTACCGCTGGAATAGACACCGGGAACGGATAAGTCTTGGGTTCCACAGTCCACCAAGTCTTTTTCCATTTGAGGCCCCGTCGCATCTCGATGATGTACTTTTTCATACCCCATCCCCTTGTGGTTGCACTCTATGAACCACAACATCTTGTGGTATTGACACGCCTGTTATGCTGATTTGCAAGAGCAAAGCGACAAAGCAAATCAGTTGTGACAGACGACATCGCCGCCTGTCGTTTCAGTGACGTTTAGCTGTGCCTCACTTGCCTTTCATCTCCAGCGGAGACGGAGCAACCGTCTTGCGCCCCTTCAGGAACTCTTGAATCTCCGCTTCCATCTTGAGCACTTCGTCTGTGAAGTAGGCAATG
>VFSW01015972.1_pt1 | contig 10279 bp, 10 predicted proteins | sample 5358111 | NCBI WGS metagenome assembly VFSW01 (sample SAMN11554181, study PRJNA540505) | mine drainage metagenome | isolation source: sediment from site ElyBrook_90M | place: USA: Ely Copper Mine, Vershire, VT | collected 2017
GTCTCCTCTGGCCCCCCGCGGGGGGGGGCGCGGCGCCGGGGGCCGGCGCCGCGGCGCCGCTCTGCGCGCGGGGGGAGGCAGTATCGGCGAGCACGGCAGGCGCCGGGGCCGGCATCGTCCCATCGCCGCGATCGGGCGTCGCCGCCGGCGCGCCCGCCTCCGCCTGGCCCCCCGCCGCGCCCGCGCCGACAGCCGCCGGCGCGGTCTTCTTGGGCCGGTAATGGGCGATCAGCCGGTCGGCGGTGACCGTCACGTTGCCCCGCTTGGCGCGGGCATTGCCGCGGGCGATCACCACCTGCTCGTTCTGCCGCCATTCGATCCCGTCCGAGGCCGTCACCTCGATCGGCCCGCCCTGGGTGAGATCGATCTGCTGGGCTCGCGCCGGGCCCGCAGCGAGCACACCCAGCAGGGCCATCCCGGCGGCCGGAACGGCGCGGCCGGGCCGCAGCGGCATCAGGGAGGCACCCAAGCGGGGCGGGGCGGGGCGGTTCACGGCGTATGCCCGTTCATCACCAGACGGGCCGGCCCGGCGAACTGGATCACCTCGCCGCGATCGGTCAGGGTGAAGCCGCTGGCGGCATCGAGGGTGCCGAACGGCCCCTCGGCATGGACATACTCGTTGCCCGCCGCCGCCGCCTGGTGGAGGTCGATCGAGGCGCTCTCGGTATGCAGCGTGGTGCCGTCGTCGCGATACAGCGTGACGGCGTGGGACAGATCGAGCTGGCCGGCGTGCTGCATGTACACGCCGTTCTTCGACTCGCCATAGAGCCAGGTGCCGTTCTCCATGCTGACATCGCCCTTGGGCGCGGTCAGGTCCACCCGCTCGGGCCCCTGCTGCTGGGCGATCGCGGCGGTGACGGTGAAGGGCCGGCCGCGCTCGTCGATGCCGCGATAGCGGGCATCGGTCAGCCTGGTGCCCTCGACCTCGGCCGCCAGCCGGCGGAAGGCGATGCGGCCCTGTTCCTTGGCCCGGTCGAGCTCCGGCCACATCGCCACGCTGGTCAGCAGCGCCAGTGCCAGCAGCGGCAGCAGCCGCTTGGTCCAGTTCACCAGCCAGCGCCGGCGGGCCAGCCCGCCGGGGGAGATCACCGGACGGGCCCGACCGGGGCCGTTGTTCAGCAGGCTGCCGGCCATGCCGCGCACGGCCGGCGCGTTGACGCCTGCCAGCCCGGACTTGGGGTTGCTCGGCAGTCTGGCGAGGCTCATGCCACGCCCGCCCGCAGCAGATCGTGGACATGCAGGATGCCGATCGGCACGCCGGCCTCGCCCACCACGAACAGGCTGGTGATCGGGCGTTCATGCGCGTTCATCGCGTGCAGCGCCTCGGCGGCCAGCGCGTCGGGACCGATGGTGCGCGGCGCGGCGGTCATCAGGCCGCCGACCTGCCGGCTCAGCAGGTCCGGCCCCATGGCGCGGCGCAGATCGCCGTCGGTGAGGATACCGATCAGCCGCCCGGCACCGTCCACCACGCCCAGGCAGCCGAAGCGCTTCTCGGTCATCACCAGCAGCGCCTCATGCATCGGCGTCTCGGGGCGGGCGAGCGGCAAAGCCGGGCCGTCATGCATCAGTTCGCGCACCCGCCGCAGCCGGGCGCCCAGCCGGCCGCCGGGATGGAAGGCGCGGAAATCGGTCGCGGTGAAGCCCCGCCTGGTGAGCAGCGCCACCGCGAGCGCATCTCCGAGCGCCATCTGCAGCGTGGTGCTGGTGGTGGGCGCGAGCCCCATCGGGCAGGCTTCCGGCGCCGCCGGCAGCGAAAGCACCAGATCGGCGGCCCCGGCCAGCGCCGACTCGGCGCGCGCGGTCACCGCGATCAGCGGCAGGCCGAAGCGGCGGGTATGGGCGATCAGATCGGCAAGCTCGGCGGTCTCACCGGAATTGGACAAAGCCAGCACGCCATCGCCGGGCAGGATCATGCCCAGATCCCCGTGCGAAGCCTCGGCCGGATGCACGAACAGCGCCGGCGTGCCGGTGGAGGCGAGGGTGGCGGCGATCTTGCGCCCGACATGGCCGGACTTGCCCATCCCCGAGACCACCACCCGGCCGGACAGCGCGCCCAGGATGGCGACGGCGCGGCTGAACCGCTCGTCGAGCGCGGCGGCGAGCGCCCGCAGCCCCGCCGCCTCGGTCGCCAGCACGCCCCGCGCCACCGACAGGTCATCGCCCACCGGGGCCAGCGCACCGGTCCGGACAGGGTCTGACGCGACCGATTGGGCGTTGGCAGCACGGGTCATAGGGATGATCTGGCTCCGATGGGCATCGCCATACTCTCTTTGTATGGGCACCGCGACCCACCGGGTCAACCACGGGGTTCATTCTTCGTCTTAACTCGCCAAAAATCATGCCAGTTTTCCGCGGTCGCGAGTCATGCACGGAACACGGCCCTGTCGTGCCTGCGCCGGATCCGCCCTGCCGAGTCGCAGCCGGCCCCGGCCCGCGCCCGCCGGCGCGTCGTCCGCAGCGACGGCGGGAACGAAGGCCTCGTGCCCGGGTTGAGACTGCAAATCCCGATCCCGCCGGTCCACTGCCTCCGGTCAGGATCGGTTCGCGCAGGGCCCCTGGCGCTGCGAACCGGAGGGCGGCTGCCCTCCGGTTCGGACCACGAGGGGATCGCGCGGCGATACCCGGAAACGCAGGATCGAGATTCGGCACGCGCCTTCTCGACAAGCAAGGGACGAGAATACAGTCATGACAACCAAATCGAAGACCGCCGAACATCACACGATGGCGGCGACCCACCACGAGACGGCCGCGAAGCATCACCAGGCAGCGGCGAAATCCCTGGATGCGGGACACCACGAGACGGCCGCCCATCACGCCCAGGTGGCGCAGGGCCACATGGAGCACGCCCACGACCACGCCGCCGAGGCCAGCAAGCAGCACGCCGACCAGCACGGCGGCGGTGCGAAGAAAGCCTGAGCCGGACGGAATGGCAGGCGCCGCTCGCAAGAGCGGCGCCTGGCTTCGCCGGCGACCCCGGCGTATCAGTCCCCGGCGTATCAGTCCCCGGCGCGGCAGTCTCCGGCGCTGGCCGAACTCAGTCCAATGTCACCAGGCACGCCCGCAGATACTGCTCCGCCTCCGCCTCCGCTGCCGCCTGGGTGGCACCCACCGCGATGACATAGCCGATACGGTCGCCGTTGCTCAGCGGCGGACGGACCTCATCGCCGGCGGATTTGAACAGCACCACGCGGCGGATCTCCGGGCCCGGCCGCTCGGGCAGATCGATCGCCGCCAGCCGCCCCGGCCGGTCGGCCGCGAGCCAGCGTATGGCGCTGAAGCACGATGGCGCCGGCGCGGCGAGCCCGGTCACCTCCCGCCCCAGATGCAGGTCGATCAGGTCGAGATAGACCGATCGTCCGAGCGCGTAGCCCATCTGGTGGGGGATCTGCGCGCTGACCAGGCGGGGATTGACCTCGACCAGATGGGGACCGTCGGCGGCCAGGATCATCTCGATATGGCAGGCGCCGAAATCGAAGCCGATCGCATCGAGGATCTCGAACGCATAGGCGGCGATCGCCCCGCTGTCGTGGTTCACGCTGGGAAAGCAGCTGCCGCGAAACGCGAAGGAGGGGGGCGGGAACAGCAGCTTGTCGTTGATGCCGAGCACCACGCGGCCGCCTTCGCCCACGAAGACATCGCAGCCGATCATCGGGCCCCGCACATAGCGCTCGACCGCGAACCGGCCGCTGGCCCGCACCCCCAGGCCGTAATCGGCGGGTTCGCGGCCCGGCCGCGCCAGCGCGCCCGCCAGGGCGGTCAGATCGGCCTGATCGAACAGCACGCTGACATTCTGCGAGGCGTAGCCGTCCACCGGCTTGACCAGGGCCGGAAAGCCGATCGCGGCGACGGCGGCGGCCAGTTCCTCCGCGGTCTCGGCCAGGGCGAAATCGGGCTGGCGCACGCCGTGCCGGGCGAGGGTCTGGCGCAGCCGGAACTTGTCGCGCGTCAGGCTGGCTGTGGCCGGGTCGAGGAACCGCAATCCCAGTGCCCGGGCCAGCCGCGCCGCGGCCACGATGCGGATATCGAGGATGCACAGCACGGCATCGAACGGGGTTTCGGCATGCAGGGCGAGGGCCCGCCGTTCCAGCGCCTCCGGGCCGAAGGGCCGCACCTCCACCACCTGCTTCGCCAGGCGGAGGCTGGCGCGGGTCGGCTCGCCCTGGCTTTCGTACTGGGCCAGATCGCCGGTGAAGAAGCTCACCTGGTGGCCGGCGGCCACGGCATCCTCGAGGAGGGTGAAATCATTCCCCCCCGGCGCCTCCAGCAGCAGCAGATGCGCCATCAGCCGGCCGCCTGCGGAAGGGTCTCGGCAAGGCGGAAGCCGATGGCGTAGGTCGCCGAGCGGGGATTATGGCCATGCCGGCGGCGGGTGCGCGCAAGGTCGCGGAAGCGGGCGAAACAGCCGCCGCGCGCCACCCGGTAGCGGCCTGAGATCCGCGCCAGATGGTCGTGGACGGCGGTGCCGCCGGGATAGGCGGCGTAGTCCTCGGCGACATATTCCTCGACATTGCCGGCCATGTCAGCGGCGCCGAAGACGGTGTTGCCGGTGACGAAGACGCCGACGGCGCTGGTCTGGAACAGGCCGGTCTCGGCGGTGTTGGCGCGGTCGGCGTCGAACTCCGGCCCCCAGGGGAATTCCAGCCCGGCGGGTCCGGCGGCGGCATATTCCCACTCCGCCTCGCGCGGCAGGCGAAACCCCCGCCCGGTGCTGCGCGCGAGCCACGCCGCATACGCCTCGGCCGCTTCCGGGCTGACCGTATGGACGGGGTGGTTGGCCCGCTCCGCCGGGTAGCGGCGGAACCCCCAGCCCGACGGCAGGTCGGGGGATCCGGTGGCGATCAGGAAGTCTCGGAATTCCTGGTTGGTGACCGGATATTTGCCGATCGCATAGGGCGCGAGGGTCACCGCGTGGCGCGGACATTCCTTGGCGATCCAGGCGGGTTCGAGGCCGAGTTGGGGATAGCGCGCGAGCACCAGGTCGAGCGCCGGCCAGGGCAGGCCGATCTCGACACGTCCGCCCGGGATCGCCACCATCTCGGGGTGGGTGGTGCGGATGCGGGGATCGCCCAGCAGCGCCAGCAGGTCCCCGGCGGCCAGCCGGTTGGCCAGTGGCTGGCGGGGATCCTCGCAGAGCGCGGCGAGGGAGGCTTCATCGCGACCGCGCAGCCGCCGCCAGGCCGCGCGCCGCGCCTCGCCGAGCCGGTCGGGCAGGTAGTGATCCGGCAGCCCCAGGCGCTCGCGGTCGGTCATGTCGCCGCAGAGCCCGCCGGGGAAGCTCGGCCAGTGCCACTGCCCGAGCCGGGCTTGTGCCGGCAGCTCAGACAGGGACATGCGCGTGCCGATCCGTCCCCTCCGGCGCGCCGGCGCCGGCCAGGGTCGTGGCCAGCTCCAGAAACCCCGCCAGGATCGCGTCGATCCGGGCGGCGAAGCCGGGCTCGAAGCGGAAGCCCCGGCCGGTCGTCCACGGCGCGGCGTCCGAGACGCAAATCGGCTCGGCGTCGGAGGCCCACAGCTCGGCGTCCGAGACACAGATCTGCTCGGCCGCGACCAGGCAGCCCAGATAGCCGAAGATCGCCCGTGCATCGCGCAGGCCGAGGATCCCGCCGGTCCAGCCGGTGGAGGCGCTGGCGAGCAGCAGCGGCTTGCCCCGGAATGCGCCCTGCCCGGCACAGGCGGGATCGATCCGCGCCAGCCGCGAGATCCAGTCGACGGTGTTCTTCAGGAAGGGCGACACGTGGCCGTTATATTCGGGCGAGGCCACGATGATCCCATCGGCGCCGGCGACGCGCTGATGCAGGCGCCGCACCTGGTCGAGCACCGCGGGATCGGCTTCGAGGTCCTGGTTGAACAGCGGCAGCCCGACCTGCTCGGCGGCGAGGAGATCCACCCGGCAGCGCGAGGCGATCCGGCCGGCAATATGCTCGATCAGGCGGCGCTGGTGGGAGTGCCGCCGCAGGCTCGCGGGGAACAGCAGCAGCCGGGGCAGGCGCGTGGGGTCAGGCGATGTCATGCAGGCTCCCGTCATAGGAACTGGCCAGGAAGCAGCGCCGGCCCGGGTCGTAGGCGATCGAGGAGATCCCCGCCTGGGTCGGCCGGGCGAAGGACACCCAGCTTCGGGTCGCCAGGTCGAAGCCGGCGAGGGTGCCGGTGTAGGCGCCGGTCATCAGCCGCGTGCGGTCGTCGCTGGAGGCGATGCATTTCACCGAATTGGGATGCGGGGTCGGGTAGGCCTCCTCGCGCCCGTCCGCCCACAGCCGCAGCATCCGGTCGCGGCCGACGCTCGCGAAGCCGGTGGGGCCGGCGCGGCAGCAGCCATTGGCGATACGCTCATGCGCGTTGCGGACCAGGCGGGAGAGGCGGAGCGCTTCGATATCGACCCAGGCGATGTCGGTCGAGGCGCAGACCGAGAAGATCTGGTCCTCGCTGGCCACCAGGCCCTTGATGGCGTTGTCGTGGAGCTTGAGGGTGGCGATCAGGCGCGGGGCGTCCTCGAGCACGAATACCAGCGCTTCGCCGGTATAGCTGCCGATCACCAGATGCGGCTGCCCCGCCCGCTGGAACGCAGCGCCGCAATTCAGCGGCGAATGGTGCTGGTGGAGCAGCTCCCCGGTCTGCGCGTCGAAGAGCTGGCCGAGCTGGCCGCCGGTGAACAGCCGGGCGCCGGCCGGCAGCAGGAAATTGCACAGGCTGCCCAGCCGGGTCGCCGGCGCGCCGTCTCGCAGCAGGATTCCGGCATCGCCGATCGCAAAGCGCGTGCCCGCAACCACGGCGACCGCGTTCAGCCCCGGGCCGGGCTGGATGGCGCCGGCGTCCCACACGCCGGCATCCCACAGGCCGGAGGCCCAGTCATAGACGCAGCAGCGCGCGCCGAAGCTGCCGACCGCGACCCGCGAGCCCCCGATCAGCGCCGCCGCCCGCGCCCAGGCGATCACCGGCAGCTCGGTCCGGGCGAGCAGCGTGATCGGCGATCCGTCGCGCAGGGACCAGACGGCCAGCGTGCGGTCATAGCTGAGCGTGACCAGGATGGCGGCGGCCTGATCGAACACCAGCTTCTTGATCCCGGCGCGATGGGCCTGGGTGAAGGATATCGCACCGCCGACGATCATCGCGATGCGGCCCTGATCGTCGCCGGCGATGATGCGGCCGGCGCCGTCGATCGCCAGCGTGTCGGTGCGGACATCGATCCGGTTGCAGCGGAGTTCCCGCCCCGTGGCGGCATCCCATTCCCGCACCGTGCCATCGACCCCCGATGACACCAGCCGGGTGCCGTCGCGCGACCACGCCACCGCCAGGATGTTGCCCTGATGTCCCGACAGCACCTGCAGGCAGTGCCCGGCGGTATCGAAGATGCGGATCCGGCGGTCGAGGGCGCAGGTCGCCACCCTGGCGTCGTCGGGCGAGAACACCGCCATGTCCACGTCATCGTCGTGGCCGGCCAGGACGGCCTTCAGGCGCAGCGACGGCACTTCCCACAGCCGGGCCGAATAGTCGCTGCTGGCGCTGGCGAGCAGGGTGCCGCCGGCGCTGAAGGCGCAATCATTGACCAGGTGGTCGTGCAGGCCGCGGGCGAGCGCGCGCCCGGTGGCGCCATCCCACAGGATCAGCCGGTTGTCGTAGCCGGCGGTCGCGATATAGCGGTCCGTCGCGGCGATGCCGGCGATCGGTCCCTGGTGATTCATTTTTTGAATCCACGCAACGTTGAAGGCGGTCAGTGTCGGGCCGGTGCGGGGCAGTCGGAGCTCAGCAGACGGCAGGCAGACAGGCCCCGAATTCGCGCCCGACCGGAGGCCGCGATGCCTGATCCCGTGGTCCGATGGCCGGCTTCGGCAGCGGCGCGTCCGGCCCCGCTTGCGGTGCCGGCTGCGGTCAGGCCTTCACGTTGAGCAGGGTGCCGCGGCTACCCGACGCCATCAGCGCCTCGGCCGCGCCACTCGATGCCTGTGCCTGTGCCTGTGCCTGTGCCTGTGCCTGTGCCGGCGGTGGCGGCGGCGGTGCCGCCTGCACCGGCGTTGAGACGGGTGCGCTCCAACCGCGGCTGGCGCCGACTGACATGCCCATCAGAGTCTCCTTCACGTTCCACAGCATCGGCGCCAGGGCGACGGTATCGGGCCCGGCGGAGCGATCACGCCTGTCAGACTCCCCTAGGAATGTGAGCATCCGATTAAGCGCCGGCGCGCGGCTGACCCATCCGAGGGGCGGCCGCGCGAACCATGGCCGGGCTGGCAGGACCCGCGCTCTTTCCCGCCCGGAACCGACGGCGGACGGTCCTTGAGCCCCTGCCTGGTCCGGGCGCTGCCCGCGCTTCAGCAGCCGTGGGGTGGCAGCGTCAGATCGGTCAGGGTGCCGGACATGATGAACTGGCCGAAATCCATGTGCAGGTCATCGGCGATGCCGTTATCCCAGTAGCGCATGCCGACTTCGTAATCGGGCTGCTGGGCGCCGGCATCGCGGTCGAAGAAGGCGATGTGCACCCGCGCGCTCGGCAGGTCCGAGAGAATCGGGAACTTCGATTTCTCGGGTGGCATCCAGGCCAGGATGGCGACCGAACTGTCCTGAGCCCCCTGGTCCACCGTGCCGTCGAACAGCGGCACGGCCAGGAATTTCTTGCCCTCGCGGGCGGCGGCCAGCAGGGCCTCGGTGTGCATCGTGGGCAGCAGCGTGCCTTCGGGCAGTTTCTTGGTCATCACCTGCGGCAGGCTGTAGGTGGCCTCGCCCGGCCCGCCGGTGCGTTCCAGTTTCGCCTCGCCCTGGGTTTCGCTGGTCACCGCGGTGTCGGTGGTCTGGCGCATGTGGAAACGCATCGACAATCCGTCCTTGGATTCCCAGGTGACATAGTCGGTCACCAACTGGATGTCCTGGCCGTCGCGGTTGGTCATCGTCATCTGCAGGCGCTGGCGGGTGGCCCAGCCGTCGCAGGCATCGATCACTTCATAGGCCATCTGCCCGCCGGCACCGACCACGTCGCCGCCGCGCGAGGATTCCAGGCTGAGCTTGTAGAGCGCCCGATGCGCCGCCGGTTCCATGGCCTGCGCGGGGGCGGCCGGCCAGGTCGCTGCCACGGCGAGGGCGAGGCAGCCGGCGGCAATCGTCGGACGAAAGGTCAGCCTGGCGCCGATTCGCATCATGCAGCTCCGCTTGCGGTGTCTGGCGAACATAGGAAGGACCGGCCGATAGCGCTAGCGGGACGGAAGAGGGGAAATTTTCACGCTGGTTGACGCGTTATTCGCGCAGCAAGCATCTGAAATAACGCAATAAATGCTGACGCTCTGCATTAGTCCCGTGTTAACTATTTGATGAGGTCGAGCGACGCATCCGGCCGCATCGGCGGATCGGGACAATACGGCCAGAGACGCAGCGCAGGAACAATCCTGGAACAATCGGCGGAGGCGGCAATGGCGAGCATGAAGAACAAGGTGAAACCGGCGGAACGGCACGCCCTGGCGGGGCGGGAGGCGCCGCTGGTGGTGGTGTGCGAGGACCATCACGGCCCCGGCCCCTCGATCGCCGGGCTGTGCGAGCGGCTGGGCATGCGGGTCGAGACCCTGACCGGCTCGCCCCGGCTGTTCGAGATCCTGCACTACATGCAGCCGGCCGCGGTGATCTCGGCCATCGTGCTGCGCGAGCAGGACGGCTTCGATGTGATGAAGATGGTCGCCGGCTACCATCGCGATCTGCCGCTGCTGATGCTGACCGGCGATGATCCGATCCTGCAGGGCGCAGTGGATGCGATCGAGGAGGCCTGGCAACTCACCAATGTCTGGCGGCTGGAGGGTGTGGCGAGTGTCGGCACGATCCAGGGCTTCCTGGCCAGCAATGCGGTGATCGATCCCGGTCCGGAATATAGCGTGCCGGGCAGGGCGGACCGCAGCGGTGTGGACTGCAACCTGGCCTGAACGGACCGGGGCGATGGACGCAACGGGGCGATCGCGGCGGGGCTGGCGGCAATTCCGGGCGCGGAGGGTGCCGAGAGAACCCGATGGTCGTCCTTCCCGGCGGCGCTGAGCGTCGATCCCCAGCGGGCTTCGGCCCACTGGTCGCAGCGCGTGGCAATGGCGGTGGCGCCATCCTGACATCGCAGCCGGCCCGGGCTCATCGGAGCCGGATCGGGTGCGAGCAGGATGGCGGGATGCCGCCGGGGGAAGGCCGGTCCTTGCCGGCGCCACGGCCACAGGGAAGGCTTCTCGTTGCCTTCAGATCCCCCCACCGCAGCCCAGGCGGGGGGCGACCGAGGGTTCAGCCGCGGGATGATAAAAAAAACTCCGACCCCCACAGACTAAGG
>VFSW01015973.1_pt1 | contig 10279 bp, 23 predicted proteins | sample 5358111 | NCBI WGS metagenome assembly VFSW01 (sample SAMN11554181, study PRJNA540505) | mine drainage metagenome | isolation source: sediment from site ElyBrook_90M | place: USA: Ely Copper Mine, Vershire, VT | collected 2017
GTTTTCATACGCACTATTCTAGCCGTTTAGAATGCGGTCCATCGCAATCGCCAGCCGATGGGCGCGGCGGGTGGCCGAAATGCAATCCGCCACGTAGAGCACCACCGAAGCGCTCAAAAAAAAGAAACCTACAAACTGGGTCATTGTGTCTCTCCTTCTGAACACAGAATGCGCCTGGTACCGGAACCGAAGCAATGGTACAGAAGTACCGAAAACGCCTTAGGGTTTGGGTCCGGGCCTGCCCGCAACGATCAGCAAGGAAATGAAAAGCGCCAGGCAGAAAGCCGCGCCGATCAGCCCGGCGAAAATTTCAAGGGTTCGCATGTCCAGGTACCTCTCAGGAAGAGAGTATAGAACAAACGGCCCGGTACGCAATGGGCCGGAAACCTTAGAAAGCGCCTTAGGCGCAGCCCAGCCCGCAAAGCGCTTCAATCTTCGGCCACCAGGAATAGACCGCCCAGCCGATCCCGCAAGCAGCGCCGGCCAAGATCCACAGCACGGCCTTGACCGTGATCCCAACTCGCTCGGCAAACCAGCGCAGTGCAATCATGAGGGGTTCTCCAGAGAAACACCATAACAGAAGTTGGAGGGCGAAACACGCGGCGGGGATTCCCCAATCAAGCCACGGCCACCGGGCTTCAGACATCGGCGGGGGTTCAGATGCGGTGGATTGGATCACTTGCGGAGCCCGCGCACCATCGGCAATGTTTATAAGGGCCATCCCCGCATCCAGGAATCTGGCATAAGTCAAAAACGTGGGGATCTTCACCGGGGACCGCCAACGTCTTCGCCGGTTCCCTGGATTTCTCGCTGGAAGTATCGCATGAATGAACCCCAGTCCCAAACACGCACTGCTCACAGCACATAAGCTGCTCTTTTCGGGTGAACGCGAAGCGCTTGCCCTTCAGAAACGATCTGGAGTGTACGCCCACTTTTACGTTGCCTCCGGCGTGCTCGGCTCTGCTTTCTGTTCTTCGTTGGCGGTCTTCAGCAAGCCTTCCAGTTCATCGATTTCCTGTCGAATTGTTTGATCGCCTGCCCCTTCAGAATCCATTTCAAGTGCGGATATCCGGCGGTCGATGTTGCCCAGAAGCCAGATCAACAGCTTATCCGCTTCGCTCATTGTCCCACCCCGAAAAGATCCAACCCGGCGAACGTGTCGCGGCCGTGCTCGGCTATCAAGCGCCGCACTTCCGCGGCTTGCCAGGGTTCCGCATTCGTCATAATGCCGCATCCCGGATTGGAAAAGCCGGTCACGTCCAGATACTTGAGCCAATGTGTGTAGGGCGCCCACCAGCTTGCCGGGACCGTCGCAAACATCCAGCCCGCGGCTTCGTTTTCCGTTTGTCCATTCACGCACATCGAGTAGTAGCGGTCGATTTCCCGGACGTCTTTCTGTGGCCAGCGTAAACGCTCCGTCACCTTAAACAGCGCGTGCTTTGCCAGCAACCGAGCTTCTGAAGCTCCCCACAGGTGCATGATGCCGCCTTCCCCGTGGGCCAGGGGCGTGAAAGCATTCCAGTATTTTCGTCCCATCGGCTCCCGATGGTGGAAACGATCTCCCTTCCAGTGCAACTTCGGTTCATCCTTGAAGACCACCGATGCGAAGCGGTTGCCCCACAGACCGTTAGCGTGACACCTGTACATTCCACCCCGCATGTTGTAGAGCGGGAGTTGCAGCATCATGCCCGGTTCCATTGTCTCAATCCAGAACCGGACTTGCGCTGGGGTCAGGTTCCCGGTCAAGATTTCGTCCGCGTCGATCAGGGCTATGTGGGTTGTGTTTCCGCTCCGGCGGGCGCTCTGCAAAAGGTACTGGCGATGCGCCATTTCATCCCACCTGGGATCGTCTTCAATCGTGTACGTGACCCTCAAAGGGTACTCGCGCATGATTTCCCCGACGATTTCCTCGGATCGATCAGTGCAACAGTGCAACAAGATTTCCAGCTCATCGCACCAGGTCAACGCCACGCGCGCCGAAAGGCCCAGTATCCAATCCTCGTTCTTGACGGGCATGAGGCCAATGAGTTTCACAGCGGTTTTGATCCTTCGACCTTCGGATGGTACATGCCGGGAACCATCTTGTACGATGGACCGAAAATGGGCACGATCCAATATGTTTTGTCTAGGCAGCGATCAGCCGCGTCCCGCTCTGTTTCTGCGATTCCTTCGACCGACCAATTGTTGAGGCCCGCCGCGATGTTGTCTTTGCAGATCAGCCATAACGTCACTCGCACCACCTCCCGCAGCGTGAGCAGTAAAACTCGACCCTGCGGAGAATCGGCGCGGAGCCGATCCGTAGATAATTGACACGCCCCTTCCGGTCTTCAGCCCAGCGCATTTCGCCTCGCAAGTGGCCGCGAAACCAGCACAGCAGCCGCTTCATCTGTGTTTACGCTCCCACAGCCAGTCTTTGAAAAATTCCCAAGCCAGAGGCGCAAGGCCGCTAAACAGCGTGCCCAGTAGCAAGCCAGCACAGAACTTGAGCAGGTCCCAAGTCGTTAATGGCGCGTTCAAAAACTCCTTCACGGCTTCAGCTCCAGCACAACATTGGTTCCGTTTTCCTTGGGATCGTGCATGAGCCGGTATCCGCCTTGCTCCGCTGCTTTCCGCATTTCATCCCAACGGTTGTCATGCTCCACCACTACGCAGCGGGGACGCTGGCCCAGATAAATAAGCCACTTGAAAAGATCAACGCTGGTTCCTTCGGTGTCGAGCGACACAAACTCAAAGCTACCCCAACGGTCGAATACCCGCGCAAGGGAGAAAGTCGCCGCTGTCATCGTTCCGTAGAACCCGTAGCCTTCCCACTTCTTCAAATGCGCTTCGTTCGCGGCATTCGCCGTAACCGCGTCATCCGTGATCCGCAGTTTTAAAAAATCTCCACCGTTCGCGGTCACCGCGCAGCCCACCACTTCGACCCGTGGATTGTTCCCGTACTCCTTCACTAGACTCCGCAAGGGCCCGGGTGAAGGCTCAAACATCACCGCGCTCCATCCCAATTCAATCAGTGCGCGGCTGTTGGACATAGCGAAGGGGTCGAAGGCTCCGATTTCGAGCAGGCGGCCAGATTTGCCGATCGGTTCCCCGTCCGCGCCTCCAACAAACCCCAGCGCAGCCAGGATGTATTTCTGCTCTCCGTATTGGCTGTAGTCCTTCATGCTTTACCTCCGGCGGGCTTTTTCGGCTTCGTTTCGGGCTGGCGTTGGCGGTCCCCCCGGCGGTGTCCGATTGTCTCTTAAGCTCGCCATGTGCGTCGGATACGCTTGCAGCTTCAAATCAGGGCCATAGACCGTGATAGAGCCATCGGGAGAAAAAAGCAATCGTACTCCATCGGCTCCGTGCTCAACGCCCAAGAGCGTTCTGCCAACTAATTCCAGCATCGTCTGCCAATCCGTAGGGTTGCTCATTTCACCCCATCCGTTGTTGTCGCTACCGTCATCCCCTGCCACTTTGCGCGGAGCCGCTTCCTGTACATCAAACAATCCGTTCCCCACTTCCCGGCAAAGGGCGTGCTGCAATTCGTTGACGCTGAGGCCGGGGGCACAACCACCGGGATACCTTTCGCGTGAGCCTGCATGCACAAATCTTCGACATGCATGTGGTATCCGTCGAAGTTCACCGCGTCGAATCTTAGCCCGGAGTCCCGGCGGAAGAACACCGATACAGCGTCAAGCGTTGAGATTGGCCCTTCCGTGAAGTTGGGATGTTGGTCCAGGTGCAGCTTGTGAACCGACCAAACATGAGTTGCCGGGTCCGCGCTCCGTCCCACCATGCCGCACACCGCGCCCTCCCCGGCGCTTTGAGCAAAGATGTCCAGGGCGCCCGCGCCGAACACGGCATCCGCATGACAGAGTCCGGAGATTTCCCGGCAGCTCGTTAGATGCCAGTTTGCGATTTCCGCAAGCGATTGGTTCCGGTAGTTGATAACCAGAATGGTTTCCGCCGCGTTGATGTGCGTCTGGTCAAAACCCCGCATGCTCTGCTCGTCTTTGGCTACTACTACTAGGGTTAGGTCTTTGGCGTTCACTTTTCGATCTCCACGACGTATTGAAAGCTCATCGCGTTCAGTTCCCCGGTCTTCCCGTCAAGGTAGTGCAGGAGCTGCTCCGGACAGAACGCAGAGCCTCAGCGTTTTGTCACGCCGCCGCGGATCAACCGGAAGCCGAGAATACTTACGCTTCGCCTGGGCCTTTGCGGCGTGCAAATCCTCAGCCGTGATGCCAGCGAGAGCGGAGTACCGATGCGGCCCAACATCGTTTGAAAGCACTCGGTATTTCACCCCAACACCCCCGCCGCGATGTCCCGCAGCTTCAAATGCGGCAGCGGACCGACTCTCCGGTCAACGCAAATCTTCTTGCCCAGCTTCCGGGCTCGAAGGCAGAACGAAACATCCTCTCCGTAGATCACCAATGTATTGTGACCTTCGACTGGGAGAAATCCTTCCGGACCCAGCTCCTTGAGCAGCTCGCCGCGCATCAGCACCAGGGGAAAGCCGGTGTAGTCCACTTCCAGAAGATCGCCTGGGCCAGTGCTTAAATCGGTTGGACCTAACTCTCCGTCTTCAAACCCGCAAGAAAGCTGCAACGCCGTGGGGTACACATCCACTCCCGTCACGGTCCAGCCGGCCACCATGTCGATGCCCGGGTTTCCATCCAGGTCCGCGATGAGCTGCTCAACCTGTTCGATGCTCACAAGCTGGTCATCGTCCAACCATAGGACATAGTCGAGTTGCCCCAGTGAAAGGATGTTCTGGGCCATCGTAAAACGCATGTGGTACACGTTGGTTCCGGCGAAGTTGAAGACGATTTCCAGGTCGTAACGCTGGGACAGTTCTAGAAGCTCGGTCCACCGCTTCAGCCACGCGACCGCGAAAGGCCCACCGGCCACACAGAGAGCAATGCGGCGTTTAAGATGGATTCCTTCAATCACTTCCGCAAATCCGCTGGCCTTCCGAGCCGCAAGAAGTCTCCGGCCCAGTGCGTAAGACTGCGGGCGGTTCTGGTGTTTGTACTGTTCGTCTACCGGAATTGCCGGATCGTTGATGGGGTGCTTGTGTGGAAAAATCGGTTCCTCCAGCTTAATCAGTGAGCAGGTTCCCTCTTTCGCGTCGAACTCGCAGTGCCGCGCAAAGTCTTCATCCGCGTACATGCCTTCGTATCCGGGATAGAGCAGGTAGCCCAGCCGCTCAACGCGGGATCGCGAGCACACTGGCATTTCCATCACCCCTTGCCCTGGAGTGCCCGCGATCTCTTTCCGGCGTTCCGGGGAGCCGCCGTTGTTTACCCAAATGGCAAACTCGGGCGGCTGCTGTTTCTGCCGCGCTTGCTCCCAGGGCCAAATCAGCGAAGCTTCGAGCAACACGCGGTCCCATTCCGGCGCCGGCCAGATATCATCAGCCACAACGATCAGCACGTCTCCAGTTGCGGCTTTCGCTCCGATGTTGACCGGGGTAACCCAGCAGGATTTGCCTTGGTTCCACAGGAGCTTGTTTGTCGCTGTGAAATTGGGGCCGTGGTCATCCCGCAGCCAAGTCCAATCTGTCAGCGGCCCAGCCTCTTTGCCGAAGCCCCACTTTTCATCCGCCTCCAGAATGTCCTCTACGTTTTCCGGGTGCGCGGCCGCTGCTATCCAGGCTTCGGAGATTTCCCGCCACTTGGGGGGTCTTATGGATGGGTGAATGATGGTAAAGGTCATTTGTCGTTGCCTCCGGCATTGGTTTGTGGGACTTCGGGCTGGCGTTGGCGGAAGTCGGGATTTGAACCCGTTGGTAGCGACCCAGGCTTATGCAACTTAATGCACCATGCCCCCATTTTCACCACAATGGCGCTTCCGCCGCAAAGCGTGCTCACAGTTCCCCTCCCTGAATCAATCCTATCCCGGCCCAGTGCTGATGCGAGTTGAACTCCAGTTTTCTGCCCTTCAGTTCGCCCCACAGCTTCGCCACCCCCACGTTGTTAGCCCGGTGCCAGTCCGAATCATTGATGTCATGGAACGCGATCCAGCCGGAAGGAGAAACGAAATCTTTGTACATCAAAAAGTCCTGTGTCACCCCTTCATAGGTGTGGTCCCCGTCCACAAACAGGAAGTCCAGGTGTTCCCCGGCCAGAAAGTCTTTCACTTGCCGATGGACTGGCTCGGAATGGGAGTCGCCAGAGATAGCGTAGGCGTACTGAAATTCGCGCCGCGCAACTCGCCGCCGTTCCAGATCGCCTGGCGTCAATCTGTCACCGCCGAACGCTCCGCCCGGAAGATCGATGGAGATTTTCAAACCCCGGCGGTCGGAGAGCGAACACCACAGGTAAAACGTCCCGCCCTTCCAGGTTCCGATCTCCAGGACGTTGCGCGGCTTCAGCTCGGCAACAAAAGACGCCAGCGCCTCAATCTCCTCCGGCACCTGCACCATCCCGATATCAAAAGCGCGCTGAACCAGTGGACTCACGACGCGATTCTATCAGGGTCGTTTTGTTCGGGGCAATGACCCGAAGGTACGGGTACGGTTTCACTTTGCCGTCTACGGCTGCTGAAGTTTGCCCAGAAACGCTTCCAACTGGAAATCCGCTCCGCCCGGAGCTGCATGACCACCACCACGCCGCGCGAGGGAATAAGGGTGCCTTCGAACCTACTGCCTGCTTTGGGAATTGCCATAGAGCGCGAGTGTACCAGCATGTTACAATTTTCGCAATGGAACTAATAGGCGATTTGGGCGACATCAAGAAGGTGACGGCGATGCTGCACGAGCTGCTGGACGGCGCGACCGTAAAGGTACTGCCCCCTGAACAGATGGGCGGCTGGTGCAGTTTCCAACTCGTACTCAAGCCGTTGGCGCCCCCGAAGTGAAGCGCCTCGCGCTACTAGCGCTTGCCGCGCCCCTGTGGGCACAGGCCAGCTCCTTCTGTGTGGCGGGCGCCACGATGCTTCCCCAGTCGAGCCCCAAGCCCACGGGTTTTGAGGCTTGCGCCGCGCTGCTCTCGGCCAATAACCAAATCTGGTCGATCACCGGGAACCAGCTCAACATCACCGCTCAGCGCAAGATTCAGGCCGTCGCGTTCTCCGGCTTCGCCACGGTCTGCCACACGTTCGCCTTCATGGAGGTGTTCTGTTTCGGCGCTCCGGGCGGGGCGACAACCGGAACCGGCGCGAGCCGCGCGCTCACAGGGGGATTCATTGCGGCTATCCCGGTAAAGAAAGGCAAGCTGGGGTACTTCATGCCGGGGTACTCTGCCGTGAAGTCCAACGCCGGCACTAGCGCCACAATTCTGATTGGATGGGGGTATAAGCTGTGAACGTCACGCAAATTAAATCGGTCGCCATGAACCTGCTCGCGGTCTTCGGGTGCGCGACTGGCGGAGCGCTCTACAATATCCTTCAGAACGGGGATCTGCCGCACGATTGGCTGGGGGTGCGCAAGCTGCTCACCAGCGCCGCGTTCGCCGGAGCCCTTGCGGTCTTCGGCTGGATTAAGATGCGCTCCCCTTGGGCGAAAACTACGCCACCGGCTGAAGCTCAAAAAACGCTTTGGGTTCCAAACGAGTCGAAGCCGCCCGCTTAAGCTGGGGCCCAATGCGCTTCCGCGACTCCCATCACGCCCGCTTCAGGCAGCAACGTCCAGGCGATCTTGCCGGGTACCGGAACGTCGATGGTGTTTGCGCCGTGGCCCACTTCCTGATAGTTCGTGTCGCCAGAGCCCATGTCGGGCTGAAGCTCGCGATCTGACAGGATTCCCGCCCACTCGGAAATATCGTAAGCCGCCGCCTCAGAGCCGCCCGCCACGATAAAAACACCCTCGATCCACCAATCGCCAACGTCCGTAGGCAGGGGATCGTTGGGGTTGAGCGCGGGGGTCAAAACAAAATCATCATTTGCGCTCGCTTCGCGGACGCGAAGGGGCACAACAATAGAAGATCCGGGGATTGCCGACACTCCAGCCTCGCAAAGCTGGAGGATCTCAGTGGCTAGTCCTCGCGTACAAAAGCGGTTCCAAAGGGCGCGGGGAATCGGCCTTCCATTCATCGTTGCAGGCGGTGGGGTGTTCATATGCGGTCAGCATATCACAAGATCACCTCAGGCGTGGCCCAAAGAAGCCGCCGCCCTCCGGCAGCATCCCCACCAGGGCATAGAGCAGCCAGATCGCGACGAACACGATGATGACCACCCGGAGAATCCGGGCGATGGTCGGGTCCATTGGAATCTGCTGGATGACCCACAGCGCAAGGCCGACGATCACCAGTACGATGATAATTTCGATCAGGAATCCTGGGAACATATCTCTCCTTCTATTCGCGGTGTCCAACTCGGGCCGCGATCAGAGCCGCAACTCCAAGACCGACAAAGTTCAACACCATGATAGCCTCAATCAACGCCAGGAACATGGGAACTATACCTCGGGGTTTATGTTGCACGCCGATGGCCGAACTCAGGCCCGCGCCGCGATCACTGTAGCTACCCCGGCGATTCCCAGCCAGGTAACCCAGTCCGGGACTCCCGGAAAGATAGTGGACTGCGAAAGATCGGGCAGGCTGAAGCTGGGAAGTCCGAGCGTTGAGAAGTCGAAGCTGCTCCCACCGCCTGAAGTGTCGAGCCCGGATGGTGGAGTGTAGCCGGTCACGTAGTTGATGAAGCTGGACACGTTGGAGCTGGGAGTGGAACCCACCGAGCCCGGACCCGCCGCGTAGGCTTGCAGCGCCGTGTTCCAGTCGCCGTATTTGGCGTAATAGCTGGCGAGCAGCCCCACTCCGGCGTCAATGTTCTGCGATGGGTCAAGCGGGTCTGAGACTCCCAGCGTTTGAACCGTGGTGGAGTTGAGCTGCATCACTCCGTAATCGGTGGTGCCGTTGGTGTTGACGTTCGTAGCGCTCGGGTTGAAGCCCGATTCATGCGCCGCAACACCCAAGGCAATTTGGGGCGGAACGCCGGCCGCGTTCGCCTGCGCCACGATCATGGCCTGAATTTGCGAAGGAGTGTAGGTCGCACCCAGCCCGCGGGCTTCAAAGTACGGGACTGGAAGCGCGAGAATCATTCGTCTTCGTCTTCGTCCTCGAAATCATCATCCAGATCTTCGTCGCTATCTTCGTCGCTGTCCAACTCATCACCTTCCAAATCATCGTCGTCCTCGAAATCATCGTCGGCATCTTCGGTGTCGATCTCTACCACCAGGGGTTTCACGGTGACCACGGTTAGGGCTTCGTCGCATTGGTCGCAAACAACGCAATCCCCTTCCCCGATGTCTTCCAGATCGATTTCAACAGCGGCTTGGCAGGCTGGACATTCCGTCGTCATGGTGGTCATAATATCACCACCATGCGGCGTCGTGGTTTAGCTGCGCGCACAGCTCGCGCATTCGCTGTTCGGACTCCGGCACGGCCTTCAGCATGGTCGCTATCGTGACCTCGTTCAGCGTGTCCGTGATGTTCCACCAGTCGCCATCTTCCGTAAGACGGTACCTCATGACTTAGGTGCCGCTCCGTTCCGTTCAATCCGCCTCAGCGCTTCCTTAATCCATTCAAAAGTGGTGAAGTCTACCGCCTCATGGGCTTTCAGATCCGCCTCGACTTTGGAATTGTGCGCTACCAACTCTTCTTTGGCTCCCGAGATGGCTTCGACCACTTCCGCTTTCATATCGGCCACATCCCGCTGGGAGTCGATCTTGGCTTGCAAAATCCCATTGCTCAATTTCAAGCCGATGAAAGCGACAAGCGCCAGCGCTATGGGCGTAGCGATGTCGAGGATTTGGTGCACTGCGTCGATGCTGGCCTGCATTGCTCATCCACCGCCGCTCTCCGAGTTGGGGTATGTGAACCCCTGCAAGATCCCAATGGCCACGTCTGTACCCGCCGGGGTTGAAAGGCCGGTGTTGTTGATGACGATTTGCAGCACGTCCAAAGGTGCGAACTCCAGTCTTTGCCGGATGGGCGAAAGCTCGGTTTCAAACGCTCCCGCGATGGTCACGAATTTCCCGGTCGGATAATCCAGGTTCGTGAAAAACTCCACCCCGCGCGGGCCGCTCGAATACTTCACCTGAAATGTAAAGGTCATCAAGCCCAGTCCGGGGCTGTAGCCCGTCGCGTTGGTGGACATCAAAATATCTGTCACCACGAACCGATAGCCCTCCGGGACTTCGTACTGCATGACCACCTGTTGAACCGACGTTGCTGGGGCCACGATAGCGGAGAGCACCACAATACCCGAAGGTCTTGCAAAGCGCGCGTTAGGACCCTCGTACAACCATTGGAAGGGATACTTCCCCTCAACCCGATGCGGAGTTGACAGAGGTTGTGCT
>VFSW01015974.1_pt1 | contig 10278 bp, 13 predicted proteins | sample 5358111 | NCBI WGS metagenome assembly VFSW01 (sample SAMN11554181, study PRJNA540505) | mine drainage metagenome | isolation source: sediment from site ElyBrook_90M | place: USA: Ely Copper Mine, Vershire, VT | collected 2017
AGAGGGAGAAAATCACTCTCTATGTCATTGACGCAAATTTTTGCGAATACAAAAACCTCATCGAACCGGTATCCAAGGTATATCAGCAATGCCGAGTTCTATCGATTTGCCTGGAATGGATTAACATGCCCAATGCACCGCGGCGTTGATTACAATCACGTCAAATGACAACGCTGCCACCAATGAAGACAATGGCTGGAATGTTCCCATTGTTGCGGGGAGCATGAACGAGCCATGAAAAGACTTATCATGTTCGGTCAATCTCCACTTGAACCTTGCCTTGTGAGATTCGCACAGGAAATGTGATCAAGTCTTCATAAGCAGGTGGTCCCAGCACAGTACCAGTCCTAATTGAAAATCGCGCCCCATGTCGCGGACATATGATCACCTCACCATCCAGTTCACCGTTGGACAACACTCCTCCATCATGGGGACACTCGTCCTTGATGGCAAAGTATTCGCCGCCGAGATTGAATACTGCGACATTGATCCCCTCCACATCGACCACGCGACGTGTACTCAGTGTCAACTCATCGATATTTGAGACATCCAGCCAGTTGCTCACCGCGTCCACCTTGGATCACATCAAACCGAGTTGCAATCGTGTTGCCTCCGACATACGTTCACGACCCCACGGTGGCTCCCAGACGAGCTCCACCGTCACGTCGCTGACACCGTCCACCAGCCACAGCGCGTTCTGCACGATATCCGGAAATCCGTCCGCAACCGGGCAGTTGGGCGCGGTCAGTGTCATGCGCACATGCACCTCGCCCGTTGCCTGCACATCCAATTCATAGATCAAGCCGAGATCATATATGTTCACTGGAATTTCCGGATCGAAGATCGTGCGCAGTTTCTCGACGACACGCGCCTCAAGTGTCTTCGGGTCTATTGTCTTCTCTTGCAAATGTTCGTTCAATTTTTCGAAATCAATCATGAACTACCCCTTGTAATTCAATTCACTCCGTCGTCACCGGTTTGTCGATATTTTCGAGCGCAGCTTTCAGAGTGTGCCAAGCCAGCGTTGCGCACTTGACCCGTTCCGGGAATTCATGGACGCCTGCCAAGACTTCCAGCTTTCCTGAATCTCCGGTTGTGGTGCCGCCCGTCACCATATTGTGAATCGTTTCCAGCAACTGTAATGCCTCATCCTCGCGTTTGCCTTTGATGCTTTCCGTCATCAGCGAGGCGGATGCAGTTGCGATGGCACAGCCAATACCTTCAAAACGGACGTTTCGAATTACGCCATCCTCCACTTTTAAATAGAGCTTCACCCTGTCACCACACAGCGGATTGAAACCTTCGGCCATGCGATTACTGTCGGCCAGTCGCCCGGAGTTGCGCGGCTTGCGATAATGGTCGAGGATAGTCTCCTGATATAGTTCGCGTAGATCGGTCATCTCTTGAACAATTCCTTTGTCTTACAGATCGCTGCAACCAGCACATCCACTTCTTGCCTGGTGTTATACAGGGCAAACGAAGCACGCGCCGTGGCCGGCACACCGAATCTTTCCATCAGCGGCATCGTGCAATGATGGCCAGTGCGGATAGCCACGCCCTCGCGATCCAGTATCGTGCCGATGTCATGAGGATGCACTCCATCCAACACGAACGAAAGAATGCCGGTTTTTTCGGGCGCATTGCCGATTATGCGCAGCCCAGGAATATTGTTCACCAACTGCGTTGCGTAAGACAGTAAAGCTTGTTCGTGCGAGACAAGTGCCTCAAATCCGATACTGCTCACATAATCAACCGCCGCTCCCAGACCAATGACACCGGCAATGTTGGGCGTTCCGGCTTCGAACTTGTACGGCAATGTGTTGTAGGAAGTCTCCTCAAACCTGACGGAGCGAATCATGTCGCCTCCACCTTGATACGGGGGCATGGCATTGAGCAAGGCTGCCTTGCCATAAAGCACACCGACCCCGGTAGGGCCGTATAGTTTGTGCCCGGAAAATGCATAGAAATCGCAATCCAATTCCTGCACATCCACCGGCAGATGAGCGACAGCCTGCGCACCGTCCAGCAGTACTGGCACACTACGGTTATGGGCAAGGGCAATGATGGACTTGACCGGGTTGATCGTACCCAGCGCATTGGAGACATGCGTCACTGCCACAAATCGAGTACGTTCATTCAGCAACGCCTCAAAGGCGTCCATCTTCAGCTCTCCGATATCGTTTACCGGGATTACGCGCAGCCTGGCACCTGTTTGCTGGCACAACATCTGCCATGGAACAATATTGGAGTGGTGCTCCATTTGGCTCAGAATGATCTCGTCGTCAGCCAGCAGATGGCTGCGTCCGTAGCTATGGGCGACCAGATTGATGGCCTCGGTAGTGCCGCGCACGAAAATGATTTCATCTGGGCTGGCAGCGTTGATCAGATGCTGAACCTTTGCCCGCGCCCCTTCATAAGCGTCAGTAGCAAGCTGGCTAAGAGAATGGATGCCGCGATGCACGTTGGCGTTGTAATGGCTGTAATAATCGTTCTCGGTCTGTATTGCCGCCAGTGGCTTCTGTGTAGTGGCCGCGTTGTCCAGATAAACCAGCGGCTTACCGTGGATATTGGATTTCAGAATCGGAAAGTCCGTGCGCCAGAATCGCGCCTGCAGATCATCGGGATAGCTATGCAACTCGGCCAGTTTCATAACAACTCCTTGATCTGTTCACCTAACGGTAAACGATCCAGAACTAGATGCTCGATTCGTGCGCGCATATCCGTCATTTCGACCCGCCCAATGATATCGTTGGCAAAACCGTAAATCAGTAAGGAGCGCGCCGATTCTGCATCAATCCCTCGCGAGCGAAGGTAGAACAGACTGTCATCATCCAATTGGCCAACCGTCGCACCATGTGTACATTTCACGTCATCGGCAAATATTTCCAATTGCGGCTTGGTATCCACCTCGGCTTGCCGAGACAGCAGAAGATTGCGGTTAGATTGGTGTGCATCCGTTTTGACGGCATTGGGATGAACGACCACTTTGCCATTGAAGACACCGTGCGACTCGCCATCCAGAATGCCCCGGTAATATTCCCGGCTGATGCCCGAAGGGGCGAAATGATCGATGCGGGTATGATGATCCACATGTTGCTTGCCCTCCAGCATGTACAAGCCGTTGAGAGCGCACTGGCATTCCGGCTCATTCAGATCGGATGTGGTGTCATTGCGTACTAGTCGTCCGCCAAGCACGAATGAATTTGAAACAAATCGGCTGCCAGTTGCCTGATTCACGTGAGTACCGGCAACATGAAAAGCATCTTTGCCTTCCTGTACCAATTTGCAATGTTGCAATTCTGCACGAGCCCCGAGGTTGATCTGAGTCACGGCATTAGTGAAATTGTGCGAATCCTGCATACCGAAATATTGCTCAATGACCGTAGCTCGAGCACCCTCAGCGGCAATTATGATATTTCTCGGGTAGATTGCTGCACCGTGTCCACTCGCGACAAACAGCAGATAAAGTGGCTTTCCCAACTCTGTCCCGGGAGCCAGTTTCAGCACTGCCCCATCGGTAGCAAACGCATTGTTAAGCGCAGCAAAGATAGTGTGTTCATGCTGCCGGTCAAAGAACGCTTCTGACAAATCGGGGGACATGTCCAGCAAGTCTGCCAGACTTTCCAAGCGCACTCCTGTTGGTAGTTCACCTATGTTAGACAGTTCGTCGGAATAATGTCCATTCACGAATACCATCAGATGTATTTTTTCTTGAGACAATGTCCATGCAAGTAGTGCAGCTTCAGATGGTGGATCAGGGGGAATATAGTCAGGTGCCAGGGTCTCGCGTTTGCCGATCGACGCAACATCGGTATATTTCCATTCCTCTTCTCGCCGGGTGGGAAAGCCATGTGCCACAAAACGTTCAAACGCGGACTGGCGTGCCATGGTTATCCACGGCACGCCAAAACCAGCCAAATGCTGCGGCACGTTTTCCAGCGCCATATTTTCCCAGGATTCAAGTTGAGCATTCATTTCAAACTCGCTAAGCCACTTTACGTGTTTTGTATAGATCTTCGACCCATCCGTAACCATGCTTCTCCAATTCCAGCGCCAGTTCTGCACCGCCGGATTTCACGATGCGACCTTGTGACAGCACGTGTACGACATCCGGGACGATAAAATTCAGCAGGCGCTGGTAATGAGTGACCAGCACGATGGCACGCTCCGGGGTGCGCATCCCATTCACGCCGTCTGCAACCAGCTTAAGCGCGTCAATATCCAGACCCGAATCTGTTTCATCCAGAATTGCCAGCTTCGGCTCCAAAACGGCCATTTGCAAAATTTCATTGCGTTTCTTCTCACCACCGGAAAACCCTTCGTTGACAGCACGAGGCAGCAGCAACTGATCCATTCCCAGCAATTTCATTTTGTCGCGTATCCAATAGAGGAAATCCATCGCGTCGAGTTCAGGCAATCCGTGATGTTTGCGTATGCTGTTAAGGGCTGTTTTGAGGAACAGCGCATTGCTCACGCCGGGAATTTCTACCGGGTACTGGAAAGCCAGGAATACACCTTCGCGCGCTCTTTCTTCGGGCGACATGGCCAATAAATCCCGCTCCAGATAACGCACCGTACCCGCAGTCACTTGATAACCTTCGCGCCCGGCCAGCAATTGTGCCAACGTGCTCTTGCCTGAACCATTTGGCCCCATGATTGCATGCACCTCGCCAGCCTGCACATTGAGGTCGATACCGCGCAGAATTTCCTTGCTATTAATACTTGCGTGCAAATTTGTTACGCTGAGCATGTTCTTCTCCTTCAATGGTCAGCCTGTGCTGCCCTCCAGGCTCACGCCAAGCAGCTTTTGTGCTTCCACGGCGAACTCCATCGGCAAATTTTGGAACACCGCCTTGCAGAAACCGCTGACGATCATAGATACCGCATCTTCCGGTGCTATGCCACGTTGTGTGCAGTAGAACAACTGGTCTTCGCCGATACGTGAGGTCGAAGCTTCGTGCTCAACTTTTACGCTGGGATTTTTTACCTCGATATAAGGGAAGGTGTGTGCCCCGCAGCGATCGCCCAGCAACAGTGAATCGCATTGCGTATAGTTGCGTGCGTTTTCTGCTGTCGGCAGCACCTTTATCAGACCGCGGTACGTGTTCTGCCCGTGACCGGCGCTGATACCCTTGGAAAGCACCGTACTCTTGGTATTGCGACCTATGTGAATCATCTTGGTGCCGGTATCGGCCTGCTGGTAATGGTTGGTGAGCGCGACCGAATAGAACTCACCCACCGAGTTGTCGCCGCGCAGAACCACGCTGGGATACTTCCAGGTGATGGCCGAACCCGTTTCGACTTGTGTCCAGGAAATGCGCGAATTGGCACCGCGGCAATCACCACGTTTGGTGACAAAGTTGTAGATACCACCCTTGCCTTCCTTATCGCCCGGGTACCAGTTCTGCACTGTCGCATACTTGATCTGCGCACCTTCCAGCGCGATCAGTTCCACCACTGCCGCATGCAACTGGTTTTCGTCGCGCATCGGCGCGGTACATCCTTCCAGGTAACTGACGTAAGCATCCTTGTCGGCAATGATCAGGGTGCGCTCGAACTGTCCGGTGTTTTTTGCATTGATGCGGAAATATGTGGACAACTCCATCGGGCAGCGCACGCCCGGCGGGATGTAACAGAACGAACCGTCGCTGAACACGGACGAATTAAGCGTAGCGAAAAAGTTGTCTGTATAAGGCACCACCGAGCCGAGGTATTGCTTTACCAGATCGGGGTGCTTTTGCAGCGCTTCAGAGAACGAACAGAAGATGATGCCGAGTTCGGCCAGCTTATCCTTGAAAGTGGTGGCCACCGAGACGCTGTCGAACACAGCATCCACGGCCACACCTGCCAGCATTTCCTGCTCTTTGAGCGGGATGCCCAGTTTCTCGTAGGTACGCAGTAGCTCGGGGTCTAAATCCGTCAGACTGCGCGGACCATCCTTCTCCGATTTCGGTGCGGAGTAATAACTGATACTTTGGTAGTCGATGACCGGATGGTGGATGTTCGCCCATTGCGGTTCGGTCTTGGTCAGCCAGTAGCGATAGGCTTTCAAGCGCCATTCCAGCATGAATTCCGGCTCGTTCTTGCGTGCGGAAATCATGCGAACGATATCTTCGCTCAAGCCACGCGGTACCGTATCGGTTTCCAGTGTCGTGGAAAAACCGTGCCGGTATTCGCGGCCTATCAGTTCATCTAATTGTCTGGTTGCTGTAGGCACGTTGACCACTCCAACCCAATATACTTACCCCCTGTAGACGTTCCAATCCAATAAGTTATTTCTCATTTATTTTCGTTACGGCACTCTAACCAATGTGAAGTTCAATATATTTCAAGAAATCTCTTGATCGTCTTTTGAAGGTAATGTCGTAAGTGCCAGTTCAAGGTTCGAGGCAAGATTGTTGGCATATTTTGCCACCTCAAATAACCCAAGCGACTCGTAGTATTCAGCTTTCAACCGAAATATATCGACATCGTCCAACAGCATTTCTCTTATCTCGTCTTTGTTCATCTCGCCACTCCTATGTCTGGCTGATATGGGAAGTGATCTACAAGAAACTCACGATTAAATTTGATCTTCAAGTATCCGCGGAAGCTATAGAAAACTATGCTTCTACTTCCCCCATACATCGCGGGTGGCCTTCAGTGTGCAGCAAAAAATAAAACGCCCACTATAAAAAGTGACAAAACAATAACGATGAAGGTCGAAACACTGAGCCACATGCTACTCATGACAGTCTCCCTCACAGAAATAACTTTACGAGTACATCCAAGCTGTAAACCGCGAATCATGACACTTGTGCATTACCATTCTCTCGGCAATTGGTATTTTTCAGGCAACAAATCGATGATCTCTCTTTGCACCGAAATGTTGAACTCCTCATAAAGTGCTTCGCCGCATAGCGAAAGTACTTCATCCGTATTGACGGGCACTTTTTCGCCTTGCCACAGCCATTTAACCGGCAGGCATGTTCCCAAATCGCTTTCGGTTGGATAGTTGGACTGCACAATGCCGACCGCTTTGATATGCAGACTAAGTTGAGGAGTGCAGTGTTTGATGAAAACGATGTCTTCGTTTTGGATGGGAGAAGCGACAGCATGCAAGTCTGTCTTGCCATCCGGCGTAAGTGGAAAACACACTACGCTCTTGTCGATGAAACCTTGCGACTTGAGTTCGTCTATACCGAAAAATGCTGCCATATCATCCTCCATTTCTGCAGCAGTTATTATCAAAACTGCCCGGAGTCACTGGCACATGGAACACCTTGATTTTTCTAATTCATCGCTAAGAATCAGCCGCAACCAATCCAAAGCGTAGTACAGAACGATGCATACTTGATAGTCTGAGTGCCGCTGCAGATTACGTGTATTCACTATACATTTCGCAGTGAATTAGTCAAGTATTGCCTTGGCTGGAAGGAGATGTCATGTTGGCAGGTACAACCCACCGGTCATATTCTTCATTTGTGACAAATCCAAGTGAAATAGCAGCCTGCTTGAGCGTGCATGAATCCAGATGGGCGCGTTTTGCAATTTCCGCTGCCCGGTCATAGCCAATATGCGGAACAAGAGCAGTAACCAGCATTAAGGATTGATCCATTAATTCGGCGAGCCGCAGGCGATTGGCTTCGATTCCACGCACGCAATACTGTTCAAAGCTCGTCATACCGTTCGCTAGCAAGCGGAGACTTTGCATAAAATTGTATGCGATGAGCGGTTTATAAACATTCAATTCAAAATTGCCAGATGCGCCACCGATCGTAATCGCCACATCATTGCCGATGACCTGACAACAAAGCATGGTCAAGGCTTCGCATTGCGTAGGGTTAATCTTGCCAGGCATGATCGAACTACCCGGTTCGTTTTCCGGTAACTGAATCTCTCCCAACCCGGAGCGTGGACCTGAAGCCATCCAGCGCACGTCATTGGCTATTTTCATCAAGGCAACGGCGAGCGTCTTGAGTACGCCATGTGCATTGATCAATACATCGTGCGCGGCCAGCGCGGCAAATTTGTTCCGGGCGCTCCTGAACGGCAAGTGCAAACGTTCGGCCAATTCTGCTGCAACGCGCAACCCGAATTCAGGATGGGTATTTAAGCCAGTGCCTACCGCGGTTCCACCAATGGCTAAATCATATACAGGCTCCAAGCTATTCATAATTGCGGATTCAGCATGTTCCAGCTGTGCGACGTATCCGGAAAATTCCTGGCCTAGCGCCAGTGGAGTGGCATCTTGTAAATGAGTGCGTCCAACTTTAAGGATATCTGCGAATTCGTCGGATTTTTTGGTTAGACTTGCGCGTAATGAAATCAACGCGGGAATCAACTTCCGCGTGATTCCGATTGCTACAGCAAGATGCATGGCCGTTGGAAAAATATCATTGGACGATTGTCCGAGATTAACTTCGTCATTGGGATGCACGAGCCTGCCGGTTCCACGTCCTCCCCCCAAAAGTTCGGATGCACGATTAGCCAGGACCTCATTCATATTCATGTTGCTCTGGGTGCCCGAGCCAGATTGCCAGACAGCCAATGGAAATTCTTCCCGATGCAATTTCTCCAGTACTTCATCCGCGGCTTTGATGATGGCTTGGGATTTCTCAGCCTTTAGTAAACCCAAATCACGGTTGACGTGTGCACATGCACGTTTGGCTTCGGCAAGAGCGAGAATAATTTCATCTGGCATACGTTCGGAAGAAATGTGGAAATGAATAAGTGAGCGTTGGGTTTGTGCCCCCCATAGTCTTTCAGCGCTAACTTCGATGTCGCCAAACGAATCGCGCTCTGTTCTATTATTCATGACCGATCCCCAAAACGGTTGGAACTCGTAATACTCAGTTTCCTGAATCCGGAAGTAACAAATCCGTGGATCAAATGCTTCCGCACTGAGCGTCAGATTGAACGTATTCCCGCAATTACTGTGCCGAGCATATCGAAATTATTTTCTTTCAGTTTCTTCTTGGATTTCAAAAGCATGGTGCTCGATGAAAATTGCCTTGAGTGTCCCCAAAGTTTCATTTTCACCCTTCACAAGCACGCCTATCTGCTCTACCGAAACATTGGAACTATATAGCGATGAACGTTTTGCCGGTAGGCCGGCACATATCAGGAATCCCACCACGGTAAAAAATATACCGCCCAATATGAACATTTCATATGTCAACACAAGGTCCGGTGGTATTGGCACGATTGGTTTGCCACCTTTCATCTGTGCGTAGAAGTTGGATTGCGATCCAGCGATCAGCCAGAAACCCAACAAACCGCCCAAGATCGCTCCCACCAATGTAAACCATTGCACGTAGACAGACTTTTCGCCGAGCAATTCCTCCACTTCCGGAAGTTCAATCGGGGATTGGATCATCATGTCATTGACCGTATTGAACCCCTTTAGATCAGTATTGCGAATTTCGATGATCGCCGCTTCGGCATCTTCGACCTTATCAAACAAGGCAAGCAATTGACGTTGGCACATTTGAGAATGAACGGGATACTTTTTTGTGAAAGTTATCATATCAGTTGGTTGTGGTCTTGATTGTGTAACAGCTCAGGCCTTGCAAAGCTGCTACCGTCTACGTGAAACGGAATTCAGACAAATAAACACTTTGCTTGTTCGCTACCAAAACATCCAGTATCTGAACATCACTTGCAATTGTCAGTGGAAATTGTTGTTTGCTGCAGATTGTTGACTCACCTTTGCATTATTCCATTCAAAAATATTAGCGAACGTTGTAGTTTAATGTTGGAAAGTCAGAAAATGGCGTCAGTCTTCGCTGTCCGGCGACGGTTATGCTCGTCGAAATTAACGAGGAGGTAACCATGGAAACCCTCAATGTTTCCCAAACACTTGTCAGCGGAGATTCTGCCTCTGGTATTGCGTCCGCAAGGTCACTCGTTTTTTCCTCGCCGAGTCCGAAGCTGAACTTCTTGACAATTGCAAGCAGCATGATGGCGTTTAAATTGTAAACTATGTCCTAAAACGCGATCTCTAGACGGAAATCTTTTGTTCTGCGCCAAGTTCACAGTTGACACTGTGCGCATGCACGTTTGACTTCTGCGAATGCAAATATAATCTCCTCTGGCATCCGTGCAGTTGAAATATGAAAATGCAAGAGTGAACGCTGTGTCTGCGCGCTCCACAAATGATTTGCAGGAACTTTAATGTCGCCAAATGAATCTCTCTCTTTTCTGCTGTTCATGATTGCGTCCATGATCTGCCAAACAATTTCCTTTCGATATCTCTTTCGAATTCTTCAACCCATCTGGTTCCATCTCCGATCGGAT
>VFSW01015975.1_pt1 | contig 10278 bp, 11 predicted proteins | sample 5358111 | NCBI WGS metagenome assembly VFSW01 (sample SAMN11554181, study PRJNA540505) | mine drainage metagenome | isolation source: sediment from site ElyBrook_90M | place: USA: Ely Copper Mine, Vershire, VT | collected 2017
GGCGGCGGTGGCCGTCACATTTGCAAAATACTTTCTCGAACTTACCGGACTCCACTTGGGTGAAGGACTGATCGCAACACTCGCGTTGGGATTGCTGACTATTATCAATTGCTTGGGTGTCCGCGTGGGCAGCACGGTGCAGAGCACACTGATGGTGCTTAGGATTTTCGCGATTGCGGCGCTAGTTGGTTGCGGGGCTTGGTTTTTGTTGCGCAGCGGAACGCCCGTGCCGGCCAGGTCTGCGCTCCTCGATCGGCCCGTGTCGTTCGATCTGGTGACCGCAATGGGCGCGGCGCTCGTACCCGTTCTCTTTGCGTACGGCGGATGGCAGACTGCGAATTTCGTCGCAGAGGAGGTGCGCGAGCCACGCAAGAATTTGCCACTGGCGCTGGTGATCGGAGTGATTGGGGTGGTGCTGCTTTATCTTTCCGTGAACGTTGTGTGCGTTTACGTACTGGGCCCTGCTGGACTTGCGGCGGCGACCACTCCCGCGTCGGCCGTGATGCGCGTGGCGTGGGGACCAAAGGGAGCGGCGTTGATTGCAGTGGGCATCGCCATCTCCGCGTTGGGATTCCTGAGCCAATCGATTTTGACCGCGCCCCGCGTATATTTCGCAATGGCGGAAGATGGACTATTTTTCCGTTCGGTGGGCTGGCTCGATCCGCGGCGGCGCGTACCCGTAGTGGCGATTGCGTTACAGGGAGTCGCTGCGATTATCATCGCCCTTTCCGGGCGCTACGATCAAATCTTGAGTTATGTTGTGTCCATGGATTTTCTATTTTTCGGCCTGACGGCGACGTGCTTATTTGCATTTCGCCGCCGCGATTTCAAAGAGGGCCGTCAAACTTCCGAAAAAGGCCTGGCCCGAATGCCGGGGCATCCCGTGACTACTTTTCTGTTCGTGGCCGCGTCCTGGCTGGTTGTGATCAACACAATTTTCAAATACCCGCATAACACGGCGGTCGGATTCGGGATATTCTTTGCAGGCATACCAGTGTATTTTTTCTGGAGCGCGCAAAAAAGAAAGCGGGATCAGGAAACGTGAGCACGCGAAGGGAGATTCGTTCGACGTACCTGGAATGGGCAAAGCTGCGTTCGCATGCCAAATTTAATCTAGCTACCAGCGGCATCGACGGCTATCCATTGGCAGAATTGCCCGTAAAAATCGACGACTTGGAAATCTCCGCCGCAGGCAGTTACGGCTATCCTCCGCTGCAAGAATGCGTAGCGAAGAAAAACGGAGTTCCACCCGAATGCGTGGTGGCTGCGAATGGAACGTCCATGGCAAATCATCTGGCGATGGCGGCGCTTCTCGAACCCGGCGATGAAGTGCTGATCGAACAACCGACTTACGAGCCATTGCTCACCGTCGCGGAATACCTGGGCGCGAAAGTCCGTCGCTTTCCGCGCCGTTTCGAAGATGGGTTCCAAATCGATCCACGCGAGATCGAGCGCCACATGACGCCGCACACGCGGCTCATCGTTCTCACGAATCTTCACAACCCCAGCGGCGCGCGTACTCCTGATACGAAGTTACGCCTGGCGGGCGAAATTGCGCAGAGCCGTGGCGCGCAGGTTCTTGTCGATGAAGTCTATCTGGACGCGTGCTTTGATCCCGTGGCCCGTTCGGCATTTCATTTAGGGCCGAACTTTATCGTAACGAGCAGTTTGACGAAGGCCTTTGGTCTCTCAGGATTGCGTTGCGGCTGGATACTCGCCGCGGCGCCGTTGGCGGAGCAGATGTGGCGGCTGAATGATTTGTATGGCGTCATTCCGGCGCATGTGGCGGAATTGCTGAGCGTAATTGCGTTTGATCATTTGGCAAAAATCGCGGATTACGCGTGCAAGCGGCTGGAGACGAATCGTCCTGTGCTCCAGCACTTTCTCAATTCGCGCAGGGACTTGCTCGCGATTCGTGCGGACGCGGGGACAATTTCGTTTCCCAATGTTGTTGCAGGTCGCGTCGATGCCTTCTGCCAGCTCTTGCGCGACAAATACGACACAAGCGTCGTTCCCGGACGATTCTTCGAAATGCCGGACCATTTTCGCATCGGCATCGGCGGAAAACCGGAAATGCTCGCCGAAGGCCTCAAACGTGTTGGGCAGGCTTTGGACGAAATGGCCGCCTGACCTCAGTTCAGAGCGCCGCGTCGCTTAATCGCCGGCATTTGCGGTCAGAGATCCCAGCGACTGCCTGGGCCGCAACAGACGAAGAAAGGCTTTCGCCGGCTGCGAAAGTGGCCGATCACGCCGAAAAATCAGGAATAAATCGCGGCGCAGACGCATCTCCCGAATACGGACTTCGACAAGCTGGCCGCGCTCCACTTCCACCTGCACGCACATGCGCGGAACGATCGCGACGCCCATACCCATTTCGACGAATCGCTTGATACTCTCGATCGTGGGTAGCTCGACGCCCATGCGTAGCGTGACGTGGTGACGCGCAAAAAGCTGAATGACGCGCTCGCGATACGGGGATGCCACGATGTGCGCGATGAATATTTCCTCGCCAAGCTCGCGAATCGACACGCTGCGATGTCTTGCTAGTTTGTGGCGCGGATGGACGACGAAAGCGAGATCGTCACGCAACAGCGCCGCCGCCGAGAGAGACGGCTCCGATGGCCGGTAAGAGGCGATGCCCAGATCGAGGCGATAATTCAAAATCTCCCGCGGGATGTCGCGCGAGTACACGCGATGAATGGCGATTTCGATCTTAGGATACTTGCGGCGGAAACGCGCAAGCGCCGGAAGAAGCGCGTGGATCGAACTTTCGTTCACACCGAGCGATAGCCGCCCGCGGCGGAGGCCGGCGAGGTCTTCCAGGCTCCGTTTGGCCTCCTCGCGCAGGTTCAGCATTCGTTCCGCATATTCCACGAGTAGTGCGCCTGCCTCGGTGAGCGTCCCCGCTCCCGTCCCGCGCACGAACAGCGGCTGGCCGACCCATTGTTCCAACTTTCGCACAGAGATGCTGATCGCCGGCTGTGTGCGATATAGCTTTTCTGCCGCACGCGAGAAGCTGCGCTCACGCGTCACGGTCAAGAATACTTGCAGTGAACCTAAATCCATGGTTGTCCTCGCAATGTACCTATATAACCAATACTTATACCGCCTGCAACAATTATAAATTGGACGCTCAACCTCCGATTGCGGTTCACTGATTCCCTGCGCACAGGGGGAACCATGGACACAGTTCAATTTTTCGACACGACGCTTCGTGATGGCGAGCAATCGCCCGGGTTCTCGATGAACCAAGGCGAAAAGCTCCGCCTGGCGCGTAAACTCGACGAACTTGGTGTCGATGTGATCGAGGCCGGCTTTCCGGTGGCATCGTCGGGCGAGCTTGAGTCCGTGCGCGCCGTTGCAGCGCAAATCCAACGCGCGCGGGTTGCCGCACTGGCCCGGGCGCGCCGTGAAGACGTGGAAGCAGCGCTCACTGCTCTGGAACCGGCGGCTCGACCGCGCCTGCACATATTTCTGGCGACATCCGATTTGCATCTTCAGGCGAAGTTGCGCATTTCGCGGCAAGAGGCCCTTGATGCCGTGTCGCGCTGGGTGCGCTATGGACGCGAGCACTGCACGGAAGTTGAGTTTTCCGCCGAGGATGCGAGCCGCAGCGACATCCGTTTCTTGCTCGACGTGATGGAAACCGCAGCCGAAGCCGGCGCGACAGTCCTTAATATTCCCGACACGGTGGGTTACAGCACTCCGGAAGAATACGGCGCGATTTTCCACCGCGTACGCAGCCATCTGGGGCGCGCGGATGAAATTATCCTGAGCGCGCATTGCCATAACGATCTGGGCCTGGCAGTCGCAAATTCGCTTGCCGCAGTGCGCGCGGGGGCACGGCAAGTGGAATGCACGATTAATGGCATTGGCGAACGCGCGGGGAACGCGTCACTTGAGGAACTTGCTGTAGCGCTGGCCGTGCGCCAAAGCTTTTTCGGCGTGCGCACCAACGTTCACCTGGAAGAAATATACTCCGCTAGCCGCATGCTATCGGAAATTACGGGCGTGTCCGTGCCCCCAAACAAGGCGGTCGTGGGCGCAAATGCGTTTGCGCACGAAGCGGGAATCCATCAGGATGGGATTCTGAAAAATCCGCTGACGTATGAAATCATCCGCCCGGAAGCCGTGGGCGTTCCGGCCCGGCGGCTGGTGCTGGGAAAACATTCGGGGCGCAACGCGCTGCGCACGCGGATCGAAGAACTCGGCTATAGGCTGAGTGACGCCGAACTCGCGCAGTGTTACGGTGCGGCCATGGGGCTTGCCGATGCCGCAAAAGACGTCACCGATCGCGACCTGTTGACGTTTGTGCACCAGGCCCGCCGGGGACACCTGGCTCTGAATGTGCCGGACGAATCTGGCGCTATGGCCGCAAGCAAAATTCAATGACCGGCATTCGCAAAACAATCGCAGTGCTCCCGGGTGACGGAATCGGCCCGGAAGTAATTCGTGCCGCCATCTCCGTTGTGGAGGAATGCGCGCGCGGGTTCAGTCATCGCTTTGAGTTCGTCGAATTGCCGTTCGGCGGCGCGGCGATTGATCAGTATGGTCAACCTTTGCCTCGCGAAACGATGGAAGCCTGCCGCACGGCAGACGCCGTCCTTTTGGGAGCAGTCGGCGGTGCCAAATGGGATAGCCAGCCGCTCGACCGCCGTCCCGAAGCCGGCCTGCTCGGACTTCGCAAAGAGCTCGGGCTTTATATTAACGTGCGGCCCATCCGGCTGCTCGAACCGTTGCGCGGCATTTCTCCGCTGCGAATGGAACAAAAAATTACGATCGACATGGAAATTGTGCGTGAACTCGCCGGAGGGATTTATTTCGGCCCGCGTCAAAGTAGCGGGTCGAATGCCGATGAAGTAGCTTCGGACACGGAAATTTATTCCTCGAAGGAAATCGAACGTGTGGCGCTGTACGCTTTTCGCCGAGCAGCCGCGCGCCGCGGTCAGCTGGCCAGTATCGACAAAGCGAATGTGCTCGTCAGCTCCGGGTTGTGGCGAAGAACGGCGCAGCGTATCGCGAAGGACTTTCCGGAAGTGCAATTTGAATCGCTTTACGTCGACAATGCCGCGCTGCAAATTATTCTGCGTCCCGCGCAATTTGACGTGATTCTCACATCGAATATGTTCGGCGACATTCTCAGCGACGAAGCCGCGGCGCTGGTCGGTTCGATTGGCTTGATTCCGTCGATGAGCCTCGGCAAAGGCACGGCGCTTTACGAACCGATTCACGGTTCCGCGCCACAGCTTGCCGGAAAGGATTCCGCGAATCCCATCGGCACGATCCTGTGCGCTGCGATGATGCTGCGCGAATCGTTTGGCCTGCCCGCGGAAGCGGCGGCTATCGAAAAAGCCGTCGCGCATTCGCTTTCGCGCGGCTTCCGCACGCCGGACATTGCTAAACAGGGCGCACAAACCATCGGCTGCACGGAAATGGCCGCGCGCATTCGCGGAGCGGTGGCAGAATCGCTTGCGGAAACGGAGCGGTACGGTTGGGGCGTATAAGCGCGCCTAGATTTTTCTGAGAACCAGGCAGCTTGCAATCATGTCGTGCAGCGCCTGCTTTTTCGCCGTGAACCCCGCCATGATGTAACCGATACAAAGCGGTATCAGGCCGGTGATGAACTTCGCGAAGAACCGGCCGCTGGCCCGTGCAAAGGAAACCGGCCGATACTGCATGTCGGTGACGATCAGTCCCATCGCCATTTTCCCAAGCGTCCCCTGCGAAGGCGAGCTTTCCATCCACGCATAGTAAAGCCATGTGATTGCCATCGTAATGGCAATTAACACGAGAATTGCGACAATGAATGCACCGCGAAGGAACATGTCCGGCGTGGGATTCTCTGGCAAGTTTCGCAGCATGGCAGCAACCCCGCTCGCGAATATCACCACGACAAGCAGTACTGCCCAAACGATTCCGAGAATCACCGCGTCAATCAGATAAGCTACGAATCGAAGCCAAAAGCCCGCGTAGAAAAGCTGTGGCGCGTAGACGGCTCCGGTCGCGGATGTCGGTGTCCCGGAATAAGAGGTGGATGCAGGAGCCACCGCCACAATTAGGGGCTTGCCGCATTGGGTGCAAAACGTTGCCCCTTCGACCTGTGCCGTTCCGCAATTTGAGCAGAACATTTCACCACCTCGACTTTTCGTCCAGCTAAATCTTCCGGATCACCAGGCAGCCGGCCATCATGTCGTGCAAGGCCTGTTTTTTCTCAGTGAGACCAGCGCATATGCAGTCTATTGGGAACAACAACAGAATTCCAATCAATGGGATGATACGAAATAAGATCATGCTGAAAAATCGTCCCGATGCACGGCCGAATGAGATACGCGTTCCAGTGAGGTCCGTCACATAAATACCCAGAGCTTTTTTCCCGAGCGTCGCCTGCCAGGCTGAACTCTCCATCAATGCATAGTAGAGCCACTCCAAAACGATCGCCGCAAGCGCAATCCGAAAGATCAAGCCCATGCCGAGAAACCGTACGAGCGCATCTGGCGTTTCTGGCGGAAAAGTGCCTACTGACCGCATGAGGCCCGAACTGGCAAAAATAGAAATAAATACAAAGGCAAACGGAATACCCAAAATTAATGCGTCAATGATGTAAGCAACGAAGCGCAGCCAAAATCCGGCGTAAGCAACCGCGCGAGCGGGCGCGGCTGCGGCGTAACCAGGATACGCGGGCGCGGGTATCGGCGGAGCGATGGGCGGCGGCGAACCCGTTTCTGGCGAAGGCGGCACAAAGCCTCCTCCGGGCGCGAGAGGAATGCCGCGAGGCGCCGCGGGCACGCTGCCCGTCGTCTGGCCGCAATTAGGACAAAACGCGGCTGTGTCCGCTACTTGCGTGCCGCACTTCGAGCAAAACATAGGGCCTCCTTCTTTCAACTGTGTAGAAAAAGGATTCCGGGCATCGTACTTTCCCCACAGCACAAGGTCAACCGCGAAGAATCCATTGCCGTCGGAAATTGAGCAGCTCTGGATTGCGCGCACACGCCGCAGTTGCGTACACTGTGCGCTGCATGTTGATTCATTTCCGTTACTCTTAATCTGATACGGAGGCAAAGCCGATGAAGTTGCACCCGCGGCGGGGAATTCTTTTTCTGGGAGTTTTGCTCGCGGCGTTCGCGGTAGCCGCCGGAGGTTACGCGCTGGGAAGCAATCGCTACGGCCAGCCGAAAACGATCATCCACCTGGTCGAGGTGCAATGGCGACCCGGCGTGACAGACGCGCAAAAGCAGCAGGTGCTCGACGGCATTCGAAACATGGCCGCTCAAATTCCGGGGATCGAAAATATCTGGCTCAAGCCAGCGCGACTGGAGCCGCGCGATTTCAGCACGGCATTTGTAATTGAGTTCAAAGATCGCGCCGCCGCCGATGCTTATGCCGAGAGCGCGGCGCATAACGCCTTCGATAAAATGTATGTGCCATTGCGCGCCAACAGCCTATCCATTCAAGTGACAAACTAGCGGCGCGGCCGAACCAGTTGCTCGAGTTGCGTTTGGATGGATTCCGGCGATGCCGCTGTGCTTGCATGGTCGTTCATTCCCAGCATACCCATGGTCATCTTGTCCATGCGCCGATCCGAGAGCAACCAGCGCATGGCGATAGCCATTTGCGCTTCGCGGGTCACGGTGTAACGGGCGCGTGGATTCGGATTGCGCACGGCGCGCAAAATCACTCGCGCGCAATCCTCAGGCGTGTTCCGAGCTTTTCCCGTTACTTTTTTCCACATTTGCAAAAACCCCAGGTAGGTTCGCGCGTACGGACTCGTCGCCGCGTTGCGAGTGTACTGGGAAGACAGACCGGCGCTCGTTTGACCCATGCTGGTGGGGATAAATCCCGGCTCAATCAACACAACGTGAATGCCGAATGGCGCCACTTCCATGCGCATCGCGTCGCAGATGGCTTCAAGCGCATGCTTGCTGCCACTGTACGGACCAAAAAGCGGGTTCGTAACGCGGCCCGCGACGGAGCTCATATTGATGATGCGCCCGCGCCGTCGTTCGCGCATCGCGGGAAGCACGCGCTGCGCCATGCGCACGGCGGCAAATACATTCGTCTCGAATTGCTTGCGCAAATCATCCAGCGAGATTTCTTCCATGATGGCGACGATGGCGATGCCCGCGTTGTTGACGAGCACGTCCACCGGCCCGGCGCGCCGTTCCACTTCTGCCACCGCGCGGCTGGCGGACTCATCGCTGGTCACGTCAAGATCGACCGTCTCCAAGGGCAAACTTTTCTCTTCAGCCAATTGTTCGAGCGCGGCGCGCTTCTCGGCGTTCCGACCCGCGGCGAAAACGCGATAGCCTTCGGAGGCAAAAAGAATCGCGGCCGCACGGCCCAGGCCGTCTGTGCCGCCCGTGATTAGGACAGTGTCTGGTTTGCCATTCGCAGTGGAGTCCACGAAGCGCCTCCCGAAAATTTACCCGTGGCTATGCCATCCATCTTGGCGAGCCTTTGGCCGCAAACGTCGGAGCCGGTTTGCTCTGCAACTGATCCCGGAGAGCTGGCGGTTGGTGACGCGCCTTCAGGTACAGCACCAGAGCAATGATCACAATAATCAGCGCGGCCACGATAGCCAGCTTTAATATTTTGGACGAGGGAACGTTTTCCTCGTAAGGCACCCGCTTATCTGGCTTGTCTTTCGGGTTTTCGACTTCAACCATCGTCTTTGCTCACCGTTTCGCTCTTCGTTTTCGCCCTTAACTGCACCGTTTAGCCGGTCTGCATAGTCGTCACGTGGAATACTAGCGCTTTCGCCATCCTGGCCTGATTCTTGCGCGACTCCCTGTTGGAAGGCAATGCTAGGCCTGCCGCCCGGTCAAGTCAACGCGCGAGTCAGTGATTTACCTCACTGACATGCCGGCGGATTTGTGCCACATTCAGGATGAAGGAAACCCATTCGTAGAAGGAGGATGCCATGATTAAGAAAGTAAAAGGCGGTTACAAAGTGCTTTCCGAGAACGGGAAGAAAAACCTCGGCGGCCCGTACAAATCGAAGGAAGAAGCGGAAAAGCGCCTCCGCCAGGTGGAATTCTTCAAGCACAACAAGGGTTAGAATCTGTAAGAGTAAGTGAAAAAGCCCCAACCCCCATTCACTCTGGACGCGATTTCCACATGTGTTGTGGAATTCACAGGAAACGCTGCAAGAATTGTTGGCATCCTACTTGACGAATACCGAGAAACACGTATACTTCTTGGATGTCGGAAGACCGGGCACGCCCGGAAGACCCGGCGGGCCGGTAATCTCTCCCGTAATAACGAGGTGAGGTTGGATACGAACACCGGATAGGCAACTGTCGAGCTTCGAGTAAATCCTTCCCGGGAAACTGCGGAAGGACTCGCCCGGCGCTTGACGCCGGGTTTTTTATTTTACGAGACAGAGTTCCACGGAAGCTTCAACTGGGTATTGCATCCTGCTCATTTTAGAATGAGCAGCATCCAGTGCCCAAAGCACTGCCGCTGAAGTTAGTTTCAGCGAGCCTCGCCGGGTGCGAGGTTTAACGCTCTTTGACAACTGAAGGAAGCTGGCCATTGCGCACGCGATCTCAAGTTCGTGTGTGCAATGATCCGCAAGTTTAGCTCGAGTAGCGCAAGTGGAAAGGCGGACTTGTCCACACGCGCAGTCTGAGGTGTGTTTCCGCGAAGGACCGCAAGATCCGTCGTGGCGATGCTTCTCGGTATCCCAATCCTATTCGGATCGGGACGTGTTGGGTGAGTTTTATGGTCAAGCTACTAAGGGCGTACGGTGGATGCCTTGGCGCCAACAGACGAAGAAGGACGTGGCTAGCTGCGATAAGCCTCGGGGAGCCGCAAGCAGGCTTTGATCCGGGGATTTCCGAATGGGGAAACCCATACCGATGAACTCGGTATACGGCTCGCTGAATACATAGGCGGGTACGAGTCAACCCAGGGAAGTGAACCATCTCAGTACCTGGAGGAAGAGAAATCAAACGAGATTCCGAGAGTAGCGGCGAGCGAAATCGGAACAGCCCAAACCATGGTGCTTGCACCGTGGGGTTGTAGGACCGCATAAGTAGAGTTATCAATCCGGAGGCTAGGTGAACCTGCTGGAAAGCGGGGCCAAAGAAGGTGAAAGCCCTGTAACCGAAAGCTTACCGGACTCGAAGCGGTATCCTGAGTACTACGAGACACGTGCAATCTCGTGGGAAACCGGGGAGACCACTCTCCAAGGCTAAATACTCGTTGGCGACCGATAGTGAACAAGTACCGTGAGGGAAAGGTGAAAAGCACCCCTGCGAGGGGAGTGAAATAGAACCT
>VFSW01015976.1_pt1 | contig 10278 bp, 9 predicted proteins | sample 5358111 | NCBI WGS metagenome assembly VFSW01 (sample SAMN11554181, study PRJNA540505) | mine drainage metagenome | isolation source: sediment from site ElyBrook_90M | place: USA: Ely Copper Mine, Vershire, VT | collected 2017
AGAGAAGCAATCTTGTCCTCTTTAGTCACGTCAGGCCAGAATTTCCACCCGTCATTTGTCAGCACCTCTGTTTCGCTGTCGTAACACCCTTGTTCGCCTGTGTTCACCCCGATGTCGCCGTTCATCAGCTTCTTGAACTCGAAATTGTCGCCCTTCCATTCGGTAAAGCCGTTCCGCGTCATCACGCAGACAATCGCCATTTCGACGCCGGGGACGAACTTTTGCAGCATGAAATCGCCCTTGATCTTGGAATTGTCCTGCCAGCGGCACAGCATGAAATACATATCTCGTGCCGACTTGGAACAATAGGACATATCCTTCTTGGCATCGCCTTGTGGCTTTGAAACATAGCGAATCGGGCGTGCAATCACCGCCGCCTTCGCCTTTTCGTAGGAATCGAACATTTCGTAAGGAATCGTCTTTACTCCGGCACGCTTCAGGAATTGCTGCCCCTTGTCTCGATCCAGTTCCAACTGCGTGCCAAGGATGTTCGGCCCGAATACCGGATAACCCTGGTCGATGTACTTCTGGATGTCGGCAACGTACAGGGCGTTATCCGTCATAAAGATGAGGTCTGCCCATTTCATGTGCGGTTCCCACGACAGAACCTTTGGGACAATGCTGTACCCGATCTTCTGCAACTGCGGAGACAAGTACAATTTAACATGATGCCCTGCCGCCATAACGCGCATTGCCCATGACAAGCCGGACCCCGTGCAGTCGATTATCAGGACGTTAATGACCAATCCCCTTCATCATCTGAGTCCAATTCTTCCGGCAGTCCATTGTCCGCATCCCACGCATATTCTTCTTCGATGTCCGGTTCATACGTTCGGCTATCTTCCGGCATGGAATCGAAATTCCAGTTCCCTCGTTTCATCGCCCGCATGTGTCGCATACGCGCCATGATCGCGGCTTAGAGCTGTTCTTTCGACAGACGCTCCATGCGACCCATGCGACCGGACATGGGCTTATCCCCGCCTGTCTTCCGCTTTTCGGCAAGCACCACGGCGACACGCTGCTTATCGGCGTCGGCTTTGCCAAACTTAGCCTTGGTGTGGGCGAACGTCTTGCCCTTTCCGAACTCTTCGAAATTGGCCTTCACCGCTTTCTTGCTCGAACCTTTGTGCATGGGCATGACTATCTCCTTGGGTTAGTGTTGAGATGATTCGCTTCAACTTCTCGTTTTCGTACTTCGCTTCGTTCAGCTGCGCCTGTAATGCAAACTTGTCGTCGTACAGGTGGCGACGTTCCACGTGGAACGCATTGCGTTCGTCTTTGAGCTTGCGCTTCAGGGATTGGATTGTGTCGGTCATTGCTTTTGGGAAGCGCTAGGAGAGACGAAACTAAGCGCTTTCGCAAAGTTCATCATGGCCGGGTCTTTTGCGCGGCTCGCTGTCTGAATTAACTGATTTATTAGAACAGGTGCCGAGGATTGCGGCGCAGTCGTTGCTTTCGCCAGCCATTTCACAAAGGCTGGATTCGTCATCAGTTTTGCGGCTTGATTTGATCCGTAGCTTTCGGCAACAATGGCACCAGCAATACCAGGATGGCCAGTAAGCAAAAGAAGAACTGTCCCGCCGACGGTATGTTGCAGAGTAAGAGTAGGAGCAGTTCCGCTAGGATTCGCATATACTTTCCCGCTAGTAACGATGTCCGATGATGTTTTTGCTATCTGATCCAGCGACTTAGTGAACGATGGACCGAATCGCGAAAACAGGGAACGTTTCGACTCAGGAGACAGGTTATTCCAGTTGGTCAAATACGTCTGAATTGAGAATGTATCACCTTCCGCGTTTTGATTCCCGGATGTCGCTTTTCCGAGTTTCCGCAACACCGTGGCCGCCGTGATCTTCTGCGCCGCAGGCGGAAGGCTCTGCATCACGCTTCGTATCGTTGTATCGCCTTCCTTGCTGCCGGATAGCGCCGCCTGGAATATTTTTTCCGGAGCGTCCCGGTCGATGATCGGTTGCAGAATGTTGTCGATTCGATCATGCCCGGCCCGCGTGTAGGCGTTCGCCCGGTTGAATATCTTTACAGCCTGCGGGTTTCCTGTTGCCGCTACCGCCTCACCCATGTCCTGAGAGATACCGGCATACAAGGCTTTAAGCTGCCTGCGCGGAATGTCAGAGGTGAGGGAACTGTCGCCAAGCAATTCACCCACCTTGCTGCGCAAGTCTTTCAATGCACCGTAAGGAATAGTGTTTCCCGCCGGGGAGCCGCCAACGGTAACTGTGCTTATCGGTTTTCCATCTGGGCCAAGAATGTTTAGCGTCTGTCCCGCGGTCCCGCCCAAATCTGTTTTAAGCGCATGGCTGATTTGCAGAACTTTCGCGTTGACTAGCAGCTTCGTCGTTTCCTCCGCGCCCTTTGTCGGCGTGGTTAATTTGGCGAACATGGCCTGAGTATTCGATACCGGAACCGGCTTTTTTGCAGGAAGATACTCGTCCAATTTCCCGAACAGTTGGCCGGAAACTGTTTTGAATCTGTCCAGAAATCCGCCATCCCCTACTATCCCCTGCTCGATAGCCCTTCCCGCCACCATCGGGCTTGTTTTTCCTGCAAGGATTGAGGCAGTTTCATCAACCTTGTTTTTCATGTCGGCGGCTTGCTTCATCGCAAAATCGCGCATCGTTCCGTGACTGCCTGGATTACGAGTAAGGAATGATTCAGTAGCTTGGTCGCCATGCGACTGGAACGCCTGCCCAACGCTCGGTGTAGTGCCGGCATCTTTGAACTGTTGCACCCGGCGCAGGGCTGATTGCGAATCCCCACCTAATGACCCACGGATTGCGGCGGACCCGAGCCCCTGAACGGCCTGAGGCGCAATAGCACCAGCCAATCCAGCGATGCCCTGCGCAGCTGGACCGCCGCCCATCTCTCTCGTGGTTCCGGCTGCTGCTCCGCCTGCGGCGGCAGAGCCAACTTGCATTGCTGGCTGCGAACTCAGAACGCGTCCTACGCCTTGCGCTACCGGGCTGATAGCACCTTTCATCGCGCCGACGATACCTAAGCCTGTTGCGGCCCCGGCCATTGAGCCTACAACATCATGGGAAAAGCGCTCCGTGGCGCTTTTCGGTTGTGGCAGTCCTGCCGTGTTCTCAAGATTGGACAATGCCGCGCTGGTTTTAAGGCCAAGAGCATTACCAATCGCTTGTGCAGGCGCGGTTACGCCGTCGATAATATCTCTAGCGGTCAGGCCGAACTGCCGCATCAGACGAGACGCCATGCTCGGGTCTGGCAATTTCGCAGACTTTCCGCCGTCTATATTTGAGATTTTTTGTCCGGGAAAATCCGCCGCCGCTCTCTGCGTTATTTGATCCGGCGTAACAGAATCCGGAACATTGTTATAGACATGATTTGTCCCGCCATCAAATGACAGGGTAACGGTGCGCGGCATTACCAGTTACTCACTGTCGGCTTTGCGGCAGTCGGCGCTCCTTTACCACCGCCGAAATACGACTTCATACCGGCCTTTACCTCTCCCGGCGCTTTCAGTTCTGCGTTGATTTCGACGAGCAACTGATCTGCGGCGGCCTTGAAATCTCCCTTGGAGAAGCCTGCGTCAAGAATCTCCCGTGCGTGCTGCTTGTCCGCGTCAGAACTCACCCCGCTAGGATTGACCGCCCTACCGTATGCGTTCACTACAGCGTTAACCGACGCGTTCAGGCGCCGCAGTTCAGGACTTGCTGTTCTGCTTGCGGCGGCGTTTTGCAGATCGTTCAGACTCTTGATCCCGCTGCGCGTGTAGGCATCAGATGCCGCAACCGCAATCGGCACGAACTGTTTTAGAACATTAGCGGCCAGTTCTATGTTTGCTTGGCGTTGGCCTAGCGTTCTCTGTCCCTGTGTAAATCCTTGGAACTCCGCTTGCTGGCGCGCAACATCAGTTGGCGACAAGTTCATTTCTGCCGCCACCGCCGGGATTCTGTTCAAAATACGCGCTCTCATGGCTGGGTTGCGCGAAAGTCCCTGAATTGCGCTTTTATCGCCAAGGAACGATTGCTGGATTGCGAAGTCCACGCCAGCATCAGAAAGATTTGACGGGTCGGCTGGGCCGCCCTTGATCGGCTCAAGTTGTGTTTTCGCAGCGTCCGCCCAACGGTAGCCGGTTGGAGATTTTCCACCGCCTTCCCCTGTAGATACAGTGATCCGTGGGGGCCGAGTAACAGCAGTCCGAATTTCACCAGTAACAGAATTTTGCTGTGTCTGCACGCCGTTTATCGTTTTCAGAGGTCCCCATGTGCCTTTGCCTTCGGTCTTGTTGATTGGCACAAAATCAGCGGCATCCCCGCTCTGCTGATACGCCCTGATCGACTCCGGCGTGTAATCCTTTGGTTGTACTCGTCCAAATGCGCCCTGCTTCAATACCGCCGCCTCTCTTTGCTGAGTAAGCAGCTTGCCTTGGTCTGTGAATATCTCCTGCGCCTTCATCTTGACGGCCAGCGGCGACGCCTGCGGATAACTTGCATGTAGCACTGCCTCTATCTGGTCAAGGCTTTGCGGCCCCTGATCCTGAGGCGCAGCATAGGTTTGTTGCGACGGCTGCGCTGGCGCTTGCTGCTGCACCGGCTGCACCTGTTGAATCGGTGCTGAATTGGTGACAGGCGAGCCTTGCGCAGCGTCTATATGCGCCTGCATGGGCTTGTATGGCATGATGCCATTCGGCCCGACGCCAGCGACTGTGCCCGGATGCGACATCGGTACACTTGCCTGTCCCGGTGACGGCGCTTGCGGACCGAAGTAGGATGGTGGCACCTGTCCGTAGGCTTGCGGCGGGATCATCGGCGCGGCTTGACGCGGGGCTTGCGGTGCGCCTGCCTGCGGATTGAACGACATGCCCTGCGCCTGCATGTTCGCCTGCAACTGCATGTTCTGCAACTGCTGCGCCCTGATCGCCTGCTGGATTTGCAGCATGCGCATGATATTCTCAGGCTGTTGCTGTGCGGCTTGGTTGTAGCCTTGAAGTGCGCCGCCTAGTGCGCTACCGAAATAACCCGCCATGATTTATCCTAATGTTGGAGTCATGGAATAACCGCCGCCGTAATACGCTTGATTGTTCGCATTCAGCGAGTTAATCATGTTATTCATCGTCTGCGTGTTGTTGTAGTTCGAGTACGCCCCTCCGATCCCGGAACCGATATTCGCGGCTTGCTGGTTCTGCGCCTGCGAGTTCTGGAATCCTTGATTGAAGGCTTGGTTCTGTGCGGACTGGCCCATGCCCATGTAGTTTGCGGCTTGGTTCATCTGGTTTCCAAGAGCCATCGGGTATGCGCCGACATTGGAAGCATATTGGCTGATGGCCTGCTGCTGGTTCTGCGGGATCGCCACGCTCGCCTGATATGGGGCTTGGTACGTGCTTTGCAGCATCCCCAATCCCTGATTCTGCACGTTGCCCGACATCTGCGACAGTTGCGACTGATTCTGCATCTGTTGGCTCAATGCGGCAGGGTACAGCGCGGCATTTTGACCGTACTGAGCGAGAGCTGCTTGTTGATTCGCGGGGATGTTGACGGAAGCCTGATAGGGCAGGTTGTAGGTGTTCTGCAAAATGCCCATGCCCTGACTGCTGATGTTGCCAGCACCTTGCGCACCGGATAATTGGCGGTTTAGCTGCTGATTCTGCCAGTCTATATTGAAGTTGCCAGTTGCCTGGTTTTCAAGCCCTACGCCTGCAGCCGATGTGCCTATACCCGCCGCCGCGTTCGCGGCTCTGGTTTGATCCTGAATCTGCTGCAAAGTGCGCGCATACAGGGCGCTTTGCGGGTCCATTGCGGTCTGGTAAATCTGATTCGCCATGCCGATGTCTTGATTGCCGACATTCTGGCCTTGCTGCGCGACGTTGTTCGCCGCAGTCTGGTACTGCGCCGCGTAGGGGTCGTTGTACACCGCATCGAGCGACTGTTGCGCCCTTGGCTGAATCTGCGAATAGTACGAAGGCAGCAATCCTTGAAGCGTCTGGTAATTCGCGTTGTTGGCCGGATTCAGGCTGTTCGCCATCGCCGTGTTGTTGTTGTAGCCGGTTTGCCCGGAAGAGGCTAGGTTATTGGCCGCGTCCTGATATTTCACAGCGTAGGGATCGTTCAGGACGGAGTTTAGCGCCGACTGCGACTGCGGCTGTATATTCCCGTAATATGACGGTAGCAGCCCTTGGATCGTGTTGTAATTCTGGTTGAACGACGCATCCATGCCTGCTTGGTTGGTAGGCTGGTACGGCGTCGGCCCTGAATAGGGTTTCTGCGCCAAAGCGCCACCGATGAGGCTTCCGGCTATCGGAGCGGCCAAAGCGCCTAAAAGGGATGATCCCGCCCCACTTAGCAGTGACGATCCAGCTCCCGCAGCACCTTGAAGCATCCCGCCGCTGGTAGGAGAAACACCGGCAAGGCCACCAGCGCCAAGCCCCATTGCGCTTTCTGCGGCAGTTCCAGTCAGCCCTGCATTAGCGGCACTTGCGGCAGCGGGACTGACCGCTGGCAATGTCGCGCCGTATCCTGCTCCGGTTACGCCAAGCGCGCCCCCTCCAGCACTAGCCCCGAGACCGATAGCGGCTTCTGCGGCGCTTCCTGTAAGTCCTGCCGCGGCTGCGTTCGCGGCGGCTGAACTTACCGAAGGCAAAACGGCACCGTAGCCTGGCCCTGTTACCCCAAGGCCGCTTAGACCGCCCGCGCCGGCAGCACTAGCACCGCTGCCCAAGTATCCCAGCGCCCCAGCTCCACCGATTGCAAGACCGGCAAGTTCGGCAAGGTGCGCAGGACTGCCAAGGCTTTTCGCTTGTGCCGCGTCCGATTGCTGTTCAGCTACAGCCTTTCCCTGCAATGCGCTTTGTATCTGCGCCGGGGAAAGGTTTGTAATAGGACTGCCGTCGGCTTTTAGATACTGGCCGGCCGCGTTCTGAAATATCGGGCCAGCAAGTCCAAGGCTTGATTCCTGCGTATCGCCAAGATATTGGACCGCTTGACCACCGGCAGGCAGGGGAAAATTCGACTGCGTTGATCCCTTTATCGGTGTATATCCGCCTTGCTGAATAGCTGATAGCGGAACCCAGTGAGCTGCACCGCCATACGGATCAATACCACCCGTATCTCCCATACCCGACTGGTTTGATGCTGCTAGCACATAGGGCGTAGCTTGTGGCGCCGCCATCCCGCCCGTCGTCGCTGAAACCTGCGTTCCGTCCCATGAGGCCATGATTAAATTCCTTTACCAGCCGCCTTCGACTTTTGTCGGTTTCACGTTCTGACTGTTTCGGAACGTCGATGGATCGCGCCGCACGCATACAGCGCGCCCTTCTGGGTCGTTCAATAGGCGCAACGTGCGCCGCTGCGTTTCATCGGAATCCACCTTGAACTGTGCTTGCCGAAGATCGTCGGTTATCCGCATCATCCGGCGTGCGGTTTCGTTAATCAGGTAGTCCTCGTCGGGATACCACGGAACCGTGCTTGATGTTTCCGGCGTGACGATTTCAACCGCCGTGTCGAAATAGATCATCGTCGCAGTCAGCGTCACCACCGGATTCGGATATACATAGCCGAGATTGTTCGCGGTGTTGGTGTCGGTTGCGAACCAGTAGGGGTAATCGACCACGCTGGAATCGTTGTACTGCGTGCGAAGTTTTTCAAGCGATACGGGGTCCATCGTGAATATCGCGGCGTTCACCGGATACCAGAACTTCCGCGCCCGAAGGTAATTGGCGGGAAGCGCAAAAGTGGTAGGCGACGAGCCCGTGTTCAGGATGATCGTCGCCTGCCGCTTCACCAGATCGAGGTCTTGTTGCAGCGCGAGACTCACCAGCACGGTGTTCAGACATTGCCCGATCTGGGAAGTCATTCCCGGTGCCTTGGTGATTTGCCCGACAAGCGTAACGATCTGGGAAGCCTGCAACATATCAGTTCACCGTGTTGCTTTGAGACATTACGTCCTTTCCGTTCGCCTTTGCCACGGCCATCATCAGGTTGCGCTCGCCTTCGGCCACATCCTCGGTGATCTTTTCGATGGATGCGGTGATGGAAGTGATCTGGTTCTCGTCCGCAGGCGTGCGCTTGCCCTTGGCCTGAATCCGGCGCAAGTCCTCCTTGGCGCGGGAAAGGTACTTGTGGCGCTGGTCGAGTTCGCCTTTCAGCAGGTCGATTTCGCACCGGCTGCGAATGCGGTCGGCCACGTTCAGCACCTTGTTCGCCTCGGCGTACATTTCATCTTCGGTCGATCCTTCGACGAAGTTCCCGTTCGCGGAAAACTGCCTCCCGTTTCCTAGATCGAAGGTAATTTGATATACGTGCGCTACTTTTTTGTCCATTCTTATCGTCCTTGAGAGAGACGCCGGTGAGAAGGGCGGCGATATTGGTTTTCGTTTTCTCCATGAATGCTTGCCTCATGCTTCCAGGTGTTCCCGGCCATCGCATTGAGGTCACGCGCAACATCCGGCGGGACTTTGTAGTCCTTGCCATGCCAGTAGGCCATGCCGTTGATCGTGAGCGATTCCGCGTTGGGTGCCAAGTTGATGTGAACCTCGACCAGTTCTTCCTTCGGCGTGTAGGTATCGTCCAGCTTCAGCGGCTTTTTTTCCGCTTTTGGTTCGGCTTCCACCTTGGGCTTCGTTCCCTTGGCGGCGCGTGCTTTCGCCATGCGTTCTCGCGCAGCTTGCTTCTGTTCCTCGGTCCATTCTCTTGGCATATAACTTCCTTTTGGTGACTTCGTTAGAAAAACGGCCCAGCCTTTTTAGTTGCCGGGCCGTGTGAACTCGCCATTTCAGACGAGGGGAGGATTACGTCAACGTACCGTTCGTGATCGCGTTGGTGTACGCGGTCCCGGATTCGGTGCGCAGCAGGAACGCCTGGTTGTTAATCAGCGTCCCGTAGAACACCTTCCACGACACGATGCGCAACTGGTTCTGCGGGTCCGACTTGTCTGCATCGCGCAGGTAGAAGAACTTCGCATTGTCCAGATTGACAATCGTGTACGAACCCTTGCCGATCCAGAAGGTCGGGTACACCGTCACGCCGGAAGCAGGCGGCGAGGGCGGTGTTTGCGCCGTGCCGAGCGCCGTCAGGGTGATCGTGGTAGCAGCAGGCAGTTGAACCGCCATGCCCGCCATCCCGCCGGAACTTGGGCCTTGCGCCGACTTGCCAAGGTTGGCGATGCCGGTTGAGGAAGTGCCGAGGTAGATGTTGTACACGCGGGTCGTGTCGGTAGGCGTTACTACCGTCAAAGCCGCTGAAGTGGCGGTCACAATCGAAACACCGGCCCCAACTTGGTACACCAGTTCCTCGTAGCCGGTGATCTTGTTCACGCCGGTCATGGCTGGGAAGATGGTCGTGCCGGTAGTGAGAGAACCACCTGCGAGAAGCGTAGCGGTCACAGTCCCTTGTCCGGTGAAGGACGGAACCATGTTGGAACGGGTAAAGCGACTGCCGCCCCACTCGCCAAGCTCATTCGTGTACAGCCGTTCGACTTGCGAATAGCTGAACGCGGTGACGATGGTGCTGTTTGCCAGCAAGTCCTGCATCGGCAGCGGGTGCATGATCGAAACGTAATGCTCTTTCGGTGTCTGCACCGGACGGTCGGCGGAAACCTTGTAATCTTCCTCCATCGTCCCGTCGAACATCGGCACGCCGGTCGTGAACATCGAGCCGAACGCCTTGTTGATTTCCGTCACCGACATCACATCGGTTGCGGTCAGCGAGGCGCGGGCAGTCTTGCCGCCAGCGTAGATGACGTTCGTGCCGGACATGAGCGTGTTGAACGTATTGCGCTCGAAAGTCTCGGCCAGTTGCATGGCGGTCAGTTTGATCGCCTGCTTGAACAGGTCGTGCTTGATCGTCAGTTCACCGACATCGGTAATCTCGATCAAGTCGCCCCATTGCTGCGCAGTCGCGGTGACTTGCGAAAGCGTCAGGGCTTCGCCAACGGATGCAACGCCTTCAGCGAGGGCTGCGGTCGGCAGCGGCACGCGGGAATAGCGCGATGCCGTGTAGGTGGTGCCGCGATTCTTCGGCAGGTTCGCCTTGTCGCCAAACTGGTAGGCAACAAGCTGTCGCTGCGTCAGAGGAAGTACCTTTTCCGCGATATAGGCTTCAATATCGCTTGAAAAGGAGGTCGATAGGTTTTGCGTAGTCACATCAATCTCCTGAAGTTAGCAAAAAAACACGCTTATCACCGTGTTGGTGATCTTCAGGCCGATGTGACGGTGGCCGGACGGCATTGACTCACGCTTTGACGGGCGTGATTCGATTCGGGCGTAGCCTAGCACAAAACTTTACGCAATGCAATTTAACATAATCC
>VFSW01015977.1_pt1 | contig 10278 bp, 11 predicted proteins | sample 5358111 | NCBI WGS metagenome assembly VFSW01 (sample SAMN11554181, study PRJNA540505) | mine drainage metagenome | isolation source: sediment from site ElyBrook_90M | place: USA: Ely Copper Mine, Vershire, VT | collected 2017
GCAAGTGGGTCGTCCTTTATTTCTATCCCAAAGATCAGACCCCCGGTTGAACGCGCGAAGCCCACCAGTTTCAGGTGGATCAGCCGAAGTATGCCGAGCGCAATGCCGTGGTCTTGGGAGTGAGCGGGGACAGCATCGACTCGCACAGAGATTTCTGCGCGAAATCCGGGCTGAATTTCAAATTACTCGCGGATACAAAGCACAAAGTGATGGACACCTACGGATCGCTGACGAATCTTGGCGTGGTGAAATTTGCCGCGCGGCATACATTTCTCATCGATCCCAGCGGCAAGATTGCCAAGGTCTACACTAGCGTCGATCCCGCCAACCACAGTGCTCAGGTATTGTCCGATCTGGACGCCCTGCAGAAGACGCGGTAAGTTTTCATCTGAAACCAATGTCCGCCTCTTCTTCGAATTCCGAGACCATCGCAGCGTCTCTGTCGGATCGCTTCCGTCGCGTCTACGGCACATCGCCTAAAATCTTTCGCGCGCCCGGCCGCGTCAACCTGATCGGCGAACATACCGACTACAACGACGGTCTCGTCATGCCCGCTGCGATTGAGTTCGATAGCTGGGTTGCGGCAGGTGAGCGAGAATACCGCGTATTACATGTGGAGTCGGTCGATTTCGACGAGACGGTCGAATTGCCTTTGGAGGCGCTTGCCGGTCCGCCGCGAAAACATTGGAGCGATTTCGTGCGGGGAGTCGCCGCGGCGCTGCAAGCGGCCGGACATCGACTGCATGGTGCCAGTCTGCTGATCGAAGGGAAAGTGCCGATGGGCGCTGGTTTGAGCTCTTCTGCCTCCATCGAGGTCGCGATCGCTCTCGCTTTACTGGCGATGTCGCAAGCAGAGATGCCGCCCATGCAACTGGCGCAGGCCTGCCAGCGCGCCGAACACGAATACGTCGGCACGCGCTGCGGGCTGATGGATCAGTTCATTTCGGTCTTCGGCCGCGCCGGCCACGCGCTCATGCTCGACTGCCGGTCGCTGCAGTTCGAGGCTTTGAAAATTCCCGCGGACGCCCGCCTCGTGATTTGCAACAGCATGATCAAGCACACTCACGCTGCAGGAGAATACAACCGGCGCCGCGCCGAATGTGAGGAAGGCGTTCGCATTCTGCAAAAGCATTCGCCGGACATACGCGCGTTACGCGATGTCACCCCCGACGATCTAAATCGCTACCGCAGCGAATTACCGGAAATCGTCTATCGCCGCTGCCGTCATGTGATCGGCGAAAATCAGCGCGTGCTCGATGCGTCCCGCGCCCTGCGGGAAGCCAATCTCAGCCGCTTTGGCCAGTTGATGGCAGAATCGCACCGCAGCTTGCGCGACGATTACGAAGTCAGTTGCCGCGAACTCGATCTTCTGGTCGAAGCCGCGGCCGCATGCGAAGGGGTCTACGGCTCGCGCATGACTGGAGGTGGCTTCGGAGGAAGCACCCTCACGCTCGCGCAGTCCGACGCGGCTGAAGAATTTCAAAGCCGTATCAAGGCTGCCTATCAGCAACGCACGGGCACCACGCCCGATGTCTGGATCAGCGCCGCGGCCCAAGGTGCGGGCTCTTATTCATAGGCTCCTGCGGACGTAGACTGTTGAAGGCTGGTTCTGAAACTTATCCGCAAAGGGAGTGTACGCTCGTGCGAACGCTGATCATAGGTATCGGCAACCCGATCCGGGGCGATGACGGACTCGGCTGGAAGGTCGCCGATGAACTTTCACGCGAACTCGCACTTGAACCGTGGCGCGACGACGTCCACGTATTGGCCACGCATCAACTCACGCCGGAGTTGGCCGAGTTAGCCAGCCACGCAGATCGCGTTCTGTTTGTTGATGCGGCTCAGGGCGGCCAACCAGGGACCATGACCTGCCGCCGTGTGTTGCCGGATGCGCCCACAGTGCGCCATTCGCACGCTCTCTCTCCTGCGGTGTTGCTGAGTATGACGGAGAAACTCTACGGCTGCTCGCCCACCGCTTGCCTGCTCACGGTTGCTGGAGATTCCTTTTCCCCCGAAGAGTCGCTCTCGCCCGCCGTGTTCGCGGCTCTGCCCGCCCTGCGCGTGCAAATTCAGCTTCTGGTGGATAGCGAAAGTTGGGAAGATCTGCTGACAACGTGATCCACGTCTGGCGTGAGGTGATTGCTAGTTCGCTCGCTCGTCCAGCAGATTCCCCTGAGCGTCAAACAGCTGGATTCTCAGGGCCAGCGTTCCGTCTGCGTGCGTGGAACAGGAGAGGCAGGGATCGTAACAGCGGATCGCCGCCTCCACCCGATTCAACATGCCGTCTTGAATCGCTCGCGAGGAAATGAAGTGCCGGGCCGTCTGTTCTACCGCCCGATTCATGGCCAGGTTGTTCTGGCCGGTGGCGACCAGCAGGTTGACCTTCCGGATCAGGCCGTTGTCATCCACTTCGTAATCGTGAAACAGCGTTCCCCTCGGCGCTTCACAGCAGCCCACGCCATGATTGCGATTCTGGCCCGCCTTGGCGCGGACGTGCTCCCGTAGCAGATCGGGATCATCCGCGAGTTCTTCGATTCGCTCCACCGCGTGCAGCATTTCAACCAGCCGCGCCAGGTGATAGTAAAACGATCCGCTGGCGGACCCTTTCCGCTGCTTAAACTCACGCAATTCGTCATCGGCGCGTGGAGTACCTGCCGATTTAGCAACATTTAGCCGCGCCAGCGGTCCTACGCGATAGGAGCCCCCGGGATAGCCGAGCGGCTTGTAATAGGCAAATTTCATGTACGACCACTCTTCGCTGGCTTCGCCCAGGAACGAGGCATAACGCGCCGGGTCTAAACCGTCAGCCAGGATGTTTCCTTCCGCATCCACAATGCGAATCTGACCGTCGTAATACTCGAGGTTGCCTTCGTGAGTAACCGTTCCCATGAAGAATGTAGGGAAGTTGCCCATGTGTTCGATCTCGAGGGCGAAGGAATCCATCAATGACTTCATCCGCGCCAGAGCCAGGTCGATGGACTGCAGCGCTTCCGGGATCCAGCCGCGAATCTCATCGCGTTCGGCCTCGCCCAGCGCGCGTAGCACGCCGCCGGGTGTGCCCCAGGCTGGGTGGATTCGCTTGCCTCCCACCAGTTCGATGATGCGTTGGCCAAACTGCCGCAGTCGAATGCCGCGCCGGGCAAGATCACGGTCGCTCTCGAACAGAGAAAAAATATTGCGTTTCTCCGGCGCCGCATCCATGCCCAGCAGCAGATCGGGTCCGGAAAGATGAAAAAAGCTCAGGGCATGCGACTGCAAAACCTGCGCATAGTTGACCAGACGTCGCTGCTTCGCCGCAGCCCGAGGAATCTCGCCCCCTAGCAACATGTCGCCGGCTTTCGAGCTGGCCAGCACATGGCTGACAGGGCAGATGCCGCAGATGCGCGACATCAATCCGGGCATCTCGTGAAAAGGACGTCCTTCGCACAGTTTTTCGAAGCCACGGAATTCCGTGACGTGAAACTGTGCCGAACTCACTTCGCCGCTGTCGTCAAGGTAGATCGATATTTTGGAATGTCCCTCGACCCGGGTCACCGGATGAATCAGAATGCGTTCCGTCATTAGCCGAATCTCCCCTCCGGTGCGGGAGATCGGCCTTCCAGCAACGTCATCAAAAAACCGTGAATCGTATCGGCTGAGGGTGGACAACCGGGAATAAAATAGTCCACCTTCACGACTTCATGCACCGGACACACGCGCGCCAGCAGGCGAGGAACCGCGGCGTTGCCCGAGGGGATGCCCGTGACCACCGTCGCGTTCTGGCGATAAGCGCGATCAAGGACATCCTCCACCGAAAAAAAGTTGCGCAGCGCCGTCACGTTGCCCGTCACCGCACAGTCGCCCAGCGATACCAAAAGCTTGGTGCGTGCCCGAATCTTCTTAATTTGCTCCAGATGTTCTTCGTTGGCTACCGCGCCTTCGACCAGCGTGATGTCAGCTTCCGAAAAGTCTTTATAGTCGGTCAGCGGAGAAGCGCAGAGTTCTACTCGCGCCGCCAGATCGATCAGGCGCTCATCCAGATCGAGAAAGGACATGTGGCAGCCGGAACATCCCCCCAGCCAGACTGTGGCGAGCCGCGGCTTGTTGTGGCTCTCATGCATGGCTCATCCGATCCACTGTTTTTCTCTGCGCGCCGTCACGATGTACTTGAGGAAGCCCCGGTCTTTGCGCATTTCGGAGATAGTCTTTCCCTTGTCGAACAGCGCGCCCGTCGGGCACACCTGCACGCATTTGCCGCAACTGGTGCAGGTGTCGGACGCACCCCAAGGTTCACCCAGGTCGGAGATGATCAGCGAGTTGGTTCCGCGACCCATCATGTCCCAGGTATGCGCTCCCTCGATCTCGTCACAGACACGGATGCATCGCGTGCACAGGATGCAACGATTGTGATCGAGGCCGAAGCGCTCGTGGCTGGTATCGACCGGCAGGGCAGGGAAGCGGTAGCGGAAGCGAACGTGGTCGATGCCCAGTTCCGCGGCCAGGGTCTGCAGCTCGCAAGCGCCATTGGCCACGCAAACGGCGCAGCCGTGATTACGCTCGGCCAGCAACAGTTCCACGATCAGCTTGCGATGCGAGCGCAGCCGCGCCGTGTCGGTGCGCACGACCATGCCTTCCCGCACGGGAGTCAGGCACGAAGCCTGCAGTCGCTTCTGGCCCTCCACTTCCACCATGCACAGCCGGCACGCGCCCACGTCGCTCAACCCGCCAATATGGCACAAGCGCGGAATCGAAATCCCGTGCTCCCACGCCACTGCAAAAACGCTGTCGCCCTCCCGGCCCGTCATCGTCTTGCCGTCGATTTCCAGCGTATAGACGCTCATGCGGGACCCTCCTCGGCGGTAGACGGCATGTGGCAGTGCCCGGCGGGGCAACGTTTTTCGTGAATGTGCGCCGCGTATTCCTGCGGAAAATATTTCAGCGTGCTGACCACCGGATTCGGCGCCGTCTGGCCCAGCCCACACAGGCTGGTTTCGCGAAGTAGGTCAGACAAAGACTGCAACATCTCCAGATCGTCTGCCGAAGCTTCGCCCAAGGTAATGCGATGCAGGATATCGTGCATCTGCACCGTTCCCGCGCGGCACGGAATGCACTTGCCGCACGATTCATCCATGCAGAATTCCATGAAGAAGCGCGCCACATCCACCATGCACGAGGTTTCATCCATCACAATCAGCCCGCCCGATCCCATAATCGAGCCGATTTGCGCCAGCGATTCGTAGTCGACCGGTGTATCCAGGCACTGTTCCGGAATACATCCGCCCGAGGGCCCGCCGGTTTGCGCCGCCTTGAATTTGCGACTGGGGATGCCACCGCCGATCTCAAACAGAATCTCGCGCAACGTCGTGCCCATGGGCACTTCGATCAATCCAGTATTGGCGATCTTTCCCGCCAGCGCGAAAACTTTCGTGCCTTTGCTGTTGGCGGTCCCGATGCCGGCAAACCATTCCCCGCCGCGCTCGATAATTGGAGGAATGTTGGCAAAGGTTTCAACATTGTTGATCAGCGTCGGCGCGCCCCACAGGCCCGACTCCGGCGGATACGGCGGCCTCTGCCGTGGCTGCCCGCGCTTGCCTTCGATTGAGGCAATCAGCGCCGTCTCTTCTCCGCACACAAACGCTCCTGCGCCGATGCGCAGATCGATGCGGAATTGAAATCCCTGTTCCAGAATTCGCACGCCCAGCAGATGTTCGCGCTCCGCCTGCTTAATGGCCGCCTGCAGCCGTTGAATGGCCAGGCCATATTCGCCGCGCACGTAGATGTATCCTTGTTGCGCGCCCACGGCGTAGCCGGCAATCGCCATGCCCTCGAGCACGCGGTGCGGGTCGCCTTCCAGTACACTGCGATCCATGAACGCGCCTGGGTCCCCTTCATCGGCATTGCACACCACGTACTTGGTTGGCTGGATTTGTTTGGCAACCAGTTCCCACTTCAAGCCCGTGGGATAGCCCGCGCCGCCCCGTCCGCGTAGCCCGCTCGTCTTGATTTCTTCCACCACGTCGCGTGGCGGCATTTCTGCCAGCGCCTTGGCCCGCGACTGGTACCCTCCAACTGCGATATAGTCAGCGAGCTTTTCCGGATCCACGCGGCCGCTATTGGCCAGCACGATCTTCTGCTGGCGCGAGAAGAACGCGTTTTTCAGATCAATGCGATGTTCCTGCAACTTGGTCACGTCTCCCGCGACAATCGCGGAAGCATCGTCGGTAGTCACTCCTCCGAACAGTTGCTGATCTGACGATTTCAGCACCAGCGGCCCGCGCCCGCACATTCCCATGCAGCCCGTGCCGCAGACCTCGACGCTTCCTTCGCAGCCCTGCGCCTTGGTCTCCGCCACCAGAGCCTGGCGCACCCCGTCGGCGCCGCAGGAAATGCATCCCGCCGCCGTGCAGCACAGAATCCGCTCTTTCAGCGCCTGCTGCCGCGCCAGTTCTTCGCTTTGTTTTTCGATCAGGTCTTCTGCGTTCATGGCATCGCGATCTTATCGAGTTGTGCGTCAATCTGGGCCGGCGTGACTCGGGCCAGTACAGTTCCGTCGTAAATGACCGCCGGAGCCAGCCCGCACGAACCAATGCAGCGCGCTGTTTCCACGCTCACCTTTCCGTCTGGTGTGGTCTGTCCTGCCTTGGCGCAGCGATGTTCCAGGCCCTGGATCAACCCCAACGCTCCGGCCACATAGCAAGCCGTTCCTATGCACACCACGAACGTGTGCTCGCCTTTGGGTTTGAGGGAAAAGAAATGATAGAAAGTTGCCACTCCCAGCACGCGGCTCGGGGGCAGCTTCAGCTTGTGAGCGATGGTCTTCAGCAGCGGCGGCGAGAGATACCCGAACAACTCCTGCGCGGTGTGCAGCACTTCGATGAGCGCGTCGCCGGAGTACTGATGCCGCGACATAGCCCGCTCCAGCAATTTTTCACGATTATCTTTGGCGCTGACTGCAGCGCCCACTGGCGCGCCGGCAGAAGTTGGACTGGCAACCACCATTACTCACCTGCCGCCATCATACGGCAAGGCTCTCTGGCGCGCACGGTCAGGATCACAGTGTGCTGAATCAATTCCCGAATCAGCACGCATACGAAAACAGGCAGATCTGTTTTTTGGAGGTGGTCACCTGAACAATTTGCTGAAAAACCCGATCTTGGACGGCGCAAGCGTTTTCAGCGCGGCGATAGAAGCTCCCTTTTGTACGAGGGCTGTAGTGTGCGCGTGAGGGTTGATCTCCGCGAGAGTGGTGGAGCAGAATCTGCCGAACTCCAGCAGCGAAGCGGCGTTATGTGAGACCCCGGCACGGTAGTGTCGGGTGAAGTGAGGAAATAATCCGAGTCCCGACGATACCGATTCTCACGCAGATTCCTTCCCCCTGAGGTCGCCAGGTTCAAATTTTCAGCAAACCCTGAATTGGTTAACTCTATGAGTCCGATCGCAACGCCGGCTGCACCACATAATTCGTTGGCACCGACTGAATCATGTCATCCAGGCAGCCCGCTACCAGCCACTCGGGATTGTATTTGTTGGACCGAGGAAAACGCTCCGCCAACAGCCGAGTGTCCAAGGGAGAGCCTCTCTGTCAATTAGCGAAACTTCGCGAAAAGATTAACGCAACCGCCAGCAAACTGGTCTATGCTGCAACCAGAAAATCGGCATACGCAAACCCGTCGCGGTGCACCGCTTCACCCGGTTCCAGTGCGATGGGCGTCTTGAACATCGGTCCCGCGTATACGCATGTGTGAAACTCGCCGCGTTCGCCACACGGATCGGCTTCGGGCGGCAAATCTGTTAGAAGGCCAAGATCGAACTCCCGCCCAGCAAAGCTTGCCGGGAGTTGCTTGAGATCGACGCAAGTCAACCTTGCGCGAAGACCCGCATCCATCATTTCACGGGCAAGTGCTGCCGTCGGTTTCTCCCACAGCGGAAAAATTGGTTCGAGTCCTGTCGGCTCTAACTGATCCTCTCGATATTTCCGCACGTCTCGCAAAAACAGATCCCCAAAGGCAATTCCGCTGACCCCTTCACGCACCGCTCGCCGGCAGACATCCATCATCCTTGTTTCGTAGATTTCATTGGAACAGGGCCAAGGCAAAGGCACGATCCAGAGTGGCAAACCTGCCGCTTCCGCCTGTGCTTCGAGCACCGATCGTCGCGTCCCGTGCATCGCAACCCGATCGAACTCACTGTTGACGGTCGTGAGCAAGCCGATCACCTCGTATTCACCGCGCTGCCGCAGCACATGGAGCGTCCACGCGCTATCTTTTCCGCTGCTCCAGGACACCAGAACGCGATTCATCGCTGCATCATAACCCACTGCCGCGGATCCTCACGAGCCGAATGGGAGAGAGAAAGCAAGCAAAATAAAAGACGAAATATCCACGTACAAACAGTGCATACCGTCAGCCTCGGGCCGCCTTACCTGCTTCACTCTCGGCTCGGACAGCGATCGCACGAAGCATTCCGGCAAAAATCCAGCGATGAACAGGGTACAGCGCGTACCAGTACATAAGACCACCGAGGCCCGCAGGGTCGAACATGGCCGTCTGGCGGATATTCGACTCTTGCGAATTTGGCGCTGAAGCGATCGGCTCAACCTCGAATTGGAGCCAGGCTCGTCCCGGCACTTTCATTTCCGCGACCAGGCTGAGACGGCGATCGGGCTCGAACGCTTCCACTCGCCAGAAATCCAGCGCATCCCCCACCGTGACAGTCTGCGCGTTGCGTCGGCCGCGCCGCATTCCAACGCCCCCTGCTAGAAGATCGAGAAAGCCGCGCAACCACCACAGGAAACCTGCAAAGTACCAGCCGTTTACTCCTCCAATCTGTCGGATGGGAGCAAAGGCTGCCGCTGGCGGTACGGAGACGCGCAAAGTCCGCGAGTCGATGAGCCGGCTTCCGAAGCGCACGCCGCCCCATGAACGGGTCTTTCCCGCGGAAGAGAGAGCGTCCGACCAAGACGTTTCGGCGAACTCGATGTTCTCGTTGTGCAAGGCTCTTTCGATCGCAGCCTTCAAACCTCTCGGCCTGATATCGAACGCTTTCAGCGCCGACGGGTTCCGGACCAGCGTGGGGTTGCGCATGCTATCGACCAGTTTGCGTCCTACGCGAGCATAGATCGGGGTGACCAGGCCCAACCACAAACTCGAGAGGCGCGGCGTCAAGACTGGAACCGGGATCATCCAGCGGCGGAGTCCGCACTGCCGCGCGTACTCCTGCATGATTTCGCCATAGCTCACCTGGTCGGCGCCGCCAATCTCGAATACCGCTGCATTCGCGGCCGGCAACTCCAGCGCCTGCACGAGGTATGCGATTACATCTTCGACTGCGATCGGCTGCGCCTTCACGCTTACCCAGCGCGGGCAAATCATCACCGGCAGGCGCTGAACCAGCGCGCGAATCATTTCGAAGGAAAGACTCCCCGAGCCGATTACAATCGAGGCGCGAAACTCAATGGTCGGGATCTCCGAGGAACGCAGAATATCCGCCACTTCCTGACGACTGCGCAAGTGAGTGGATAGCGATGGTCCCTCCGTTCCCAGCCCACCTAAATAGATGATGCGGCGGATCCCTGCCTGGCGCGCAGATGTAGCGAAGTTGCTCGCCGCTTCACGGTCCTCGTCTTCGAACTTACCTGAGGAGCCCATCGAGTGAACCAGGTAATACGCGGTGTGCACTCCGGCCATGGCGGGTGGGAGGGAAGCTGCATCGAGGCAATCACCCCTCACCACTTCGGTGTTGGGAGCGACACGCGGCTGCAGAAATTCAGGGTTTCGTGCCATGCAGCGAATTGGACAGCCGCTCTTCTCCAGTGCCTTGAGCAGACGCCCTCCGATGTAGCCAGTGGCTCCCGTCAGCAAGACGAGCGGGCGAGCAGCGGAATCACATGAAGACTGCGATGTCAGGATTCACTCCGTGAATTATTTGGAAACCAAGGAACGAACACGCTCGTTCTTCTTTTGTACTCCGCGAAGTCGGGATTCTCGGCCATCTTCTTTTCCAGCATTGGAATCCCGGACACTTTCAGGATCAGGAAGGTGATGGTGACGGGACCGACAATGCCCAACCAGCCGCTCGGAACGCCGACCGCCATCAGCCAAATGCCCCACCACTGCACGACCTCTCCGAAGTAGTTGGGGGGTCGCGTGTACCGCCACAACCCGCTTTGCAGTATTTTGCCCCGATTGCGTGGATCTCTTGCGAACCGCGCAAGTTCCGCGTCGCCCACAGATTCGAAAAGGAACCCATACACCCAACCTCAAACGCCGATTCCGTTGAGAAGACTTAACGAGCCACCAG
>VFSW01015979.1_pt1 | contig 10276 bp, 6 predicted proteins | sample 5358111 | NCBI WGS metagenome assembly VFSW01 (sample SAMN11554181, study PRJNA540505) | mine drainage metagenome | isolation source: sediment from site ElyBrook_90M | place: USA: Ely Copper Mine, Vershire, VT | collected 2017
GTCCAATAAAATCAATGTATAAATATAAAAGTAAACATGGCAAACCACAAATCGGCAATTAAACGCATACGAAGCAACAACGCAAAAAAGTTAAGCAACCGTTACAGGAAGAAAACGGTGGGCACCAAGCTCAAAAATATCCACAGCATTGATAAAAAAGACAAGTATCAGAAGGAGCTGCCTGGCGTTATTTCTTCGATAGACAAGCTTGCCGGAAAAAATATCTATCATAAAAATAAGGCCGCAAACCTTAAAAGCAAGCTGATGAAAAGAGCAAATGCTCTTGCCAAAGCGGGCAAATAAAAGGCTTTGGATCCGCCGGAAAAGCGGAGCAGCGTTATTTTGCTTTCTGTCAGTCTTTTTCAGCCGTCAGGCTCTTCCAGAGCAATTCCACCAGTTCGGATAATCCGAGTCTTGTGAGTGATGAAAAGAAAATTAGAGGCGTTTTCTTTAATTTTCCCGCATGGCTTTTCATCTCCTTCTTCAATTCTTTTAGCAGCTCCTCATCAAGCATGTCGCACTTTGAAATGCCGAGGAGTCTTTTTTTTGCCAGCAGTTCGGGATTGTATTTCTTTAATTCGTTAAGCAGGGTTTCATATTCCTTAATGATGTCGTCCGCATCGCAGGGTACCACAAAGAGCAGCACCGAGTTGCGTTCAATATGCCGCAGGAAACGCAGCCCCAGCCCTTTTCCCTCGTGAGCGCCTTCAATTATTCCCGGTATATCCGCCATTACGAATGAGTAGTTGTCGCGGTAGTGTACTATACCCAGATTGGGGGTAAGGGTGGTAAAAGGGTAATTGGCAATCTGCGGTTTGGCGGCGGATACCACCGAGAGCAACGTTGATTTGCCGGCATTAGGGAAGCCTATCAGCCCTACGTCGGCAAGTAATTTCAGTTCAAGCACCTTCCACTCATCCTTCCCCGGTTCGCCGGGCTGGGCAAAGCGGGGAGTTTGCCGGGTAGAAGATTTGAAGTGGTTGTTGCCAAGGCCTCCCCTGCCACCCGGAACTACAATGATCTCCTCGCCGTCGCTTGTTATTTCAGCTTCCGTTTTACCGGTTTCGGCGTCTTTTATAATGGTGCCGGGCGGCACCTCCAGAATCACATCTTCGCCCATTGCGCCGGTCATAAGCTGCCTCGATCCGTTTGCCCCGTCTCCGGCTATAACGTGTTTGCGGTATTTCAGGTGGAGCAGGGTCCACAACTGCCGGTTGCCGCGCATGATAATATGTCCGCCCCTGCCTCCGTCGCCGCCATCGGGGCCGCCCTTTGTTACTTTCTTGTCGCGGTAAAAATGAACCGCGCCTGCTCCTCCTTTGCCAGACCTGCAACAGATCTTTACATAATCTACAAAATTTGATTCGGACATGACCGGTAAAGGGTTAGTGAGGTTGGCAAGGCAGGTTTCGCTTAAATATTATATCGCTTTAATTGTATGGGAAGCGGCATTGAGTATGGCAGTTGCCCTTGCTTCCGACGATGCCTCGGTATACAGGCGCAGTACGGGTTCGGTACCCGATGCTCGTATCATCAGCCAATCGTCGTCGCTGAAATAATACTTGAAGCCGTCGAGTGTATTTATGTTTTTCACACGGAACGATCCGAAAGTATTGAATTTGTTATCTCTGCAGTTTGCAAGCACCTTTTGTTTGAGTGATTCGGTCAGGTGCAGGTCAATTCGTTTATAGGTGAACTTTCCGGTAATTTTAACCGCTTCCTTAATCAGCTCATCAAGTGTGCTGCCTGTTTTTGCCATATATTCCAGTATGGTAAGGCCTATCCATATACCGTCGCGTTCGGGTATGTGTCCTTTTATGGCTATTCCGCCCGACTCTTCGCCTCCCAGCAGTACATCTTCGGCAAGCATTACCTCGCAAACATATTTAAAGCCGACCTTAACCACTTTGAGCGGCAGGCCGAAATGAGCGCACATTTTTTTCACTTTTTCGGTAACCGAAAAGGCAACGCAAACCTTGCCTTTCATTTTTTTATAGTTAACCAGATAGTTGATGAGCAGCAAAATGATGTTGTGTGAATCTATGAATTGCCCTTTGCTGTTGTACAATCCTATACGGTCGGCGTCTCCGTCGGTTGCCAGGCCCATGTCGGCATCTTTCATTTTGAGTATAAGGCTCTCAAACTCTTTAAGGTTGCGTTCAATGGGTTCGGGTGCTGTACCGCCGAAAGACGGGTTATAGGTGCAATGCAGCAGGGTGGCGTTGGGAAAGAGGCGGCGTATTACGTTCTGCCCTGCGCCGTACATGGAGTCGTATACCAGCTTCAGCCCCGATTTTTTTATCAGCTTCAGATCGAAATTGGTTTCAATGTGCCTGCAATACAGGGTTTCAAGATCGGTATAGCGTATGGTGCCGTTTTCCATGAATTTTTCCAGCGGAAGCGATTCAGGGTCCACAGGATTGCTGCCGGGGATCATCGACTCCAGTTCCTTTACCTGTTCGGCAAGTAAAGGTCCTCCATAGTCGCCCTTAAGCTTAAAGCCGTTATAATCGGGCGGGTTGTGGCTTGCCGTAATTATTATTCCGAGGTTTGCTTTGTGTTTTACCACTCCAAGCGATACCATGGGTGTGGAAACAAAGCCGGTGGAGAGCAACACATTAATCTTGCGGTTTGCCAGTATTTTTGCGGCAACCTCGGCAAACATTTTACCTCCAAAGCGGCAATCGTAACCTATTACGGCAACCGGGGCTTTATAGTTTTGCTTCAGCCATTGAGCCGCAGCCTCGGCGACCCTTGCCACATTTTCTACGGTATATTCTTTTGCAATGATAGCCCGCCAGCCGTCGGTGCCAAATTTAATTTCGTCCATTTCTTGAATTGGAAATTATTAATTTATCTTTATAAATACCTGCCATGACTATGTCGCTGATGGAATGGAGCACAAAAGTAATCAAACTATAAGTTAATAATAAGGTTTTGATGGGCGGTTTGTCATATAAAGGTAAGCCAGTATATGAGCGCCCCTATTAGTGCAAGACATACGGCAATGCCAAGCACGGCCTCTATCACTTCGCCCACCTTTTTCCAATTTATTTTGGAATGCGAAACCACCAGGTTGTAGCCTGTTATTTCGTTTTTTTTCAGTTCTATTTTTGCGGCGCTGTCCGGCAGGGACTTTTTGGTTAAAATGTCGAGGTCGCGCCTGTGTTTCTTCAGTTGGGCGGGCGAGGGGCTTTTTATTTCCTGGGCTTCTTTCGGATCGGGTACCGGCTCTATATTGCCCGACAAGCCTGATGTGGTTATGGATGGCTTCAGAACCTTATATACTTTTTTATCGTCGCAGATGTATATTTTATGTTTTTCGGCGTTTTCCACTTTATCCACCCCATTGTTCTGATAGCGCATAAGTTCATACGTGTTGCAAGAAGATAGCATACAGAGTATGACCATAGATAATATAAGCCGGTATTTGCCCATTGCGCTTGCTGTCTGTGAATAGAGCAGCAAACTTAACAAAAACGATGCTCATACGTAAATTCTCGGGCAGGCAGGGGCAGGGTGTAAAGGATGAAACGGCACAAAAAACATTTCCGCGAAGGCAAATCTTCATCATTTAATCATATTAAAAAATGTAGCTTGCCGCCTATAATAACTATGTTACTAAATGCGTTATTAAATTTAAATCCATTATCAGCATGAAGAAACTGATTGTTTTAGCATGTATAGGCCTCTTGTGTTCTACAGGGGCCACAGGGCAGCGCCGCAACATAGGTAAGAAAGGCTCCGGCACTTCGCGTTCAATAAAAGGCGAGCCATACGACAAGGAATGGAATGAGGTTGATTCGCTCATAAATTTGGGACTGTCGAGGTCGGCGCTGGCGGAAGACAGCATCATCTATCTGAAAGCCAAAGCGGACGGCAATGCCGCACAGATAGTAAAGGCGCTGATGTACAAGTTGCGCCTTGTGCAGCAGTTTGAGGAGAATGATGTGTACCATTCTATTTATCAGATGAATGATGAGATTAAGTCATCAAGCTATCCGCTCACCCCTATTCTTCATTCCATGCTTGCCGAGATATATGAGCAGTACTATCAGCAAAACCGATGGAAATTTGCCGGACGTACGGAGGTGGTGAATGTGAAAATGGACGATATATCAACCTGGGATCTTACCACACTCTTCAATCAGATACTGAAGCAGCATTTGCTTGCCCTTAAAGATTCTTTGAAAATGCAGCACACCCCCGTAAACATTTACGACGATGTGATAAGCGAGAGCTCGGAGGAGGGGCGTAAGCTGCGGCCCACCCTGTTCGATTTTGTGGCACACCGCGCCCTGCGGTTTATGATGAGCGAGGAACCGGATGTGGTGCGCCCGGCATATAAATTCGAATTGAACAGCGAAGATTACTTTAAGCCGTACACCGATTTCAGCAAACTAAACATAACCACCAACGACACCCTAAGCACTAAATTTTACGCCGTACGCATATTGCAAAGCCTGCTTGCTTTTCATACAGGCGACAAGAATCCGGACGCGCTGATAGATGACGACCTGAAAAGACTAAGTTTTGTGCGCGAACATGCAACCACAGGAATCAACGACTCCCTGTACCTGCAGGCGCTGCTTAACCTTGAGTCGAAATTCATAAAGTATCCTTCATCGGCACTGGTAAGCTATTTTGTAGCCGTTTTTTATAACGAAAAGGCCGGAACGTACGACGGCCGCAAAAGCGACGTAAATGAATGGTACGCCAAAAAGGCCATGGAACTGTGTAAGACAGTTATTGCCCGTTACCCGGATTCGTACGGAGCAGAGGAGTGCGCGGCTTTGGAGGCTTCCATAAGGCAGAAAAACATTTCTTTTACCGTGGAAAAGGCGAACCCTATAGGCAAGCCCTTTCGGGGATACCTTACCTATAAAAATATCACCAGGCTATACCTGCGCGCAATACCTATGGATTTTGCCGATTACCAGCGTGCCTATGATCAGGATAAGATCATGAACAAACTGGTGAAGATGCAGCCATCCCAGGCCTGGACCATTGCCCTGCCTGCCGACAGCGACTACCAGAACCATTACACCGATTTTAAAATACCGGCCCTGCCGGCGGGGTTTTATGTAATACTCATCAGCGACAGCTCCAACTTCGCCCTTGACACCAACGGCATGGCCTATCAGGGTACCTGGGTAACCAATTTAAGTTTCATCAACCGAGGAACCAAAGACGGAGGCTACGACTTTTTTGTGCTCGACCGGACAACAGGGCAACCCGTAAAAAACGTGAGTGTAAACCTGTGGTATTCGAATTATGATTACTCGGGAGGCGGGTACAAGTACAAAAAGCTCGACACCAAAGTAAGCGACGACAAGGGGTATTTCTTCGTAAAGCCTCAAAAAGATTTTACTTATTTCGACGTGGAGCTGATTAACGGAGCCGACAAATACAGGACTGCAAATAACTCCCTGTATATGTACAGGCAGGAACCTTACGTGCCGGGCAAGGAAATTCACACATCGCTGTTCACTGACAGGGCCATTTACAGGCCGGGGCAAACTATTTATTTTAAGGGGATAATGATAAGCACCCTAGGGAAAAAGAGCGAAATTTTGCCCTATCGCCAAACTACCGTTACTTTTTACGATGTAAATTATCAGAAAATATCCTCGCTCGACCTTACAACAAACGCCTATGGAAGTTACAGCGGAACCTTTATTGCACCAACCGGCTTGCTGAATGGCGAAATGACCATATCCGACCCGAACGGCAGCGTTCATGTTTCGGTAGAGGAGTACAAGCGCCCAAAGTTTGAAGCGCTCTTTCCGCCTATAACAGGAACATACCGCCTGAACGATTCGGTAAAGGTTATGGGCACCGCCAAAGCTTATTCAGGTGCGAATATTGACGGGGCCACCGTAAAGTACCGTGTGGTTCGCAACGCATCGTTCCCCTACTGGTGGTACTACTGGTGGGGTTATTATCCTTCGTCGGCCGAAATGGAAATTACCAACGGCGTTACCAGCACAAACGATACGGGAGGGTATGCAATTACCTTTAAGGCCATTCCCGATTTCAGCGTCCCCAAATCTTCTTCGCCTACCTATGATTACACTGTGTATGCCGACATAACAGACATCAACGGAGAAACACACAGCGGGCAAATCTCGGTAATGGTTGCCTATCATGCCCTTAACCTTGATATTGGAATACCTGAAAAGGTGAATAAAGACAAGATGAAGGTGTTCCCCATAGTTACATCCAATACCAACGGAACGGCAGAGGATGCACAGGGAAGCATTAAAATATACAGGCTAAAGGCCCCCGATAAGGTATTCAGGAAAAGGCTGTGGGATAAACCCGACAGATTTCTTATGACAATGGATGAGTTCTACAAAGATTTCCCCAACGATGTGTATAAGGATGAGGATAATAAGTATAAGTGGGACCGCGGCGAACAGGTATTTGATGCCGGTTTTGACACGCACCGCGATAAGGAGCTGACCATAGACAAGCTGCAGGATTGGAAACCCGGTTATTATGTAGTGGAGGCTCATACAAAAGACAAATACGGCGATGATGTGAAAGACCTTAAGTATTTTACTCTTTATACAGACAAAGGCACGGAACTGCCGGGCGCCACGCCTGACTTTTTCAGTGTAATAAAGGACAACGGTGAGCCGGGCGAAAAGGCAAGTTTTTTAATAGGGTCGGCAGAGAAGGATGTAAATTTAATGTATGAAGTGCGGGAGCCCGGACAGCCTGTTCGGCGCGAGTGGCTTACCCTGAACGGCGAACAAAAGAAATTAGAGCTGCCAATAAAAGAGGAGGACCGCGGAGGTTTTGCCGTTCACTTTGCCTGGGTGAAAAATAACAGGGTATATGAACACGATGCAGCCGTAACCGTTCCGTGGACAAACAAGGAGCTTGACCTGAAATTTGAAACCTTCCGCAATAAGCTGGAGCCCGGGCAAAAGGAGGAATGGAGAATACATATTAGCAACAAGCAGGGGGCTGCACAGGCCGCCGAGCTTATGACCACGCTCTACGACGAATCGCTGGATGCATTTAAGCCCAACAACTGGAGCCTTAGCCTGTATGGGAGCAATTATTATAACCTTACCTGGGATAGTTATTTGTCTTTCGGCACCAATACCTCCAGTTTATATGAAAATCACTGGAACCCCATTGTGGAGTATCCTGCCTCCCGCTCCTACGACGAACTGAACTGGTTCGGGTATTATATGCAGGGCTATTATGGAGGTTACGGAATGGTTAGGGAAAGCGCGCCAACAGCTATTGCAGAAGACAAAATCATGACAGCAAAACCCGGAGAAAGCGGGAAAAAGCCAAATGAGATGAATAACTTTCGCGGCGCCAGAGCCGACGCTTCCTCCTATGTGGTGGACGGGATGAAGGTAACGAAGACTGAAACGCAAAAAACCGAAACTTCAACGACCAAAAGCAAACCCGATCTGTCGCAGGTGTCGGCACGCACAAACTTTAACGAAACAGCATTTTTCTATCCTCAACTGGAAACCGATTCGCTGGGCAACGTAATTGTAAAGTTTACCATACCCGAAGCGCTTACACGATGGAAGATGATGGGCCTGGCCTATACCAAAGATTTAAAAATAGGACAGGTGTATAACGAACTGGTAACGCAGAAAAAGCTGATGGTTGTTCCCAATGCGCCACGTTTTTTCAGGGAAGGCGACACCCTCATATTCACATCAAAAGTTACCAACCTTGCAGGTAAAAACCTTACGGGCGAGGCACAGTTGCTGCTGTACGACGCCATTACCATGAAACCGGTGAACCTGTATGTGAATGAGGGTAAGGCAACGGAAGACGGAGCGCGCAACTTTGCTGTAAATGCGGGGTTAAGCACCAGCCTCTCGTGGAAAATAGCCATACCGGCCGGTCTGGAAGCCTTAACCTACAAGGTGGTGGCAAAAGCCGATGATTATTCCGACGGGGAGGAAATGACACTGCCGGTGCTTACCAACCGTATGCTCGTTACCGAAAGCCTGCCCCTGCCTATCCGCGGCAATGAAACAAAGACATACCGCTTCGATAAATTCATCAGTCAGAACGGAGGCTCCAAAACGCTGCACAACTTTAAACTAACCCTTGAATATACCGCCAACCCGGCATGGTATGCGGTGCAGTCGCTGCCCTATCTGATGGAATACCCCTACGAGTGCGCCGAACAGACCTTTGCCCGCTTTTATGCCAACAGCATAGCCTCGTTCATAGCCAATTCCTCACCCAAAATAAAAGCTGTGTTCGACAGCTGGAGAAACCAATCGCCCGATGCGCTGCTTTCAAACCTTGAAAAAAATCAGGACCTGAAATCGGTTATGCTTCAGGAAACGCCCTGGGTACTCGACGCCAAAGACGAAAGCGAACGCAAACAGCGTGTGGGGCTGCTCTTCGACTTGAACCGTATGGGCAACGAACTGGACAAAGCCATGGCGAAGCTGGAAAAGATGCAGAGCCCGGACGGAGCCTGGCCCTGGTTTGAAGGCGAACCGGACGACCGCTACATTACCCAGTATATCATTACAGGTATGGGGCATCTGGACCATCTCGGAATAAAAAATGTGCGCGACAACAAAAAGGTATGGGCTATGGTGAAACGCGGACTGTCGTATCTCGATGATCAGATAAATAATGACTATGAGTGGATCATGCAGCACGACAACCACCCCGAACTCGACCACCTGGGATACGAGCAGATCCAGTACCTGTACGCGCGGAGCTATTTCAACGATTGTCCGGTTGAACCGCGTGATATGAAGGCTTTCGATTACTATAAAGGGCAGGAGCAAAAATACTGGCTCAATAAGGGCCGGTATATGGAAGGCATGATTGCCCTGGCGCTGAACCGGTATGATGATAAAGTTATACCGGGAAGAATTATGAAATCACTGAAAGAAAACTCCCTAACAAGCGAGGAAATGGGAATGTACTGGAAGGAAGATTACGACGGCTTTTACTGGTGGACAGCGCCCATCGAAGCGCAGGCGCTGATGATAGAGGCATTTGATGAAGTGGTGCACGATACCAAATCGGTGGACGACCTGCGTGTGTGGTTGCTGAAAAGCAAGCAAACCCAGAACTGGCGAACCACCAAGGCCACCACCGAGGCCTGTTATGCCTTATTGTTGCGCGGCACAAGCTGGCTGGCAACCGAACCGCATGTGCAGATTAAGCTCGGCAGCACCCTTGTTGATCCAAAGAACATGCCCGACCTGAAACAGGAGGCCGGAACGGGATATTTCAAAACCTCGTGGAGCGGAAGCGATATTAAACCCGACATGGGCAATATAACGGTTACCAAGAGCGACTCCGGCGTAAGCTGGGGGGCAGTGTACTGGCAGTACTTTGAGCAGCTTGATAAAATTACTTCAAGCAAAACACCACTGCAAATGGTGAAAAAACTGTTCATTGAACAAAATACCGCGAGCGGTCCTGTTTTGCAGCCCATTGACTCCAACACTGCTTTGAAAGTGGGCGATAAGATAAAGGTGCGGATAGAGATACGCGTGGACAGGGATATGCAGTACGTACACATGAAGGATATGCGGGCATCCGGGTTCGAGCCCATTGATGTAATATCGCAATACAAGTACCAGGACGGACTGGGATACTATGAGAGCACCGGCGATGCGGCCACCAACTTCTTTATCTCCTACCTGAACAAAGGAACCTATGTTTTTGAGTATCCTTTGCGGGTGAACAACGCCGGCAGCTTTTCCAACGGCATTACCTCCATCCAATGCATGTACGCACCGGAGTTTACCAGCAATTCGGAAGGAATCAGGGTGAAGGTGAAATAAAAAGCAAGGAGTGGCGAACGGGAGGTGAAAAGGTTTACTGCCCTATTTCCTTCCTGTAATCGGCGGCGGATAAAAGCGCGGCTGCTTCGGACGCATTCTGTACCGATATTTTTATCAGCCAGCCATCGTTGTAGGGGTCTTTATTAACTGTCTCCGGCGCTGTTACTATTTTAGAGTTCACCTCCAGCACCTTGCCCGAAATGGGCATGAAGAGGTCGGATACGGTTTTTACGGCTTCCACGGTTCCGAACAGATCGCCCTGTTTAAGATCCTGTCCGGCGGTGTTGATGTCGAGGAATACAATATCACCCAGTTCGCTTTGGGCAAAATCGGTGATGCCGGCAAATGCTTCGTTTCCGGCAATGCGGATCCATTCGTGATCTTTGGTGTACTTAAGCTCGTCGGGGAAATTCATAGTAGATTTTAAATATTAAAATTGAATCAGTAATTGAGGGCGCAAAGATAATAAA
>VFSW01015980.1_pt1 | contig 10276 bp, 7 predicted proteins | sample 5358111 | NCBI WGS metagenome assembly VFSW01 (sample SAMN11554181, study PRJNA540505) | mine drainage metagenome | isolation source: sediment from site ElyBrook_90M | place: USA: Ely Copper Mine, Vershire, VT | collected 2017
GTCAAGCGTAGTGACTACGACCACCACGCAGGTAGCCTGATGATTCAATGGCCACATCACTTCGCCCCCCCTTCCCTCGCCCTCTCAGTGACGACCCATATCTGGCCGCGTTGGCGCAACGAGTCCTCATCTACGACGGCGCCACCGGCACGAATCTGCAAACCCGCGATCTGAACGCCGACGACTTCGGCGGTGCCGCCTTCGAGGGCTGCAACGAATTGCTCGTCCTGACGCGACCCGACGCCATCGCGCACTTGCACCGCTCCTTCCTCGACGTGGGCGTCGACGTCATTGAGACCGACTCCTTCGGGTCGTTCTCGGTGGTACTCGCGGAATACGGCATTGCCGAGCGGGCCTTCGAACTCAGCCACGCCTCGGCGGTTTTGGCGCGACGCGTGGCCGACGAGTACTCGAGCCCGAATCAGCCCCGCTTCGTCGCAGGATCCATGGGCCCGGGCACCAAGTTCCCCACCCTCGGTCAGATTACGTATGACGATTTGGAGGCCAGCTACGAGGAGATGGCGTACGGCCTGCTCGAAGGTGGCGTCGACCTGCTGATCGTCGAGACGATGTTCGACTTGCTCTCGGGCAAGGCGGCCATCGCCGCGTGTCATCGCGCCATGGCACGACACGGGCGCGTCGTGCCCATCCAGGCCCAGGTCACCATCGAGCTCACTGGGCGCATGTTGCCGGGCACCGAGATCGGTGCGGCCATCACTTCGCTCAGCCCGCTCGGCATCGACGTGATGGGCCTGAACTGCGCGACCGGGCCCGTCGAGATGTACGAGCCATTGCGCACGCTCTCCGAAACCGCACCCGTGCCCTTGTCGTGCCTGCCCAACGCCGGATTGCCCAGCGTGCTCGACGGCAAGATGCACTACGACTTGACCCCCGAGGGTCTGGCCGAACATCTGTCGAGGTTCGTCAGCGAACACGGTGTCGCCGCCGTGGGTGGCTGCTGCGGCACGACCCCCGAACACCTGGCGCGCGTCGTCGAAGCGATACGACCCCTGCACCGTGCCGAGCGCCACCCCGTGCTCGAACCTTCGGTCGCGTCGATCTACTCCCCCGTCACGTACCACCAAGACCGTTCGGTGTTGTTGGTGGGCGAACGGACCAACGCGAACGGTTCCAAGAAGTTCAGGGAATCCATGCTCGATAGCGACTGGGACGCGTGCATCGCCATCGGCCGTGAGCAGATCAAGGAAGGCGCTCACATACTCGACGTCTGCGTGGATTACACCGGAGCCGACGGCGTTAGCGACATGAACGAAGTGATGAGCCGACTGGCGACGCAGTCCTCGGTGCCGATCATGGTCGACACGACCGAGACCAAGGTGGCTCGACAGGCCCTGACGTGGCTGGGGGGCAAAGCCATCCTCAATTCGGTCAACTTAGAAGAGGGTGACGGCCCGGGCACGCGCCTCGACGGATTCCTCTCGCTCGCCGCAGAATTCGGCGCGGCCGTCGTAGCGACGTGCATTGATGAAGAGGGTCAGGCCCGCACCGCGGAGTGGAAGGTGCGTGCCGCGCGCAACATCACCGAACTGGCCGTCTCGCGCTACGGACTCTCGGCGACCGACATCTTCATCGACCCCTTAGCGCTACCGCTTTCGACCGGCATGATCGAGTCGCGCCGTGACGGCATCGAGACCATCGAGGCGATTCGCCGCATCAAGTCCGAGTTGCCGGGCGTACGCACGATTCTGGGTCTCTCGAACGTCTCGTTCGGTCTCAACCCCGCCGCGCGCCAGGTGCTCAACAGCGTCTTCCTGCACGAGTGCGCCGATGCCGGCCTCGACGCAGCCATCGTGCACGCGTCGAAGATCCTGCCCCTCGCGCGCGTCGACGAAGAGGCTCGCCGCGTCTGTCTCGACCTCATTTACGACCGTCGCCACGACGGGTACGATCCCCTGAGCGAACTACTGCGACTCTTCGAGGGCGCCACGCTCGCTTCCAACAACGCCACGTCCATCGACGACCTCTCACTCGAAGAGCGGCTGCGACGGCGCATCATCGACGGCGTGCGCGTCGGTCTCGAAGCCGACCTCGACCTCGCGATGGCCCAGGGAATCACGCCCTTGGAGATCGTGAACGACCACCTCTTGGAGGGTATGCGTGAAGTCGGCGCCCTCTTCGCCAGTGGCGAGATGCAGTTGCCCTTCGTCCTGCAATCCGCCGAGACGATGAAGAGTGCCGTGGCGCACCTGGAGCCCTTCATGGAGAAGATCGACCAGGGTGGACGCGGCAAAGTGGTACTCGCCACCGTCAAGGGCGACGTGCACGACATCGGCAAGAACCTGGTCGACATCATCTTGACCAACAACGGGTACGAGGTCGTCAACCTCGGTATCAAGGTCGGCATCAACGAGATGTTGAGCGCCGTCGAGGAGCACCACGCCGACGCCCTCGGCATGAGTGGACTGCTCGTGAAGTCCACGCTGATAATGCGCGAGAACTTGGAACTGATGAACGAACGCGGAATGTCCAACGTGCCCGTACTGCTCGGTGGTGCGGCCTTGACGCGCACCTATGTCGAGCGCGACCTGCGCGAGACGTACCAGGGCCGCGTCTTCTACGGCAAGGACGCCTTCGAGGGACTCCGCGTGCTCGATCGCCTGGGCGAACTGCGCAAGTCCGGCGAAGACGACGCCCTCTTCGGCCGCGAGATCTCTGAGAAGAACGTGCATCGCAAGATCCGCGGCGAGCAGGGTGAGGCACCCCAGGGATTGCCCACGCGCAGTCCCAATGTCGAGATGGACAACCCCCTGTTCCCTCCCCCCTTCCTCGGCAGTCGCGTGGCCAAGGGCATGTCGATCGACGAGATCAGCGAATTCTTGAACCTCACGGCACTTTTTCGCAATCAATGGGGCTTTCGCCCCGAGGACGGTGAGGACGATCCGGCTTTCAAGGAACGCGTAAGCGCGACGTTACGTGAACAACTGGCCATCGCCAAGGCCGAGAGCCTCTTGACCCCCCAGGTCGTGTGGGGGCACTTTCCCGTGGCTTCCGACGGGAACGACCTGATCGTGTTTACCGACGACAGTCGTGACGTCGAACGCACACGGTTCCACTTTCCGCGCCAGCACGTGGAACCGTTCTTGTGCATCGCGGACTTTTTTCGACCAGTTACTAGCCCCGACCAGGACTACGCCAGCTTCATGCTGGTGACCATGGGCGCGCGGGTCTCAGAGCGCTGCGCCGAACTCTTCGCGGAGAACCGTTACACCGACTACCTGATGCTGCACGGACTCGGTGTCGAGATGGCCGAGGCCCTCGCCGAGATGTGGCACTTGCGCATTCGCGAAGAACTCGGCTACGAGGAAGAAGACGGCCCTTCGCTCTTCGGCCTGTTTCGCCAGCAGTACCGCGGCGGACGCTACTCGTGGGGGTACCCGGCGTGCCCGGATCTCACCGACAACGCCAAGGTGGCCGAACTTCTTGAGGCGAGCCGTATCGGCGTCGAGGTCTCCGAGGGCTTCCAGTTACACCCGGAGCAGACCACCGACGCCATCATCTGCCATCACCCGATGGCCAAATACTTCGTCGCGTAAATCCCTGGCCCTAGATCGGGGCATCGATGCCCGCCACCGGAACCCGCCGTCAGCCAGCCCGTCGACGCACTTCAGGAACTCCCACGCGAGTCGGCTCTTGGCTATTTCTGGTATCCCCGTCACCGAAACCAGCCGTGACCTCTCCTACCGAGCGGTGACGTGCAACAAGTCTTTGATCAGCCGAATCTCCTCCTCGCGCCCCACGAAGGGTGGCTCGAGGCGTTCACCACGACCCAGACCTCTGCGCTATGCAACGACGCGCAGCGCGCGCCATGCGCTCACCATGCTCGACGTACCCTTGAGTTCGAGTTTTCCCACCGACGCAAAGGCGATGGCGTCGGACGCCGCGCGCCACGTGGACTCGTCCACCCGCACAGTTCCCGGCTCCGCCACACTCCGTACCCTCGACGCCGAATTGACGTTGTCGCCAAGAACCATCCCTTCGGGGACCTGACCTACGGTGATTGCGACTTCCCGGTCACGACACCCCCGCGAGCGCGAAGCCCCGCGAGCCCGGTCTCGACGCCCAATTGGGCCACGGACTTCACCATCTCGAGGCCGGCCGGACCGCGCGCTCAGCGTCGTCTTCATTCGCCGGGGGTGCGCCCCAGACCGCCATGACCGCATCACCAATGAACTTCTCCACCGTCCTGCCGTGGGAATTGACAACACGCTGGGCGCGGTCAAAGTACAGCGTGAAGCTCCCGTACGTGCTCGGGGACCCGCTCATCGGCCAATGAGGTGAAACCCACGAAGTCGACGAAGAGTACCGAACACAGTCGACGTTCGGCCGTAGGAACATCCTCACGTTGTGCGAGAGGCTGGGGTGTCGCTTGCGCGACGGCGCGGTCGACGCTCACTGGCGGCACTGAGGCACCATAATTGGCGCAGAACGGTTTACCAATGAGAAGTTGGGCGCCGCAAGATGAACAAAGAGGAGACTCGGTCGCGCCACCATTGGCGCAAAGAGGTTTGCCGTCGGGCGTTGCGCCGTGACACGTCGAACTGATCATCGTTTCCCCTTGGCACGGCGTCATAGGGCCACCGCCGCTCTTCGCGCGAGATAAATTTAGGACTCGTGGCACGAGGATTCCGCCACCAGCACTTGAATAGACCAACCGAGCCAACGAAAACCAGAACGGTTGCGTCAACGGCGTCACGATCACGGGCGCGGAGAGAACCAGCAGATCGTGTTGCACGCGAGCGGCCAACTTCGTGTGGACACTCACCGATTGACGACGCGACGAGACCAGTTGTGCCGCGTAGGTCCATTCACGACAATTGACGACCCGGTGCGGCCTCTCGCGACGTCAAGTACCGTCGTGCGACGCGCGTGAACACCTGGCCGGTCCCGGCCGCGAAATCAACCGCGATTCTCTCGGACGGAGCCCGAGTGGTTGCCGCCGTATCGTCACCACTGCGCTCCGATCACTCCTCCGTCGACAACCTTTGCTCAAAAGGCCGCTCGCCGATCGATCTCCATCATGCGCTCGGGGTGGGCCAACGGGGTGAAGCCCACTTTGGCGTACACCTCGTGGGCGTCGCGCGTGGCCAAGAGGACTCGGCGCACGCCGAGGCCCGTCCAGTAGTCGACGACTTCACCGACCATCCACGAGCCGAGGCCGCGTCCGCGATGCGCCGCGTCGACGAACACGTCCCCCACCCAGGCGAAGGTCACGTGATCGGTAATGATTCGCACGCAGGCCACCGTCTGGGCGTCGCTGTTCACGATGGCGTAAAGATAGGAATTTTCGATCGACGCCGCCACCGCTTCGTGACTGCGGCCCTGAGCCCAGTAGGCCTCGGTCGAGAGCCATCGGTGGATGGTTGCCACAGATATACGCGCAGCGTCGGCGGTCAATAGGTAATCGTTTCGACCTCTATCGGGAAACACGGTGGCCACTTGAGGACTCCTGGGGTTGTCTTTTTCACTGAGCACATTCTTGTCGATCCGTCCCCAACGCTGCGACGCAACCAACCTCCGTGCGCGACGCACCGAGGTGTTGTGACTAGAACTGTGACGGTCGCAAGCGGACGTGAAGGTGAGAATCGTGCCATCCGTCACGGTAGAGAGCGTCGCTCTTCAGCACGGCCTCTAGCTCGAAGCCAGCCTTGTGCGCCACACGGCACGATGGGCGGTTACGCACCGAGTGCAGCAATTGTAAGCGGTGCAGGCCCAGTTGGTTGAAGGCCCACTCACCGAGTGCAGTGAGCGCCAGGGGCGCGATTCCATCACCGCGCGACTCACGCAGCACCCAATACACGACGTCGGCCGAGCCACTGATGAAGTCCACGCTCTGCACCGCGATGCGGCCGAAAGCCGAATTGTCAGATCGCTTCGCCATTGCCCAGCACGCGCCCGTCTCCTGGCGCCAGTCCTCATTCCACGTGTCAATCACTTGGACGGCCTCGGTCTCGTCGTAGGAGTACGGCATCCACCAAAAGATGTCGGCGTCGCTATACGCCGAGACGACGACGGCCACGTCGTCACGGGTCCACGGGCGCAGGTACCACGTCTCGCCGACCTCTAGGTCGGGCTGAGGTAACCCATTGAGTGAGCCCGGAGGAATCACGGGTGGTATCAATCGGGGCATGGTGCAATTATCGCCTACAACTGCTCACGGTGAACGTCCACCGGTGCAGCATCACGAGTCTGAATATGGCTACCCCGGAACAGTGTGCCGGGTCGAACTCGCAATTGAGTACCTTGGTCCTTGTCGAAGACTCTCCTCAATGCGGTGGCCCAATGTACGTTGCACCCATGATCGTTTGTGTACCAGTGACCAGTGATGGACAAGTCGACCCCCGGTGGGGCCGAGCGCAACGTATTGCCGTGGCCCAAGTGGCGAATGGTGAGGTAGAGGCGTGGCAGGAGATAGAGGTCGGCTGGGACCAACTGCACGACGAAGGTTCGTCAGCACAACACCACGCCCGGGTCGCGCGATTCTTGTTGCAGAACCACATCGAGGGTGTCGTCGTCAATCACGTCGGCGAAGGAATGGTCCGGATGCTCGCGACGATGAAGTTACCGCTGTTTCTGGACGCGTCCGGCGACGCGCGTGCCGCCGTACTAGCAGTAAGCGCCTAGGGATCCCCTCGGTCGCATTTGCGATACGGAGGAACTAGCGACGGGTCGGCAGGGCGAGCGGCGTCGCGTCGCTCAAGGCCTGGCGCGCATGGTAACTCGACCTGGTGAGTGGTGACGATTGCACGTGAGCCAATCCCGCGCGACGCCCCCGTTCGGCCAGGTCCTCGAACTCGGCGGGTTCCCAGTAACGAGCGACGGGCAAGTGCTGGGCAGTCGGACGCAGATACTGCCCGATGGTCGCGATCGACACGCCCACCGAGGCCAAATCGACCAGCACTTCTTCGACCTCGTCCGCACTCTCGCCCAGGCCGACCATCATCCCCGACTTCGTGGTGAGGCCAGCGGCGACCGAACGTGCCAGCACGGTGAGAGAACGATGATACGCCGCACTCGGACGTACTGCGCGTTGCAGGCGCGCGACGGTCTCCATGTTGTGGTTCATCACGTCAGGGCGGGCGTCGATGATGAGTTGCAGTGCCGCGGCGTCACCTTTCAAGTCACTAATCAAGACTTCGATGTCTGTTTCAGGTGAGCGCTCGCGGACGGCACGAATCGTGTCGGCAATGGCCCCTGCTCCCCCATCAGCCAAGTCATCGCGCGCCACGCAGGTGATGACGGCGTGACTGAGTTTGAGACGCACCACGGCCTCCGCGACGCGCGCGGGCTCGGTAGGGTCCAGAGCGAGAGGCTTACGAGTATCGATGAGGCAGAAACCGCACGCGCGCGTGCAGCGCTCGCCATTGACCATGAAGGTCGCGGTGCCACTCTCCCAGCATTCGAAGATATTGGGGCAACCAGCCTCCTCACACACCGTCACGAGGCGAAGGTCCTCAGTCAAGGTTCGCAGATTCTGGAATTCGTTGCCCATGTGGGCCTCGATCCGCAGCCACTCAGGTTTGCGGGTATTGATGGGCAGCGCCTCGTCGGGATTGACACCCGCTTTGCGCAGACGCCGAATCAATGGGCGTTCGTCCGACGTCGTCGAGGTCGATCGGTCAACGCGCGCGACGCGCTCGGACGGCCCCAGACGCTGCGAGAGTTCCTGTCCCAGGCGCTCTTCGACTTCGGCCTCATTGACGTCGAGACCGAGTGACTTCATTGAACCCACCGGCTTATCGGGGATCCCGCAGGGAATGATCGCTTGGAATCCGGTGAGGTCGATATCAACATTGAGCGCGACGCCGTGCAGCGTGCGGCGCACACCACGCTGATTGCGCTTGGTGCGCACCCCCACCGCGGCAATCTTGTGAGGTCGAGTCTCGAGTCGTGCCCAGACGCCGGGGTAACCCTCGAGACGACCGACCTCGCCCAACTTGCCCTCGGGGTCGAAGGCCCGCACCGTGGCGATAACGGCATCTTCCAGTCTGTTGACGTGCTCGCGTCCCGCCGCGGGATCGTCGGGCACGGTCACAATGGGCCAGCCCACTGCTTGACCCGGCGCGTGGTACGTAACGTCGCCACCACGGTCGGTCGTGACCACGTCGGCGTCCAACAGCTCCGCCGCGATCAAAAAGTGGTCCTCCTGGGCACGGATCCCACGGGTGTAGGTCGGCGGGTGCTCGAACAGCAGGACGTAGTCCTCTTCGGACTCGAAGAGCGCCCGCTGCAGATCGTCGGCTTCGGCGAAGCTCACGCGACCCAGGTGCCGACGCCGCAGCATTATCGCTCGCTGGCTACGTCGAGACCAGCGAGCAATTCGCCCACTCGTTCGAGGTACTTGGTGGCCCCCGTCGCGTCACAGACCCGATGGTCGAAGGCGAGACCCAGGATGACCCGTCGGCCAACCTCGAGCACGCGTACGCCATCGCGGACGGCGACGACCGGCACGTGGCGTACTGCGCCGATACTCAGTACCGCCACTTCGGGCTGAATGATGATGGGCTCGGTCCACAAGGTGTGTTCGCTGGTCGCTGCCGCGACCGTGAAGGTACATCCCATGAGGTCGTCCGCGTTGAGCTGACGAGAGCGCACGCGTCCGTAGAGTTCCGCCATGCGACGCGCGAGTGCCCGCAAGGTCAGCCCCGCTGCGGCGTGCACCACGGGAACCAGCATGCTGTCATCATCGACGTGGCGCGTGAATCCCACCGAAATCGTGCGATGCAGCGTCAATTGGTCGTTGGAGAAGGTCGCATTGAGAAAATCGAATTCTGCCAAGGCCCGTACCGCGGCGATCGTGACCACCGCCTCATCGGTGATGGCGTATCCCTCGTGAGTCTCCCGACCCAGCTCGTCGAGTACGTCAAAGACACTGGCGTCCAGTTCGACCGCCGCGAAACCATGGGGAGCCGAGAGCACCGAAACACTCATGTGCTGACCCATACGTCGTCGCCCATTGGAGAGCGCAACGACGACTTCCTCCGTCGGTCCCTGCGCCACCGCACGTTCGGCGTCACGGCGCGTGATCGTCCCGCCGGTCCCCGAGCCCGTCACGGTCGAGGGTTCGACACCACCATCCGCCAGGATGCGTCGCACCACCGGCGAAAGGACGACACCGTTGACTCCAGAACCCCCCGTGGTCTCCGGCCCACTCGCACGAATGGGGGCGGACGGGGGACTTACGACCGGATCGCCAGACGCCGGCGAGGGTGACGCGACCGAGGCCACGCCACTCTCGTCGATTACCGCGACGCGCGCGCCGGTCTGAACCGTGTCACCCTCTTCGGCGAGGATCTGGATCAGGACGCCCGCGGCCGGAGAGGGCATTTCGGAGTCGACCTTATCGGTGGAAACTTCGAAGAGGGGCTCGTCACGAGCGACGGCGTCACCCACCTTCTTGAACCATTGGGTGATGATTCCTTCGGTGACCGATTCACCCAGCGAGGGGAGAGTAACGTCAGCCAACGTGGATGCCCCGACCGGACAGGGCGAGCAACGTCTCGCCAAAGGTCTCTGAGAGCGACGGGTGCGGCATGATCAACGCGGCCGCCTCCTCCGCCGTAGCCTCCCAGTTCACGGCGTAGTAGCCCGCGCCGAGTTGTTCAGTGACCCAGGGGCCGGCCATGTGCACGCCGAGGATCTGCCCGGCGGTACCGTCGGCGCGCTTTTCGGCGATGATCTTCACGACGCCATCGGTGTCACCAATGATCTGGGCCCGACTGTTGCCACCGAAGGGGTCCTTCTTGACGACCACGTCGAAGCCGCGTTCTTTGGCGGCGGCTTCCGTCAAGCCGCAAAAGGCCACTTCGGGGTTGGAGTAGATGGCCCAGGGAACGCGGTCGTAATCGACGGGCACCACGGCTTCGCCCAAAATAGTCTTGATCGTCACCACGGCTTCGGCGAAGGCCACGTGTGCGAGTTGCGGTGTGCCGGCGACGACGTCACCGAGCGCGAACACGTTCGGATTGGCGGTACGCATGTAGCCGTCGGCCACCACGAAGCCGCGGTCGTTCAGTTCCACGCCCGTGCCATCGCCCAGTAGTCCCTCGGTACGGGGACGGCGACCGACCGAGACCACAATCATCTCGACCGTGACATCCTCAGCACCCTCCATCTGGATAGCGGTCGTTTTCTTGCCGGGCGTGTGGCCAGTGATCGTCACACCCGTCTGAATCTCGATGCCGCGCTTCTTGAAGGCGCGCTGCACGACAGTGGCCACCTCGGCGTCACAGCCCGCCAAGATCGAGGGCAGGCCCTC
>VFSW01015981.1_pt1 | contig 10275 bp, 7 predicted proteins | sample 5358111 | NCBI WGS metagenome assembly VFSW01 (sample SAMN11554181, study PRJNA540505) | mine drainage metagenome | isolation source: sediment from site ElyBrook_90M | place: USA: Ely Copper Mine, Vershire, VT | collected 2017
CTTCCATGCGTCCCCAGCACCGTCAAATCAATCCCCGCGCTGCTGATGATCTCCAGCAGAATCTCCGCGATCGGACCATCACGCAGCACCAGCTTGTGCGGCGTGTCCCCCAGTTCTTTGCCCACCACCTTCATTTCCTCTTTCGCGGCCTCTTCCAGCACTTGCCTCATGTCGGCCAGCGCTTCGGGCGGCGCCAGCCCGTAGCTCCCCGGGGAAATCACGTGCGCCACGATGATGCTCGCTCCATAATGCCTGGCTATCCCCCGCGCGTAGCGCATCGCTCGCTGCGAATACGCTGAAAAATCCGTCGCAAAGAGAATCCTCTTCACCTTCCAATGCTCCACGCTCGCATCCTTTTCCATCCCTTCCCCTCCCTATCTCTTACTTTGCCTCCCCGCCGCGCCGCCTGCCGCGCGCAGTCGCACATCCCCGTGTGACCGCCGTCACGCCCCTCTATCCGTGCCCGCCTCCGCCTGCCTCTCCTGGCTCCGCTGGCAGCCTTACTATCAGCACCGAACAGTGCGCATAGCGCGATACTGCCTCCGCGCAGCTCCCCAGAAAAAAACGCCCCAGCCCGCTCCGGCTATGCGAACCCACGATGATCATGTCCGCTCCCCATTTCCCCGCTGCTTCCACAATCGCGCTGCTCGCATGCCCTTCCACCAGCCCTCGCTCCGCTCGAAATCCTCCGGCTCGCAGATGCTCCACCGCCTGCCCCAGCATCTCCTCCGCTCGCTGCCGCGCCTGCTCATGCAGCTCTCGCCATTCCTCTGTAAATTGCTTCCCATAAAACGTCGAAATCGGCGGCATCGGCTCCACTACGTGCAGCGCCAGCACCTCCACACCCTCGGTTCGAAACCGCCCTAAAATTGTCTCCAGCGTTGCCCGCGAATATTCCGACCCATCGGTGGCGAGTAATATCTTCATCGGGCGCTCTCCCGGAGGCTGCCTCTTCCCTTCTCTTCTTCCTCTTCCTTTGTTTTCACCATCCCCACGCTTCGCTCCTTCCCCCGCCGCTCATTGGCTTTGCCTTGCCCCTTGCTATAGAATCCCCAGTGGCGTCGCTGGCTCACGCCCTCGGTTCGGAGGCGAAGATGGACGAAACGATGGTCACCACTGGTCTGGAAATCCCCGGCTTTCGCATCACCCGCTCTCTCGGCTTGGTTCGCGGCATCGTCGTCCGTTCCCGCAGCATCTTTGGCACCATTGGCGCCGGCCTCCAAACCATCGTCGGCGGCAACATTACACTGTTCACGCAAATGTGCGAAAAAACCCGCGAAGACGCCCTCGAATTGATGGTCCAGCATGCCACCGAGCGCGGCGCCGATGCCGTCATCGCCATGCGCTACGACGCCAATGAAGTCATGCAGGGCGTCACCGAGGTCCTCGCTTACGGCACCGCCGTAAAACTCGAACGTTCCGCCTCCTGATCCGCCCGCCGCTCGCCGCGCGCCCGCCAGCAGGCCGCGCGCCCGTTCGGCATTAGGGCATGGCGCACCTGCACTATAGGCTCACCGCCTGCGCAAATCAATGCGCCCAGCCCCTGCTGCTCCCCGCTTCGCTCTTCCCCTCCTCGCTCTCAGCTTTCTCTGACGCTCACGTCAAATTCCGCCAGCCCCTTCCGGAATCCCCTGGTCTTCGCCGCTCCATACGCGATCCCCGCCGCCATCCACATTCCGCCCGCCAGCTTCGCCGGCCAGCCAAGATTCACCCACAGAAAAAGGCAAATCGTAAATCCAGCCACCGGCGGCAGCAAATTCATCCACGTCCTCTTTTTCGCCCGAACGTAATATCTCATCAGCGCCGCCGCATTCACGCCCATGAACGCGATCAGCGCCCCAAAATTCAGCAGCTCCGCTCCCATCTCGTAGCTCATCAGCATCGCTCCCCCCAGCGCCACCACACCCACAAATATCACATTGTTCCTCGGAATCCTCTGCCGCGAATCCACCACTCCAAAAAATTTTTTCGGCAGCGCCCCTGTCCGTCCCATCCCATATAGCAGCCGCGCCGCACCCAGTTGCGAGCCCATTCCCGATCCTATCGTCGCCACCAGCAGCGTCAGGTTCATCAGCCGGAAGAGCGCCGGCCCGCCTGCCAGCCCCGCTAGGTGCACAAACGCCGTATCCACGTCGGGAAACGCCCGCGTCACCGGCCAGATCAGTTGCCCCGCATACACCTCCAGCGATGCCACCACCCCCGTCACCAGGCACACCAGCACCGTCGCCAGCAAAATGTTCCGCCGCGGATTTTCCACCTCCTCCGAGAGCGTCGAAATCCCGTCGAAGCCGATGTAGGTCAGCACGGCAATCGAAGTCCCCCGGAACAACCCGCGCGCCGTAAACGTCGCCGGATTATAAAATGGATGCGTGAAAAATCCCGCTCCCTGCGGCAGCTCTCCGCGGATATACCGCGCCGCCGCCACAAAAAAAATCACGATCACCACCCCCATCCCCGCCGCCAGCCATGCATTGATCCGCGCAGAGCTCTCCACTCCCCGCAGGTTCAGCATCGTAAACCCCAGCGCGAAAAATACCGCCCACAGCAGATAGGGAATCCCGGGTAGGAAATTTTCCGCCGCCTTGCTGCACCAGATCGTGCAGATCAGCGGGTTCAGCATGTAATCCATCGCCATGCTCCATCCCGTCACGTATCCCAGCGACGCATGCAGCTCCTGGCCAACATAGGTATAGGCCGAACCCGCGCTCGGGTAGGCTCGCGCCATCCGCCCGTAGCTGATCGCCGTGAAGAGCATCGCCACCATCGCGATCAGTATCGTGCTCACCACCTGCCCGTGCGCTTCCTTGCTGATCACCCCGTAGACCGGCATCGGCGCCGTCGGCTGGATCACGATGATCCCATAGAGAATCAGGTCCCGCAGCCGCAGCCCTCTCTTCAGCCGCACCGATTCCACCGCCGCCGGGGATGGTTCCATCCGCTCCGCGCCTATCCGCTCACGTTCCCTGCATCTTCCTCTGGCCCCTCGCCGCCGCTCAGTGGTCTCTCATGCTCATCGGCAGCTCCGGATAGGTCACCGACATCTTCACCACTCCGGGCTTCACATTCCATCCATCAATATGCAGCTCCGTCTGCCCATCCAGAATGTGATCGGAAGAAAATTGCGCCGTCAGTTCCCTGGTCTCCCCCGGCATCAGCTCCACATAATTGTCGCTCCATAGCACCGGCAGTATTTCCATCTCCGCGTTTGGCCGGTGCACCCCCAGCCGCACTTGAAACGCCAGATGTCCGCTCCGGTTCCGCAGCACCACCCTCACTCTCTGCCCCGCCGCGCTCTTTTCCACCACCGCCTTTGCCTCCACTTCCACCCTCGGCAGTTCCTCCAGTTGCTTCAAATCTTCATACCTGCTCACCGGCGTATAGCTCTGGTTCGTCTTCGCCCAGTCATACACCGTGGGCCGCGCCCCCAGCCAGTAAAAATTCGAGCTCACCACCTTCCCTCCCGCCTCCCGCAATTCCAGCTTCACGAATGTCACTCATCCCTTCCCCGCCTCCGGCACCGGTATCTTGAACGCACGGCTCACCCCATCTGCTTGCACGTTCAGCCGCACCGTCCGTGAATACTTCTGCCGCAGCGAAAAATCATATTCCGCGGCGCTCGCCTCCAGGTTCGCCACCCCGTGCCCCAGGCTGTTCACCACCTCCACCCAGGCATCCTCCCTCGAATATTGGATGTGCACCGGCTCGTTCGCCTTCTTCGCTCCAAAATATCCTCCCGCCGGCTGCAGGTAGTAGTCATACAGATGCCAGTAAAGCGATGGCCACGCATTATTCACCATCCACTGAATCACGCCCGTGGCCTCGTATTTCCTTCCCCCGTAAGCCTCAAACATCGCCCGTTCCCCGTCATAGGCCATCGCCTGCGCCTTGGTCACATAATCTTCCAGCCCCTGCGGCTTCCCATAGCTCGCGTCCATGGCCTCATCAAAGCGCTCCAGGCTCTGGTATTCTCCCGACGCCGCGTGATATCTCCACACTTCGTCCATCGGCCACAGGTGCTTCGTCCCCAGCATCCTGCGCAGCGACGGAATCAGCGGAATCGCCGCTCCCGCGCTCGTCTCCATATTGAATCCCTCCGCTCCTCCGTATTTCCCAGGGTCCGCCAGCCAATACGATGGCGGCACGTAATCATACGGCCCTGTCATCTTCACTCCCGTGGCGCCGGTCACTTTGCTCGCCGCGCCCGATGCCGATGAAAGATACGGATTCGGCCATCCGTTGGCCTCCAGCACCTTCTCGTAGGCCTCCTCCACGCTCGCCGGAGGCGCGTGATCGCTCCCATTCAGCCACACCAGCAGGCTCGGGTGATTCCTCAGCCGCAGCACCTGCGCGCGCAGCGAAGCTTCCGCAATCTCCAGATCCTCCGGCGTCCATTTCTCCCATTCCTCCCAGTGGTCGCAGCAGCACCACCCCGCCATCACCAGGATCCCGCGCTCGTCCGCCAAATCAAAAAAACTGTCGCCTTCCAGCTTCCCCTCCAGCCGGATCGCGTTCAGGTGCATATCCTGCACGTAGCCAAATTCGCTCGCCAGCCGCTCCGCCGACGTGCGCAGCATCATATCCGGCGCCCAGCCCCCTCCTCGTATCAGCATCCTCCGCCCGTTCACCAGAAACACCCGGTGCCCCTGGCCATCGATCTCCGTCGTGATCTCGCGGATCCCAAACCGCGCCGTCTCCTCATCCGTCTCTTTCCCCTCCACGCGCGCCGTCATCCGCAGCTGATGCAGCTTCTGCGGCCCCAGCCCCGCCGGCCACCACAGCTTCGGATGCCTCACCCGCAATTGCGGATATTTATCCGGCGAAAACTCCACCTCCCGCGCTTCTCCCGCTCCCAGCTCGACCCGCTTCGCAAACCGTATCCCTTCCATCTCTCCCGCCACTTCCACCGTCCTCTCGCCCCCTCCCGCATTCTTCACCCGCGCCCTCACCGTCAGCTCCGCCGCGCCCTCCCGCAGATGCGTCGCCACCTCCAGATCCCTCAGCGCCGCCGCCCCGCTCGCCCGCAGGCTCCCGCGACCCCACAAACCCATATCCTTGTCAGGAGGTGCTGGAGTCCAGTCCACCCAGTTGAGCCCCCGATCCTGCTCCCCCGGCGCGCAGACCTCCACCGCCAGCACGTTCACGCCGCCCGACGCCAGATACTTCGTCACCTCAAACTCATACCTTCGGTACGCCCCCGCCACGTCCTTCCCGCTCGCCACCTGCTTCCCGTTCCACCAGATGTTCGCCCGGTAATTGATCCCCGCAAAATCCAGCCACACCTTCTTCCCCGCAAATCCCTCCGGCAGCTCCACTTCCTTCCGGTACCACCACGAACAGCGAAAGGGGCTCGATGCGGGCATCGGCAGGTTCGCAAAATTCTCCCCGATCGGATAGCTTGTCCCGGGTATCGAGCGCAGGTTCATCCCCTTGTAGGGGTCCGCATACAGTCCGTTCGATACCAGCCCCGCCAGCACCGTCTCCGGCACCGTCACCGCATACCATCCCCGTATCGGAAATCCCGCCGAGGAAATCTGCGCCCCGCCGGCATGATCCACGCACGAGGATTGCATCGCCCATCCTTCGCGCAGCTCCATCCGCCTCTCCTGCCCCTCGAGCGCTCCTTCTCCTCTCGCTCCAGCGGTCTCGGCGCCGCATAGCCATAGCACGGCCAGCAGTCCCATCCACGCCGCTTTCCTCACTGCGCTTCGCCTGTTCACTTTCTTTTTCTCCCTCCCGTATTTTTATCAGAAGCCGGCCTTCCGCGCGAATCGATTCCCGTTGCCCTTCCTGCCATTCCTCCTCGCCACTCCGACGGTTTTCTTTCCTCCCCTTACCGCTCAGGCGCTATACTCTGGGGCTGCGATGCCGCTTGCGCCGTCGCGCCGCCGCGAGGCTCACCTCCCCGGTGATCTTGCGGCGCTCGCCTTGGCGCTGGCCCCCTCGCTATGAAAGGACACGAAAAAATGAAACGTGGCGCCTCCTGCCTGCTTCTCTCCATCCTCCTTCTCGCCACAGCCGCCGCGGCACAGAAGGTCGACGTGGATTGGGACCACAACGTCACCGATTTCTCCCGCTACCACACCTACGCCTGGGCCAAGCCGGACCACCCCTCCCGCGATGCCCTCATGGACCAGCGCATCATCGCCGCCATTGACACCCAGATGATCGCCAGTGGCTTCCAGCTCGTCCAAAAGAATCCTGACATCCTGGTCACCTACAGCGCCGGCGTCACCCAGCAGCATTCCGCCACGGCTATCGGCCCAGGCCGCTGGCGCCTCGGCGGCGGCATCACGCAAATCCAGGAAAACACCCTCAACGTCGGCGCATTGGAAGTGGATCTGGTGGACGCGGCCGCAAAGAAGCTCGTCTGGCGCGGCGTCGCCAGAGACACCGTCTCCGATAAGGCCTCCAAAAATACCCAGAAAATTCAGAAAGCGGTGGCCAAACTCTTCAAGAACTATCCAACAAAGCACAAAAAATAGCCGCCCAATTGCCACCCCGTCATTCCATCCTATGGCGTGGTCCTGCGCGCTTTTCCTCCGTCCCGCCGCCTTCCTTCGACTTCCCTCCATTCCCTTTGTGCTTGCCACGGCGCGCAACGCCTGGCACGCGCCGTGCGCCATCTGCTCTCCTCCGCGCTGCCTGGGCCAAAAAAAACGACGCGCCGCAAAGCCCTGCTTCGGGCTCGGCGGCGCGTCGTCCTGCTGTTCTCTTCTGCTTGCTTCTCGCTACTGCACGATCAGCGTCAGCGGAGTGGTGTGCGTGATCGTCCCGCTCGTCGCCGTCACCGTGATCGTATAGGTGCCTGGCGGCGTGCCAGGATTGAATGGCGCGCTATTGCCTCCGCACGCTGCGGAGACCGAGAGCAGCGCTACCACCGCAAGTCCCGCCAGCACGTTCCACCGCTGCTTCTTCGCTGCCAGCCCCATCAGCAGCAGCGTGCTCAGCAGCAGCCCAAGTGAGAGTTCCTGCCCGGTGCTCCACGGACCGCTGTGTTCCCGTGAGCCCGCGCCCGGCGCGCCAAACGATTTCGCTGTCGTCGATACCGTCAGCGCCGTTGTGCCCGTCCCGGTTATCGAGACCGGCGCAAACGTGCACTGGCTCTCTGACGGCAATCCGCTGCAGTTCCCGTTGGTGAAGGTGATCGTTCCGGTGTAGCCGTTCAGCGCCGTCACCGTCAGCATCGTTGTCCCATTTCCTCCCGCCGTCACCGTCAGGCTCGTGGGATTCAGCGCCAGGCTGAAATCCGATGCCGCGGTGATGGTCTGCGTCGTCATCCCCGAGGAAACCGCATAATCCGGGTCTCCCGAGTATGCCGCGACAATCGTATGCGTCCCTTGCGCCAGCGTCGTCGTCGAGGTAGCCGCCATCCCGTTCGATACCGTCACCGGCCCGCCCAGGTCCGTCCCATCCGAGGTGAATTGCACCGTCCCGGTCAGCACCGGTCCTCCGGCCTGCGACGGCGTCACCGTCGCGGTGAAGGTCACGCTGTTCCCCGCGGGAGAGCTCGGGTTCGAGCTCACCACCGCCGTCGTCGTCGGTATCGTCGGCCCGCTGATCGTCTGCGTCACCGTCCCGGTCGACCCCAGATAATTCGAGTCGCCGGAGTATGTCGCCGTGATCGTATGCGTTCCCGCCGCCAGCGTCGTCGTAGAGATCTGCGCTTGCCCGCCGCTGATCGTCACCGCCGTACCCAGATTCGTTCCGTCCGCCGCGAATTGTACCGTCCCCGTCAGCGTCGGCCCTCCGCCCTGCGCAGGCGTCACCACCGCCGTGAAGGTCACGCTCGCTCCCGGAGGCGAATTCAAATTCGACGAGGTTACCGCCGTGCTCGTCGCCAGCGTCGCCGTCGAGGTCGGCCAGTTGTTTACCAAATTCGCCACGTTTACCGTCCCCAGCCCGGTCACCAGGTCAAATCCCACCGTATTCGTAAATCCCGATAGAATCCCATACAGGTCGGTATTCACATTCGTCACGCAGTTCGGCGATCCCGTCGCGCACGGCATCGCGTTCGTCCCGCTCGTCACATCGTAGAAAATGCAGTTGCTCGCTGGTGTCGCGCTCGAATTGCAACTCGTCGCCGGCACCGTCGCCGCCAGCGTGTAGAGCGTCGGGTTCGCCACTCCCTGCCCCGTGGTCGAATTCGTCTTCTGGTTCACCATGGCCATCACCCCCGCAAACGCGGGCGTCGACGCCGATGTCCCTCCCACTCCCACAAAATCCATGTACGGGCTGTTCACGTCGCAGGTCCCGTTGATGTTCTGGTCCGCCTGGCAGATCACATAGAAACTGCCGAAAAATCCGTTGCTCGCAAAAAACGATACATCCGGAACGTCACGCACACCGTCCGCGGGCACTCCCGTCCCCGTCTGCCACGTCGGCTTCGGATACCCTCCCGCGCACGACGATTGGTTGACCCCGTCTGAGGTGATGCAATTGCTCGCCCCGCCGGTGCCTCCAATCGTCACCACGTTCCCCACCAGCTGTGGATTGTTGCAGTTCGCTTCCGCATCGTTCCCAAAATTCGTGTAGAACGCCTCGTTCGTGCAGCTGTCGTTCCACGCCACTTCCGGTATGTAGCTCAGCGCGGAGGCTTGCGTCAGCGAATTGTTCGTCGTATTCCAGTATGTCGCCGGGTTCAGAAAATCATTGAAATCCGTTCCGCCCAGCGCTGTATTGTATGGCGTCGTCGAAAAGCCGCTCACGGCCAGCCCCATCGTCGCCGGTTCCGGAGCCGAACCGTTGTACTGGTCGCACACCGCGGACCCGCTGTCTCCCGTCGAGATTACCACCGTAATCCCTTCCGCCGCCGCCTGCCCCCACAGCGTGTTATAGAAGGCATTCCCCGCCGTGCCCAGTTGCAGCTCGCACAATCCAAAGCTCTCGCTCAGCACCGGCGCCAGATTGTTGTCAATCACATACTGCGCCGCGATGTCCACACCCGCCGACGTGATCGTATTCGCCGCGTACACGAACATCACCGATGCTCCCTTCGCCACCGCTCCGGAAAGCTGCACGTCCAGATCGCCTTCCGTCTCGTCCCCATTGAATCCCGGATCCGTCCCCGCCAATATCAGCGTCGGATCGTTCGCCGGCAATCCGAAAATCGTCCGGTAATCCCTCACGTCCTGAATGTTGATGTCGCTATCCCCGGTGATCGCGATCTTTTCGCCCGTCCCGTCAATCCCCGCGTTCCACAGCGGCATCACGTTGTAGATCGTCGCAAAATCATACGGTCCCACCGCGTAGCAGTTCCCGTCGGAAAGGCACCCTCCCGGAAACGTGAACAAAGGATTCCCATTCGACGCCGGCCTGATTTTCCCCGTCGCTTTCGACCGGCTCACCACTCCCAGCGATTGCAAAAATGATTTCCTCGGAAAATTGTTCAGCGAAGCCAATCCCGCCACCGCCGGCGTCAGCGCCGTCGGCAGGCTCGGATCGCTCGCGTTCGCCCAGTATTGCCCCCCGTTGAATTCGTACTGGTGGATGCTCGTGTGGAACGCCGCTTTCACCTGCCCCGCCGTCCCCGCAAACTGGATCGTCGTCCTCCCCTTCGACACCACTTCCAGCGCAAACCCTTCGGATTCCAGCCAGCCCGTGATCGCCGCCAGATCCTGATCGTTCACCCCAAACTGCTCTCCAAACTGCTGCGGCGTCAGCCAGTGATGGTAATTCGGCGAATTTTTGTCCGCACGGTCCGCCAAAAACGCCTGGAACGCCGCTTCCTGCTCCGGGCTCCGCTTCAGCACCAGGATCATCCGGTCCAGCGCCAGGGCTGCGGGCGCTTCCCCCAGATCATGGCTCGCGTTCGCCAGGTTGATCGTGTTCCCTTTCAGCACCGTCAGTTTCGTGTTATCCACTTGCTGCGTGATCAGTGTCGGGTTCGCCTGCCCCATCGCGCCGGGCGCCGCCAGCTCGGCTGTCACCGCCGCCATCACTACCGCCATCATTGCCATCCGGTTGATTCGCATCTTCCCTTCGCTCCTTCATCTTTGCCGCTAGATTTCACTCCTGGGCAGGAGAGGTATGCCCTTCTTCAAGTCCGTCCCTCGGAGGAGCTTGACACAAAACCCCCGTTGACCCCGTTTCCAATATGTATGCTCCGCCCGAAGCGCCCCGTCTCTTCTTCCCCTGCGCTCCCGCTGTACGATGGTCCGCACCATACTACCGTCATTCCCCGCCCGATTCCAGCGGGAACCTTTTGGCCGGGTTGCCCCTCGCGCACAGCACTGCCCGGCCCTCCGCCCCCTTTATGCTAGATTGGGTGTTCCGCCC
>VFSW01015982.1_pt1 | contig 10275 bp, 5 predicted proteins | sample 5358111 | NCBI WGS metagenome assembly VFSW01 (sample SAMN11554181, study PRJNA540505) | mine drainage metagenome | isolation source: sediment from site ElyBrook_90M | place: USA: Ely Copper Mine, Vershire, VT | collected 2017
ACGATGAGAACGTCAAAGATGTTCCTTTTTACCTTGGTGCTGACCTTTTTGCTGACATGCTCCTTAGCTCAGGCCGCCACGTTCAACGGTACAGTCACGAACAAGACCGACGGCAAGCCCTCCGCGGGCGACACTGTTGTTCTGGTGGATGTTCAGGCCGGAATGTCGGAAGCTGCCACCGCCACCACTGATTCACGCGGCCATTATTCGCTTGAGTCGCCTGGCCTTGGACCCTATCTGATCCGCGTCAATCACCAGGGAGGATCGTACTTCATCGCGGCACCGCAGAGCGGTCCAGGAGACATCAACGTGTACGACGTTGCCGCGAAAGTCGACGGCATATCGATTGACGCCGACATGCTCCTTCTCGAAGCTGCGGGAGGAATGCTGCGAGTGCAGGAAAGGTACCTCGTACGCAATACCAGCCTGCCTCCGCGGGCGCAGTTCAGCGAGAACACGTTTGAGATTGTTCTTCCACCAGATGCGGAGTTGGATGGAGCCGCCGCCACGCGACCCGGTGGCATTGCTACCAACACTCGCCTGGTCCCGCTCGGCCAGAAGGGGCATTACACCTTTGACGTTCCCATTCAGCCGGACAAGGGTGAAAAGGAGACCATGTTCGAAGTGCAGTACCACATCTCCTACAGGGGCAAATATACCTTCACTCCGCATCTGCAAATGGCCGCCGATAATCTCGTTGTTTACGCCGCCAAGGGAATCGACTTCTCTGGCGCCCAGGGAGCAAGCTTTCAGTCGACGCAAGAGGATCCAAGAGTTCAGACTTTCGTGGCCAAGAACATTCATCCTGGTCAGGCAATTGCTTTCACAATCTCTGGCGAAGGGCAGATGCCCCGCGAGGTGCAGGGCCCCGCAATGGGCCAGCCGGCTGGTATGAGCGGTGCGGAAGCAGAGAACACCAGCAGGCCGGGCGGAGGGCTTGGCGCTCCTGGCGGGTCACCCGATCCGCTCAGCAAATACAAGTGGTGGATCATTGCGTCGGTGGGATTGCTGATGGTAGCCGCAGCAGGATTCTTGTTGCGAAAACGAAGCGAAGCGACATCGGACAACACGGCAACAGCAAAGGAAATGGTGTCCGATCCGGTTCCCGTGCCAGTTCCTGCCGCCCGCACCGCTCCTCCAGTTACAGCAAGTCCCGACACCGGGAACAACGCCATTCTGCTTGGCATTCTGAAGGAAGAAATGTTCGCGATAGAAAGTGAAAAACTCTCCGGCGCCCTCTCTCCAGCGGAGTATGCCGACGTCAAGAGAGGCCTTGACGCGATCTTGAAGAGGGTACTCAAGGGGACGCCATGAAGCCACAAGGAGCTTCCGCTCGTCCGTCGCGGCAAAGAATCCATCGATTGCAGATCAGCTCAAACACTGGCGAATCTCCAAACGGCTGAGATCCTGCATGACAGCAACGGGAGAGGACGTATCGCTTCGCAGACCGAAGATGTCTTCGGTACAGACGTAAAAGCATCGCACTGGTTGCAAAATCCAAGAGAGAAGTTTTGAGGGATGTTCGTACTTGAGCCTCTGCGGACGGTACACGTTCTCCCGAGACCTCGGCGTCTTCATTGTCCTCTGTGTCGCTCTTATAAAGCGCTCGCGACCGATCATGATCGTGACGCTGGGCCTTTTCTCGATGCCCAGCTTGTGTGACGCGATCATGGACATAAGGGAGTCGCGACTTCCAATTTCTGTAATTGCTTTGCTGCTCTCATTGATCGCAACCGTGGCGACCAGGAGGCTGTCGAAAATAGACACGCGTTCGGTGGTCTGAAAGGCGTTAAATTTGGCAACTCGTTTCACGCTGATCGAGAGCCCACATCCAAGCGACGTCGCAATGATGGCCTTGTACCGGGCAAAGGCAGCCCTCGTCACGGGCGGCTTTGACCTGGGAGCGGGTTCCAAAAAAATAGGCCTGTTGAGAAAAAAATGGAGTATACTTCCGCTTCAATCAGCTAGCAAAACGAAAATTCTTGTTTTCAGGAGACCAGCTATGAGTCGCTGCAAATCCATTCAAGTAGTTCTCTTTTTGTACCTTCTGATGGTTGCCTGTGCCGGTACCTTGTGGGGGCAGGCCACCACTTCGCTAAACGGGCGAGTTACCGACGCCAGCGGTGCCGTGATACCCAGCGCCAAGGTTACGCTCGTCCTGCAGTCCACAGAAGCTGCACGCAACATCACGACCGATAGCAGCGGCCGCTATGAGTTCTCGCAACTGACCCCAGGACGTTACACGCTCAACATTTCGGCTCCCGGCTTTGCAACCGCCGAGAAGACAAATATGGATCTGCTGGTGAGCCAGCCGGCAACCGTTAATGTTGCTCTTGCACTCGCCACCGCGACGGAGAAGGTAACGGTGACAGCGGGTCAACAGGCGACGATGAACACCACCGATGCGACGCTGGGAAACGCGTTCGATCAAAACCAGGTGCAGTCCCTGCCGCTGGATCAGCGCAACGTACCTGACCTGCTCAGCCTTCAGCCCGGAGTCACTTTCATCGGTCGTTCCGACGACGTCAGCGGAACCCAGGGAGTGGGCAACAATCCCACCGACTCGCGTGCAGGCTCCGTGAACGGGGGCCGCGGCGACCAGTCCAACATCACACTGGATGGCATCGACGTCAACGACATCAACAATGGCTACGCCTTCACCAGCGTACTGCGGACGACCCAGGATTCCATCGCCGAATTTCGCGTCACAACCAGCAATCCCAACGCTGCGGAAGGCCGTTCCTCCGGCGCTCAGGTTGCCCTGGTAACGCGCAGCGGCTCCAATGCGCTTCACGGTGCAGTGTATGAATACAACCGCTCGAATCTCCTCGAAGCTAATGACTTTTTCAACAAACAGCAGCAACTGGCAGCTGGACTCCCGAACCGTCCGGAGAGCCTGGTGCGCAACATCTTTGGCGCCGCCGTAGGCGGGCCTATCGTCAAAAATAAGCTGTTTTATTTTCTGAATTATGAGGGCCGGCGCGATTCCCAGGGAACCAGCGTCAATGCAGGAGTGGTCCCAACGCAAAGCTATCGCGACGGATATCTGAAATACAGTTACATCAACTCCACCGGCGGAGATTCCATCTACACTCTCAGCCCCACGGACATTCAGAGCATGGATCCCCAGGGAATCGGAAACGATGCGGCTCTGCTAACGGTGCTCAATAACTATCCCCAAGGCAACGACTCCACACAAGGCGACGGACTCAACAGCATCGGCTACCGTTTTCCCTACACCATCCATCGCAAGTACGACACCTATATCGCGCGCATCGACTGGAATCCCGGTTCCGGCAGACACACGTTCTTCTGGCGCGGCAACCTGCAGAACGACCGCGAGCCTTCGACGCCCGCATTCCCGGGCCAGCCAGCGCAAACCACGGTGCTGACCAACAACAAGGGATTCGCTGCGGGCTACACCTGGCTGATCCGCAGTGACATGGTCAACGATCTGCGCTACGGCCTCACCCGGCAGGGCGTGGACAGCGCAGGCGCAGCAGATCAGCCCATCATTTACTTCGGACTACTGGCGCAGCCGACGTCGTCGAAGTATTCGACCTCGTTCATCATTCCGGTGCAGAACCTGGTGGACAACCTGTCCTGGACCAAACACGACCACAACTTCTCGTTCGGTGCCGACGCCCGCTTCATTGATGACCAGCGCAACAGTAACGCGCAGTCTTTCCCCGATGGTCAGATGAATCAGGGCTGGCTCACACGCAGTTCCACCATCGCCAACAGCAATGGCCCGTTCGATCCGGAGGTGTACGGCTTTCCGGCGGTCGACTTTGCAAATTACGGCAATGAGTACAACGCGGCTCTCATGAATATCGTCGGCACGATCTCTGAGGGAGATGCGGTTTACAACTACACGAAGACCGGCACCACGCTCGCAGTTGGAGCCCCACTCAAGCGTGAATATCGCTGGAACGAATACGAGTTTTATGCGCAGGACACCTGGAGGGCCACCAAGGCACTTACGCTCACATACGGTTTGCGCTACTCCTACTTGCAGGCACCTGCGGAGACCAGCGGCACCCAGGTCGGAACCTGTAAGGTCTCCGGCAATTCGTGCAACCCGTCTTCGCTGCAGCAGTACTTTGACAGCAGCTTAGCGCAGGCCGCTAGCGGAGGCGCCGCGAACAACGCCGGGGAACTTGGCTTCAATCTGAACGGCCGCTACAACCATGCACCGGATTATTGGACACCGGACAAGCATGACTTCGCTCCCCGGCTCGCGATTGCCTTTTCTCCGGCACCAGCAGGTGGGTTCTGGAAGATGCTCTTCGGCGACCAGCAGAGCAGCATCCGCGCCGGGTACTCGCTGGTTTACGATCACTTCGGCGCGGACATCGTGCAGCACATCGACACCACGGGCTCCTATGGGCTTTCCTCCCTTCTGTCGAATGCTCCTGGCTCGGTGCCCATTGAAGACGCACCCCGTTTCACAGCCATCAACGCGGTTCCGCAGTCGCTTCTTCCTTCCGCACCTGCGGGTGGATTCCCGGCAATCCCTGCTGCCAGCGGCAAAGGCAGCTTTGCCATCAGCTGGGGCCTGGACTCGGCTATCAAGACGCCTTACTCGCACTTGTTCGACTTCTCCATCAGCCGCCAGCTGCACAACGGCGCCTCGCTGGAGGTCTCCTGGGTTGGCCGTTATGCCCATCACCTGTTAGCGCAGGAAGACGTCGCCATGCCCATCAATTTAACGACGGGAGGAACGACGTACTTCTCCGCAGCGGCGCAACTGGCGAAGATGGCCCGAGCTAATGTTCCGGTTACCTCCGTGGCCTCTGTTCCCTACTGGGAGCAGGAGTTCGGCGCCCTCGACGGCCAGGACATTGGCACGGGATACGGACCACTAAGTGCCACGCAGAACGTTTACGCCCTCTTTCTCAGCAATTTGTACAACGAGACCTACGCCCTCTATCAGCTGGACACTCCCGGTTCGTTACCCAACAGCAATATCGGCGCGGGAGTGGACTACCCGGCCTTCCGCTACTATCACGACCAGTATTCCGCTCTCTACGCCTGGCGCTCCATAGGCTACTCGAACTTCAACGCGCTCGAGGTGGTATACCGCCAGCACGTCGGTGGCCTCCAGGCCGACTTCAATTACACCTACGGCAAGTCTCTGGATATCACTTCGCAGGCCGAGCGCCTCGGCAATTCGGCGTCCACCAATTATGCGCAGATCATGAACACCTGGAATCCCAGCCAGCTTTACGGCCCCTCAGACTTCGACGTGCGCCACCAGTTCAACTCAAACTTCGTATGGGATCTGCCTTTCGGGAGGGGAAAGAAGTTCTTCGGCGGCGTCAGCCACCTCGCCAACGAGCTTGTAGGAGGGTGGCAAACCACCGGCATCGTTCGCTGGACCAGCGGCTTCCCTTTCCTGATAAACAACGGCGCCTACTATCCCACCAATTGGGACATTCAGGGCTACGCCCAGCAGATCGCACCCATTCCTTCGAAGGCGAATGCACGCGGCAGCCTCACGCAGCGGTTTGCCGATCCAGCGGCTGTTTTCGCGTCCTTCGCGCATGCTCTGCCCGGAGAGTCGGGAACCAGAAACCCGCTGCGAGGGGACGGCTACTTCGACTGGGATGAGGGTATCGCCAAGACCTTTCCCTTCACCGAACGAATGAAGCTGGTCCTGCGCTGGGATATGTTCAATGTGACCAACAGCGTCCGCTTTGACCCGCAGTCAATCAGCGCCACCCTGGACAATCCGCAGACATTCGGCCAGGCAACCGCGCTGTTGACGAACTACCGTCTTGCACAATTTGCGGCGCGCCTGGAGTTCTAAACTAGCGCGTGACTTGGTGTTCAGCATCTGCGTCGAGGAGTTGGATCAGGAGAGCCGCAAAGTTCTCCCGAGAAGCCTCGTCAATCATGTTCAAGTAGGACGAGCCCCCAAATACGGAAGAAATCCCATGGGGATGGATTTGCACCGTGGCCATGATTTCGGATAGGAAAGGAGAGGACTGGAAAGCAGGCTTTTAGCTAGACAGCATAGACAGAAAAGAATCCACCTAAGTCGCTTATTTTGTTATATCCAGCCTTATCATCAGCAACCTGCAAAAAGAAAACTGGCGGAGAGTGGGGGATTCGAACCCCCGATAGAACTTTTGGTCCTATAACGGTTTAGCAAACCGCCGCCTTCAGCCACTCGGCCAACTCTCCTGCGGGTTCGAAGTCGATTATAGCCTGTCGAGTGCCATCCGGAACAGGCGACCTTCGCATGACGCGAGATTTAGCGATACAGTGCAGAGAGCATCGTTATCCCACTCACCTTCAGGAGATCGCCGCCATAGACCTCGCGACGAACCCGCGCACCGTGCGACTGGCGCGCCGCAGCATCCCTGCCAGAAACAAGATGCGCCTCCTGCCGCTGCTCGGCGCGACCTACTTCATGGTCGCCGGCGGCCCCTACGGCCTCGAAGACATCATCGGCAAGGCCGGCTACTGGCGAGCGCTTGTCATGCTCGCCATCGTCCCAATCATCTGGAGTCTGCCCACCTCGCTGATGGTCGGAGAACTCGCCAGCTCTATCCCCGACGAAGGCGGCTACTACGTCTGGGTCCGCCGCGCATTAGGCCGCTTCTGGGGCTTTCAGGAAGCCTGGATGTCGATGGCCGCCAGCGTCTTCGACATGGCAATCTATCCCGCCATCTTCGTCCTGTACCTCAGCCGATTCGCCCCCACGTGGACGGCCGGATACCGCGGAACTCTCTGGGCACTTGCCGTAGTGCTTGGCAGCGTCTTGTGGAACCTCACCGGTGCAAAGGCCGTCGGACGAGGTTCGGTAGTGCTGTTCTTCGCCCTGCTCGCGCCGTTTGCAGTACTCATCGCCGCTGCGCTGTGGAAGTGGCACGGCCATGGAACCGGTGCTTTGCTGCATTCCGTCGGAGCTCCGGATATCGCCGGAGCCATCTCCGTCACCATGTGGAACTGCATGGGCTGGGACAATGCGAGCACCGTCGCGCAGGAGGTCGACGATCCACAGCGCAACTATCCGCGGGCCATGCTCAGCGCCGCGCTGCTCGTGTCGTTGACATACATCCTTCCGCTCGCAGCGATCGGCTTGGCGGGCCTGGCGGCAGATCAATTCTCCACCGGAGCGTGGACCGACGCAGCCCGCACCCTGGTGGGCCCGGCACTCGCATTCTCTGTCGTGATCGGAGGCATGATCAACGGCGCCGGCATGTTCAATCCGCTGATGATGAGCTACACCCGCGTACCGTTTGCCATGGCGGAGGATGGCCTCCTCCCTGCCGTCCTGATGCGGCGCACCAAGCGCGGAGTCCCGTGGGTGAGCGTTCTCCTGTGTGCGACGATCTGGGCGCTCGCTCTGCGCTTCACCTTCGAGCGCCTCATCTCCATCGACCTCGTCCTCTACGGAGCGTCTCTGCTATTGGAGTTCGTCGCGCTCGCCGTTCTCCGCCGCCGCGAGCCCCATCTCCTTCGCCCCTTTCGCGTTCCGGGAGGAATGCCCGGAGTCATCGCCGCAGGCCTGGGACCCGCATTATTGATCGCGTTTGCGATGTGGGCAGCACGCGATGAGCACGTGCTCGGGCTAAACGCCCTGCTATTTTCAGTGATCGTCGCTCTCTCCGGAGCGCTGGTCTACGCAGCCACCGAATTCATCCGCAACCGCATGCGCGCCTGAAACAAAAATGGCTCGCGAGCGCAGCCATCCGCGCACACGAGCCATTGTTTCACCTCTGAATCTACTTGCCCTGCGTTTCGTTCTTCTTTGCTTCAAATGCCTTCTGCGATTTAGCAATGACTGCTCGTGCAGCGTCAGCATCTTTCCAGCCGCGAACTTCCACGCGCTTACCTTCGAGGTCCTTATAGATCGAGAAGAAGTGCTTGATCTCTCTCAAAATATGCGGGTAGACCTGTGCGTATTCGCTCACGTCCTGGTACCGCGGATTGCCTTCGCCAACCGCCAGAATCTTCTCATCCGGCTGACCCTGGTCGATCATATCCAGCACGCCAATCGGGCGAACTTCCAAAACGCATCCCGTAAAGCTCGGCGAATCGACTAGCACCAGCACATCGAGAGGGTCACCATCTTCGGCCAGCGTGCTCGGGATAAAGCCGTAGTCTCCCGGATAATGAACCGGCGAAAACAAATTGCGGTCCAGGCGGAACACATGCAGCTTCTTGTCATACTCGTATTTGTTGATGCCCTCAAGGGGAATTTCGATCACAGCGTTGACCAGCTCGGGGGCATTCTTGCCTACCGGAAGCTCAAGGTAATTCGGCATAAGTTCTTCGTCTCTTCTACTTTCTCTTGGCGATTTCAAATCAGGCGACTCGTCGCAGCGGCTACAGGTGCATCAAAAGGATGCCAGGCCCGACACGATGTCCTGCATACAGTCTACCGTCACAGACGGTGAAGCCTTCAAGTGAGATGCTCCAGATGCTAGGCTTGAATATGGGAGTCTGATCTAAATTGATAGAACCTAAGGAATCCGCCGCCGTACTCGACTCTCATCCGGAAGGCAGCAGCCGCTTTGTACGAGCCTGCCTGCGCCTTCCCGTAGACCGCACGCCAGTCTGGTTTCTTCGCCAGGCCGGCCGCTACATGCCAGAGTACATGGCGGTCCGCAAGCACCACACCCTGCTCGACATCTGCCGCAACCCCGAGATCGCTGCAGAGGTCACCATCACCGCCGCCGAGCGCCTCGGAGTCGATGCCGCCATCATCTTCGCCGACCTCCTTCTGCCCTTCACTCCCATGGGCCTCGACTTCGAATTCGTCGCCGGAGAAGGCCCGCAGGTCCACACGCCCGTCCGCTCGCTCGAGCACATCCAGGCCCTGCGCACCGATCGCACCGAAGAACTCCAATACGTAGCGCAGGCAATCGAGAAGGTCGCGACCCACTTTGCCCCACCTCGCCCCGACGGCGATCGCCTTGGCATCATCGGCTTCTGCGGAGCCCCCTTCACCCTCGCCAGCTACATGATCGAGGGAGGAAGCTCGCGCAACTACATCGAAACCAAAAAGATGATGTACGCCGGCGACGCCGCCTGGCCGCTGCTCATGGAGAAGCTCATCACCGTGCTCGTCGAGTACGCCAGCCAGCAGGTTGAAGCCGGAGCCGACGTCATCCAGATCTTCGACTCCTGGGTTGGAGCTCTCTCCATCACCGACTACCGCCAATATTGCCTCGCCCCCACCACCGAACTCGTCAAGCGAGTGAAAGCCCTCGGGGTCCCCGTAATTTATTTCGGAGTCGACACCGCCTCGCTCCTCCCGGCCATGAGCGAAACCACCGCCGATGTCCTCGGCCTCGACTGGCGCATTCCACTCGACGAAGGCTGGCGTGCCGCCGGAGCTGGCTGCGCCGTGCAGGGAAATCTCGACCCCATCACACTCTTTGCCCCAGAAAATATCCTTGAAGCACGCGTCCGTGAAGTCCTCGCTCTGGCAGCGGGACGTCCCGGCCACATCTTCAACCTTGGCCACGGCATCGTGCCCGAGACTCCAGTCGAGAGCGTGATCCAGGTAGTCAAATGGGTGGAGCAATACGGTGTCGCACCGACGCCAAAGCCACGCAATTCAGCCCCACGGGAATGGTCAGCAAACGCATGAGTCAAACCTCCGCAATTCTTCTTCTGGCCCACGGCACGCCAGACAAGCTTGGCGAAATGGCCGAGTATCTGCAAAAAGTCACGGGCGGTCGCCCCATGCCGCACGCAGTTGTAGAAGAGTTGCAGCATCGCTATGCCGAAATTGGTCTGCGCGAGGAACCCCTGCCTGAAGGTCCTCCGCTCACCCGCTGGACGCTGCTGCAAGGCCACCGCCTCAGCCAACTTCTGCGCCAGCCCGTTTACGTCGGCATGCGCAACTGGCATCCCTACATCGCCGATGTCGTCGCCCGCATGAAGGCCGACGGAGTCCAGCACGCTCGAGTCCTCTGCCTCGCGCCCCAAAACTCCCGCACCTCCACCGGCCTCTACCGCCGAGCATTAATGGAGGCCGTCGGTGACAGCTTCACCGTCGATTTCATCGCTGGCTGGGCCGACGAGCGGCTGCTCGCCCAAGCCTTCGCCGAGCGCATGTGGCCAGCCTGGGCCGAAGCCTGCGCCGTCACCAGCGCTGCGGCCGGCAAACAGGTTCGCGTCCCCATCCTCTTCACCGCGCACGCAGTTCCCTGCCGCACCATCATGTCCAGCACGCCGAACGATCCCGCCAGTCCCTCCGCTCGGCCCGGCGCACCCGTTCCCGCCGACGGCATTCAGCACTACGGCCACGCG
>VFSW01015983.1_pt1 | contig 10275 bp, 10 predicted proteins | sample 5358111 | NCBI WGS metagenome assembly VFSW01 (sample SAMN11554181, study PRJNA540505) | mine drainage metagenome | isolation source: sediment from site ElyBrook_90M | place: USA: Ely Copper Mine, Vershire, VT | collected 2017
GTATTTGGGCGCTCGTCGCACTCCGCCGCTGGTGGCGCATGTGGCGGGTGGGCCGGGCGCCGGAGGCGGATCACGCAATCGCGGCGCCTCTGACGTTTGTTGAGCCGTTACCATCCGGCGTGCAGCGTGTGCGGCCTGATAGAGTGGAAGAATACTCGACACTGGCCGTTCCCACCCGCTTGGAAGTGTAGCGCGCGGCGTCTGCCCCTGGAGAAAATGCCGAGGGTTAGCCCGCGAGCGCGAGCTAGCGTGCGGTAGTTGGCGTGGCCAGCAACCGATCCACCCGCGTGATGGCCTCGTCAAGCTGGGCATCGTGGACGGTCAGCGAGATGCGCAGGTAGCCCTCTCCACCAGAGCCAAAGTTCGTGCCTGGGGTCACGGCGACGCCTGTCTCGCGCAGCAGGCGCAGCGCGAACTCAGACGAAGCCCCTGCGGCGACTGGCAGCGCCTGCGGGAGTTGTGGCCAGAGGTAGAGTCCGGCGGCGGGCGTCGCCGTCGCCATGCCCCACTGCTGGCAGGCCGCCGCCAACCGATCGCGCCGCCGCTGATAGATGGCGTTGCGCGCGGTCAGCCAGGCCTCCTGCAGCGCAAGGGCGCGGATCGCGGCGTATTGGATGGGGCGGAAGACGCCCGTATCAATGTTGCTCTTGAAGCGAACCATGCCTTCGACGATGGTCGCATTGCCAACCAGCATCCCCAGACGGCAGCCCGCCATGTTATACGCCTTGGAGAATGAGTGGAACTCGACTGCAACCTCCTTCGCGCCGGGCGTCTCCAGGATGCTCGCCGGACGGACGCCATCAAACCGCACCTCAGCATAGGCCATATCGTGGATGATCAGGATGTCGTGTCGCCGGGCGAAGGCGACCGCCTCAGCGAAGAACTCGGCGGTCGCGGCGGCGCCGGTGGGATTATTGGGGAAGTTGAGCCAGAGCGTGCGCGCCCGGCTGAGCGTATCGGCGGGGATTTTGCTGCGGTCGGGCAGCCAGCCATGCGCCGCATCGAGCGGCAGGTCGTAGCAAACGCCTCCCGCCAGCGCGACCGCCGTTGGATAGACCGGGTACGCCGGGTTGGGCATCAACGCCACATCGCCAGGATCCATCACCGCCATTGGCAGGTGAGCCAACCCCTCCTTCGAGCCGATCAGCACGGCCACCTCGTGCGCGGGATCGAGCGTGACGCCAAACCGCGCCGCAAACCACGCGGCGAAGGCGCCGCGTAGCTCTGGCATACCCGCGTAGTCGGGATACCGCTGGTTCAGCGGCTCCTGTGCGGCGGAGGTCAGCGCATCGAGAACCTCTGGCGGCGTCGGCAGATCGGGGTCGCCCATCGAGAGGTTGATGATGTCCACCCCGGCGGCGCGCAGCTCGGCGATGGTCTGATTGTAGGCGGCGAAGTGGTACGGTGGCAGGCTGGTGAGTCGCTGTGAAAGACGCATAAGATACCTCGTGTTCGGCGAAATATACGCGATCCGGCTGATCGGTTGGGTCTCCGGTCGCCCTCTCCCGCCAGCCGGGAGGGACAGACACAGCCCCGAAGCCCTGTCCGTCCCCCTCTCCCGCGTGCGGGGGGGGGCGGGACCGGCGCCGGCCGTAGGCCAAGCCAGGGGGGGGGCCGCGCCTGCGGTTGCATTCTATCACGACGCGGGTGTGAGCAAGATCATACACGTTTGTTTGCAGCTTCCGGTATACTGCATCTGATCTCATTGCTACATTGTTCGCTGTTGAAAAGAGAGCCTATCCCTATGCGTACAAACTCATCCCACCCCATGTGGCGTGGCGCGCTGGCCCCCGCCGGATTCGTCGCAGTGACGCTGGTGTTGCTGCTCGTCACCGCCTGTAATTCTACGTCAGGAACTTCGACCCAGGGGTCATCATCTGGCGCACAGGCCACCGCGACCACAGCAGCGACCACGACTCCCGCGACCTGCGCAGCCTTGCTCCCCGGCGCCGGGCTAATCAACCTGACCACGACGCTGGTCTATCCCATCGTCTTCCCCGCCAACACCGTCGGGCTAGCCCCAAGTGTGACAGCGAGTGGGACGGGGCTGTTCACCGTCTATGCGTTCAGCGCCTGCTCGCCGAACACCAGCGTCAGCGATGTAAATGCGTTTTATGCGTCGCACCTGGGGGCCTTGCAGCATGGTTGGATTTCGCAATCCATGTTCCCCACCGACGGTGGCCTGATGCAAACTTGTAGCGCACAGTGCTGGTACGATCCAAAAGGCGGTGTCTTCGACTACCTGACCTTCGATCAGTTCACTGCGCAAGGCAACGGCGTCGTCACCTATCGCGCACGCTACGCCGTCGGGCCGAGCTTCCCCAACTGTGGCTCAAATTTCAACGGTGGCCCGCCAGTGGAGCAAAACCAGTTCTTCTTGTCTGGCTACTCGCCCAGCCTGCCGCTGCCACCGCTCTCCTCGACCGTCCCCGACGACGCCTCTGGTGGCCAGAAGGGCTTCGAGATCTGTAGTCCTGGCGACGCCACCTCGGTCGCCGCGTTCATGACGAAAGAGCTGGCCGCGACTGGCTGGACGAAGAGCAGCACAGGTACCAGCACGGACTCATGCACCTTCCCCGCTGAGTGTTGGGTCAACGGGGCCAGCGCAATCTCCTGGAACGTGCCAGGTGATGCGACCTCATGGATTATCGCGTGGCGGCAGCCAGTCTAGGGTGTATTGTCACCTACCGACATCCTGAAACGTACCAGAGCTTATCATGCGCTAGACGCGCTATGTTACACTCGTCTCAACCGATGGCAGACCCCCCCTCGGCGGTCAGCCCTACCCTACACTTGTCCCTAGGAGGCCCGCATGCGCCGAAAACGAGACCAGCAGCCGCAGCTCGCGCAGCAACCCTATGCCGCCAGTTATGCCCAGCAGCCCTACCCCCAACCCTACGCGCCAGCCTATGCGGTCGCCACGGCAGAGGCAGCCGCGCCTGCTCGTCGCCATCGCGGCCTGATTGGCGATCTCTTCCGTGGCGCCTTTCTGGGCGACTTTGCCGTCGATCTGGGACTGGCAGGCGCGATAGTGCAGATCGTCTGTGGCTTCATGCCGGTGATCGGCGACCTCTGTGCCCTGCGCGACTGCCTAGCGGACTTTTTGCGCCGCGACTGGATCGGCCTCGGCCTGAATATCCTCGCGCTCATCCCCATCGCGGGTGGCTTTCCCAAGACCATCGAGGTGCTGCGGACGCTCTCGCATCTAGGCCACATGGGCCACATCGCCCATCGGCGCACGCACGAGAACGACGGCCAGCACCCAGCGCCGCGCCACGCTTGAGCGCGTGCGGATCAGCTGTAGCGCAACTCGCGTCGCTTGACACGCCGTACCGCGCGCGTGTATCCTCAGCGCAACACATCCCGCGCGGCGTGCATGTTGGCGATGTCGGGGTGATGGCACAGTGGAGCGACGGCAGCCAACTACAGCGAGAGGAAGACCAATGGCGGACTCCTCATCCTTGCCCCAAGCCCTCGGCGCCGAGGTTGGAGTGATCGCTCCGCTAGCGGCGGAGCCGGAGGCGCTGCGCGCGCCGACCCACACGGTCAGCCTGGGCTTCACGCTGATGATCTGCCTAGCGAACGTCGCGCTATGGATCAGTATGCAGCCGGTGGCCCAGTTGCTCTTACCCCAGCAAGCCGAACAGTTGGGAGGCACAGCGCACGCCGCCGACTACCTGGGACTAATCCTGGGGGTCGGCGCCTTCGTCTCGATCTTCTCCAATGTGCTAGGCGGCGCGCTCTCTGACCGCACCACCTCGCGCTTCGGGCGGCGGCGTCCGTGGCTAGTGGTCTGCGCCTTCCTGACGGCGGCGACGCTGGCGCTGCTGGCGAACGCGCCCGCCGTCTATGTGCTGGTGATCGGTTGGGGGCTGTATCAACTCTTCGCTAACGGCGTGCTGGCGGCGCTGGTCGCCATCGTGCCTGACCGCGTGCCGGAGCGCCAACGCGGCTCGGTCTCGGCGTTTGTCGGGCTAGCGCTGCCACTGGCGCAGGTGGTCGGCGCGATCCTGGTGGGTATCGTCGGCACCGATATACACGCGGGTTACTACCTGCTGATTGGCTTGTTGCTCGTCATCACCATCTTGTTTGCCGTCACACTTCACGACGCGCCACTGCCCAAGGCATATGTGACGCCGTTTCAGTTGTGGTCATTCATCAAGAGTTTCTGGATCAATCCCAGCAAATACCCTGACTTTGGCTGGGTCTGGATCACTCGCTTCCTGGTGATCTTCGGCTACTCCGCCGGAACAAGTTTTCTGTTGTTCTATCTACAACAGGCCGTCGGGCTTGGGAAAAAAGCCTCGGCGGCAGGGCCGCCTGCGCTGACGGGGCTAGTGCTGGTGCAGATCGTCGCCGTGAGCCTGCTCGTACTCTCCAGCATCGTGGGCGGTATCCTCTCCGACCGCTTGCAACGGCGCAAAGTCTTCGTCATGTTTTCGACGGCGCTGATCGCCGTTGCGCTGCTGAGCCTGGGCTTCTTCGTCGCATGGCCGTATGTGCTGATGGCGGCGGGCGTGTTGGGCTTCGGCTTCGGCTCCTATCTCGCGGTAGATATTGCGCTGGTGACGCAGGTATTGCCCTCCGCGCATGATCGCGGCAAGGACATGGGCATCTTCAACATCGCCAATGCGCTGCCCCAGGCCTTCGCGCCGATCGCCGCCGCCACCTTCCTCGACCACTTCCACCACAACTACGCGGCGGTCTTCATCTTCGCGGCGGTGGTGACGCTGTTCGGCGCGCTGCTGGTGCAGCCAATCAAGGGCGTGCGCTAGAGCAGATGGCGCCGCTCCCTCAACAAGCGCCTTGACATCGCCAACCACGCTGGCGTAACGTTAGCGCGGGGTGGGCGCGGCTTCGCCGTGCGTCTGCCGAGGGTTTTTGCTAGGTTTTTCTTTGAGGAGTAGCCGCTAGATGCAATCCGAGATCGTCCCTTCGCTTCCACATGGTTCGCTGATAGATGTGTTGACCGGGAATACCCGCTCGTCGGCAGTTCCAGCTGCGGAGGCTCCCGCGACAGCGCGACGGGCGACGCTGGTCGGCGATCTGGGCCTGCTGGTGGGCAACGCGCTGGTGGTCGCAGTCTGCCTGGGGGTAGACACGCTCAGCCAGTTTGGCAAGACAACAATCACGGTGGGGTCTACTTCACTCGATGCGCGACCCATCGTTGGCGTCTCGCTGCTAGTGATCGTCGGCGTGCTGTCCGTCGCGCGGCTGGGGCTGGCGCGCTGGGTGATCGAGGCGCTGTTTGCAGTGTTCGGCGTCGGGCTGTTGGCGGCAAGCGCGCAGGTGTTTATCCACCTGCCGTTTACGCCAGTGCCGTTCACTGGGCAGACGTTCGCCGTGCTGCTGGTGGGCGCGGCGTATGGCTGGCGGCGTGGGCTGAGCGCAGTCGTTCTCTATCTCACACTGGGGACGATTGGGCTGCCCTTCTTTGCCGCCGTCAGCGGCGCGCAGACCTACGGCTATCTCGCGGGGTTTGCGCTCGCGGTCGTCGTCGTCGGCTGGCTGGCTGACCACGGCTGGGATCGTAACCTGTTCTCCTCTATTCTGGCGATGCTGCTGGGCGAGGTTGCGATCTTTGGCGTTGGCATGGTCTGGCTGGCGCAGTTTTACGGTTGGGCGAGCGCCGTCCCATTCGGACTGACGCCGTTTCTGATTGGCGATACCCTCAAACTACTCGCCGCCGCTGTTGCGCTGCCACTCGTCTGGTTCATCACCGGGCGGGCGCGCGGCCAGTCGTAGCGCCATCGCGAGTCTCGCGGTTGGCGCGGGCGCCCTGGCCGCGCTAGGATCAGTGTGACCGGGGACTCGCCAGGCGCACGGCGTCTGGGCGCCTGCGATCAACACCAAAAGGAGATTGCGCCGTGAGTGTGGGAAATAGCGCCAATCCGCTACTGAACCCGTTTGGGTGGTATCAGCGCCAGCGCCAGAGCGCGCCGGTCATACGCGATCCCAACTCCGGCCTCTGGTCGGTCTTCAACTATGATGATGTGCAGCGGGCGCTCTCAGACTATGCGGTCTTCTCCTCCGCCGCTGGGCGGGGCGAGGATGGCGACCGCGACCCGCTAGGGATGAGCATGATCAGCGCCGATCCGCCGCGCCATCGGCGGCTGCGCGCACTGGTGACGCAAGTCTTCACCCCCAGTGCGGTGGCCCGATTGGAGCCGCGCATCGTCTCGCTGGTGGACGAGCTACTCGACACGGTGATTGCGCGCGGCGACCAGAAAATGGATGTGATTGACGATCTCGCGTATCCACTACCCGTGATCGTGATCGCCGAGATGCTGGGTGTTCCGTCCGCCGACCGCGCGCAGTTCAAGCAATGGTCAGACGCCGTCGTCACTGGATCGGCGGCGGCGGGGATGAGCGGGCGCGACCCACAGCGCGAGATGAGTAAATATTTCATGCGGCTGGTCGAGGCGCGCCGCCAGGAGCCGCGCGACGACCTGATCAGTGACCTCATCGCGGCGGAGATCGATGGCGAACGTCTGAGCCAAAACGAGATACTGGGCTTCTGTGTTCTCTTGCTGGTCGCAGGGAACGAGACGACCACCAACCTGCTCGGCAATGCGATCCTCTGCTTCGACGAGCAGCCAGGACTATGGGAGCGCCTGCGCGAGCAACCCGCCCTGCTGCCGGGCGCCATCGAGGAGGTGTTGCGCTATCGCTCGCCGGTGCAGTCTATGTACCGGATGACAGTGGCGGAGGTCACGCTGAGCGGCCAGACGATCCCGGCGCACAGCCCTGTGCTGGCCTGGATCGGCTCAGCCAACCGCGACGAGGCGCGCTTCCCCGACGCGGATCGCTTCGACGCCACGCGCACGCCGAATCGGCATGTGGCGTTCGGTTACGGCATCCACTTCTGCCTGGGCGCGCCGCTGGCCCGGCTGGAGTCGCGCATCGCCCTGGGCCGGATGCTCGAACGGCTGCCCAACCTGCGTATCGCCGACGACGCCGAGCTAGAGCCATTGCAGAGCCACATCGTCTTCGGCGTCAAACATTTGCCCGTCACCTTCACGCCGGAGGTGGCAGTGGAGTAGGGCTATCCCCAGACCCAACACTGCCTTGGCCAGCGGCCAGCGGCTGTCCCTTCCCACAAATGTGGGAAGGGGAGATGCGGGGGTTAGGCCTGCGACTACCCGACAGCGACGCCCAGACGGGTGAGCAGCGGGGCGATACGCCAGGCGGGGTAGGCGATGGGCAAGCGTTTAGGTGGCCCATGCGAGTCAGATCCGGCGCTCCGCAGCAGACGGCGCTCCTCGGTGAGCGCCTCAAAGGCGGCGATCTGCGTCGGTGTGTGGGTGGGGTAGTAGACCTCGACGCCATCGAGTGGCGCCTCGTCGAGCAGCGCCGCCAACTCTGGCGGCTCGTAGCGGTGTATCTCGCCATCGGCGCGCCCTGGGTGCGCGATGATGGCGAGCGCGCCGCTGGCGTGGGCGGCGGCCAGCGCGTCGCTGATCGGCGCCTTGATTGAACGGAAGCCCGCTGCGGCGATCATGCTCAATGCGATGGCAGGCGTCTCGGCGTAGCCATGCGCCTGTAATAGCCGCGCGTTATCCTCTGGTCGCCTCAGACGACCAGCCTGCGCTTGCAAAACCTCGTCCTGCTGGGGGAACTGATAGCCCTGCGCCAGCAGCGCGGCGTGGACGGCCTCGGTGTTGGCGAGCTGCGCCGCCTCGATCTGGCCGACCAGCGTCGCCAGCGCGTCGCCGACGAACCCAGAGCCATAGGGCGCGTAGCAGAGCACATGCGCGGTGAGACCGCGCCAGGTGGTCGTGACCTCGGTCGCGGCGATCACCGCGATCCCATGCTCGGCGCCCAGCCGCTGCGTCTCAGGGATATGCCGTACTTGGTCGTGGTCAGCGACGGCGACGACGCGAAACCCACCCTGCGCCAACCGTGCGAACAGGTCGGTTGGCGACCAGCGGCCATCGCTATAGGTGGTGTGCATGTGCAGGTCAACGGCGGCGTCGCGCCCCACGCGCAGGGTCGCCGGTGGCGTCGGATAGCTCAACGGCGCGGTCATCTCGTCGGCTGGCATATCTATAGTATCCGTTCTATATCATGGTTCGTCATCATGGTTCGTCGCCCCATCGTCTCCGCCTCCGCTGCGCAGGATCAGGACGGTCTCTCTCCGCGCCACTCCCATTGAGGAGTGGCGCTCTATTGATCTATACCACCTAAATGCGCCCCGTGGTAGGTGTGCAGCGGCGTGATCGCGGTTAGACTGGCGCGCTGGCCAGCCGATCGGCGAAAAACGGTGAGGGTGCGCGCCCAGGCGTCGGCGGCGGCGGGCGCGTCGTAGCTGCGTTGATTGGCCAACTACTCCAGGCCGCCACTGGGGGCAGTGAGCGCCCAGACGACCCACAGCGCCGTGCAGATCGCCAGCGTCAGGTACGGGTTGACGAACGCGGCGAGCGTCGCTACTAGATAGCAGGGCAGGCCCAGCAGCGAAAAGCGGATACTACGGTTCAGGCGAGTGGTCGAGAGACCCGCCTGGCGCTGCTGGCGGATCACGACCCACCACAGCAGGTTGAAGCTAGCGTTGATCAGCACGAAAAAGCCTGCGTAGACGGCGCATGCGACCGAGGCGGCGCTGGTTGTGAGATACGCGCCGACGATGGCGGTGGGGAAGGGGACTACCGTCACCAGCAGCAGCAGGAAGCCATTGGCGAACAACAGCGGCGTCTCCGCTTGCCGCACAGATTGGAAGAGGCGGTGGTGGTAGACCCACATGATCAGCACCGTGGCAAAACTCAGAAACAGCGTGACATACCGCACGGGCTAAAGCCCGACGGCTTCTCGGAGAACGCACAGGGTAGCCCCTCACGTTAGCCCCCGACGGGCCTGCCCGGCCCGTAAAATGTTGACTGCGGCGGTCTCGTCGCGGTCCATGACCAAACCCCCAGCAGGGCAGACGTGGGTACGGCTGCTGAGGCTCTTGGCTACCCGTTCCCCACAGCCACTACAGTCTTGGCTGGTGTACGCTGGTGGCACGAGTTCCACTCGCTTCCCGGCCCATGCTGCCTTGGAAGTGAGGATTGAACGGAACTGAGACCATCCGGCGTCGCTGATTGATTTGTTGAGGCCCGCCTTGCGCTTGGCCCCGTTGGGAAGAAAGCCACCCGTGCCATCGGGCTTGGGCGCTGGCTTGCGTACCAAGTTCGCTACTTGCACATCTTCGAGGTAGATGGTGTCGTTCTCACGAACCAACGCCAATGCCGTCTTGTGGTGAAAGTCGGCGCGTTGGCGCTTGACGTGCTGGTAGGCTTTGGCCCGCTTGGCGACCGCCTTGCGCCTACCGTGACTGCCCTTCTGGCAACGCGCCACCGCCTTATCGGCCTTGGCAACACTCCGTTCGCTTTTCCTGAAGTGACGCGGGTTCTCTACCACCAACCCATGCGCTGTGACCAGGAACACCTTCACGCCCACGTCTATCCCCGTCTCACATCCAGTGGGGAGCAACGGCTGCATCGGCACGTCGGCGCACGAGATGATGACGTACCACCCGTCGGCCTCGTGTGAAATCGTGACCGTCTTGGGCGTGCCTACCAGGGAACGGTGAAGGCGAATGGAGATGCGGCCAATCTTGCTCACCACCAGGAACCCGTTATCCAGCCGCGCCCCGTTGCCATACTCCTTGTAGGTGAACGAGTGGTAGCGCGAGCGTCCTTGGAAGCGCGGGTAGCCCGGCGTCTGCCCATCTTTCAGCCGACGGAAGAAGGCTTGGAAGCCCGTATCGAGTCGAGCCAGCACGTCTTGCAACACATGGCTGTGGATGGCGTCGTATTCGGGCATCTCGGCCCGGATCGTCTTCAATTCCGCTTCCTGCTGGTAGCGGGTGGGGCTTTTGCCTTCACCTCGTTCCCACCAGAGCTTGCGTTGCTCCAAGGCACAATTGTACAGCGTGCGGCAATGCCACAAGGTTGTCTCCATCACCTGCTCTTGGGCGGGTGTTGGCTCCAACTTGTACTTGTAGCTCTTGCGTCCGCTGTACTCGTCCACCTGGGGTTAGTCCTGTCGTTTCGTTTGGCGCTGCTGGCGCGCCAGATATTCTCGCAACGCCCGCACGATCTCTCCGTTCAAGGAGCGGTCGTTGGCGTTGGCGCTGGCCTTCATGCCGTCTGCGACATCAGCGGGCATGCGAACCGTGAGTTTTGTCTCATCACTGGACTGGCCAGTGTTTCGTAGCGTATTCATACCACCAGTATACCATTAACTCGGTGGTATTGCAACGGCGTGGGACTCCTGGCTAAAGCCGGGCTGACAAAC
>VFSW01015984.1_pt1 | contig 10274 bp, 11 predicted proteins | sample 5358111 | NCBI WGS metagenome assembly VFSW01 (sample SAMN11554181, study PRJNA540505) | mine drainage metagenome | isolation source: sediment from site ElyBrook_90M | place: USA: Ely Copper Mine, Vershire, VT | collected 2017
AATAGCAACTAAATATATAAATACCTTTCTATTAATAACTATTAATAGATGTTAAGATGCCTAAGAAATTGATTCTCGATATTGATGATGAGACTTGGAAGGATGTCTTAAGGTACAAGATAAATGAGAATCTCAAGAATAACAATGATGCTGTAGTCAGACTTATAAAAAAGGCACTCAAGGACAAGAAATAACTAAGTGGATAATTACCATACCTCCAAGCATAATCAAAATGCTGGGTTGGAAGTCAGGACAGGAGTTAGAGGCTGATCCTAAGGAAGGTAAACTAATTCTTAGTAAGAAATAATAAAATATACAAGAGTATCCTAATTATTAAAAGTAGATAAAGAAAACAGGATGACGTAATCTTTTTATATATATCTGTTTCTGATATATAGGGGTATATGAAAGATATAGAAATAAAGAGCCTGTCGAAGCTACTTGTGCTTCTGTTGCTTGGTGAGCAGGAACGCTATGGTTATGAGATAATGAAAGAGATAGAAAAAAGAATTGGGAAGAAACCAAGCCCAGGACAGATATATCCTTTTCTAAGACAGCTCAAGAAATATAATTACATGACATCAAGCGGCCGAGGGGAAAGGGATAAGTTGGTTTATTATATCACGCCAGAAGGCAGAGTGTTTGTCAAACACATTTTAAATAAATTTGGCAATCTTTTCGAGATTGCGATAAGACCAAATCTGAAGATCTGTGCCCAGTGCTATTGTGAAGTTTACAAAGGCGCCTATACAAAAAAGATTAAAGGAAGAAATCGTACTTTCTGTTGCAAAGACTGTGCTAAAAATTATATAGTTTAATGAAATAAAGAAATATTTAAAAAGAGTTTTAATATGGCGAAAAATAATTTAGAAGGCCTTTTGGGTAAGTCTCTCTTGGTAAATGCTGCGTTGTCGGTTGTTGTGGTAGTGCTAGCAATTGCATTGCTCTACAATAGCATAGTAGGCACACACATACAAACCCCAACAACATCAACAATAAACACGCAGACCAGTCAGGTAAATCAATCGCAACAAAAAACTGGCACGCTTGCTGGTATAAATCAGCCTTTGAACAGTACTCAATTGGCGGTGATAAATAACGAGCCGCTTAGCTACTATGAAATTGCCGGAGGAAAATTGCTTAATGGTACACTTACCAACCAGGTTGTAACTACTAAATCTGCGCAATACAACGCCTTATTAATAAATGGAAAGCCCAGCGTAATATACGTAGGCGCATCAACATGTCCCTTCTGCGGAGAGAATAGGTGGGCTATGCAGCTTGCTCTTGCTAAATTCGGAAACTTTACCGCACTTTATAAAGGATATAGCTCATTGACAGATGGCGATGTACCAACGCTTTATTTTAGTCCAGTGAATTACACGACCCCTTCGGGAGTATCTTTCCAGTCCTATTATCAGAGCAGTCTTATAAACTTCTTTACAGCAGAATACGAATCACCACTAACACAAGGATTCCAGGTGCAGCCACTTTCATACTTTATTGCAAAAGCGCCTGACCAATCGAATATCGCCGCAATGAGCTTTATGAACAGTACCGGAAAGTTCCAAGGTACGCCTTTCACATTCTGGGGAACATCGCTAATCACAGGTGCTGATGCGGTTATTTTCGGTAACAACTCGCAATCACAAGCTATACTAAACGGTGGAGAGACGCACGATCAAATATTTGCGCAGTTGAAGAACTTCAATGACCAATTTGCGTGGAGTCAATATGCCGCAGCTGATGTTTACATAGCTCAGGTGTGCCCCTCAATAAAAAATGCCGCTGCAGTCTGCACATTACCAGCTATACAAAAGTTAGAAAAGCTTTCAGGATTTTAGCAAGAGGAGTGAGATGTCAAACATGAGGCCTTATAAAAGGATATACAACACGATCAGAGGCATATACAAGCCTAGATACATGGCGCTTAATGTGATTGCAGTTTTGGCATATTATGTTCTGTATAAAATCCTTGTAAATATAAGATTGGGGCTGAATGCTCCGTTGGTGCTGGTACCGGACTATATTGTATATATTCTGATTTTTACATCATCAATTTTACTTACTCTTGCTATCTACACTTATAAAAATAGAAAGGCGAAAATGGCGGGAAGCCGCGCTACGGCTGCATCTGGAACAGCAACGACTTTTGCTGGTGGATTTGTAGCAAGCTGCGGTTGCACCCCATCACTAACACTAGGCGTATTTACAACTTTTCTGAGCGCGTCATCTGCTTATGCATTAAACAATTTTATATCAGTTAATCAGATTCCGCTGTTTTCCGCAATAATAGCAATAAATATTGTTATGATAGGGTACTATGTAAATAAATTATCAAAATCGTACTGTAAAATATGAGTGATTAAATGAGCAAAAAAAGAGAAAAAAACAAGTTTGTAGTCATGGCCGTAGTATTTGCAGTTCTAATAATAGTTGCGGCGGTTGGACTGTTAACACTCACAAATAGCAAAAATGCAACAAATAGTGCAGCATCTTTAGAAACTAGATTCGGATATCTAAGCGGACAACACACAAACATATGCGCTTTCCTGGGCGATCCGGCAGGAGTAAATAACTGGATATCTTCACAGTCTGACTCTTCATACCTTCAGGGCTCATGCTGCACGCCCATGAATTTTACAAGTTATAAACAACAAACACAAGGTTTACAACAGTTTGCGAGCATTTCTGTTATTCCGCAAGACCCCTATAACATATCAGTATCTCTTGCAAAGCAGCTTCTAGGCTATGATCAAAATATTATGTTAACTCCGGCGCAACAAGCAACAATGGATCAGGCAGCAGGCATGTCCAAGGATAAATCATTCTGCTGCTGTCAATGCTGGAGGTACTACGCTTTCAGAGGACAAGCAAAATACCTAATATCGCATTACAACTATGATGCAGCTAAAGTAGCGCAGGTGTTGAGTCTGGAAGATGGCTGTGGTGGATATGATAATTATGCTGCCTGGCAGGCAGCAGTTGCATAGCGTCCTCTGGCTGAACACTTAAACTAAAATGAATGTTGCGAAAATTATATGATCCGGCGAATAATATGGTAAAAAAGAAAATCAAATATCATAGAAGGAAGAAAGAGAATGATATCAAACGTGAGGGCTCTACGCACAATACTCTTATTGCATCAGCCATAATTGCCGCACTTTTTTTAATTCTCGCTATCTACTATAGTAATTCTATCCATTCAAACAATCTTAATTCAAGCTCTGGCAATTCGATTACAAATGCACTAGGCTCTAATACAATAAATTATACTAAAATCCAACAAGAAGTCCTGCCGAAAACTGGAGACACTTTGCGTTTTAAATGGGGCGATAGCGTAAGGCGGCTGGTACAATCCGGAGCTATAAGCCTGTCGAACATATCAATTATTCTGAACAATTCTCATCAGCCGTTGACATTGGCAGAGAGAGAAATCTTAAACGGAACGTACAACGGTTACATACAAATTAATTCAACAAATACCCAATTCACAGTACTTGTTTTATGGGCTTTGGGCATAAACAATAATAACACTATAATAAATAACGGCCCTATAATGAAGGCAAGCGCTAGTTATAGCAATCAGATGAACAGCAACACTACTCCTTATATTGTAGCGAGTAAATCTTTTGCAAGCACAGGAGGATACGGTCCTATAGGTAAACTCCAGTTAGGTCAACTAAATATTGTAAGTCTAACGCCAAGCGAACAAATATTTGCAAACTTTACCGCTTACAACTCTTATAGACCTTGCTGCAATAACCCAACAGCCTTCCCCGATTGCAATCACGGAGCGGCGGCATTAGGCTTGATAGAATTGCTAGCTTCTCAAGGCGCAAACCAAACAGAAATTTTTAGTGCTGTTAGGGATTTCAATAGTTTTCAATTTCCGCAACAGTACATAGAGGCTGCGGCATATCTAGAGTCACAAGGCAAGTCTTATAACCAAACCTCACCGCAAGAACTTGTAGGTTTAAACTTTTCAAGTATTACGGGATTTCTAAAAGTTAATCAATATCTAGCTAATAATGGGATTCTAAAACAATTAAAAAGCAACAGCCCATCCTGCAGTGCATATAGTGGCATTACATCAGGCAGCACATGCAACAGTAGTATTTCTTGTACATCATGCAGCGACATTAATCAGTGCGGTGGATCACAATGTTGTGGTGGTATCTCTTGTGTTGTACAAGGCACAAATAAAGCTTTGTAAGTGTCAGTGATAAATTTTATGTTATAAAATAGGCGCAATTATGGAAATATACACATGTCCAATGCATCCAAAGGTTCGATCCAAAAGCCCGGGAAAATGCCCAGAATGCGGAATGAACTTAGTACTTTCTAAGTAGCTAAAGTTGTTAATATGGCAACTGATCCAGTATGTGGAATGCATGTTGATGAAAAAACAACGACTCTGACTAGCGTAAGGCAAGGAAAAACATACTACTTTTGCAGCAACAGCTGCAAAACCCAATTCGAAGCACCTGAAAAAGAGCTCAAAGCTATAAAAAATGCCTTGTTTGTGTCTGTACCTCTTACGATAATAGTTGGTTTAATTACGTATCTGTTCACTTTCCAATACAGTAATTACATAATGTTTCTTCTTGCAACTGTTGTTCAGTTTTACTCTGGCAGACGTTTCTACTATGGCGCTTTTGATGCATTGAAGAACAGGTCCAGTAATATGGACACGCTTATAGCAATAGGCACAAGTGCTGCGTGGGCGTACAGTTCCATAGTAATCTTTATGCCTACAGCATTTCCAACAGGAGGAGTTTACTTCGACACATCAACAATCATAATAACGCTGATACTTCTTGGCACATACATGCAGAGGCTTACAGAAACTAGAGCCTCTAATGCTATTTCTGCTCTCATAGCGCTGCAACCAAAAATAGCCCATGTAGTAAATGGCAATGAGATAACAGACAAGCCAATCGAAGAGATAAAATCCGGCGAAATCATGCTAGTAAAAGCGGGAGAGAAAATACCAACTGATTCCATAGTAATAGAGGGCCTTAGCTCTGTAGACGAATCAACGATCACAGGAGAGAGCATGCCGATTACAAAAACAGTTGGAGACAAAGTTATTGGCGGAACAATAAACATGACTGGCTCGCTAAAAATAAAAGCCTCAAAAGTGGGTGAAGATACAGCACTTGCTCAGATAATAAAGATAGTGCAGGATGCTGCATCAAGCAAGGTTCCGATACAAAAACTGGCTGATCAGATATCCTCATACTTTGTGCCATTGGTCATACTTGTAGGTATAGTCGCTGCTGTTGCGTGGTACTCAATAGGTGGTGTCGGTCTTAATGTCGCTGTGTTAATATTTGTAAGCGTGTTGATCATAGCATGCCCCTGTGCACTCGGCATAGCTACCCCAGCGGCACTCCTCGTTTCTTCGGGCAAGGCTGCAAAAGAGGGAATATTGGTAAAGAGCGGCGAGTCCCTTCAAATGGCCAGCAAAGTAAATGTTGTTGTTCTAGATAAAACTGGAACTTTGACAAAGGGCAAGCCTGAGGTTACTAACATTATCCAAATCTCAAACTATAAGCAACTTGAGATACTTAAATTTGCGGCTGTTGCAGAGCTGAACTCTGAGCATGTACTAGGTAAGGCAATAGTTGAAAGAGCAAAAAACGCAAAGATGAATATAGAGTTCCCAAAGAAATTCACATACAAACAAGGCAGCGGCATACTCGCAGTAGATAAGAGCGGCAGGAAGATTAGTGTAGGAAACAGAGATCTGTTTAATGAGAAACAGCTGGTTATTGTAGAAAAACAACTGCAGAAACTTGAATCTGAAGGCAAGACAAGTCTTATTCTTGGTTTGAATGGCAAGATTATAGGAATAATTGCGCTCGCCGATGTGCTCAAGAAAGACAGCAAAGAGGCAATCAAGGCATTTCAAGACTCGAACATGGAAGTGTGGCTGATTACTGGTGATAACGAAAGAGTCGCAAATGCCGTAGCAAAACAGCTTGGAATAAAAAACATAATTGCGCAAGCAAAACCTCAAGACAAAATGAAGAAGATAATGCAACTGCAAAAAGAGGGAAAGGTGGTTGCTATGATAGGTGACGGCGTAAACGACGCGCCAGCATTAACAAAGGCTGACTTAGGTATAGCCATAGGGGCTGGCACAGAAGTTGCCATACAGGCTGGCGGAATAATATTGATCAAGAACAGCATCTACGATGCCGCGGTTGCTTTGAAACTAGGCAAAAGGACAATGGGAAAAATAAAGCAAAATCTATTCTGGGCTTTCGCTTACAATATAGTATTAATTCCAATAGCTGCCGGGGCTTTGATACCATTCTACACAATAAGCGTGTATAATTTCCTACCACTATTAGCTGCTTTTGCGATGGCTTTTAGCTCTGTAACAGTGGTATCAAACTCTCTCCTTCTTGGAAGATAAAGGGATATATCAAAGGATATCAATCAATATTGATCAATATCTATCGGTATTGTTTTCGAAATGCTTAAATATACCATATACTAAGGTAAACATTTATATATTATATGCCTCATATGGGTAGTAACATGGCGTTGATACGAATGTTACAACTTGCTTATAGTATACCAAAATCACTCTGGTGGCTTCCAGTCTACCTGTGTTACCTAGTCCTACTTCAGATGCTTGCCTTCACTGTGAAGAATTGGCAAAAGACCTCCAAGGCAGCAATTGACGATTTCTTCGCTTATACAAAGAAGGGACGCAAGAGGATAGCAAAAATCAGTGACTTTCTCCTTGTCTTTTTCGTAACCCAATTGTTTTACCTTCCTTTCTACTTTATCTCAGTATCATTTCCAATATACTTTATAGTTTCAATAGGTGCTTCATATCTATTGGCGCCATATGCTGAAAGATTGAAGAAACACCGTCACAACGGAATTGCTATAGGTTACGAGTATCCTCATCCGATAGGCATGGAAACAAACCAGGGAGTTACGCTTGAGGGAAAGGTTCAGCCAGCAACATCAAGAATCTCAACCTCAGGTTCAAAAGGAATCTATGACTTGCAGATTAAATCAGAACCAAATCCTCATGTGATGATAATCGGAGAGAGTGGATCAGGAAAGACCAATCTTACATTGACATTTCTCACAAGAAGCTATTCAAAGTTCGGAATACCCTTCCTTATAATGGACTGGTCTGGGTCCTACGAACACTCAGGCATAAAAGTCAACACTTGGCATGTACCAGAAAACTTGAAGATTAACCCATTTCCGTTAAGAGGAATGAGTATCGAGAGAAGGTGCGGAGTAGCGTCAGAATTGCTACAGGTATCGTTGGCATTGACTGATCTTCAAGCACAGAAGGTCAGGGAAACGCTGGTTGAGATGTACAATGAAGGCAAAGAACCAACAATAAGGACTCTTCATGATAGATTACTGGTACATGCAGATAAAGAACGCTACAAAGAGATGAAATTACAGCTTAGATACACAACAAACAAGCTTAGAGAGGCATTTGAGATATTCGGGTATGAACCACAGGAATTCTGGGATAACTATGACAAGACGTGCAACATAGTGGATATGGGAAAAATAACCGACATAGAAAAGAAACTAGTCACACACGCTATAATCCAGAGGATAATTGAGGAGTTTAAGATTCAGGACAAAATAAAACTCTACATTGCGTTAGACGATGCTTATCAGGCAATAGCCAATTACAATAACAAAGAGACCAATATAACAAAAGTTGTAAGAGAAGGCAGAAAATATGGATTCGGGTTGCTAATCTCCACTCAATTGCTTGAGGACCTGCCAGCACCAATAGTCGCAAATACCTCTGTTAAATTTGTATTGTCATACCACGAAGCGGTGTCGCTCAAAAAGATACAAGAGATGCTTGTGCTCACAGAGGTGGAGAAGGCTCTGTTGCACAGGATGCCTACAGGTAGCTGCATGCTATTTGACCAGAACGCGATACAGAACGGTATGCCTCATCCTGCCTTCATAGAAATTGACACGATAGACAAGCATGAGAAGGAAAGACTAAAGGATAGCGTAAAGAGACTTAACATAGGCAAGGCCTATGACTTCAAGCCAGATAGAATACCAGATAGAGAGATGCACGCTGTAATTAGACAACTAGATATTCCTTCTTCCAGCGTATACAAGTTCCTTGTCGCATTTGAAAGGACAAAAAACATAACAGAAGCCTACAAGATGCTAAAGGGTAAGGGCTGGATCAGGAGTGAGACCACATTATACGGAACAAAGAGCAAGCCATCGCTAGAGCAGAGAGCAACAGATTCTGGCTATTTCGCTGAAGGGAAACTAACCCAGAAAGCTATCGACATATTAGAACCATACAGGATGATACAGAAGCAGGGAGCTAACATGGGCAGTGAGGAGCATGTGGGTCTGATGAAACATACTATCGAGATGATTAAGAACAATGGCAATTTCGCATTCGTGCTAAGGGAAAGGGAGAGCTTCGATGTGGGTGAATTGAGAACCGATGCGAAAATCAAAGGGCACTGGGATTTCTACAATGTTATCGCTTATGAGATACAGCTCAATGCAATAAGGAGCGAAATAGAGAGATGCATTGAAAAAGCGAGAGATCAGGATACAGAATTGATTTTCGTTACAAACAGTTCAAAGACAAAAGAAGAGATAGAGAGATTGACTGATAAGCAATTCAAGTGCTTGAAGCTCCCGATTAGCTAGAATAGGTGATACAATGAAACAAGAGGAAAACACAAAAATGGAGAAAACATTAGGTGAGCAATATCTTGAAATGGAGAAGAATGGAACACTCTCTGAGTCAGATAGAGTATTCAGAGAGAAAATGAGGCACGGACCTCTAAAGAGGCTAACAAAAAAGAAGGAAAGGGAAATGACAGTGCTTCATGATAAGAAGGTTGACATAGAGGAAATAGCGAAGCAACTCGAAGTGCCATTAGCTCAAGCATTGTTTTTTGTAACAAGAACGTACCTTATGGATTCTTGGGCCAAGAATGAGACTCCGCCAAAGTTGCTCATGTCCTGCAATGTATGTTACGATGTGAGCAAGGTAACCCAGAAGAGATTGGAAATGAATAGCTGTGAATGTGGCAGCAAGGATGTTACTTTGTTGACTTGGGATAAGGGCAGATATGTAAAGATGAAACAAATCTAGAACCAACCATTTTCCTTGCCTACATTTTCAACAACCGTAACTATTGCACCAAGGCATAGCAGAAAAATAATGTAACCAGATATCCAAATTGCAGGGATATTTCCATCTATCAAGATTAGAACAACTGCACCAAATCCTACATACCACTTTGATATATTGTAATTATCAATGAGCGCTTCGCCAATCTTGTATCCAATAAATCCAACAATCAATATAACCGCTAAAGCGATGATCAAGTTGAATAAACCAGTAAAGAACTGGACTAAAGCGGATTCAATTGCAGTTATAATCTGATGCCTGAAATACCAACCAAAAACAGCGATAAGAATAACTAAAACTAACAAAGCCTGAGCATCACTTAACTGATTACTACTTCTTCTTGGCATAATGGAATATAAGCAAAATAATTATTTAATACCAATACTTACTTAGAAAACACTCCACACCCCTTCAAACTCCCATGGATATAGAGTTGAATCTTGTAGAGAGAAAAGAGACACTCCATAGGGTAGGGCTCAGTATATAGAGTGTGGAGGTTTAGGCCTGCTTTCAACTTTATACACAGACGCACGACTTTTTACACAAGAGGCACTTTATACACAAAGCCTAGAAGTAACGCTAAATGTATTATGCGGGCTCATCATTGCAGTCCATAACCCATAATTGTTGCCTTTTGATATCCAGTTTGGAGGCACTTCTTTGGTTGCCCTCCATTCCTTTTTCATTTTTCTAAAATGTACAGCTTCTCTAACACGGTGATAGTATCCTAATTCGTTATATCTTGAAAGTTCTACCCTATCAGAATCTCTAAGCAAATCTGAAGTAGCCTTTGTTAATTCTGCATGCCAGCTATGTGGGTGGTGGTTTTTTACTCTTTCCCAGTCTATCTGCTTTAATCTCTCTAAGTTTACTACCATAAGATCGTTAATTTAAATTGATTCGTGAAAACTTACAGTTCTTACTGCACTTTCTAGAAGTATGACAACTGAAGGAGTTATTACATCAATAAGTGCGGCTCCAAAATTATTAGCTATATAAAAACGTTTATCATGTGGTAAGTCTTGGTCTTGCAATCTCTCTTCCAATGACTTTCCGTGTCCACCGCTTTCAGATTTCCATGGATTTTCAT
>VFSW01015985.1_pt1 | contig 10274 bp, 7 predicted proteins | sample 5358111 | NCBI WGS metagenome assembly VFSW01 (sample SAMN11554181, study PRJNA540505) | mine drainage metagenome | isolation source: sediment from site ElyBrook_90M | place: USA: Ely Copper Mine, Vershire, VT | collected 2017
CCCACAGCCCGGCGCCGGTGGCGACACCCTCGACGAGCGACGCGTTCAGATGTCCCCGCCGCCGCCCCCGGAGCGCGAAGGCCGCCGCCACGAGCGCCCCCGCGAGACCGGCGCCGGCGTTCGCTACCCGGGCCGCGATCTCGTACTCCTGCTCCCCGCTCGAGAGCCCCAGCGCGACGCGGGACCGGACCTGTCGAACCAGCTCCGAGCGCGAGAGCATCTCTGGCTTCCCCGGCGCGAGGTTGAGCACCGCTTCCGCGCCGGGGAGCGACAGCTCCAGCCGATCAACCTCGGTCAACTCCTGCCGCAGCCCCTCGAACTTCCGCAGGCGCGCACCCAGGAGCTCGACCCGGCCGCCGCCCAGCGGTCGGAGCTCCTCGGCGTCGACGCGCCGCAGCAGCTCGAAGCTCGGCGACACCTCGAAGATCGAGACGTCTCTCGCGCCCCCCGCCGGCAGCACCCCGCCCAGGTGGAGGATGGACGATCCCGAGCGCACCCAGCGCCGCGGCTCGAAGTAGGCCGCGTACGCACCCCAGAGGTGAAAGTGCTCCGCGGTGATCCGCTCGGCCTGAAGCGCCGCCGAGGTGGCGACCTGGTCGTCAAACACCGCGCCCGCCACGCCGAGCGAGAGCGCCGAGGCGAGCAAGGGCGCGACGGCGCGCTGGGGTGACCACCCCGCCGCCAGCAGCGCGATCCACTCGGACCTCCGGCGCAGCCCGGAGACCGTGATCCCACAGGCGATGAGGCTCGCCACCGGCGTGAGGACCGCCGCGACCTTGAGCAACCGCAAGCCATAGAGCCTCGCGACCCACGGCAGCCAGTCCGCGCCGCCGTATGACTGGGATCGATCGGCGAAGTCGATGACCACATACATCAGGCAGATCGCGGCGAGCACAACCGCGAAGGCGCGCAGGTGGTGCCCGAAGAGCCAGCGGTCGAGGCGGCTCATCCCCGCACCTGCAGCCGCAGCCAGGCGACGGCCCCGGCGAGCATGAAGCAGCCGTTGGCCACCTGTCCCGAGACCCACGGAGGCACCTGTCGATTGAGGCCCAGCGTCGTCCCTACGCGGAGCAGGACGAAGTACCCCACCACCGCGAGGGCCGCGAGCAGGTAGCCGCGGGCCCGCGCGCCCGCCGCGCTCCCCGGGCGCAGCGCCAGCGGCACTCCGAGCCACACCAGCGCGAGGATCGAGAGCACCAGCCCCAGGCGGCGATGCAGCGCTACCCGGGATTGGAGCGCCTCGGGCGTGACCGGTGGCCCGGGGCTGTCGCGCCAGAGCTGCGGCAGGGACTTCTCGTCGTCGTAGGAGCGCAGCGTGTTCTTGCGCAACAGCGAGTCCTCGACCGAGATCGAGACCGCGCCCTTGGCGAAGGAGAGCGCCTGGTAGTCCCCCTCCGTGACAGCCTGCCGGTGCCCCTGCCCGTGGACCAAGCGCAGCGTCAGCGCCTCCTCGGGGCCACCGGCGGTCACGTGTCCGGTGTCGGCCAGCAGCAGCAGCGGCGCGCGGCGGTCCCGCTCGTCGTTCAACAGCACGTGCTTCCAGTCTCCGGTCGCCGGATCGATCCCCTCCGCGAAGAGGGTCAAGCCGCTCACCTCGTCGTAGAAGACGCCGGGCTTCACGTCGTGTTGCACGCTGAGCTTCAGGATCTCATTGAAGCGCTGGCGCACGCGAACGAGGCCGGCCGACTCTGGCCCGAGCGTGAGCCCGAGGACCACGAGCCCCGCGAGGGCGGCGAGAACCGCCGGGGGACCGAGAAGACGCAGCGGCGCGATCCCCGCGGCCGAGAGTGCGTCCAGCTCGCCTGCCTCCGCGAGCTGCCCGAGCCCGATCAACACCCCGAGCAGCACCGCGATGGGGAGGGCCAGGACCAGGTAGTGCGGGGTCAGGTCGCGGAGGATCGCCAGGAGGTCGCGCGCGCGCACCGCGCTGCCGAGGAGGACATCCACGCGCCGCAGCAGCTGGAGCGCGATCAGGAGTTGAAAGAGCAATGCCAGCGCCGCGAGCGTCGGGGTGACCATCTCCCGAAACAGGTACCGATCGATGACCTTCACGGCCCCCTCACGGGGCGACATCCTGGCCGCCCACGTCCCCGCGGAATTGCAGGCCCGCGAAGGATAGGCAAGCCAGCGCCTCGTAGGCCTGTGCCCGAGCGGCGGCGAGGTCGCGCCCCACGCCGACGAGCGTCGCGACGCGCCCACCGGAGGTCACGAGCGTGCCCTCTCGCTCGCTGACGCCCGCGGCATAGAGCGCGCTCGCTTTGCCCTCCGCCTCGGCCCAGCCCGCGATCGGCGCACCGACCCGCGGCTGCTCCGGATAGCCCGGCGCGGCGGCGACAACGCCCACCGCGATCTTTCCCGACGAGCTCAGCAGACGCCCCTCAATCCGCCCGCGCGCCACCGCCGCCAGCGCCTCGCCGAGCGGCCCCTCGACGACCTGCAGGACGCCCTGGGTCTCCGGGTCTCCAAAGCGACAGTTGTACTCGAGCACCCGCGGACCATCTGGCGTCAGCATCAGGCCCGCGAACAGGAGCCCGCTGAACGGCGTGCCGCGGCGGGCGAGCTCAGTCAGCACCGGCCGCACCGCGAGGTCCACCAAGCCCTGGGCGTCCGCGCCTCGCGAGGTGGGTGCAACGACGCCCATTCCGCCCGTGTTCGGCCCCTGGTCGCCCTCCCGGAGGCGCTTGTAGTCGTGCGCCAGCGGGAGCCCGACCGCCGAGCGCCCATCGCAGAGGGCAAGCAGGGAGACCTCCGGCCCGCTGAGGCGCTCCTCGACCACCAGCCGGCCGCCGAGCCTGAGCAGCGCCGCGAGGGCGGCGTCTGCGGCCTCGACGGTCCCACAGACCACGACCCCCTTCCCCGCGGCGAGACCGTCGGCCTTCACCGCCACGAGGCCCGCGCGCGCGCGCGCGAACTTGCGCGCCGACTCGAAATCTTCGAACACCGCGTGCTGCGCGGTGGGCACGCCCGCTGCGAGCATCACCTCCTTCGAGAAGGCCTTGCTGCCCTCGATGCGGGCCGCGGCGGCGCTAGGGCCGAAGGTGAGGATCCCCGCAGCCCGGAGCGCATCCCCGAGGCCCGCGACGAGCGGCGCCTCGGGTCCGACCACGGCGAGATCCACCGCGAGCGCGCGCGCCAGCGCGACACACCCCGGGGCGTCGTCGAGCAGAACCGGCCGGCAAGGGGTACGGCGCGCGATGCCCGCGGTGCCAGGGGCCACGACCAGCTCCCACCCCTCGCGCACGAGGCGGGCGGCGAGCGCGTGCTCGCGCGCGCCATTGCCGAAGACGAGCGCCTTCACCGGGCCATCTCAGTGCCGGAAATGACGCTTGCCGGTGAACACCATGGCGATGCCGTGCTCGTCCGCGGCGGCGATGACCTCGGCGTCCCGCACCGACCCTCCGGGCTGAATCACCGCCTTGGCGCCGGCCCGCGCGGCGGCGTCCAGCCCGTCGCGAAAGGGAAAGAAGGCATCCGAGGCCACCGCGCTGCCTGCGAGGCTGGTGCCGCCGGCCTTCCGTGCCGCGAGCTCGACCGCCTCCACGCGGCTGGTCTGCCCGCCGCCGATGCCGAGCGTGCGATCCGGCCCGGAGAACACGATGGCGTTCGAGCGCACGTGCCGGACCACGCCCCACCCGAAGGCCAGCGCCCGCGACTCGGCCTCGGTGGGCTGCCGCCGGGTCACGGTCCGGAACTGGGTCGGGTCGTCGGCCAGCGCATCGGCGTCCTGAACCAGGAAGCTGTCGCCCAGCCCGCGCAGCTCGCGAGAGGGCGCGATCGGGCGCGCCACGGTTCGCGCCAGCGAGCCGAGCTGCAACAGGCGCAGGTTCTTCTTGGCCGCAAGCACCTCGCGCGCGCCGGGCTCGAAGGCCGGGGCGATGATCGCTTCGAGGAAAGTTTCGGCCAGCGCGCCGGCGGTGGCCACGTCGACCGGCGCGTTCAGGGCCACGATGCCACCGAAGGCACTGACCGCGTCCGCGGCCCGCGCCAGCCGATAGGCCTCGACGAGCGCGGCCCCGCTGGTCGCCACGCCGCACGGCGTGTTGTGCTTGACGATCACCGTGGCCAGATTCGTGAACTCCCGGACGCAGCTCGCGGCGGCGTGGAGATCGAGGAGGTTGTTGAAGGACAGCTCCTTGCCCTGCAGGACCGCGGCCGACGCCAGCCACTCGCCGGCTTCTCGCGGCTCGGGAACGTACCAGCCCGCGGCCTGGTGCGGGTTCTCACCGTAGCGCAAGGTCCCCCTGCGCCGGGCGACGACGCCCAGCACCTCGGGAGGACCCGCAATCGCCTGGCCCTGCTCGTCGATCGACGAGAAGCGCTCGGCGATCGCCGCGTCGTAGGCCGCGGTGTGCGCGAAGACCTTGATCATCAGCCGATGCCGGGTCGCCCGATCCACCTCGCCGGCCTCGAGCGCTTGAAGGACGACCGGGTAGTCGGCGGGATCGCACAGCGGCAGGGTGTGCGCGTGGTTCTTGGCCGCGGCGCGCAGGAGCGACGGGCCCCCGATGTCGATGTTCTCGACGAGCTCTGCGAGCGACACCCCCGGCTTGGCCGCGGTCTCGCGGAAGGGATAGAGGTTCACGGCGACCACGTCGATGAGGGCGCTGCCGACCCTGGCGATCGCCGCCAGGTCCTCGGGGAGCTCACGCCGCGCGAGGATTCCACTGAAGATCAGCGGGTGCAACGTCTTCACGCGCCCGCCGAGCATCTCGGGGAAGCCCGTGACCTGCTCGACCGCGGTGACCTTGAGGCCCGCGCTCTCGAGGGCCTTCGCCGTCCCACCGGTCGAGACGAGCTCGAACCCCAGCTGGACCAACCCTTGCGCGAATGGAACGAGGCCAGCCTTGTCGGAGACCGAGAGCAGCGCGCGACGGGTCGCCACGGCTATTCCTCGTCGAGGTCGCCGAGGTCGTGAGCGGTCCCCTCACCCTCCGCGGCGGCCCTGAGCTTGAGCAGTCCGCGCGCCTCGACCTGCCGGATGCGCTCGCGCGTGAGGTTCATGATGCCCCCGACATCCTCGAGGGTGATCCCGCCCTGGTCCGCGACGTCGAGGGCGCACGTGTACTTGAGCTCCCAGATTTCCTTGTCGGGGAAGTTGAGCTTGACCGACCCCGTGTTCGGATTCACGTCGAGGTAGAGGTGGTGCTTGCACGACACGAACAGGCAGGGCCTGGCACCGTTCACGCAGTCGGCGCGCGTCTTGGGCCGCACGCGGTCGATCTCACGCATGAGGGCAACCTCTTCGGGATCCTGCCCGCCCGCCTGACGCTGCTTGCGCATGTCACGCGCCATTTCCTTGCGGGACATCGTCTTGGCACGATGACGCTCGTCGCCCTCGGGCTCCTCATCGTAGGCAGCAGCCATCGGGTGCTTGGGATCACTCATCGGTCATGGCCTCCGGACGACGGAACGGCGGGTTCACTGACTGGAGAGACTACCTCATTCCTCCGACCTTGGTTGCAAGGACTTCAGCTCCCCGGTGAAGAGGATCGTCTCTCCCGGCGCGAGGTCGAGCTCGAAGCGTCGCTCGATGCCTGCCTGCGGGTTGGAGAGCACGAGCTGGTGGTGGCCCGCGGGCACCTTCCAGCGTCCGGCGGTGAACCAGTGACGCGCGCGGCCGTCGACGATGACCTCGGCCCAGGGCTGAACCGCGGTCGCCACGATCTGACCGAACGCCGCTGTCGGTCGCTTGCGCGCGACCACGGCCTTCGCGCGCTCGAGGCCCTCTGGCGGGTTCGGCTCCGCCACGACCGCCGGGCTGCGCGCCGGCAGTGGGGCCACCGGCGCCTCCTCGGCCGCGGTGATCGGCGTAGCTCCGGCGGCCGGCGACACCTCCGGCTGCGCCGCGGGCCCCTCGACCGCCGGCGCCGTGGGCGCTGCCCGGAACGAGCCGCGCCACCCGGCGAGGCTCAAGACGATCCCCAGGGCCACCACCGTGAGCGCGCCGCTGACGACCCACCTCGCGCGCTGGCGACGCCGGGGCCGCGGCGCAGTCGCCACGTCATCGGCCGAGAGCGGAGCAGTGGTGACCTGCGCGCTCACCACCGGGGTGCGGGCCTCCACCCCGGTCCGGTCGGCGCGGGTGCCCGGCACCGGAGATGCTGACCCCGCCAGCTCCGGCGGGAAGCCGAGGAACTTGCGCACCTCGGAGGCCTCGGCGGGGATCAGCGCCACCGAGGAGGAGAGCCCCAGCACCCGCTCGCTGGCGCTCTCCGGAAAGCGCTCCCGCATCAACCGGGCCGTGTCGAGCTCGGTACCCAGCTCCGGCAGGGCATCCAGCGCACGCGCCATCTCGCGCGCGCTCGAGAAGCGGGCCTCGCGCTCCCGAGCGAGCGCGCGCAAGACGACCGCGTCGAGCGCGGCGGGGATCTCCGAGTTCAACGCGGAGGGCGGGCGAATCGGGCGCTGCAGCGTCTGGCTCATGACCTCCAGATCGGAGCCCCCGGGGAAGAGCCGCCCCCCGGTGAGCGTCTCCCACAGCACGATCCCCAGCGAGAACAGATCCGAGCGGGCGTCGATGGGTCGGTCCATCACCTGCTCCGGCGACAGGTAGCCCGCCTTGCCCTTGACCACGCCCAGGCGCGTCACGCGGCCGCGGCTGCTCATGCGCACGATCCCGAAGTCCGTGAGCTTCACCCCGCCATCGTAGGAGACCATGATGTTCTGCGGGCTCACGTCCCGGTGAATCAGCCGCAGCGACTCCCCCTTGTGCGTCAGGCGGTGGAGGAAATCGAGCCCATGGGCCACCTCCCGCCCGATGAAGATCGCGACGGGGATGGGGAACGCGACGCGCTCCTCTCTCGCGCGCTTCGTGACCTTCGCGAGGTCCGCCCCTTCGACCATCTCCATCGCCAGGAAGTGCTCCTCGCCGTCGTTGCCGAAATCGTAGAGGTGCACCAGGTTCTGATGGGAGAGCAGCGAGGCGACCTTGGCCTCGGCGACGAACATGGCCACGAAGCTGGGATCGCCCAGCGCATCCTTGCGGATCACCTTGAGCGCCACGATTCGCTCGAAGCCACCGGGCCCGATGGTCCGCGCGCGATAAAGCTGCCCCATGCCCCCGGCCGAGAGCTTCTCGAGCAGCTCGTATTTGCCAATGTTCCCCAGAGCCATGGGCAGCCACATCCTAGCGGATCACCCAAGGCCCCGAGAACCGGGAAACGCGCGCGCCCGGCTAAGCCGCGGGCCCCCGCGGGCCGAAGAGCCTCTCGGTGTTCCGGAGCGCGGCCGCGGCGACCTCCGCCACCGTCAGCCCCTTGAGCTCCGCCACCTTCTTCGCGGTCTCGAGCACGTAGGCCGGCTCATTGCGCTTGCCCCGATGGGGCACGGGCGCGAGGAACGGCGCGTCGGTCTCGAGCAGCAACCGGTCGAGCGGCGTCCGCCGCGCGGCCTCCTGGAGCCCCGCCGCCGCCTTGAAGGTCACGATCCCCGAGAAAGAGAGGTGGAGCCCGAACTCGAGGTACCGCTCGGCGGCCGCGGCGTCGCCGGTGAAGCAGTGAATGACGCCGCCCTGACGCTTCCCAATCCCGGAGGCGCCGAGAATCGCCAGCGCGTCGTCGTCGGCCTCCCGAAGGTGCACCGTGACCGGCTTGCCCAGGCGCTCGCAGAGCGCCAGCTGCCGCTCGAACGACGCCCGCTGCATGTCTCGCGGCGAGTGCAGGTAGTGGTAGTCGAGGCCGGTCTCCCCCACGGCGCGCACCGACTCCTGGGAGGCCAGCACCTCGAGGCGCGCCCAGTCGGCTTCGGTCACCTTCGCGGCGTCGTGCGGGTGAATCCCCACCGTCGCCCAGAGCCACTCCGGCTGGGCGGCGGCGAGCTCGATGGCCCGGCCATAGTCCCCCGGGCCGCGCCACATCCCGATGAGCACGATGCGCCGGATGCCGACCGCGCGGGCGCGGGTCCAGACCTCGTCCCGGTCCGCGTCGAACTCCGGCCCGTCGACGTGCGCGTGCGAGTCGACCAGCTCCATCAACGGACCTCGGCGCCCGGAGGCACGCCGTCGGCCACCGATACCAGGCGGACGCTGGCGCCCTCCCCGGTCGCGCGCAGCATGCCGCGGGACTCGATGCCGCGAAGGGTGCGCGGGGCCAGGTTCGCCACCACCACCACGCGACGGCCCACCAGCGCCTCCGGCGCGAAGGCCTCGGCGATCCCCGAGGCGATCGTGCGGGGTGCGCCCTCCCCGAGGTCGACCTGCAGCTTGAGGAGCTTCGACGCCCCCGCCACCCGCTCCGCGGCGAGGATCAGCCCGCACCGCAGCTGGATCGCCGCGAACTGCTCGAAGGAGATCGGCCCGGCGATCGCCGGGGCGGCCGTCGTGTCCGGGGCCGTCTGCTTATCGGGCGTCGGGGGCGCGGCCCGCGCCACCCCCACCCGCTCCGGCAGGAGAGCTCGCGCCTGCTCGACCTCGACCCGCGCCATGAGCGACGCAGGCCCGGCGCCGAGCACGCCGGCCTTCAGCCACGGACCCCCCGCGAGATCCTTGAACCTCGCGTCCGTACGGCCGAGCTGGGCGAGGACCGCCTCCGCCATCCTCGGCGCCACCGGCGAGAGCAAGATCGCGACCGCGAGCGCGCCGTTCGCGCACAGCGAGAGATCGCCGTGCGCCGTGGGGCCGAGCTCCCAGGGCTTGCGCTGCTGCAGGAACAGGTTCCCCGCGTTGCCGATCTCGACTAGGTTCGCCACCGCGTCGCGGAAGTCCAGCGAGCCGTAGCCGTCGATGACCTTCTGGAACCGGCGCTCCATCGCCCGCCAGGCGCCCTGCGCCGCGGGATCGTCCGACGGCGCCACGAGCTTCCCCTCGAACTTCGCGCGCAGCAGCGACAGCGTCCGGTGGCAGAAGTTGGCGAGGTTGTTCACCAGCTCCGCGTTGACCCGGTTGCGAAAGTCCTCGACGTTCAGATCGATGTCGTTCGGCTGCGCGGTGAGGTTGGCGGCATAGTAGTAGCGCAGCTGCTCCGGGTGCATCCCGGTGTCGAGGAAGGCCCGGGCGTTGAACGGCCGCCCGCGGCTCTTCGACATCTTCTCGCCCTTCACGCTCAGCATCCCATGCACCACGATCCGCGCGGGGATCTTGAGGTTGGCCCCGGCAAGCATCGCGGGCCAGAAGAGCGCGTGGAAGTAGATGATGTCCTTGCCGATGAAGTGCCAGATCTCGCTGTCCGCGTCCGCCGCCCAGTAGTCGAGCGCGCTGCCACCCGTGCGCTTGAGCAGCCGCTCCGTGTTCGAGATATAGCCCACCGGCGCGTCGAGCCAGACGTAGAAGTACTTGCCGGGGGCGTCCGGGATCGGGAAGCCGAAGTAGGGCCCATCGCGGGAGATGCACCAGTCCTGGAGCCCGCCGTCAACCCAGCCCTGCAAGAAGCGCTGGATCTGTGGGTCGAGCGTGGGCGGGGCCGTCCCGCGCGAGATCTGCCTCAGCTGCTCGGTGAAGTCCGAGAGCTTCACGAAGTAGTTGTCCGACCTGCGGCGCACGGGCGGCGTGCCGCAGATCGCGCAGCGGGGCTCCTTGAGGTCGGTGGGGGCGTAGGTCGACTTGCAGACCTCGCAGACGTCGCCGTATTGATCCAGCGCCCCGCACTTCGGGCAGATGCCGCGCACGAAGCGGTCGGGCAAAAAGCGCTGGTCCTTCTCGCAGAAGGTGAGCTCGAGGACCCGCCGCTCGACGTGGCCGCCGTCCCTCAGCCGCTTGTAGATCAGCTCGGCGTAGGCCCGGTTCTCGTCGGTGTGCGTGCTGCCGTACTCGTCGAAGCCGATCCCGAAGTCGGCGAAGTCCCGGGTGTGGCTGTCGTACATCCGCGCGATGAGCGTCTCGGGGGTGATCCCCTGCTTCTGCGCGCTGAGCTCGATGGGCGTGCCGTGGGTGTCGTCGGCGCAGACGTAGAGCACGGGGCGGCCGAGCATGCGCTGCGCGCGGACGAACACGTCGGTCTGGACGTACTCGACGAGGTGACCGATGTGGAGCGGGCCCGCGGCGTAGGGCAAGGCACTGGTGACGAGCAGCTTCGGGGGCATGCGCCTCTTTTACACGCCGCGACGGCCGGGGTCATCCCCTCGATCCCGACCTTCCCGGGATTGGTCCAACCGATCGGCATCAGGTTGATTTTCGGATCTTCGACGACACGGGCGTCGGACGCTCCTGACGATTGGACGCTCGGTCGCCAGGCGCAGCAGGTGCCGTCTGCAAGAGAAGCCAAGGAGAAGACCCCGCTGCGCCGAACGAGTGTTGTCGACCGCGTAGTCCGACCGGGAGATCTCCACGCTGTTTCGTGAGG
>VFSW01015986.1_pt1 | contig 10274 bp, 8 predicted proteins | sample 5358111 | NCBI WGS metagenome assembly VFSW01 (sample SAMN11554181, study PRJNA540505) | mine drainage metagenome | isolation source: sediment from site ElyBrook_90M | place: USA: Ely Copper Mine, Vershire, VT | collected 2017
CGTCCTCGAGCGCATCTTCATCGAGTTCACGCATGGCATCGAGCATGAGATCAGTCGATGAACGCAACACGGTGCGCTGAGCCGCAGTTACGCCGTAAACAAATTTGTAAACACCCTTACCGGCACCCTCGCAGGACTTCAGAATGTGAATGACGGCCTCATCCCCAAAGAGTGCGCCGCATTCGGCGTGCGAAAGCTCGCCGCCATCAAAATAAATTACGCCGTCAGTGTCTCCGGAATTGATGTTCAGAGCGCCGGTCTGGCGCGCTTGATTGAGCATTTGAATCACGCCGGGCAGATCAAGACGCGAAAGGTCGCCCGTCAGAGTTGTGATTGCGCTCGGAACCATTTGCGTGGGCTGGAAACCTTCTTGCCGGCTGAGAAGGAAAGCCCGGACATGGGCGGCGATTCCTTCGGGGCCGCGCCGCCGGTCGACATAATCGTCACAACCATGGCGAAATGCTTCCATGAGCGCCTGATCTCCACCATTCCCCACGGCGATCAACGGAATGTTGGCTGTCTTTGCGTCTGCGCGGAGCAGTGGAGCGATTTCATAGGCATTCATTTCTCGCAGATTGGTGGCGCACAGAATGACGGCTGGCGTGTTCCACTCGAGCATCGTCAGTGAGTAGGTGGCCTGTGAGCTCGTCAGCACTTCGAAGCCTTCCTTTTTCAGAGCGTCGCTCAGTTTCTTCGAAAAATACACATTGCTGTCGATGAGCAGCACTTTCGGCTGGCATGCCCCGGCGGTGTTCACGATCCTGGCTCCGGAACGTGCCCTTCAGAAGACGATTGACACCCTTGAATCAGTTTGCCTAAGTCCAAAATTTGAATGCGATCCTCGCCGATTTGAAGCGACCCGGTAATGTATGGCTCTTGATTTTCAGTATTGTCGTCACCTTGCACGGCTGCTTCGGCGCTGGCAAGCTCGCATTCTCCTGCAACAGGAATCGCGCACCAATCGCGGATATCGCCGGCTTGCCATTCCGCAATCAAGTGAAAGCGGCCGATTGATTCATTCCTTTCGCCTAATAGTCGCCCCACGTCACAAACCGGAACGACGCGATTGCGGCGCGTGATCACGCCAGAAATCCACGGTGTTCGATGTGGGAACCGCTGCAGCTTTCCAACTGAAATCAATTCCACGACCGATTCCGCTGCCAATGAAAATCTGCGGTTTCCAATTGGCACAATGACGTAGCTTTTCAGTCGAGTTTGAGGGAAGTCACTCACAAAAGCACTCCCTGTGTTTCATCCCGACGCGGCGCAGCCTCGTTTTCCGAGAAAGCACCTGTTCGATCATCGAGTGCAGCAAGTTGCGCGAGCTCATTATGGGTTAGGAAACCATCAGGATTCAAAACCGGTACAACATTATCGTCAATGAGTGTAAGGCCGCGATACCAAACACGCTCCTGTCCCGAAAACGATGGCGGAATCACCATGAGACGCGAGATCGTTTCAATGCGATCAATCTGGTCAACCAGAACGGCAACACAGGAATGGCGAAGAAAGAGAACGAGGGTTGGACGCGATACAGGCAAATCAAAGTGCATGCATGCGTTCACGACGTAGTGCCATTTCCTTCCGCGCCGAAGACGATGTAGCACCTTAGGGATGCCTCTTAGAGCGATCTCCGAGGTGGCGGACGAAAAGCTATCCGTGCTGCGAATTTCCCCGATAGCGCTCGCTGCAATCGCGAACGTATGTCCCGAAACGGCAAAGAGGATAACCTCCTCGGTACGGCCATGCTGGCGAGGCGATTGAAATCCGCTGGGAACCATCTTCATCGTAGCATCGCTTGCGAAGAACGTGCGATTTCGCGAACATGCTTGTCAGTACTCGAGAAAATTTGGTCCAGCGGCAGAACTTGATTGACGGCTCCGGTCTTGATTGCCTCCGCGGGCATCCCGAAAATTACCGAAGTCGCTTCATCCTGAGCTATTACGATGCCGCCCGCGACGCGAATCGCTTGCGCGCCACGCGATGCATCGTTTCCCATACCCGTGAGAACAATGCCCACTGTCATGGGCCCAGCCCAATTGGCCGCCGTTTCCATGGTCACGTCGGCGCACGGGCGATATCCTGAAATACGCGGACCGTCATCCAGAACAATCCGGCCCGACGATGAAATGCGGAGATGATGTGAACCAGGGCAAACATAAAGCGTGCTTTGGCGCAAAGGTTCGTTCGCCTCCGCTTCCTTCACTTCGATTTCGGTCACGTCGGCGAGCTGAATGGCATATTGGCTCGTAAAACTGGGCGGCATGTGCTGCACAAGCACGACAGCCGCCGGAAAGTCTGCCGGGAACGCAGCTGCGAGGCGCATAACGGTCGCCGGACCTCCCGTCGACGCCGCAATAACTACGATTGGGAAACGGCTGCCCATATTGCCATCGGAACCTTCCGTTGGAGTTTCGACACGTCCGGCGACGAAATGATGCAAGTCGCCGGTGTGAGGCTTAGGGCGCGCAGCGGTGCGGATAACGCGAACCTTTGCGGCCATTTTTAATTTGCGATTGAGATCGTCCGCCACCGATTTCATGTCGAGATCAATCCCACTCGAAGGTTTGGAAACAAAATCGATTGCGCCAAGCTCCAGGGCGATAAGCGTACTCGCTGCTCCTTCGCGAGATTCAGAACTCACCACAACGATGGGTCGAGGATTTTGAGACATAATGTGTTCGGTCGCCTGCAGTCCGTCCATATGCGGCATATTAATATCCATCGTGATGACATCGGGCTTCAGCGATTCCGCCATGGATATTGCTTCGCGTCCGTCCTTCGCTTGACCCGCGACTTCCATCTCTGGATCGGCAACAATGATTCCATGAAGTACTTTGCGCATGAACGCGGAATCATCCACGATCAGCACACGAAGTTTTTTTCGGGTTGCGTTCATACGCTGACCACCGGAACCGGCCGGCGCGTTCCGTTTTTATCCAAGCCGAGAATTTTTGCGACAGCCGCGAGGAGTTGCTCTTCCTGAACGGGTTTGGTCAGGAAGTCCACGGCGCCTTCTTTCAGTGCGCGATCACGGTGCTTCGCGCCGGCACGCGACGTCACGACCATGACCGGGATGCGGCGGGTCTCCGGGTTCTGGCGAAGGTGGCTCATCAATTCGTAGCCGTTCATGCGTGGCATTTCCAGGTCGGTGACAATCAGATGGGCGCCGGATAGCACGGCAATCTCCGCTGCCTCAAGGCCATCGGACGCTAGGCGGACGCAGTAACCTGCTTTCTCAAGCATCCGCGCGACGAACTTGCGGACGCTAATCGAGTCGTCTGCCACAATCACAACACGTTCTTCCTGAACCTCGTCAATCGCTTCCGCTGGAATGCTCCCCGAAGCTACCGCGGCAGCTCCGGGACCAAACACGCGCGCGGCCGCAGCCGTAGCTGTCACGGTGGCGTGTTCACTCAGTTCTTGCGCGGCCAGGCGATGCAAATCCAGCAGCAGGATTAGGCTACCGTCTGGAGCAATGCTCGCTCCAGGAAATAGCCTCACATTGCGTAGAAACTCGCCCAGACTCTTGATGACCACCTCGTCTTTGCGCAGAACTTCTTCGACCACAATACCGACACGGCGCCCTGACACATTGACAATGACCATGCGGAAATAACCGCTTGCGGTTTCGAGGAGCGGCAAGGCCAGACGCACGTCGAGGCGAACTACGTCGATGATTTCGTCGCGGACCTTGACGAGCAGTTTCCCTCCAACCTCTTCAATTTCTGCGGGTCGCACACGGCGGATTTCCTCAACAAACGCCAGAGGAAGCGCAAACACCGAAGTACCGCAGCGAACGAAAAGCGCCTGCGAAATAATGAGCGTTAGCGGAACCTTCAACGTGAAACAGGCTCCCAGGTGAGGCTCGCTGCGGACTTCGACTTCGCCGTTGAGCGCGTCGATGCTGGATTTCACTACGTCCAAGCCTACGCCGCGCCCCGCCAGTTCTGTCTTTTCGCTTACAGTGGAAAACCCCGGCGTGAAAAGAAGATTGCGCAAGTCGCGCTCGCCCATTTGACGAGCCTGGTCCGGAGTTGTGAAGCCCCCTTCGAGCGCGCGGGCGCGAATTTTTTCGAGGTCGATTCCCCTGCCGTCATCTTCCACTTCGATGAAAATGTGATTGCCGCGATGATACGCGCGGACAATGATTCGCCCCTGCGGATTCTTTCCGCGCTCCGGCCGGTCGGAAATCTCTTCAATTCCGTGCGCAACCGCGTTACGGACGATGTGAATTAACGGATCAGAAATTTGCTGGATAATATTGTTGTCCAATTCCGTTTCGGCGCCCTCAAGAACCAAGTCCACTTCTTTACCCGTGGCCTTCGCGGCGTCACGAACCGTGCGTGAAAGCCGCGTGTAGAGATTACCGATCGGCACCATGCGCGCTTGCGTGATCTGATCTTGCAATCGATGCGCGAGCTTCGTGAATTCGTCAATATCGGCGTCAACGCGGCCCATAAATCCGCCCAGTTGTCCAAGGACTTCATTAACGTCCGCGGAAATTTCCGTCAGCGAGCGCGAAAGAATGCTGAAGTCGTCGTAGCGATCCATTTCCAGTTCAGTGAAATCGCCGAAGGAATCACGGCGGTTGCCGCCGGCTCCGGACACGATCGTCGCGAAACGGCCCGTGCCACTGTTCACTGCGCTGCCGGAGGCGGAACCGATCCAGTTGAATTCATACTTGTCCTGGAAGCCGGAGATTTTCTCCGCGAGACGGCCCTTCGAGAAGTTTAGGATTTCCACGAGCTTTTCGAGTTCCGCCAAGCGCCCAATCATGCGCGTCCGGTTGATCACCAGTTCGCCCACCGCATTCATCATTTTGTCCAGACGCTCAAGCGAGACTCGGACAGAATGAACAGGCGAGCTGCTGGGCGTCGATTTTTTGTGACCTGACTCCTCTACCGGGGATTGAGCTGAATTCGGTCGCGCATCGCCTTCAGCGCACCTGCCGTCACTGCTAGCGGCCAGGACAGGTTCCGAGCTTGCTTCCGGCACACATTCCGCAAGCCGCGAAAGAAATGAGTCGACTGCGGCCCGGGCGTGCATGTCATCCGGCCATTCGTTGTGTAGGAATTTCTTCAAAATATCGACGGCTTCCAAACAGAGGTCAGTGAGTTCAGTACTGGTGGCAACCGTGCCGTCGCGCATGCGGCCGATGAGATCCTCGACGCGATGAGCGATTGTGGAGAGACGGTGCAATCCAACTTGCGCAGCCGACCCTTTAATCGTGTGAATCGACCGAAACAGCCGGTTGATCTCGTCCGGATTCGAATTCGCTTCGAGAGCGAGCAAGCATTCCGTTATTGTCTGCAGATGCTCCTCGGCTTCGGGAATAAAGAATTGTAGAACCTCGTCAGCAACTTGGCCGTCCACGGGTAAAAGGTCGTACTGCGACGTCATTTCCGAAGGGGGTGTGTCTCCCGCGTCATGAGGTTCGGCGGAGACCTCGGAGCCATCATGTGAACGAGAAGGGGGCGCAACCGTCGCAGCGGCGGGAAAGGCAAAGGCGTAGCGCTGTTTAAAGGCCTGAATGTCGGCCGCAACTTCCGCGCCGCAATCGCTGATTTCGAGTAAATCGAATTCAAGTACGGAAATCGCGTCGGACAGAAATTCCGTCAACGGCGCAATGGTATCGGAGTTCAATGGCGCGTGACGCGTGTACTGAAAAACGTGCGCGAGTTTTCCCGCAATCTCCGAAAATAACGGGAAGCCGTACGTCGCCGAATTGCCGCAAAGTGTGTGTGCAGCAATATAGAGACGCTCCAAATCCTCGGGATTCGGCTGCGATTCCTGCAGGATGCTGGAATATTCCCGCAGAAATTGCAGGTGTTCGGAAGCCTCCTGGAGGAAGACTTCAATCGCACCCTTTCCCGCTTCACTCACAAGGCACCTTCCAGAAGTGGAGCGCCGCGGTAAATCATTTCGCCGGCGGGCTTTCGATAGAGAATGCAATCGCCGCAGACAACAGAATCGAACTTCACGGGAACACTTGAAATGGATTCCGAATGTCCAAGGAAAAGATAACCGCCAGGTTCCAAATACTCATAAAAATGTTGGATCAGGGAATTCCGGCGGGCTTCCGAGAAATAGATCATTACGTTCATGCAAAAAATGCAATCCAGACGGCCAAGATAGACGGCTTGCGCGAGATTCATTGGCGCAAATGACACCATGCGGCGGACGCGTGGCTTGACTAGATAGTCGTTTCCGGAGGGCGAAAAATGGTTATCCAGTTGGCGAGCAGACAATTGTTCCAAGCTGCGGCCGGAATAAAGACCTCGTTCTGCATGACCTAGGGCGCGTTTGCTGATATCGGTCGCAAGAATTTCGATGTTCCAGGCCTCCGCAAACATAAGGGCATCCGCGACAGTGATCGCGATCGAATAGGGTTCCTCACCCGTGGCACAACCCGCGCTCCAGATACGCAGAGTGCGCGGGGTCTCCCAAAACTTCTTCATATGCAATTCCGGGAGCACCTTCTTTTCAAGGGCTTCGTAAACAGCTGGATACCGGAAAAACGAGGTTTCCTGGGTGAGCAAACGCTCGACGAGCGCGTCGTATTCGACGGTCGAGGCGTGAAGCTTCCTCAACAGGTCAGTACCCCCAGCAAGATGCTTCGCACCTACGTGTTCGCGCACGCGCGTCGAGAAGAAGCGCTCGCGCGAGGCGTCGAATAGGATTCCTGAGCGGCGCTCAATGAGCGTGCGAATCTCGTCGAGCTCGTACTCGGTAATCGCGGTGATTGCTTTTTCTTTCATTTTTCTTTAGGCCAGCGAGCCGCTTCGTTCCTTATTTCAATCGTCAGCGACGTGAGCCTGCCGGAACTGGTTCGGGCCGCGATTCTTCCACACTCTCCGAACCGTTCTTCGACGAATGGCGAAACTGGGCGAGCGCTTCGTTTAATTGGTCGGAGAGCTTGACCATGTTGCCCACAGTTGCAACCGTTTGCCGAGCGCCCTGCGACGTCTGGCGGGTGATACCAGAAATGATTTGCATCGCGTTCGCAACGCCTTCGGTACCGCGCACCTGTTGTTTCGAAGCGAGTGAAATCTCCTGGACCAGCTCGGCCGACTGCCGAACGACGTTTGAAATGGCTTCGAGCGCCTTACCTGCTTGATCCGCCAGCCCTGCCCCAACTTCCACTTCCTTTGTGCCCTCCTCCATCACGACAACCGCTTCGTTCGTCTCTGCTTGAATGGCCTTAATGAGTGCGGCAATATCTTTCGTGGCGCTGCGGGAATGTTCGGCGAGCTTACGGACTTCATCGGCAACGACTGCGAAGCCGCGACCGGCCTCGCCCGCGCGCGCAGCTTCGATGGCCGCGTTGAGAGCGAGAAGGTTGGTCTGTTCGGTGATGTCGTTAATCACGTTGATAATTTCTGAAATTTCGAGTGAGCGGTCACCCAAGGATTTAATTTTCTTGGCTGTCGCCTGCACCGACGCTCGAATGCGCTGCATGCCGTCCAACGTATCGCGCACCGCGCGGTTGCCCTGTTCCGCCGCGTCGAGCGCGCGACGAGCAGCTTCAGCGCTCGCTTCCGCGTTATTGGACACTTGCTTCATCGAAACGGTCAGCTCTTCGACCGCCGATGAAGTGTTGGTAATTTCCTGGTCCTGCTGAGTGGCTCCCGTGGTCATTTCGTCCGCGGCGAGAAGAATCTGGCTGGCGCTTGTGCTGACGTCAATGGCTGCTGTGCGGACACGCTCGATGACCTTGCCGAAATTTTCAAGCATGAAATTCACCGAGTCAGTGACGTTACCGAGTGCATCGTTCGTCACGCGGCCCCGCATCGTCAAATCACCTCGCGCAACCTGGTTGATCAAGTTGAGTAAATCCGTGATGCTCCTTTGCAGCGAGTCCGATGCTTCCTGAGTCACCGAAGAGCGGGCCATCTTCGACGCGCTACGATTCAGATTGTCCGCGATGAATCCAAACTCATCGGAAGAATGCACTTCCGCCTTCGCGCGCGAGTCTCCCGAAGCCAGGCGCTCAGAAAAACCCGCCAGCTCAGAAAGCGGCCCCAGAATGCGTTTGGGCAGCAGAATCACGTGCAACAGGAACGTAAAGATGACGAGCGTGGCGGCGCCAAGCAGGCTGCTGGACGCGCTCCCTGGAAACGACGAGAAATTCGCCAGGGATTGTCCGTTCGCTCCGGCCCCGGCGTGGAACGCCAGGGCAAGCACTCCGCAGAGCGCGGCCACATCCCACAGGATCAACATCCAAATGGTCGTGCTGAGACGCGATTTCATGACATCCTCCGAAAATCAAAAAACAAAATGGCCACGTCGCCCGCGGCGTATTCTTGCAACATGTGTCTGGTTAATTTCATATCACCGGTACCGGAAACACTTCGATCATCTTGGGTAAGTCGAGAACAAGCGCAAGGCGGTCGTCGTGCCGCAGCATCCCCCGGCAATGCGGCACATCGCTGGGCATTTGATCGAGCAGCGCATCATCTGCCGCCGTGTATGTGCCAATCACTTCATCGGCGGCAATGCCGAAGCGCAGGCACGTCGGGTGAGCATCATCGAGCAGCGCGGCCACAACCACATGCCGGGGTGACAATCCAGCGCGGCGCCCCTCCGTGAACGCAATATCAACAAGCGGAACAATCGAGCCCCGCAAATTGAAAACGCCCATCAAAAATGACGGCCCAAGAGGAACGCGCGTGATCGGCGGCCAATCGACGACTTCCTCGACCGTGAGAACAGAAAGGCAAAAACGTTCGCGGCCTGCGCGAAAAACGCAGTACTGACTTTCGGGCGAACGCTGCGCCGCGAGCGCTTCGCCATCCAAAGGCTCAAGCATGTCAGAGAACTCGCAAGGATCGTCTCCACCCGGCTCGACCGCAAGAAGCCCCGGTTCGGGTTCAAAGGCATGCTCAGTTTTGTATTCGTCGGACATCACGCGAACCTCCGCACAGTTTCCAGAAGTTCCTCGGGAGTAAAAGGCTTGGCGATATACGCGTCCGCACCTTGCTGCTGTCCCCAGAATTTGTCACTCGACGTATTCCGTGAACTCACGAGAATCACGGGGATGCTTCCGAACAGCGAATTCCCTTTCAGTTCGCGGCATATCTGGAAGCCATTGCGGTTGGGCATAATGATGTCGAGAAGGATTACGCCGGGATGCTCAAGTGTGATGGTTTCTTCAATCCGCAGCGGGTCACTCAGGCCGACCGAAGCGTAGCCTCCCTGGTCGAGAATTCCCTGCATCATTTTGACAGCGGCTATCGAGTCATCAACAACAAGTACTTTCTTCAACACAACAATCCTCCGCTACTGGGCCAGAAACATAAATGCACGAATCGAGCCAATCTCGACTACCGGCGGGACAGAAACTATTCGGGTATAAGTTGCAGATTTATAAGTACGTTAGAAATTTGCGTTGGGCCTTGGGGTTGGTTATTCCGGAGTCGGGTAGCCTCGATCGTCTCACTCTGAGATTCTTTCTCACGAGGGTAATCGCTTTGAAGGACAGTGAGAAAATTCTTGGCCTGAGCGCACTGCGTTGCTATTCCTACTTAGTTTTGCGTTCCTTCCATGGCTGAAAGCAAGCGGCGCGCGCTGATACCCAGGTTCACAGCGGCCTCTGTGTTCTTCATCCGTTGAGCTTCGTCCACGCGGCGCTGCAGATAGGTCATCTCATCGCGACCCAGCGCAACCGCCGCGTCGAGATTCGCTGAGCTTCCGGAATGCTTTTGCTCTTCGCGCGCTAGCGCGACGAGTGCACGAGCTGCGACGGCCCGGCGAAGATCCTCCGAAAGCTGACCGCCATCGCTCACAAAAGCATTCACCTCCCAAGCAGAGAGAAGAATTCGAGCATCTCCCAGCGTGACAGTGCTCATAGAGCGGCCACGGGTTGGCGGCGCCTCAATTAGTTGCTCCCAGATGCGTTCGAGGCACTCTTCAAGCTGCAGTGAAGGAACATTCCCCGCCGGTGGTGCGGGAGGATCCTGCGGCTTCATCTTGTTGGCTCCCACGGATGCTGGCACTTCTGCGCGTGGCGCAGACGTTGAAGTGGGCGCCACGGGAGCCACCACCGCTGCCGGTGGCAACTTTGGTTGCGTCTCGGATTTCGTGGGTACCTGGCTTTTCGACGGAGCATTGACGGAAGGTGTTACGTCCGCACGCTCCAGTTTCTGTCCACGCGAGACCCTGGCCGGGGCACTGGTCGAAACAGGTTTGCCCGGGCGCATCAAGGGTTCTTCTGTGATCGCGGATTCTTTCGCGCCTGAAGGCGGCATGCTCTTAATGACTGGATTCTTTTC
>VFSW01015987.1_pt1 | contig 10274 bp, 10 predicted proteins | sample 5358111 | NCBI WGS metagenome assembly VFSW01 (sample SAMN11554181, study PRJNA540505) | mine drainage metagenome | isolation source: sediment from site ElyBrook_90M | place: USA: Ely Copper Mine, Vershire, VT | collected 2017
CCGTAAACAACCGCTCCTTCTTCATCGCCGAACAACGCCCGGTCCGCGGCGCCGTCGAAAGCGACGCCGACGACGTGGGCATGATGTGAGGCGGCGCACTCGCGAACCTTGGCTTGCAATCCGCGCAGGTCGGTTGCACCGCACTCGACGTTGATTTGGCTGCCGTCGTTCTCGCAGTTTAATTCGGTCACCGTCGCGCCGAGCTTGCGCAACACGTAGGGAGCGACGGCATAAGCGGCGCCATATGCGGCGTCGATCACGATGTGCAAGCCGCTCAAATCTACGCCGATTCCAAAGAGCTCGTCGTAATAGTGTTTGCCGAGCTGTTGCGCGAGGCGCGCGACGCCGATGTCGAGACCGGTCGGGCGCGGTAACGACTCGCTGTGGACGAGCGACTCGATCTCGCTCTCGATGTCGTCGGACAGCTTGAACCCATCGGGGCCGAAGAATTTGATGCCGTTATCGGCGATGGGATTGTGCGACGCGCTGATCATGACGCCGGCCGCAGCTTTTTCCGCCACGGTCACGCGCGCGATCGCCGGAGTCGGCAACACGCCGATCGACACGACGTCGCGACCGACCGAGGTGATGCCCGCAACGATTGCCGCCTCGAGCATGGTGCCGGAGAGGCGCGTATCGCGGCCGACGATCACGGGGCGATGCCGGTCGCTCGAATGCGCGAGCACCGTTGCGCCGGCGCGTCCGATCGCGAACGCCAATTCCGGCGTCAATTCGGCGTTTGCGACGCCGCGAACGCCGTCGGTTCCAAAAAGGCGGCTCACGGTTTGGTTGTTGCTCCCGTTCCCTTGACGAATTGGGCTTGTACGCGAACCAGATCGGGCGCGACGGTGAGCCCGGGCACTTCCGCGCCCAACGAATCCACCGGGACGGGGCGGATCATCGAATCGAACGCTACCGGAGACGATGCGAACGGGATGTCGATTCGCACCGCCGTGACTTGGGAGAGCACGCCGCTCGGCCCGTGTACCGTCACGACGTTCGGCGTCATTTGCGCGCCGTTGACCACGATTTGGCTCTGCGTCTGTCCCATGTAGTGAATCGCCAGCGGAAAGGATCGCTGCTCGATCCGTTCGATCGTCAGGCTGACCGATGCCGGGCTCAAACTCTGTACGACGACGTTTGGTGCGACGAGTTGCACCGGGAGATTGTAAACGCCGGGAGGCTTAAAACCAAGATCGAGATACGCCTTGATCTCGTCGGGCTTAATCGGTGGCTCCCCACGGCGCGTCGCGATCGTTACGACCGCTTCTTTATCCGTAAAATGCGCGAAATATGCGACGGGTAGATTCGTCGTGGTGATCGGCACGGAAATCTGCTGATCGAACCGCGCCGCAATCGCGGGATTCTGGGCAAAGCGAAAATACGCCCAACCGACGACCGCCAATGCGAGCGAGAGGACTTTAAGTCCGAAGTTCTTTCGGATGATCTGCATGGGCGCTTTCCTCTGGGTGCTGCGGAGCGATTCGCGCACGCAGATGGGAGACGAGATCGTTATTGAAACCACGCTGCTCGCGCGGCGGGCGCGTAACGGCCAGGAGCATTTTTACCAAGCGTTGCTCCTCCTCGACCGGACGCGAAAGCTTGCCTTCGCGCGCGATCGAAATCGCTCCGCTTTCTTCGGAGATCACGACGATGACGGCGTCGGTCTGCTCGGTCAAACCGATGGCGGCGCGATGGCGCGTACCGATGCGGCGCTCCGCAAGCGACTGCTCGGCGAGTGGTAAAAAACATGCCGCAGCCTCCACGCGATCCTCGCGGACGATTACCGCCCCGTCGTGGAGCGGCGAGCGCGGCATGAAGATCGCGAGCAACAGCTCCGCCGAGAGCGCGGCATCGAGCGGCGTTCCCGTCTCGACGAATTCCTTGAGTCCGCTCTGTTGCTCGAGGACGATCAGACCGCCGAGCTTATTGCGCGAGAGTAAAAAGGCGGCTCGAGCGATCGTCGCGATGCCGCGATCTTCGGGGCGCGTCCATTCCGCGCGCTCCTCGCCGATGTGCAGCAAACCGCCGCGCCCGAGTTGTTCGAGCGCGCGACGAATCTCCGGCTGAAACACGATCGGAATCGTTACCGCCGCACCGAGCACGAGAAATTCGAGAATCGTGAAGAGCATGTAGAGATGCATGACGTAGGCGAGGCCCAGCAGCGCCACCAGTACCAGGACCCCGGTGAGGATCTGCACCGCGCGCGTGCCGCGAATGAGCAGCAGCACGTAATAGATCAATACGCTCGTCGCGAGCACGTCGACGATATCCGATAGCGTGATGTTGCCCGGAAACAACGCCGTGAATTCGTTAACCAGCGACATGACGATCCCGCAACAGTGCTTCCAATACACGATCGGGCGCGATTTCGGGCGCACCGAGGCCGGCCGCCGCAATGCGGCTCTGCCAATCCAGGGAGAGCGGCGTCAGCAACTCGTTGACCCGGCCGGCACGAAAACGCGCGAGCTCGACGTCCGCAAGCCCCAGCACGACGTCGGCAGCGGTCAGCTCGAGGTCCCACTCCAGCACGATCGCGTCGCCCGACATTTCGCACGACCGGATGCCAATGGGGCCGCCCGGCCCCGCGAGCGCGTTGCGGATCTCCGGCAAGGCTTCGCGGACGCTAGGTACAACAGCAAGGGCGATGACCGGTCTCTCCAGGAACGCCGCGCCGCAGCGCTCGCGCAATACGCGCACGCAGCCCTCGTCGGCCTCTTCGATCAATGCGTACGCGCGAGCGTACGTCGCGCTGACCTGCCACGCGATCCGCGCGCCGCGCGCCTCCACGAGCGCCGTTACGGCGCCGGTTTCGGCGTCGCTCGGAACGTTGCGGTAGGCGAGGGTGAAGGCTGACACGATACTTCCCGCAACGTTAGCCGTCGCGCGGCAGCAATCATTCGCATGACGCCAACGCGTCGCGCGCTTGTCGTCTCGACCGGAAAGAACGCCGCGTGGGTCTGTTTGGACGGCGAGGAAGAACCACGTCTCGCGCAACTACGACGGATGACCTGCAAGCGCTCGATGCCCGTACCGGGAGACGTCGCCCACGTCCGCATCTTGGAAGACGAAAAAACGGTTGTCGAGCGGCTCGAGCCGCGCACGCTTACCTTGGAGCGCCGAACCCCCGGCGGCCGCTACAAGACGATGGCTGCGAACGTCGATTCCCTCGTGACCGTGACCGCTTTAGCCGATCCGCCGCCACGACTCGTAACCCTCGATCAGCTGCTAGCCTACGCCGAGTTGGAATCGATCGGCGCGATGTTGGTCTTCACGAAGCCGGACCGAGCCGACCCGGAGATTTGCCGTACGTTGACCGCGCTGTATTCCGGCCTCGGGTACGCAACGCTAGTGATCAATCCCAAGACGGGGGTCAACGTCGAGGATTTACGGACCGCCCTTGCGGGGCACCACGCCCTGCTGTGTGGAGTCTCCGGTGTCGGTAAGAGCTCTATATTCAAGGCGTTGGGCGGCTTCGCCGATGTGGGAGCCGTCTCGCGACACGGCATTGGGCGTCAGACCACGACAACGGCGCGCCTTTACCGCATGGGAGAGGGCTTCCTTATAGATAGCCCAGGGGTCAACGAGTTCGGCCTGGGGGACATCAGCCCGGCCGAGCTGGTCTTTGGTTTCCGAGAGATGCGCGAGGCTGCCCAGGGCTGCCGCTTTAGCGACTGCACCCATCTGCGGGAGCCCGATTGCGCCGTCCAAGCAGCCGTGGCGAACGGCCTCATCGACGAGAGCCGCTACGGGAGCTACCGCCATATCTTGCTGGAGGGCACGTAGGCGGGCTTCGTGCGGGTTAGCGTCTTGCCCGGCGGGGCGTTCGAGTGGTATACTACGCCCCGTTGCCCACGAGCCCTTAGGAGTAGATCCCTTGCCGAATATCAAGGCCGCCGAGAAATGGATGCGGCAGACAGAGAAGCGCACGACCCGTAACAAGGACGTCACGACGCGTCTCAAGACCGTTTTCAAGAAGGCCGTCGCCACCAAAGATGGCGAGGTAGCCAAGCATGTCGAGAGCCAATTCGACAAAGCGGCGAAGAGCGGGATCATCCACAAGAATAAGGCCGCGCGTAAGAAATCGCGCCTCGCCAAGGCGATTGCCAAAGCGGTGGTCGCTCCGGTTGCCAAGGGCAAGGCAACGGCCAAAAAGGCTCCGGCTAAAAAGGGCGCTGCCAAAAAGTAGCGTTCCTCAAAAAAGCGAGCCCGCTTCGTAGAAACGAGGCGGGCTTTTTATTTTCGCCAATACAGGCCACGTGAGCACGGAAAGCCGTGGCGGCGCGCAGTTGAGCGCGGTTGCCGACGATCCTCGAGCCGTATTCCTGGCGACCATGGCTCGCGAGTTGCATCAAGCCGGCATGGCGACTGATACCCTGGAACAAACGCTGACGGAAATCGCGGATGCGATGGGTCTGTCGACGCAAATCTTTGCGTTGCCGACGCAAATCACGCTCGCCTTCGGACCGAGCTGGAACCAAAACATCGTTCTCATGCGCCTCGAACCGGGTAACGTCAGCCTGCGCAAACTCTCGCGTTTGAACGAAATCTACGATCGTCTGCGCTCGGGCCAAGTCGACTATCGGGAGGCGGCGGTACAGGTGAATAATCTCGACCAGCGTTGGCCGCCGTTGAACGATCTTTGGCAGATCCCGGCACTCGCGCTCGTCGCGGCCGGCGTCGCCATCTTGCTCGGTGGCGGGTGGCGCGAACTGACGGTTGCGACGTGCATCGGTTTGGTGACGGGCGTCATCGCCGCGATCGCCAACCGCTACGCGCTCGTCGCTCGCTTGTACGAAGTGCTGGCCGCGTTTACGGGAACGCTGATCGTAGCGCTGTTTATGCGCGTTTTCGGTCCAACCAACATTTACATTTCGATCGTAGCGGGCGTCGTCGTGTTGCTTCCGGGGTATTCGCTCACCCTTGCGTTGCACGAGCTGGCAAACAGCAATCTCGTCGCCGGAGTCGCACGCCTCGGAAAAGTCATCTCGACGCTCTTCGCGCTCGGTTGTGGTGCGCTGCTCGGTTTTGCGGTCGTCGGCCCGTCGTTAATGCAAACCGGCGACGTCCATCCTCACGCGGTCGTGGCGCGTTTGTGGTTGGTAGCGGCCCTGCTGATGGCGGTCGGCCTCTCGATCGATCTCGACGCTAGCTTGCGCGATTTCATCTGGGTGCTCGCGGCAGCGTGCGTCGCATTGCTCACCTCACACCTCTTGGGCAACACCCCGCTGCACGAGATCTCCGCCTTTCTCTCGGCGTTGATTTGCGGCCTCGTCTCGAGCATCGGCGCCCGCGTACTGCGTATTCCGCCTGCGATTATGCTGGTTCCCGCGCTCCTGGTGCTGGTCCCCGGAAGCCTCAGTTACGAAAGCGTCCTCTTCGCGTTTCAGCACAACATCTCGACGGCATTCACGTTTGCATCGAACGCGGCTTTCGCGGCGGTGCAACTCGTCGCCGGGCTTCTGCTCTCGCAACTGCTCTTTCCGACTCGCGCATTACAGCTTCGACACGCGCGCGTCCGTTAGCATCGCGCGTCAAAAGGGCGGAGGCCCCGCCATTGCGTAGGCTCGTTGATCGTGCAACAGCGCGAGGCCGGCCGCTGCGACGAGTTCCTTGTGCCACATGCCTTTGAGCAACACGCGGTCGCCGATATCGTTCTCCAGCAAAAACGTCGGCCGCTCGTCGGCACCAAGCGCGGCTAGACGACGATTCCCTTCATCCAGGGCTTCTTTCACGTGCGGTTCGTTCACGCGTTTTCCAATCTCGCTTGCAGGTATGTCGAGATATTTTCCCATGAACTCGTAGCATTCGTTGGGGCGCCCAAAGAGTCGCCCTTGTTCCATGGCGGCCGACATGACGGCGTGCGCCGTGCGCAGCGCGTCGCCCGTGAGCTGACTGCCGACGTAGGCGATCGCATTGGCGAACCACGTGCGCGTTTGCGGGCTCTCGCACCAATCCGAACGCAACTGCCGCCCGTAGGTCATGGCGCCGCGCTTGTAGTACCACGCCTCTTGCTCGGCCGTGTTTCCATTGGCGTTGCCGTCCGCAAGCGGCGCATAGACGATTTCGAAGTCGGGCGTGAGGTCGGCAATCGCCCGTGCCGCAGGAATCGCGGCTAAGCCCCAGTGACTTAAAACGTCGACGAACACGATCGCGCGCAACGGTACCCCCTTTACGGATCCACGTTAATGGCGAGGCGCGTCGTTCGATCCGCACGAGCGAGCGGAACGACGCGTTCCCGTAGTAGCTGACGCAACTCGCGCGCCTTACGCGTTTTTAGCGCGATCCGAAAGCGCCATTCGTTGTTCAAGCGTGCCACCGGATACGGCGCCGGACCCAAAACTTCCGCCTGCCGCGCCTCACGCAAAAGGGCGGCGTAGCGCTCGACCGCCTCCAGGGCGGCACCCTTACTGCGCGAGATCACGCCGAGGTAAACCAATCGCGTGAACGGCGGATAATTCATCGTACGACGGTCCTCCAATTCGACGCGCGCGAACCCGTCATAATCGTGCGCCGCCGCATGAACGATCGCGGGGTGCGTCGGTGAGTACGTTTGTACGATCGCGGTTCCCGGGCGCGCCCGCCCGCTGCGACCGCACACCTGGGTGACGAGCGCAAACGTTCGCTCGGTTGCGCGAAAGTCCGGAACGTGTAATCCGATGTCCGCGGCTACCACGCCGACAAGGGTGACGGTTGGAAAGTCCAAGCCTTTCGCGACCATCTGCGTTCCCACGAGCACGTCCCCGCGCTCTTCGAATTCGGTCAACAGACGCGCGTGATCGCCTACGCGCGTGGTCGTATCCGAATCCATTCGCACGACGCGCGCCTGCGGAAACAGCCGCACGACTTCTTCCGCAACGCGTTCGGTTCCGATGCCGAACTCCTTGATACTCTCGAGCCCGCACGCCGAGCACGTCCGCGGGATCCCCGCTTGATAGTCGCAATAGTGGCAGCGGAGCAGGCCTTCGCTGCGATGCGCGGCGAGCGAAACGTCGCAGCGCGGGCACGTCGGCACGAACCCGCAACTCCGGCAAAGGACGAAGCCCGCACTACCGCGACGATTGACGAACAAGACGCTCTTTTCACCTCGCGCGATACGGTCCGCAAGGGCGTCTACTAACGCGATGCTAAACACCCGCTTGTTTCCCGTGGCGAACTCCTGCGCGAGATCGACGACGTGGACCGAAGGCATGGGCAGTGCGCTCGCCCGTTCGCGAAGTTCGATGAGCTCGATCGCGCCGCGCAGCGCGGCTTCGTAGCTGGGGAGCGACGGCGTCGCGCTTCCAAGTAACAGGATTCCTCGTGCCTTGCGCATGCGCTCGCGCGCGACCGCGACCGCATGGTAACGAGGCACGGTGTCTTGCTTGTAGGACGTTTCGTGCGCCTCATCGACCACGATCAACCGCACGTCCTCCAATGGAGCGAACACGGCGCTGCGCGCTCCGACGACCACCTCAATCTCCCCCCGCATGCAGGCTTGCCAGGCTTCAAAGCGCTCGCGCTCGGAGAGTGCGGAGTGCAGCACGGCAACGCGCCGGCCAAAAGCCAGCTCAAAACGGCGCGCCGTTTGCGGCGTTAGCGAGATCTCCGGCACCAAAACGATCGCGCGCCCGCCTTCGCGCACGACGAGTTTAATCGCCTCGACATACACGTAGGTCTTTCCGCTACCGGTGACGCCGTAGATTAGGGCTTCGCGGTGCTCCCCGGTGTCGAGCCACGCATCGATGCGGGCGAGCGCCGCGGCCTGCTCGCGCGTCGCAGCGAATTCCGGCGGTCCGAGTGCCGCGCCTTCGTGCGCCGATCGCACCGCAACGTCGCGTTCCTCAAGGGCCCCCATTTTTACGGCGCGGGCGATCACGGCGCTCGAGAAACCTGCAAGGACAGCATCCGCGAGTGGCGCTCCCGGCGTTTCACGAACGAACGCTACGAGCGCTTCGGCCTTTTTCCCGCGAATCGGCGTCGCGCCGGGGTACAGCACGCGCACCTTATACGCTTGCGTCTTTGGCGCAACCATCCGGCGCACGCGCCGAAGTTCGCCGCTACGGACGATCGCACCGACGTAACGTAACAACGCGGCGCGGTCGCCCGCGCGGCGGGATTCCGGATGACGCAGGAGCGTCTCGAGGGCAAAACCGTCGGCAAACTCTTCCCAAATCAGCCGCACCAAACGCGCCGGCACCGATGGGTAGCGCTGCGGATTCGGATGCTCCACCGCACGCTCGAACGAATCGACCATGCGCGGCAACGCACCGGAGAGCACGACCGCCGTAAGTGCTTCGCCGAGCGTGCACAGATACATATCGCTGCCGAATCCTGCGAGGTGCAAGCCTTCCGCATCAAACGCGCGTGGCACCTCCAGCCGCTCGCGTATTGCTTTAACGCGCGCATCGGCGGCAATGTCGCGCGGCTCCGAGAGCACGTACCCCAAAATCTCACGATTCCCCAGCGGCACGCGCACGACGTCGCCGATCCGAACGTCGGGAATATCGCTCGCATACGTGAGCGGCAGATCGAAGCGCGACGAGCGGAACGCCGGAAGAACGTCGACGACGCGTAGGTGCGAAGGACTCACCGCGCGTGAATCCTTTTATCCAAGGTCTTCGGGAGGCCGCCGCAGCGCCGCGAGAACGCCCCGAATCAGACGCTCGGGCACGGAGACGCCGTATTCCACGTCGCCGATCGCGCGAGGAAGGACGAATCGCAAATGGCCGCGCGCTTCTTCTTGTCGTTTTGCATCGCCGACAACGCTGCGTCGACGCCGACGGTGGTCGTTAACGGCATTCCGAGCAGCGCCATCGTTGCGAGGACGCGCAGATGCTCTTCTTCAGAAAAGCGCCCGGTTCGTAGCGCAAGCAGGCCGGCAGCACGTAGTCCAAGCGCAACGCCAGCGCCGTGACTCACCCGATATCCGCTCGCCGCTTCCAGCGCGTGCCCGAACGTGTGCCCGAGGTTGAGGAGTTCGCGCATCCCGGACTCTTGCCGGTCGTCCACGACGATCATCGTCTTCACCTTGATCGCTTGTGCGACGATTTCGAGCCAAGGCCAGCGCCAAAATGCGTGGGGTGACAGCGACTCAATGGCCTCGAAAAACTCGTGCCCTTCGACGATCGCGGCCTTAAGCACTTCGGCAAGCCCTTCGCGTAACGCGCGGTATGGCAGCGTTTGCAGAGCGCCGGTATGCGCGAATACCGCAACCGGATCGGAGAATACGCCCGCCAGGTTTTTTCCCGAACGCAAATCGACGCCGGTCTTGCCGCCGATCGACGCGTCGACCATCGCGACCAGCGTCGTTCCAACGTGGACGTACGGCACGCCACGCATGTACGTTGCTGCCGCGAAGCCAAACAGATCGCTCGCAACCCCGCCGCCGACGCCGAGTATCAGCGTGCCGCGATCGACGCCCGCCTTGAGCAATCGTTCGTGCACGGCCTCGACCGTGCTCAGACGTTTGCGCGCCTCGCCGAGCGGCACCGAAATGCATCCGAGACTCTTGCGATCGCGCGCTATCCGGCGCGCGAGTTTTACGACGGCGGGATGATCGTCGCACAGCACGACAAACGGCTGCGCGCGATGTTCCAGAAACGATACGATCGCGGGACGAGTATCTTCGCCGATGCAAATCGGATAGCCCAGATCGGTATTAACGATCAGGTCGCCATCCGACGGCGTTAGATCTCGATCTTCTTCTTGTGCAGCCACTCGACGATCGCATCGACGATGTGCGAAGTTGTCATGCCCTCGGCTTCGACCACGAGGTCGGCATGTGCGTACTGAGGCATCCGTTTGGTATACAATTCCTTAATGCGAGCGAGCGACGGCGTCGGTCCGAGTAACGGACGGACTTGCAGGCTCTTTCGCAAGCGCTCCAGCACCTGCTCGGGCGTGACCTTGATAAACACGCGGTACGCACGCTTCTTGAGCAGTTTCTGATTCTCTTCGTGCGATAGGGCGCCGCCGCCGAGCGCCATAACGCCCGGAACGCCTCCTTCGATAACGTGTGAAATCGCCGCGTTTTCATAGCGTCGGAACGTCGCTTCACCCTCGTTGTAAAAGATATCCGAGATCTGGCCGTGCTCTTTGACCACCAGGTCGTCGATATCGAAGAACGCGCATTTCAGTTTACGCGCAAGCTTCTGGCCGATCGTGGATTTGCCCGCCGCCATAAACCCGACTAATGCGATGTGCCGCTTCATAGGTGCTCCTTTACAACCGTAAATAACTCCGCCGCGGCAGCATCGGCCCGCGCTCGATTCTCGAGCGTTTCTTCCATCGAA
>VFSW01015988.1_pt1 | contig 10273 bp, 6 predicted proteins | sample 5358111 | NCBI WGS metagenome assembly VFSW01 (sample SAMN11554181, study PRJNA540505) | mine drainage metagenome | isolation source: sediment from site ElyBrook_90M | place: USA: Ely Copper Mine, Vershire, VT | collected 2017
ATCCCCACCAGCCCCGCTGGTAACATTGGCTTCCCCGGCAACCTGGGCGGAGAGCAAGCCTACCCCTCTACCTCGCATCAAGAAGAACCCCGCGTCTCCGCCGTCCGATCAAAAGGAACTGGAAGAGATGATGGCAGCCCATTACCTGGCCCGCTTGCCCAAGCCGTAATGGCTGCAGTTCGGCGTCCTATCCCGACCACCCAACTTGGTCGACATTCCCGACCCCCTCTCTACCCTCCAGAGCTCTCGCGATCAGCATGACCATTGAAGTCGAGCTGGGCCAGGAGGTGGAACACCCGCAAGCGCCTCAGAATCAAGCCGAGCATCTCATGGTTGGAATAGAGGGCGTTTGTCAAAGCGAAACGTGGTGGAAAACACGTGCGGCAACATTTCGAACTCCTCCCCGGCCATATCGGACGAGCGCGTGGACGAGGGGAGGCGTTCGCTATTGTGCGCGATCCGGACGGACCGGCCTCGCAGAAAGTACAGGCTGTGGTGCGGCGAGCTGGGCGTAGTGCCGAAACGACAATAACAGTTCTCTCAGATGGAGAGGACGGGCTGCGAGAGGTAGTGGGTTGGTTCGGCCGGAAGTGTAAGCATCGATTGGACTGGTTTCATGTTTCGCGTCGGCTGGATCGGATTCATAAGCTAGCGCTCTACCGTCCTCGTTGTCCTATTTGCTGCTCCAGACTCGCATTTCACTCCAGGAACACGAACCTCATCAAATACCAACTTTGGAATAGAGGTATTGAAAAGGCAGATTGTACGATGAGGATCTTTCGCGCTGGCTTGGCAGAGGATTCCTGGGCCTCGCCGCAAGAGCTAAAGCGCTCACTAAATGTCGAGTCGCAGCTCGATGAGCTTCGGTCCTACCTATACGTGAACGAGGCCGAAGTACGGGAGTACGCGAAAACCTTTCGAGAAGGAGGACAGGTTTCCAGCGCCCACGTGGAATCGACTGTCAACCAACTGATCAATCGGCGCTTCTGCAAAAACAGAAGATGCGTTGGACGCGAACCGGAGCTCAAAGCACATTACTTGTTAGAACGGCGCTGATCAACGGAACGTTGAGCCACTATTCAGGCCAGCAACCTCTATCGCGGGCGGCATAGCCCTCAGCTTCGTTACGGTCTCCCAGAACTCACATAATTAGAAAAGTATCTCGCAAGAAAATAGCAAGAGCCATTGCAAGAGAGAGAGCGAATACCTCCTCTAGTTTACAGTGACCGTGAGGGTGTTCTGTACCGTCGTACTTCCTGAAGTTCCTGTGATCGTGACCGTGTAGCTTCCTACCGTGGTTCCCGGACTACCGGTGTTTCCGCCGCCGTTGCCGGTGCTCCCGCCACAGCCCATCATGCCGCCTGCAAGCAGCAGGAGGAAGGCTAACATGCCAAGCAGGTTTCGCGCGTTACGCCGTTGCAAGAACAAGAGCATCATGAAGGCCATGGCTGCTCCACCGATGGCGGAGTATCGGCTCGTCTGTGAGCCGCCTGGATAGCGAAGCGACGCGAGTGTTGACGCCGTGGTGGAGACCGTAAGCATAGCGGTTCCAGAACTTGCGCTAGTGATGTTTACTGGACTGGCTGAGCCGAAGCTGAGGGTAGGAATGTCCTGCGCGCCGGTCGGGCTCGACGTAATGGCAGCGCTCAGCGCCACGCTGCCTGTAAATCCACCGCTGGGCGTAACCGAGATGGTGGACGTTCCACTCTGACCCGGACTGGAAATCGTCACGTTGCCGCTATTCGACAGAGCAATTGTCGCGGAAGTCCCCGTGGCTACAGTTACAGTGGTCGTCCCCGAAGCGGTGTTGTAGATGGATGAGCTGGCAGTATCAGGCGTGTAAGTCACTGTCAGGATATCTGCTGCTGTAGCGAGCGAGCCGGCCGGGACGGTGAAGGTCGCACCTCCACCGCTAAGCGCGGCAGCGGCGGAGGTATATCCGCCGCCCGTCAACACGACCGACCCCGTCGGAGTGGGATTACCGGTTCCACCGTTCACGCCAACTGCCACGGTCAATGATTGTGCTGTAGTAATGCTGGCAGACGATGGCGTTACGCTTATCGTGGGTGTCGTCATTGAGGGTGCGTTCACAGCCAGACTCAGGAGGGCGGATGTACTTCCTGTGAAGTTCGTATCGCCGCCATAGACTGCCGTGATGGAGTGTGTTCCAGCACCCAAGGTGGATGTTGTGTAGCTGGCTTGCAAGGTACCGTTGAGCGTGCCTGTACCCAGCGTTGTCGTGCCATCCATGAAAGTTACTGAGCCTGTGGGTGTGGCTGCGCTGCCGGCCGCAGGTGTGACCGTCGCGGTGAGTACCACTGACTGCGCGGTCGTCGCGGGGTTGGGGGAAGCAGAGACCGATACCGTCGTGGTCTGCTTCGTGGTAGCAGTGACAACCTGGTTGAGCGGTGTTGCGTTGGAGGAGTTGTAGTTCGAATCGCCACTGTAGATGGCGGAGATGGGCGTCGTCCCGACGGCCAGAGAAGAGGTCGTAACGGTTGCAACACCGCTGGCATTCAGCTTGGCGGTCCCAAGACTGGTGGCTGCGTTCGCAATGAACATTACCGAACCAGAGGGAATCGGGCTATTGCCACCCGCTCCAACCACCGTTGCGGTGATTGTGACTGGCTGTCCGCTTGCGGATGGATTCAGGGAAGATGTGAGCGTGACGGTAGCAGCGCCGCCGGCCGTAGTTCCGAAGCCCTGAATATAAACTGGCTGCGGACTGCCCGAAGCGTTGTCCGTGATCAATAGCCCGCCATCGTCGATGTACAGGCTCGACGGGATGAACTGGATAGTCAGTGTGCAGGACGCCCCCTGAGCAAGCGTGCTCCCGCATGTTGAATTCTGCAGGGTGTAATCGGGGTTATCCACCCGGAATCCACCTGATGGGAAATTGATCGTTGTACTGCCGGTGTTCACCAGCGACACCTGCTGGGTGCTCGCCGTGTTGAGTCCCCGATTGCCGAACGAGATCGAACTGGGCGTAATGCGGAGCAGCGCCCCGGTTGCACCGACTCCAGTGAGTGCAACTACCTGCTGGGCAGTGTAGTAGTCATTGTCGGTGATGGTCAGCGTGCCCGGGTACACGCCCGCAGCCGGCGGTATGATCGCGACGCCGATGATGCAGGTACCGCCGGGAGGCACCGTTGTGCACGTATTTGAGACGACCGAGTATCCTGCCGTCGTCGTGGCAGAGGAGACAGTCAGGCTGGCCTGCCCGATGTTTTGCAGGGTAACCGTTAGCGGAGGACTCGCGATGCCGATGGCGGAGCTGCCAAAGTTCAGCGACGAAACGGACAAGTCGCCGATCGGCAGAGCAAGGCCCGTCCCATAGAGTGGAATGACCGTTGGACCCATCGGATCATTGGAATTGATCGTCAGATTGGTATTACGGCTGCCTGCAGCGGTGGGGGTGAAGACGACGACGACCTGGCAGCCCCCGCCCGCAGGGATCGTCAGCGGAGGATTCGTGCAGTAGGGGCTCTGCTTCGTTACGACTAAAGAGTAGTCGTTGAGTCCGAGGCCCAACGAGGTGATGGTCAACGGGCCGCCGCAGGACGTAGTCGCTCCGGGGCTGCACTGGTATGAGGGAAACTGTTTCGCATCAATCTCGAGGAGTGCCTGACCGCTCTGCGAAGACTGACCAATCTGTAGACTGCCGAAGTCCAACGGCGATGGCACGCTGAAGTACGTAAGGACGCCGTCCGTTGCCGTTACAGCATCGCCGGTCAACGCGATCGCCGAGAGCCCCGAAACAGATGGACTGGTGCTGATAGCCAGCGTCGCCGATCGCAGGCCGCTTGATCCGGAACTTGGAATGAACTGCACGTGCACGCTCAATGTGCCACCGGGTGCAATCGTATACGGCAGGCTGAACGGATAGATGCTTGCGACAAAGTCCGCCGCGTTCGTCCCCCCAAAACTTAACGACGTGACCTGCACACTCGTGTTCGTCGAAGGATTGCGCAGGTTGATGCCCACCTGAGTGTTGGTTGACGTCGAGCCGACGATGGAGGATCCGATCAGGAGTGGAGTGGTCAGTGGGTCCGTTCCGCCCTGCGAATTGGTGATACCGGTTATCACGAGGGCAGCCCCAGAACTGGTCACGGTCCCAGTCATCGGAATGACCTGCGGACTGTCTCCTGCATTATCGATGAGTGTCAAGGTTGCGTTCCGCGTGCCGGTCGCGCCGGCAGATGGTGTGAAGACGACGGTCACATAGCAACCAATCTCACCGATGGGCACACCGGTGGTGCAGGAACCAAGCGACGTGATCTGAAACTCTGAGCCGTTGGTGCCCCCGATGTTGGCGCTGGAGAGGACGAAGGGCAGATCACCAAAGCTCCCCAAAGTCACGGTCAGCGGGCTGCTCGTAGTGCCCGCGTTCTGCGCCGGGAACACGATGGGATTCGGGATGACAGAGATCGCTGGCCCTTGTCCCGTCGATCCTATGAGCATAACCGACTGGTTTCCCGTAGCGGTGTTCGTTTGGATAGTGACCTGGCCGGCCGGCGCGTTTACATAACAGCCGGTTGAGGCGACGCACTGCGATGCGGGAGGCGACGGCTCAAACGTTACGGTCATCGTGCACGAGGCGCCGGCAGCCAGCGAAGAGCCGCAGTTATCCGTCTCGACGAAGTCTCGCGGTGGATTGCCTGGATTCGTCTGCGACGGCTGCAATTGCAGTTGAAGTTCCATCGCTCCAGCACCCGTATTCTGCGCCGTCACGGTCTGCGAAGCACTGATGCCACCATAGGGCGTGGGCGGAAAGGTTAGAGAGGTTGCAGACAACTGCAGCACGGGCTGCGGCCCGCCATTCCACTTCTGGACGAAGCCGGGATTGTACGCGCTGGGATTCGCAGGGTAGACGTAGGGTGAGGATGGGGCGTCCGTGCCGAATCCCGTCACGTAGATGTTGTTGCTCCCGTCGATCTTGATGCTGGTCGATTGACCGGGGCTTGACGCGATGGGTGACGCAAATGGAAGTGTCGTACCATCGTTCACCATCTCTGCAAGAAACGGATTGTACGGATTGAACGGCCCCGGTGTAGTGATGCCGGCCAAGTTGTAAGCGTCAGCTGAGAAAGGAAAATTCGAGGCCGTAGTGACGCCTGTTAGCCAAATATTTCCGGTCGAATCAACGCCGATCGCCTGCCCCCACGTCTGGCCATTTCCTCCGAGGTACGTAAGGAATGATAGTTTTCCAGCAGGGCTCAGCTTCGCGACGACACCCGTCCCGCAGGCTGTGGGCAGCAGAGGCGCCAATGGGCCTTGCCAGAGACAGCTATTTCCGCCCGTGTTAGTGTTGGTGTTTTGATACGCCCCGGTCGTCACGGGCAGATGCAGCGATGCCGTCGACCCAATCACATACGCATTCTGCGACGCATCGACTGCGATGTCTGCTCCGCCGTCATCAAGTTCCCCCTGAATCAGCGTGGTGTATACCGTGGTTAGGGTGGATCCGGAAAGATGCAGCCGGGCCACCAGGAGATCAGCGCCCCCGGCACTCGTTCCCGATGGCGCGTACGTTTGCGTGACCGCGCCCAGACTGCTCGATAGAGTGCCGTTAGCGCTGCCGGTGACGTAGATATCCCCGCCTGCATCGGTGGCAAGTCCCACGAGCACGAGATAGGTGGACGCACCAAAGAATGTCCCATACTTCAGTGTTCCGGTCGTCGGATTAAGCCCGAGGAGAAACGCGTTCATGCACGGTGCAGAATTCGCGCATGAGCCCCCGGAATAGGCCGTCTGGAGCGTCGTCGGCGCAGGTTTGAAATCAGCAGAGTCGGTCTCGCCCAGCACCAGCAGATCACCCGTCGCTGGATTGAGCTTCACCTGAAATCCACCAGCAGACTGACTCCCCCCAAGCAGGCTCGAGAAGACCAGCTGCGAGCCATCGGGATTTAGTTTGAAGATAAATCCGACTGCGCAATTGAAGCCTGACTTTGTAAGAGAGCAAGGTACCGGAGAAGCTGTACCGATATTGTTGACGATCGGAAAATTATTGGAACCCGTCATGCCGGTGACATAAGCATCACCCGACGCGTCCACTGCGATGTGGGTTCCGCTCTGGGCAACCGATCCTCCAATGTAATCGGAGTACAACAAAGTTGAGGCAGACGGATCGAGCTTCAGAACAAAAGCGTCCTGGCAGTAGGGCATCTGAATATTGGTATTCGTTGTTCCGAAGTTGCCTGCCGTCGATGGGAAATCGCTCGAGCAGGTACTCCCCGTTACGTAAGCGTCACCGGCCGCATCCACATCGAGTCCGATCGCTTGATTGCCATTCGAGCCGCCAATCGAAACCGCATACAGAAGGACCGGATCAATGACGAGTGGCTGGCTGTGATCGTAAGGGCCGACAGAAAACTCCACTGAATTGTCAGCCCGGAGTTTGAACCGGCTTGTTACCAGCCTTCGTGCGCCTTGGATTTCCTGATAGGCATCCGGATGTTTCAACTCTACATCGCCGGTTGTCGTGCCAAGGATCAGGTTTCCATCATCATCCAACACGGTTGATGTTACCCCGGTCATCTGCAGATGAATCTTTGACAGATCTGCATCCGGTGCGATGCGAAAGTCATACTCCAACTGTTGTGGATTGCCGTATAAGACCAAGTCAATGCCAGGATAGGCCCCGCCAATCTCAACCCGTCCGAAGTGCGGAACGTGGGTCTTCCAGTTTGAGGGATCATTCCCCGTGAAGTAGTTACTGACGCCAGGCCTGGGCTCCAGCCCAGATACCGATGCCTGCTCGTTCCCGCCCACCAGTTTGACCTGGATCTGAGAGCGCTCTACGGCATGCGCCTGGGCTTCTTCAGAGGCAAAGGAGCCGATCGTGCTCTCAGTCCGACTACGTTGCCGATATAACAGCAGCCCAATCTCGGTCGCAGACAATCCCAGCGAATAGCTCGGACCATGAGCGACAAATCGATAGGTCGCAGGTGCCTGCCCCTTATTTGCTTCAAACTCCAGCGGAACACGAGGAGCCGCGGGATTCCTTGCCGTCGCTGCCGTACTCTCACCATGCCCCGATGCAGAGGTTCGCAGTCTGGAGTTCACTTGCACCAGGTTCTGAGTCTGCGCAAAAACTTCCGCCGAAGACCGCTGCTCCTGGGCGGAAACATGTAACGGCAGAGAAACCGTTACACCAACGATCGCTGCAATGAAGGGCCCGCCTGCTATCTTCATGGCCAGTACCCCGAACGAGAGGTGAACTTGTCCCCGTAGCATATCCCATGCCAATAACCTTTCGTCAACCAATTCCTGAAATTTTTCCAACCAATCCTAAAATCCCGTCAACGCCGAACTGCATTACCGGACATGTCGACCTGAATGACAGGGATACCTCTTGGAGGCGCCGGTCGGAATTTGGATAAAGGAATGTTGGGGTTGGCCGAAATATCCGTGATGCGGACATTGAGTTCGTAATCGCCTCCGCTGCGAATGACATGAATATTGCGGGGATAGCATCCCACCGGACTGGCGTCGGCATCAGCCGACATAGGAGCCCAGCCGCCATAGGTCGCTACGGATTGTTCTTCGCCTGAGGGATCGTACGTCGTGAGCGAGTCCACGACACCATGTTCAATATCGAAGACAATGCGTCCTGTGCTTGGTTTACCGGGCTCAGGCGGTAAGGCGAATGTAACCGTCTGCGTGCCTTCCTGTTCTCTTGCATCCTGGACCGAGATATTGGTTTCCTTGCGCAGCTTTCCTTCCTGCCATCGCAATGCATCGATGAGGGGCTGTGGGCGAAGATTTTCGCGTGGGTGGAGTGAATGCCCCGGAGCATCCACGGGCCCCATCAGAAATGTCTTCTTGCCGTTTTCCGGAACCAGCAGACGGAACTCCTTTCCATCGCTCGTCATCTCGAAGCCACGGCTGCCCATGGATGGCGTTGGACCTGAAACACGCAGTAGATCCGGCCTCACAAAGTCGATGATGACGGGAAGCTCATGCGCTTGATCGCCGATGCCATATTCGCGTCCGCTCTGGCCGCGCGCGAAACCGATCACATGCAAACTTCGGATGAAACGCACCTGCGCGTTGTAAGCAGCCAGCAGAAGCGCAGGATCGACGGTTTCATGTCCTTTAAGCTGCAGATGCAGAAGAGAGCAAGTCGAGGCGACAGAAACTGGCTGCATGGATGCAGCCCAGACCTGAGCGCACAGCAGACGGCATCCTCCAAAGCAACTCAGCAGCCACAACAGGGTCGTAGCTTGCACCGATCTCCGGCCGCTGGAGCATACGCTCATCATGACCACAACCCCCTCCGTGGGAGTCGACCACGCATTCACAATCTAACAAATGTGCTGGTACTCTTTCCTGCAAGTGCATCATTCACGATTTGGAGTCCAAAGGAGCTTCGCGTGAGACTTTCGCGATACCTTCATCGCGCCATCGTTGCTGGAACCGTCACTGCCGTATGTTGCGTTGCCGGCTCGGAGCATGGGCAAGATCTGACGCAAGATATGTCCCGGCACATGAAGATGACCGCGGTGAGACCGCTTCGTCCGGGAGACCAGCAACGCGCTGATGTGATCGTCGCTGCCGCGAGGAACGTGATGGAACAGTATGCCGATTACAGAAAGGCACTCGCGAGTGGCTATGTGATCTTTCTTCCCGGGGTAAGGCAACGGATCTATCACTTTGCGTTGAATGGGAACTTCAACGCCAATACCAAGAGTTTCAATCCTGAAATGCCAACGTCGCTGCTCTATGAGAGGACCATGGGTCCTGGGCTTCGTTACAAGCTTGTCGGCGTAATGTACACGGCTCCGTATGACGCCAGCGAAGACGAGTTGGATCGGCGCGCTCCACTCTCCATTGCTCGTTGGCATCTTCACGTCAACTTCTGCGCGCCACCACTGGGTCAGAAGCCGGACGATCGCCCGAGCGCACTTTTTGGTATCCGCGGCTCCATTGTGACAGCCGGCGATTGCAGGGCCGCTGGTGGGCGCTTTATCCCGCATATCTCAGGGTGGATGTTACATGTTTATGCCTCCGAGACAGATCCAGCGAAGATATGGAACCCGTCCATGGAGATGGAGGATGTCATGGATCCGGGCATGATCATGTAACTCCGGCTGACGCCGATCATCCTGCCGAGATCTGCATCAACGGTCGCGTGCAGGCCCGCTTTGATTCCGGCAGCTGTCTTCCAGGCATCGACTCCCTGTGGGGCCAGTTCGTCGATCGCCTTGGCACAGTTGCGCTTCGAGCTCTCGGCGACGACCGAGTCGAGCACCACCTACGTGAGTCGAGCCAAACGAAGATCGAGCGGCTCCGTCGCCGCCGGCGCGATCACCGCCAACGCGGTCGTGCTCACGAGCGCTCTCCGCCAGGCTACCTCTTTGCATGCAGCGATCCTGATAGCCAGGACATACTGGCTCCAGCCGGTTTCATGCCACGCGCGAAGATGCCAGCCGCTCGTAGTGTGGCCCCAGGCCAATTTTGCAATGAGCTCTTGCCAAAACTCGGGCTCGGACCAGGCCTCGGCCAGACGTCGCAGAGAACCGAGGTTGCGGGGGACTGAAATCCCCGACCGCGAAAGCGGCGCGCAGCCGGCCGGCCGAAGGCGGGTCCTGTTCTCGGAGACGAGCTCCGCGAGGCCCGCAAGGACGCCGATCGGGATATCGTGGACCGGGGCGCGGCGGTGTTCGCTCCCGCGCGAGTCTACGAACGGCAACCAATCACTCGAGCTGGGCCCTGCCGCCAACCAAATTTGTGAACTCTTAACCCAAAGGCCGTAGGTTGAATCCTACTTCCGCAACCAATCAAATCAATAAATTGGACCGGATCCGCAAAACCGATACACTCCCACAAACTCCCAATCGGGAAATTCGCGGTTCTATCTGTGGTGTCTCAGCAGTTTGGTGTCATACAAGCCGGAGCGCCTAATGGGCGGCATTTGTCCACGACCGGCCTGCGGTCTGTGCCTGTTGTACTGGTGGGTCCAGGGCTGGAGATGCTGCAGTCGCTGTTGTGAGTTCTCATAGCGGCGTGCATAGGCCCATTCCCTGTGAGCTGCTTGGACGAAGCGTTCCGCGTTGCCGTTGGTCTACGAACGGTAGGAGTGGTTCTGCTGGCTCGCTTCTCCAGCCGGCGATGCGAAGTGAGTTTCAACGGCGGCCCAGTCCTACCGTCACTTGATCGCTACCGCACAACGGTCGCGGGGGGGGGGGGGGGGCCGGCCCCCGCCGGCCGACCGGCAGCACAAAAGATAGGGTAATGGACGGCGCCCGGGGCCCCCCGCCGCACGCGCGCG
>VFSW01015989.1_pt1 | contig 10273 bp, 10 predicted proteins | sample 5358111 | NCBI WGS metagenome assembly VFSW01 (sample SAMN11554181, study PRJNA540505) | mine drainage metagenome | isolation source: sediment from site ElyBrook_90M | place: USA: Ely Copper Mine, Vershire, VT | collected 2017
GAGCTCATGGCCCCCTATTAAATAAACGCTAGCGGGGATAATCCCGGCATGATTGTTCTTCGCAAGTGGCACGGCTGTAAGCCGTGCCCTTCCCAAACTCATCCCCTGGATTTTCTATCCTTCCGAAGATTGCCGCGACAGAGCCATCAGCTCGTTCGTGCGGCGGATGATTTCGCTGCGGTCCATGTCGCGGTACTGCTTCGGCAAAAGGCTCTTGCTGGTGCACTCCAGCACGGCAACCATGTTCTGCAGATCGATCTCGGTGGGATAGTACGGTGGAATGAAGTCCTCGAGAGCGGCCTTCAGGTCGTCGGCGTCAACAATCGCTTTCTTCTGCAGGCTGCTTCGCATGTGACTGCGGACCAAGACCGCTTCAATATCGGCGCCCGACAGGCTCAAGGCGCGCTCCAGAAAGAATTTTTCAACATCGGGCGGAAACGGCTTCATTCCGGTCTTCCGCTGCATGGCCCGCAACAGCGCCAGACGTTCTTCCGGAGTGTCAGGATAGAACAGGGCGATGTGCTCCTCGGCTCTGCCTTGCCGCTTCAGATCGACAGGCAAGAGATCGGGACGGCAGGTCAGCAGAAACCAGATTACTTTGCCACGAAGTTCCGTGTTGCCCATGAACTGCGCGATCTGCGCGAACACGCGGTTGCCCACGCCGCTGTCGCCGGAACTGGAGCGGTCGCCGAGCTGGGCGTCCGCTTCGTCGACAATCACGGCGATGGGGCTCATGGCCTTGAGCAACGCCAGAACCCGCTCCAGATTGCCTTCCGTGACGCCCTGCCACATGCTGCGGAAATTCTTTAACGTAACGGCAGGAATACCGACCTCGCCGGCGAAGCAGGTCGTGATGAAAGTTTTTCCCGTGCCCACCGGCCCGCAAATGACATAGCCCATGGGCAGGACTTCCGTGTTGCCCGCGCGGATCGCCGCGGCTGCATCTTGCAGTTTTCGTTTTGCCTGATCGTTGCCGGCCACGAATGAAAGATCGAAGCGGCTCTGCACGAATTCCAGCAGACCGCCGGATTCTGACTCGATTAGGTCGCGCTTTCGTTCCGAGAGAAACTTCAGCGTGAGCGGCTGCTGGTTCTGCACCGCGTGGGAAATCAAACTCTGCAACTGCATTCGCTTCAAACCTGCGCCCAGCGTGGCCAGAGTTTCATCGCTGACTTCTGAGCCCGCGGGCAGGCCCTTGTCCTTCAGTTGTCCGCGAATAAACTCCAGCCGCTCTGCATAATCCGGCAAGGGAATTGCGATGGACGAGACTCCCGGATTCTGCACGATGCCTTGATTGAGCTCGATCTGATTCTCTGAGACCAGGCAGATGGTGACGTCAGCATTCAGAAACGCGGCGTTCCGCGCCCATCGCTTCAGGATCACCAGTGAGTTGCGATCCTCGGCCGACATGCTGGAAACATCTCCGGCCGGAGCAATGGTTTCGGCGAAGTCGATGACCAAACCGATTTTCTTGTCGTCAGCAATGCGCAGACGCAAATAGTTGTCGAGCAGATTCAGAACTGCGTCTGGACTGCGCGGCACTCCGCCCTGCGCGTAAGTGGTTCCGTGAAAGCTGTCATAGCCTTCGAGGGCTCGGCGGAAGTCGGACTGGCTGGCAGGATTGCCGAAACTTAATCCGCCCCGGTCATAATGCAGAATCAGGTCGCGCTGGCCAAAGAGCGCGCTGAAGAGAAATTCGTCAAGCGCAACAAACGAAATCGAGTCTGGCGTGCGCAGTGATACGAGATCGCGTACGTTGCCATAGAGCACGAACAGGGAATAAGAACGCGAGTAATATTTCTCCGAAAGTTCGCGCGCCCACGCGGGAAGCGCGTCCAGATACTTGCCTGTCGCTGATGGATTGGCCGTCATTTTGCTCTTGAATCTCTGGTTGTGAATCTAGTTGGGAATTCTGGTGCGGTTTGGCGCCGACGATGTCGAAGTGGAGGCATCATCCATCGACATGATTCCTTCCATGTCCGGCGTGAGATCGCTGAATATCGCTTCGACCTGCTGCACCGTCTGCTCGGTCTCTTCCACATCCTTCACCAGGTTGTCCAGTTGATCGCTGATCTGCTGTGGATCGCGCATGGTGACCGATTGATCGCGAATCAGATGCAGGACGTCTTCCACCGCGGCGCATTGCGCGTCCACGACCTTGCGGTTTTCGCAGAGCTTGTCGTATTTCTCCAGGCGCTTGTTCAGGATTTCGACGCGCTTCTTATTGATTTCCTGAACTCGCGGAGGATCGCTGCTCAACGATTTCTGCAAGGTCGCCACTTCGCGCTTGATTTCGTTCTGGTCCGTGCTTCGCAGGTACTGTTGCTGCTGCGCGGCCGCCAACAAGAGCCGAGTGTAACCGTTCAGCAGTCCGGTGAGACGCCCGTCCATCTGTTGCAGGAAAATCTGCGATGTGGTGGAGAGCTGGTTGAAATTGTTGTGGATGGAACTGCAGACCTCGGCCAACTTCCAGTAGCGGCTTTGCATATCGGAAGGCAGGCTCCGCAGCATCTGGCTGAGTTTTTGCTGATGCTTCTGCTGTTCTTCTGAGAATTTCCAGGATCGCACCAGCCGCTGAAAGCGCCAGTTCTGGGGAACGATGGCCAGGTACATCAACTCGAGTCCACCCGCCAGAATCACTGGCAGGAAGCTGCCGCTGACGAGCGCAAATACGCCGACGCCGGCCAGAGCAATCCAGTTGTATTGCAGGTGGAAGGCTTCTTTCACGAAGTTGATGTCGCGGGACTGATCAGGAGAAGAAGTTGACTGATCCTGAAAGTCGGCGGGAGACATTTAGACACTCACCCGCACTTGTCCGTTCCCGGGAGCGCGCCGCAAACGGCCGAGAACATAGTTTTGTAGTTCGTGAAACTCGTTGCGCTCTTTCAGGCCAAGGTCGCGAGGGCGATCGAACGGCACTTGAACGTCTTCGATAATCGTGCCGGGATGCGCGCTCATAATAAAAATCCGGTCCGCTAGGTAAACCGCCTCCTCCACGTCATGCGTGACAAACAAAATGGTGCTGGCAGTTTCATCCCACACTTTCAATAGCAGTTGCTGCATCTCGCTGCGGGTTTGCGCGTCCAGTGCGCCGAAAGGCTCATCCATCAGGACAATCGAGGGGCGAAGCGCCAAAGTGCGCGCGATCGCGACTCGCTGTTGCATTCCCCCAGAGAGCGTTTCCGGATAGGCGTTCTCAAAACCGCTAAGTCCGATGTCCTGGACCAGCTGCGCCACCGTTGCCTTGCGTTTTTCCTCTGGAACTCCGTTGATTTTCAGACCGTAAGCTATGTTACCAGCGACCGTCAGCCAGGGAAACGAAGTGTATTTCTGAAACACCATGCCGCGGTCCTTGCCCGGACCGTGTACCGGCTGTTCATTCACGAGGATGTCGCCCGTATCGGCGATATCGAGGCCGGCGATCAAGCGGAGCAACGTTGACTTGCCGCAGCCGGAAGGACCCAGCAGCACGCGGAACTCACCGATGTCGCGCCCTTCGCGCGAGTACGCATCTTCGATCTCGAAGTTGATATTTTCGAGGGCGTCAACTTTGCCGCCGTCCGCGGAGACAAACGACCGGCTGATCTTCCGCACCGTGATTTTCGATTTCTTAGGCTCCATGTTTGGCCGCCTTCAAATGTGCGGTGGCGCTGGGAACTCCTGCTCCTCCCCCCGCAAATGGTGACATCCCTTTGCGCCAGGGGAAGAGTCGGCTTTCGAGAAACGTCAGCAGGAAACGAAATAAGAACGCGGCAATGCCGATAGCGATGATTCCCGCGTAGACGCGATCGAAATCCAGCACTTTGCGAGCGGCCTCCACCATGTAGCCCACGCCTTTGCGGGCGTTCAACATCTCCGCCAGGATCACGTAGGTCCAGCCAATGTCATAAAGAATTCGGAATGATGAGAAAATCGCCGGAAACGACGCGCGAAACACCAGCCACAAGACCTGCCGCTGATTTGCTCCCAGGGTGTAGGCCGTTTCCAGCAGGGCGTTATCCACCCGATTAACTTCTTCAACGACTACAGCCAACAAGTAAAAGAACATTCCGAACCACAGGAACGCAATTTTCTCGGTTTCGTCGATGCCAAACAACGCGATGAACGCGGGAAGAAACGCGGTGAGCGGCATGGCGCGCATGGGTGCGGCCACCGGGTTGATGAGTTCGAACAGCCAGCGGTAACTCGACATCAAAATGCCAAGCGGGATGGCGACCACCGCGCACCAGAAAAATGCCTGGGCGATGCGCCACCAGCTCATGAACACGTTGCCGAGCAGGTCGTAGTCTGACCAGAGCATTCCGAAAGCGCGAATTACGCCGAGAGGCTTAGGAAACAAAGAAACATGCGGCCCTTGCCAATAGGGCACAAGTATCCAGAGCAATACGAGAGAGCCCCAGCTGATGAAGGGCGCCGCCCATCGGACCCAGGGCGCTACTTCTTTGCGAATCGTGAACCAGTCATTCATTGTGCGTTATGCCTGTTCGTCGGCCCAATCATCGTGTCGTTTCGACAGTTGACGTTTCGCTAGCTTGCCGGGTTCGCATAGACCTTGATGTCGGTACGGCGATTTTTCTCGCGCCCTTCCGGCGTCACATTGCTGTCGATCGGTTTGTCCGGGCCGTTGCCGGCCGTCCGCAACCGAGCCGCAGGAAAGCCATACTTTTGCATCAGGTAGTTCTTGACCTCGTCCGCGCGCGCGTGGGAGAGCTGAATGTTGTACGCGCGCGAGCCGGTCGAGTCGGTGTTGCCATCGATATCGACCACTGTGTTTTCGTAAGCGCGCATGGTGCCGGCGAGTTCGTCCACGACCGCGCGCGAATCCAGGCTCATGCTGGAAGAATTGGGGTCGAAATAAATCGACCGGTGTTGCGTAGCAATGGGCGTAGCGCCAGGCGCTGGCGACTTGTACTCGATGGGTGCTTCGGTGGACGCCAAAGAGAAGCTGTCGGCCAATTTCTCTACATAACGGCGGTCCAGGCTCTCTTCCGGATTGAACGTGTGTTTAATGATGCGCAGGTCCCGATACATATCCTGAGCCATCCCAAGGATGTTGTTGTAATCGGCATTCGATCCGGCTGTGCCCATGAATGAACGGTTGTCGGCGTAATCCGCCAGCTTCACGCCGCCGAGCATCGTCTTGGCGAGGTCGGAGGGGATATTGAAGTCCTTGACCGTTCCGATCAGGTTGTAGGCTCGCTCCGGCTGAGTCTTGATGAACTCCACGCCTTCGAGCCAGCCCTGGGAAAATTTCAGCAGGGTCTGCGGATGCTTGGCGGAGAAACTGTCGCTCACTACCAGAATGTCAGCGATCAGATGATTCGCGATTCTTGTATCGTAGATTTTTTTCGCACCCGGCCGCTTGGCCACGGCGTCACTCATATCCGGGTCCCAGGCGACCGCGGCATCCACTTTTTCCTGCGCGAAAAGCGTGGCCGGTTCGATGCCATCCTTGGTGTGGACCGCTTTGTTGAAAATCTCCTGGCGTTGCTCGGTGCTGAGGCCGGACGTCTTCAGGCCGTTGTAGAGCAAGAAGTGCGACGGCGTGAACGGAGCGAATGCCACGGTCTTGCCGGCCAGATCTTCGATGCTGTTGATGCCCTGCTTGCCGATCACGCCATCGGCGCCGCGCGACCAGTCCACCATCAGGAAGGCATGGGAACCGAATCCTTTCTCTTTGAATTGCGCGTAGTCTTTGGCATAGACATCGGCGGTGGTCAGCATGACGTCGACGTTATCGGTGGCCAGCGCGGCTGCTCCCTCCGTCCAGTCATCGATGATCTTGAACGAAACCTTCAGGCCCTTTTTGCCGAAGATGGAGTCGGGAACCGTGTCCAGCCCGCCGTTCGCCACCAGTCCGCCCACGCAACCGACCCAAACATTCACCCGGACGCGGACCTCTGCGTCGCTGTCGCTCGACGATGCCGGGATCAACAGGGGTTTCGAGGCATCTACCGTCTCTCCGCCGCCAGACGAAGACCCTCTGCCGGTTAGCTTGTTGAAATCGATGAAGCCGTATCGATTGAGGCTGTAGCCCACCAGGGCCGCGCCGATCAGGAAAATCAGAACCCATCCGCCTCGCTCAATCTTCATCGCCATGACTTTCTCCTCCGCAACTGTGCCGTGCTGATTCTTGTCTCTATTAGCTATACGTCGCTCGTTCTAAGAAGTTCGTTGTGGCTCCTTGGCGGCAATCGTCTTCTCCGACCCGCTGGGAGTCGCCGCTTGCGCGGGCGCCAGGCCCATCTCGATCTTGAACTGCTTCACCAGTTCGCTGGCCTGCATCTTCTCCGCCTCGTCATCGATCTTGATCTTCTGCTGGTCCACGTTGCTCATGGCCATATCCATGCGGGCTTCGTTGACGGCCGTAGTCTCCTCAATCTTGCGCACCATCTCATCGTGCGTCTGGCTGATCCCGGCAACCTCGAATTGCTCCATGGCATCGGCGACTTTTTTCTGCCACTGCGACCGGCGATAGTCGGCGATGGCGCCCAGCGCCTCTTGCGTCTTCCGGTCTTTCTCGCGCATGAAGGCCTGCTTCACGGCCATGGCTTTGTCGAAGGCCGCGCGGGCTGTCGTGAGCTGCCCCTGATTTCTAGCCAGAGCGCCCTTGGTCTGCTCAAGTTGCGCGGCATAGGTGCCGGCGATGTCGTCGCGATTGGCCTGGATCGCGGCTTTCACCTTGGCAGTTAGGGCGGCCATGTCACTCTGGTACTTGGCCTGTTCCCGCTCGAGCAACGTCACGTTGGCCTTGACCATGGCAATGCTCTCGTTCATCCGCGGAACCTGATCGTTCATGTCACGGATGTTCTGCTGCAAAATAAGTTCCGGGTCTTCGGCCACGGAAATGAAGAAACCGAAGAAGGAACGAAATACTCTTGAGAGGCGTTGCCACATAAATTCCTCCTGATCAGGAACGTTGCGCTGTTTTGGGTGACGGCTCCGCTTGCACAGGGCCGGTCGAAATCGGGTTCTCGCTCACAAAGTAGCCCACCGCTTCCGCAATCTTTTTCTCTTCCTGTTGTTTCTTCAGCCGCCAGCCGGTGAAGCGCGTTTTTTCGCGCGTGACTTCATCATTGTTGGCTTGGATCTTGGCCCGCTGCTCGGTGACAAAGCGGTCAATCTGCGCCTGGATGTCAGTGTTTTCCTTCGTTTTCTTTGCTTCCAGTTCGTCCGCCGCTCGCTGCTGTACCCGCTCGTAGGTATCGAGTGCGCGGTCCCGGCGCACTGCATCTTGAATGACTTCCTTAATGTCTACGCCCGCCGCATCGAGGGCGACCAGCACGGAAGATTTCTTGACGTCGGAAGTCTGGTTGCGAATGTGCTCGCTCTCCAGCATCTGTGAAATCTTGAGGATGGAATAGCCCTGCGGCGCTGGCGGAATCTCGGCCGCCTGGTAAATCTGTTCGAAAGAAGTGGGATCGGAAACCGGGGTGGTAAACTTCGGCTCCGTTGCCAGGGAGGACGCGATCTCAGCCACGCTCTGGGCGGCACTCTTGCCGGCCGAGGAAGCCGTCTTCGCATTGGGCGAACTGGGCGCGGCAGGGTTGTCTTCGTCGACGGAAACGATGTAGTTGTACCATTTCTTCGGCATTCGACCTCCAACTCGACGCGGGACACTGGTCCCGACGCCCGCCCACGCTAGTTTAGAAGAAACCGGGGATTTACCGTGACCCTGAAAAGTAATGCCCGGTGTCCGCTTTGTCAATTCTTTCAAATAGTTCCGAGCCATCGACGGTTCGCACGTTCGCCGCGCCTCTCTGGCACCGGAACTCCTTCGGAATCCTCCGGAGCTAGAACAATTTAAGCTGGGACCCGGAAGTTGTTCAATTCAGCTAGAATGGGCACTCTCGCCGTTCAAAATGACCACCATTTTTGAACGAACCCCGATTTTGAGAATGGAAACCACGTGGCCGCTGACAATCTGCCCTCGAACTTGCCCTCAAACCTGCCTTCGATATTGAGTCGAGTTGTTGAAACCAAAGCCGACTACGATATTCGTCTGCTCGCGCAACAACTGGGGACGAACTATCGCTCGCTGATGGACTGGCCCCGCGGCGAGCGGAATAAGCGGGCCCATATGCCGCCGCGAATCTGCACCATCCTCGGCAATTACGAAGCCCTCGATTATCTCGAAAGCCAGGCGGGGCGGGTGGCGTTCAAGCTGCCCGACCCGAAAATGACGCTGGAGAAAGAATTGCTCGCTGTCTCCAATCTAATCAGAGAAGTCGGAGAAGCGCTGGAGAGCGTGGCGGAAACTCTCGCCGATGGCATCGTGGAAGATAGTGAACTGAAAACCACGGTCCCCAAGCTGGAGAGTGTGATTCAGGAATGCGCGTCGCTGAAATATTTACTGGAAGATCTCTCTAGGCGGCGAAAAAAGAGGACTCGTAACCAGTAAGTGCCCTGCGGAATGAGTTTACTCGTTCTGTTCTTTACCTTTGGATTCCAGAAACTCTTGCAGCGCGTCCATGTCTTCCGGCAGCATGCGGGTAAACTTGATTCCGTTGCCGACTTGGGGATCGCAGGTGACTACGGCGCCCAGCACCAGCAGCGTGTCTTCGAGCTGCATCTTCAACTCGATACGGGTGCCGACTGGAAACGGGAAGAACGTATCGATGTAGCAGCCGCCCAGGCTCAGGTCCGTGGTAGCTCCGCGAATGGGAGAACTGCTGTCCTCGGTGTGCAATTCAATGGGCACCCGTACTTTGAATCGCTTGTTTTCTCGGCGCTCATTCTCCATAGAACTTCCCTCAATTCCTCCGGCAGAGTATAACCCGGTGCCCAAGAAACCGGTGCGCAAAGAACCGGAGTCTCCAGACAAACAACGGAGACTCCGGCGCAGTTTTATGCGGCCTTGGTATGGGTCGCGATATTAATGCTGGCCGTGTCGGTGGGAGCGCCGCCTCCGGCGACCGCGGGATGAAAGTCAATACGGAGCTGTTGCGCGTTGACGGTGATCCGCAGATAGCCGTAGTTCTTGTCGTCGTATTTCTCCAGCTTGAGTCCCGTGGCCTGCACTACGGGGCTGGCATCGAGATACGTGACGTTGGCGCCTTGAGCCGGTTCCTGCGCGGGCTGGCCTTTCCTGGCCTGTACCAGCGGATTCACGTTGTGACCGCTGTCTCCGCAAACGATGAAGGGCACGTCGTACTTCTTGCCGCTGAAGGTTACCGAGCGCGTGTAGTGCTGGTAATTGTGGGCGTGTCCCGAGAGGAAGGCATGTGGATAGACACCCTCCGCTTTGCAGATGGTATCGATCTCCCTCAACATAGGGTTGCTGCTGCTATGCGTGCCGCCGCCGCCGGCGCCTCCTTTCGGGGGTGCATAACTGAATGCTGGATGGTGCGTGGCCAGGAGCACGGCGCCCTGGAAGTTATCGGTCTTGATGCGTTGCAGCTGTGCGGTGAGAAACGCGAGCTGAACGTCGGGCACGCCCTTCCATTTTCCCGACTCGCTCGAAATCAAGCCGGGATCTTCGAGTGCATTGCTGAACAGGCCGATGATGCGCACAAACGGCGCGTCCAGCGTGAAGTAAACGCCCGGCTGCGTCATGGCCGTGCGGTGCAGCGGAGCGGCCTCGGTCGTTACGACTGGTCCCGTCGAGCAGAAGTTGCGCATAAAAATCTTGAGCGGCTGCGCGGCCACCGCCGTGCCAGGAACGATGAAGGAATCGTGGTTTCCGGGAATCGCCAGGATCGGCGCCGGGTAGTTCCGGTAAGGCTCGTAAAACTGATCGTAGTAATACTGTGACTCGCCAAAGTCATAGACCACGTCGCCCAGGTGATACAGAAACGCGGGGAGATTGGCGGGGTTGGAGGTATGGTAGTCGTTGGTCACCATGTCGGAAACGCGGATGGCATAGGCATATTTCTGGGCGTTGGAGGCACCCGTGTCGCCGAGCGCATGGAAGGAAATCTGCTTGGCCTTTTGAATATTCTGAATAATCTCCGGCCCGTGCGGTCCCCAGGCTTCCTGGAGTTCGTAGAGGTCGCCAGGCTTGCCGCTTGAAGCCGGAAAGGTGACCGCATCTTTGGTCAACAGGTTTTGAATCTGCTGGTAAAGCTTACTGTCGGATGGATGTGGAGTTTTGAACTGGGTTGGGTCGGGAGTGGGGACACCTTCATTGAAAACCGGTTCCCCGAAGACGGGCGCTACGAGCGGTGTCTTGGCATTTCTGGGCATGAGCGCATTCCTTTCGTTGAGGTTTTGGCAGTCTCCTGCGCCGGACTGAGGCTCCCCCCTCGAAAACAGCCTCATCGTTCGGGAACTC
>VFSW01015990.1_pt1 | contig 10272 bp, 10 predicted proteins | sample 5358111 | NCBI WGS metagenome assembly VFSW01 (sample SAMN11554181, study PRJNA540505) | mine drainage metagenome | isolation source: sediment from site ElyBrook_90M | place: USA: Ely Copper Mine, Vershire, VT | collected 2017
ACATAATTGGCGTGAAGGACATGAGGTAAGGCAACGCGGATTTATTTGTCTTTCCTGATATGCAGGGAAACTGGTTTTATTGTTCATGCAACCGCTCCTTGGATCCTCTGTAGTGCCGAATAAGCGTGTTGGTTGAGCTATCATGCTTGAGTTGGTCATTGTCCCCGGTCTCAAGTTCCGAGATTATATGCGCGGCAAGCGCTTTTCCCAGCTCCACTCCCCACTGGTCAAAGGAGTCGATTTGCCAAATGGCACCCTGAGTGAAGACGCAATGTTCGTACAGTGCGACAAGCTTGCCCAGTGCTGTAGGAGTCAGCCGCTCCAGGAGGATCGTGCTGGACGGACAGTTGCCCTCAAAAGTCTGGTGCGGCGCCAGCGATGCGGGTGTACCCTCGGCTCGAACCTCCAGCAGGGTTTTGCCGATGGCCAGCGCCTCTGCCTGGGCAAACATGTTGGCCAGTAATATATCGTGATGGTGGCCAAGGGGATTAAGCGGCTGAACAAATCCGATGAAGTCGCAGGGGATAAGCTTGGTCCCCTGATGAACCAGTTGGTAGAAGGAATGCTGACCGTTGGTACCCGGTTCCCCCCAGTAGATTGGCTCGGTTTGATAGCCAACTTCCGTTCCATCGAGCGTGACGTGTTTGCCATTACTCTCCATGGTCAGCTGTTGGAGGTAAGCCGGGAAACGCTTCAAATACTGCGCATACGGCAGCACCGCCATGGTCTGGGCAGCAAAGAAGTTGTTATACCAGATGCCCAGCAGTCCCATCAGCACCGGCAAGTTGCGCTCGAATGGGGCTGTGCGGAAATGTTCGTCCATCTGATGAAAACCGTCGAGCATGGCGCGGAAATGTTCGGCACCAATGGCGATCATCGACGAAAGGCCGATCGCCGAGTCCATTGAGTACCGACCGCCGACCCAATCCCAAAACTCGAACATATTTGCGGTGTTTATGCCGAACTTGGCCACCTCCGCGTCATTGATCGAGACCGCAACGAAATGCTTTGCAACAGCATCGATATGTTTCAAGGTCTTGAGGGCCCAGTCTCGAGCGGTGTGTGCGTTAGTCATCGTTTCGAGCGTGGTAAAGGTTTTCGACGAAATGATGAACAGTGTCTCTTAGGCATCAAGGTCGCATGTAGCCTCGGCGAAGTCTGTACCGTCTACATTGGAAACAAAGCGGAAGGTCAGGTCGCGCTGGCTGTAATGCCGCAATGCCTCGTACGCCATCACCGGCCCCAAATCTGACCCGCCGATGCCGATATTGACGACGTTGCGGATCGGCTTGCCGGTGCATCCCTTCCACTCCCCGCTGCGCACCCGGTTGGAGAAGCTGGACATCTTGTCGAGCACAGCGTGGACCTGAGGCACGACGTCTACGCCGTCCACGAAGATGGCTTGCCCTTTGGGAGAGCGCAGAGCCACATGTAAAGCGGCCCGATTCTCCGTGACGTTGATCTTGTCACCGCGAAACATCGCATTGATGCGGGCACGCAGGCCGAACTCATCCGACAATTGCAACAACAGCCTGAGTGTCTCGTCGGTGATGCGGTGTTTCGAACAGTCGAAGTAGATGCCGACAGCTTCAAGCGTCATGCGCTCGCCGCGAGCAGGATCGTCCGCGAAGAGCTTGCGCAAATGCAGTTCCCGGACTTTCGGGTAATGGACTACAAGTGCCTGCCATGCCGCGAGCGTAGTGAGTGGCGCTATGCTGTTTTCCGGACACGGTGTGGGTTACGTGATCTCTCCCCCCTCGTTTTCCCATCGTTCAAGGGCTCGTTGTCTCGTCGTCATGGTTTCACCAACGGCGGGATGAGAGAAATCAGTGTTGAATATTTCCTGAGAGGTCGCATTCCACAATGCGATAACCGGTACGGCCGGCTGATGGGGATCGAAGGAAAGAATGCTGAACGATGCCGTGCCGAAACTGAAATGCTGCGCTTTGGCTACTGTCAATCCGATCCAGCGCGCGGCTATAACACTGCCGATCTGGCCATGCGCAAAGAGTGCGACATTTCCATCCAGCTTGCGCAGGCGGGCGATGAGACGATCAGCGCGAGCGGAAACCTGTGCGGGCATTTCACCGCGAGGACAACCATCCCGATAAACATTCCAGTCCGGCCGCTCTTTGAGGATATCCACAGAGCGCTGTCCTTCGTAATCGCCATAGTCCAATTCGGTAAGGTCGGGTTCCATTTCTGGGGTTTTATCTAGGCCCGCCAACTCGCAGGTCTGCAGTGCACGTTTAAGCGGACTGGTCAGCACATGTGCAAATGGGATGTCCCGCAGGAGCTTGCCAAGTTCACGCGCCTCGTACTTGCCGTTCGAAGTCAACGGAATGTCCGTGCGGCCCGTGTGCCGGCCGGAGAACGACCACTCGGTTTCGCCGTGCCTAATGAGGTACAGGCGCAGGGAATTAGGCGAGCTTGTTTTCATGCGCCTGCAACTTCCATCGCGGCACTGTATTCGCCGCGCCGCGCAGCCCGGTTACATCTGGCCCGTAGCAGCAGTGCCTGTTGGGCCACTTTCACGTTGGCGTCCTGGCCCGACCATATTTCCATGGCCGGTTGCTGGATGGCGCGAGCAAACGAAAACGCCAACGCCCATGGAAGTTTCGATTTGAAGCGAAGATTCATCGCGTTTAATCGGGCCGAGGCCAGTTCGCTAGACTGGCCTCCCGACAAGAACGCAATTCCCGGAATGGCCACGGGAACGGCCAGCAACATACATTTTACCGTGGCATCAGCCACTTCATCCACCGTTTCTTGCTTGGAACAGACCAATCCGGGAAGCACCATATTGGGCTTCAGGATCACACCCTCCAGCATCACCCGCTGAGAGCAAAGTTGGTTGAAAACGGTTCGCAGCACTTCCTCAGTGACCTCGAAGCACTGCGCCAGAGTATGGTCGCCTTCCATGAGCACTTCCGGTTCGACGATGGGAACTAGTCCTGCCTCCTGACACAGCCCAGCATAGCGGGCCAGGGCATGGGCATTAGCCTCGATGCAACCCCGGGTGGGAATACCTTCGCCCAAAGCAATCATCGCACGCCACTTAGCAAAACGGGCACCCATTTGGAAATATTCCTTGAAGCGGTCGCGCAATCCGTCCAGGCCTTCGGTTATCTTCTCTCTGGGGTGACCCGCCATGTCCTTGGCACCGGTGTCAACCTTGATGCCGGGAATAATTCCCGCATCTGTGATGGCTTAGATAATAGGCGTGCCATCTTTCTTCCTCTGCCGGATCGTTTCGTCGTAGAGGATCACGCCGCTGATGCACTCACCAAGACCGGGCGAGGTTACGATCAACTCCCGCCAGGCGCGGCGCGCCTCCTCAGTCTGAGCAATTCCAAACTTGGCGAAGCGTTTGTTGCAGGTGGGATTACTTTCATCCATCGCCAGCAGACCCTTGTCGTCAGCGACCAGTGCTATCGCGGTATTTATAAGCTCTTGTGTATTCATACGGGATTGCTCCATTTCCAATTGCGTATCTCCGGCATATCCTCGCCGTGCCTGTTGATGTATTGCCTGTGCTCGATGAGTTTATCCTTCAGCTGCTGCTTGAGATAAATACCCTTGTCGCCGGTCTGCGGCAAGCGGTCTATCGCGTCCATCACCAGATGAAATCTGTCCAGGTCGTTGAGTACAGTCATGTCAAAGGGCGTGGTGATGGTGCCCTCTTCCTTGTAGCCGCGCACGTGGAAGTTGTCATGGTTGATGCGGCGGTAGGTGAGCCTGTGGATCAGCCACGGGTAGCCATGAAAGGCGAAGATGACCGGCTTGTCCTTGCTGAACAGCTCGTCGAAATCCATGTCGCTCAAGCCATGCGGATGCTCGCTTTGCGGTTGCAGCTTCATCAGGTCGACGACGTTCACCACCCTGATTTTCAGGTCGGGCAGATGCTCGCGCAGGATGGAGACTGCGGCCAGGGTTTCCAGCGTGGGCACGTCGCCACAGCAGGCCATGACCACGTCGGGTGCTACGGCCTGGTCGTTGCTGGCCCACTGCCAGATGCCGATGCCCTCGGTGCAATGTTTGACTGCGGCATCCATCGACAGCCATTGCGGCGCTATATATTTTCCAGCGATCACGACGTTGACGTAATGGCGGCTCTTCAGGCAATGGTTCATCACCGACAGCAGACAGTTAGCATCTGGCGGCAGGTAAACCCGTACGATGGAGGCCTTCTTGTTGACCACGTGGTCGATGAAGCCGGGGTCCTGATGAGTGAAGCCGTTGTGAATTTGATTCCAGACGTGGGAGGCCAGCAGGTAATTCAGTGAGGCGATTTTCCGCCGCCAAGGCAGCGCCGCCGTGATTTTGAGCCACTTGGCGTGCTGATTGAACATCGAATCAATGATGTGAATGAATGCTTCATACGAGTTGAAAAGCCCATGCCGACCCGTGAGCAGATAGCCTTCTAGCCAGCCTTCGCACTGATGTTCACTTAGCATCTCCATGACACGGCCATCCACGGCAAGGAATTCATCGTTGTCCTGAGTACGAGCATCCCACTGCCGGTTAGTCACTTCAAACATCGCATTCAGGCCGTTGGAAAGCGTTTCATCAGCACCAAAGATGCGGAAATTACGCTGTTCCAGATTGAGCTTGACCACATCGCGCAGAAAAGGGCCGAGCACATGTGTGTCGCCAATGCCGTGCACTCCGGGTGTCGGCACGTTGGCTGCGTAGTCGCGAAAGTCCGGCATAATCAGATCGCGCAGCAGCATGCCGCCGTTGGCATGGGGATTGGCTCCCATACGGCGTTCCCCCTTGGGCGCAAGCTCGGCCAATTCCGGTTGCAGGCGGCCCTGAACGTCGAACAATTCTTCCGGGCGGTAACTTTTGAGCCAGTCTTCCAGCAACTTGAGGTGTTCGGGATGGTCGGCATCGACGGCAATCGGCACCTGGTGCGCGCGGAACGTGCCTTCGATCCGCAGGCCATCCACCCATTCCGGCCCAGTCCAGCCTTTGGGCGACTTGAGCACGATCATCGGCCAGCGCGGGCGCGTGAGGTTGCCGTTGACGCGGGCATCGTGCCGGATGCGCCTGATCTCTTCCACCGCCTTGTCGAGCGTCGCCGCCATGGCCTCGTGCATTAGCGCCGGATCATCACCTTCGACGTAATATGGCGACCAGCCGCAGCCGTGGAAAAACTGATCCAGTTCTTCAGGCTCGATGCGGGCGAAAACGGTCGGGTTGGCGATCTTATAGCCGTTGAGATGCAAGATGGGCAACACCGCGCCATCGGTAGCAGGATCGAGAAACTTATTCGAGTGCCACGATGTCGCCAGTGGCCCGGTTTCCGCCTCACCATCACCGACCACGCAGGCGACGATGAGACCTGGATTGTCGAACACCGCGCCAAACGAGTGACTGAGCGAATAGCCCAACTCGCCGCCCTCATGGATCGAACCGGGGCACTCCGGCGAGGCGTGGCTGGGAATGCCGCCTGGAAACGAGAACTGCCTGAACAACTTCTGCAGTCCGGCTTCGTCCTGGCTGATATTCGGATAGATCTCGCTGTAGGTGCCCTCGAGATAGGTGTTGCCGACCACAGCCGGACCGCCGTGCCCGGGGCCGGAGACGTAGATCATGTCGAGGTCATATTTCTTGATGACCCGGTTCAGATGCACATAGATGAAGTTCTGCCCGGGTGTCGTACCCCAGTGGCCCAACAGCATGCGTTTCACGTCCGCCAGCACCAGCGGTCGCTTCAGCAGCGGATTGTCGTAGAGATAAATCTGCCCAACCGAAAGGTAATTGGCCGCACGCCAGTAGGCGTCCATCTTGTGTAGCAATTCTGGTGTGAGTGTGTTGGCTATCATGGTCTAGTGTAGTGCTCCATTTTTGATGGAATTTATTCCTTCCCCCTTGCAATGGGGAAGATCAGGAGGTTGAAACATTCGGGATGGCGAATACTTTAAGATCCCACCCCCTCCCCCTGTGCAAGGCGGAAAGGGTGTTTCAAGCTTTCGCACCGTTCAGTTTGCGACACAAGAAATAACATTCGCTTAAGTTCCAAACAGAATGCAAAACTGCACCACGTCTCCTGATTACCCAAACATCACGCCTTGAGGCTCACAAAAACCTTCTGCAGCAGTGCCCGTACTTCCGTGCCAATGGCAGTCACTTCCGTTTTGTCGACCAGTTTCAACACTGCCTCTGGATCCATGAAGGCAACCGTTACGCTTCCATCGGCTTCTTCGCGCACGACCACGTTGCACGGCAGCAGCAAGCCGATGTCGGGATCGGCCTCAATCGCGCGGTGCGCCAGTTTCGGGTTACATGCGCCGAGAATACGATACGGCCGATGGTCAATGTTGAGCTTGGCTTTCAAAGTTGCTTTGACATCGATATCGGTGAGTACGCCGAAACCCTCCTGTTTCAGGGCCTCGGTGACTCTCGTGACTGCAGTATCGAACGGCAGATTTACCCGTGTGCTGAATCCGTACATGAATTGACTCCTTTTAAGTAGTGAAACTATGGATTGGATGTTGCGCTTTCATTCCGGTTGACGGCGGCAGGAACGCAGCGCGGTATATCGGCGGCGCATGCCCAAATGCCAGCCGTGCAGTCAATGCCGGACATGAGCCTAGGCATGATTGAGCGCTGCTATCCGTTTACTTTCTCTTTTGCGCGACGAACCAGGCCACAAGGCCGGCAACCACGATGACAAGCAAGATCGGCACCCATATCCCGCCGTACCCGCCGCCCATCCAGCCTGCACCATAGCCGCCCATCATGCCTGGGCCCATGCTGTAGCCAGAGCCGCCTTGCGTCTGGGCCAGTGCGCTTGATGCCATGATCGTCCCGCCTAGCAACGCGGAGGTGTTCAATGTATTGCGAATACTCATGCGTTTCATGGTCATACTCCATTTTGTGGTTGATCAACTGAAATGTTCCGTTGCTCAAAAAAATACACACCACCGGAACATGCATGACCAATTACACGAAGAGCTTTTATACAGCTCAGCTATCTCGGCGTCCGTACGTTACCGAACAAAGTTCTTTATGGCTTCGGGATTTTGCTCTTCAAAAGTCTGTTCATTTCTTCAGCCGCAGCATCCGCGCATTGATCGCGACAATCACCGTGCTCGCAGCCATCAGTGCTGCACCCACGGCGGGTGTGAGTACCACGCCCCACGCGTAAAGCGCGCCGGCCGCCATCGGAATCGCGACGACGTTGTAGCCCGTGGCCCAGACAAGGTTCTGTATCATTTTGCGATAAGTGGCGCGAGAAAGCTGCACGATGGCGACGACATCCAGCGGATTGCTGCGCACCAGGATAATGTCGGCGGTTTCCACTGCCACATCGGAACCGGCGCCGATGGCGATGCCCACGTCGGCCTGTGCCAGCGCCGGGGCATCGTTCACGCCGTCGCCGGTCATCGCCACCATCACCCCGCGTGATTGCACTTCTTTCACTTTGGCGGCTTTGTCCTGGGGCAGCACCTCGGCGAAATATTCATCCAGCCCGATCTGGTCCGAGACCCACTGCGCCGTCGCTTTATTGTCGCCGGTGAGCATTATGCAGCGAATGTTCATCGCCTTGAGCGCAACTATGGCTTGCTTCGCCTCGGGTCGGATAATGTCAGCCAGCGCAATCGCGCCTTTCAACTGCCCATCCGCGAGCACGAACACGACTGTCTTGCCCTGGGCTTGCAGCGGCTCGACGCGCTGATCATCGTGCGCGATATTCTGTTCGAGCAAGAAGCCTGGGCTGACCACTTTAATGTCTTTGCCGTCGACCCGGCCTTCGGCACCTTTACCGGGGATGCTTTTGAAGTTTTCGACGGACATCTTCTGCTCAAAAGATTCGGCGATCGCTTTGGCGATGGGATGTTCGGAATTCGCATCCACGGAAGCTGCGTATTTGCGCAGCGTGTCTTCGTCCATGTCCTGCGCCAGCACCAGCGTGTCGGTCACGCCGAAGCGGCCTTCGGTCAGTGTGCCGGTCTTGTCAAAAATGATGGCCTGCAATTTCCGCGCGCCCTCGAAGGCACTGCGATTGCGAATCAGCAGGCCGTTGCTCGCGGCCAGCGCTGTGGAGACGGCCACCACCAGCGGCACCGCCAGACCGAGCGCATGCGGGCAGGTGATCACCATCACGGTCACGGCGCGCTCGATGGCAAATGCGAATTCCTTGTTCATGAAATACAGCCAGATGAAAAAGGTAATAGCGCCACTGCCAAGCGCAATGATGGTGAGCCACATCGCGGCAGTGTCGGCGAGGTTTTGCGTCTTCGATTTACTTTCCTGCGCCTGCTTGACTAGGTCGATGACCTGCGACAAAAACGAATCCTTGCCAGTGCCCTTGACTTCGATGGTGAGCGAGCCTTCGCCGTTGATGGCACCGCCGATGACTTTGCCGCCGCTGGTCTTGCTGACCGGGGTCGATTCCCCGGTAAGCATCGCCTCGTTGACCGAACTCTCGCCCTCGACGATGACACCGTCCGCCGGAATTTTTTCTCCCGGCTTGATCAGCACCTTGTCATCCACTGCCAGTTCGCCCAGCGGCACGTCTTTCACGCTGCCGTCAGGCATGAGTTTGTGGGCGTCAGAAGGCATGAGTTTCGCCAATGCTTCCAGCGCCTTGGATGCGCCCATCACCGATTTCATCTCGATCCAGTGCCCGAGCAACATGATGTCAACAAGGGTAGCCAGTTCCCAGAAGAAAACCTTGCCGGTGAGGCCAAACACCACTGCGCTGCTGTATGCATAAGCGGTGGTGATCGCGACGGCGACCAGCGTCATCATCCCCGGCTTGCGGGCCTTAAGCTCGTTGACCAGGCCTTTGAGGAACGGCCAACCGCCATACCAGAACACCGCCGAAGCAAAACCAAACTGGACGTAGGTGTCACCGGAGAAACTGATGGCATCATGCAGCCCCACCAGCTTTTGCAACATCGGCGAGAGCACCAGTATCGGCAGCGTCAGTACCAGCGAAATCCAGAAGCGCTTGCGAAAATCCGCCGCCATGTGGGCATGATGGTCGTGTCCGGCGGGTGGGGCTTTCGACTCAGCGTCCACGGGTGTTGAGGGCTGAGTGCCTGACGCCGCGTGACCCTTGTGGCCGCCAGCTGCGGAATTGGCCGGCGCGATTTTCGCCTCAGTGGCGGGCGCGCCTGGGGCAGCTTTTGGCACATTGGCTGCTGGCGTTGAAGGCTGCACAACCGGCTTCGCTTGGCCCTTGTCTTCGCCGGCAAAGATATCCCTTATCCAAGCGGCAACCTTGCCAAGTGCCCCCGACTCCTCATGGTCCTTGTGTTTGTCGGCTGGAGGAGCGGCAGGTACGGATGCCGGAGTGGCGGCGGAAGCGTCCGTAGGAGGTTTCGGCTCCGCAATAACGGGTATTGATGGCGGCATGCTCGGCGGCGCTTGGTCGCTTTTTTCGTCACCTGCTGAAGCAGCAGGCGTGGGGGCGTCAACAGGAGCGTCCTGGGATGGTTTCGGCTCGGCAGCTGCGGCTGCGGACGGTGTCGCGTCCGGCACTGCTTTTTCTTGATGCCCGTCGCCTGCGGACTGCTTCCCGCGTTGGTGCACGATTACCTTGATATCGGCGACGTTGAGCAGGGTTTCGTCGTAGCGCACCGTGACGTTTCCCACAGCGTAATTCACCGTCGCGCTTGCAACACCCTGCACCTCGCCAAACCGCTTTTCCACTTCGTCCACGGTCAATACCGACAGCATGTCATGCACTTCAATAACGCTAGTTTTCATCACGCCTCCTTAGCGGCTACGGGTGTTGATGCGGCGCAGCCGGTGCCTCTTTGTCCTGTTGCCCGTCGCCTGCAGGAGTGGCTGGAATGGGCGCGGTGGCAGGCGCAACCGGGACAGCTTTTGACACAGCGACGGGTTCGGGTGGTGAAGCGGAGGCCGGTGCCGCTTCCCGCGTTGTTTCTACAGCATGCTTATGTGCAGGTTTGTCTTCGCTCTCATCCTTGGCTTTGGATTCGCCTGCGGACTGCTGCCCGCGTTGGTGCATGAGTACCTTGATATCGGCGACTTCGAGCATGGTTTCGTCGTAGCGCACCGTGGCGTTCCCCGCAGCGTAATTCACCGTCGCGCTTGCTACACCCGGCACCTCGCCAAACCGCTTTTCCACTTCGTCCACAGTCAATATCGACAACATGTCATGCACTTCAATAATGCTCGTTTTCATTACGCCTCCTTAAATGGTCTTCACATTCAAAATGTTTTGTTGTATCTAGCCTGAACTTTGCATAAATTTACTATCGTGCGATTTCATCGAGTGCGGTGTCATTT
>VFSW01015991.1_pt1 | contig 10272 bp, 7 predicted proteins | sample 5358111 | NCBI WGS metagenome assembly VFSW01 (sample SAMN11554181, study PRJNA540505) | mine drainage metagenome | isolation source: sediment from site ElyBrook_90M | place: USA: Ely Copper Mine, Vershire, VT | collected 2017
AGGAACTCTACGATTACGAGGCGGACCCCCGAGAACTACACAACCTCGCCAACGACAGCCGCGCAACTGCCCTCAAAGCCAAGCTGCGTACCGAACTGGAAGCAATCTGCATGAATCGCGGTATGGCGAATGCTCCCGGAGCACGCGAGGGGTGACCAGCGAATGGAATTGCAGCGTGCCTAGGTTGATTGCAGCAGATCTCAACAGAAGTGTGGGTTCGGCGACAAGGTGTCTTCGGTTTCGTGAACGCACAAAAGGGAGGAGTCAATGATCGATCGCAGAGAGTTTATGGCATCCATCGTGGCCGCGGTGAGTCTGCCGTCCATGTCTGCCACCAGTGTTTCGGGCTCACACGAATTCGCCTCAGAGAAAATGCATACCGGAACCAGTAACGTGCGGCCGAAGAACGTTATTCTGATGATCTGCGACGATCTCGGGTATGGCGATCTGCATTGCTATGGCTCGCAGATTCCGACCCCTAACCTAGATCAGCTTGCCGCTGGTGGCATGCGCTTCACGCGGTGTACAGCTGGTCATCCTATTTGTTCAGCCGCGCGTGGAGCTTTACTCACAGGCCGTTACGCACAGCGGAGTCATACGGCACCGGTATATTGGCCATTTTCTCAGTCGGGAATGGATGTAGATGAAACCACAATTGCAAACCTATTCAAAAGCGGCGGATATCGCACCAAGGCTATAGGGAAATGGCATTTGGGCCATCTGCCGCAATATTTGCCCACAAGCCGTGGGTTCGACTCCTACTATGGCGTTCCTTGGAGTGATGACATGCATCCTCTGCCTCTCATGCGTGACACTGCGATTCTCGAACCCGACACCGATCGAGCTCTGCTAACGCCACGTTATACCGATGAGGCGTTGAGTTTCATTGACGAGAGATCGGAGAAACCCTTCTTTCTCTACCTGGCCTTTTCTTATCCACACGATCCTGCGAACGCCTCTCCAAGATTTCTCGGAAAGTCCGGCTTTGGTCTTTATGGCGACGCAGTCCAGGAGATCGATTGGAGCGTTGGACAGGTTATCCGTGCGCTTAAATCGAGGAAAATGCTTGCAAATACGTTGGTCATTTTCACTAGCGATCACGGCTGTTGGTTTCAGGGGAATATGGCGAACCTGCGAGGCCGAAAATCCTCTACCTTCGAAGGAGGCTTTCGCGTGCCTTTCATTGCACATTGGCCGGAGGGGATACCACATGGCACGGTTTCAAACGCATGGTCATCGAATCTAGACGTTCTTCCAACGCTCGCATCGCTTTGCGGTCTGGATAAGCCTGCCCTGCCGTTAGACGGGATAGATATCTCCAGCGCATTGCTCCACCTCAACGAGGAGTTTTCCAGACAGGCAATTCTTTACTTCACACCGTTCAGCGGCGGAAGCGCTGACCTTCACTGTGCGCGTAAAGGGAAATGGAAACTCCGCATGGCTCAGTTGACCGGTGAGATCTATATCAATGATTACACCGCCGGTCGAGAGAGCTACTGGCTGCCTCGCGCTGAACTCTATGATCTGGAAGCCGACCCGGGAGAGTCGTACGACGTAGCGAGTCTTCACCCGGAAATCGTTCGAGAGATCATGGAAGACGCGGTAGCACAGATTAAATCCATGCCACCTTCTGTCGTCGAGACCTTTGAGAAGCTGCAAAAGAACGTAGCTTCACCTCGTACACGAACAGCGGAGACACCGGTGCCCCCAAACTTGCAACTCCATGGCCAGGCACATGAAACGCCAGATCATCACTAGCCCGGATTATTCGTGAAGGTTGAGGCAGCGAAAGCCTTTTTTATGCTACAAACATGTTGACAAGGCAGTGTTTAAGGCACATTAAGAGGCTTTCGCTCGAACGATTCTACCGCGACAGAGCGTTAGTTGTTCCCAGAGATTTTCGCCAAGCCGATCAGGATGGAATTCGATCAGCGGCAGGGCTCCTCCGAGGGTGGTGCAATGCTGTTGTAGGCAGCCGAGCTCTGCTACGGGTTGATAGCGAGCATGGTTGATTGCCTGTTCGACAGTCGACAAGCTTCCAAGGTCGATCATCTGCTCAAAGATATTGTCGCACAGCGGGTCTTTTGGATATCGTGCGGATATGCGGACGCCAACGCCTCGGCTCGATTGGCTGCCGCTCTGCCGACTGGAAGCCCTCGTCCCTGACTGACGCGGACGAGCAATGCGGGTTCCTCTATCAGCCCGAGGGCTGGAGGAAGGCCCACCGTTTCCTGGCGCTGCGCTATGTCCGGACAGAAGAGGACGAAGATCCGGAACAATACCAGTTCTTCGATACCACGCGGTAAATCTACCGCGTCTTCGTCACCAACCTCGATAACCCGATCGATCTTGCCGTCTGGTTCAACAATCAGCGTGCGGGCGCGGAGAACCTCATTAAGGCAGCCAGCAACGACACCGGTCTGGCGGCGCATCCCTCCAACCGCTGGATGATGAATGCCAACTGGTTCTAGATCGCCCTGCTGGCCTACAACCTGAACTGCTGACTCCAACTCTTCCAGCGCGAAGACAACACCACAGTCGAGACCATGAACCACCCCGGCCACGGCGCGGCTGCGCTTCCTGTTCCTGGCCGCCCGCATCTGGCTTCATGCCTTGCGGGTGGGCGTCAGCTACTGCGATCACTATCAGGAGAAAAATCTTCCAGCGCCTCATGGCGCGGCTGCGAAGCGTGGCACGCGGGCCGAATGGATTTGCTCCCGTTCGCGCCACGCCGATACGCGCCTGATACCTCCTCGCAAATCGTGCATGGATTTTTATGCGCAACCAGCTCAACCGTTTCAAATACTTACCGCAGTGGTCTTCAGAAATCGGAAACAGGGGGGAGACTCAAAGGCTCAAGATACTGGCACAACACCACTGTTCAAAAGCTCCGGCATCCGTCCAGTGCCCAGCCTCTGCATAATCCAAGTATAGGCACTTACGCAAGGTATTATACCTCTCATCTAGGGTTCATTCTCGGCTGATGCTCTTCCGATTTCCTCGCAGCGTACCGGTAAATGACAGTTATGCACTTGGCCTGGACGGCTCTGCCCACTTAAGGTTCTGGTCGAACTGCAAATTTGGAGGCACCCAACGTGAAAAAGCTCATAATGACAGGGTATGTGCTGCTCTTTTTGTCCTGCTTTATTTCTGCTCGGACACAAGAATTGACCGCAACGCTCAACGGCACAGTGACGGACGCCACTGGGGCAGTGATCCCGAACGCTCAAGTAACGGCAACGCAAAGCAACCAAAAGGGTACCTCACGCACCATCCAGTCGAATGCAGTTGGAAGCTTTACGCTCACCAACTTGCCGGCAGGGGATTACACTGTCAGGGTAAAAGCACCAGGATTTAAGGAATTTGTGGCAGAGAACGTAGTTTTATTCGTTGCACAGACACGTTCCCTGAGTGCGGTCCTACAGCTAGGTATGGCTAGCCAGACGGTGACTGTAGAACAGAGTTCCGTTGCCCTCGAAACGACCACGAGTGAATTGGCTGGCACAATCTCAGGGACACAAGTTGCAGAACTGCAATTGAACAATCGAAACTTCGAGCAACTCGTTACCTTGCAGCCTGGTGTCGTCAGCAACCTAGCCACCGTTGCAGGCTTTGGAGCGAGTAGCACGACAACCATCTCCGTAAATGGCGCACGCGCCACGGGTAACAACTGGACGGTCGACGGTGCAGACAATAACGATAGCGGATCCAATGGAAATCTGCTGAACGTGCCAAGTGTAGATGCAATTCAAGAATTCACCATGGAGAGAAGTACTTATGATGCAGCATATGGCAGGAGCGGAGGCGGCCAAGTGCTTGTCGCGACCAAGTCTGGAACCGACGCATTCCATGGAGACTTGTATGAGTTTGACAGGAACAACATATTTAACGCCAACAGCTATTTCAACAAACGAGCAGACTTGCCCCGGGCAACCGAGCGATATAACGACTACGGTTTTACTCTGGGCGGCCCTCTCTACATTCCGAAGGTCTACAATACCGCAAAAACTAAGTCCTATTTCTTCTGGTCGGAGGAGTGGCGCAAGGAGAGCCTACCTACAACAACAAGCAGCTTCACGCCCACGCTAAACGAGCTCAACGGCATATTCACGGGCACGATTCCAGCAGCCCCTCCCGGGTGCGTTACATACAACGCAAGCACCAACGTCAGTACGCTCAATCCATCGTGCTATAGCCAGAACTCCGCAGTCTACCTGGCCAATGTCTATAGCAAATTCCTGCCTAACAGTGGACCAAACCTCAATATTACTAGCTATAGCGAACTGAACAACTTTCGTGAGGATTTGATCCGCCTTGACGTAAATATAAGGCCCACCTTGCACTTCTATGCACGCGGAATGCAGGATATAGTGCCGCAGGATCAAGCCCTTGGCCTTTTCACGTCAGCCAATTTTCCTGGTCCAGCTAATACGCTGGAAAATTCCCCTGGGAAAAATGCCGTTGGCAACCTAACCTGGACAGTCTCTTCAAGTATGGTCAATGAGACCGAATTTGCTTTTACGCAAGGCGAGATTCACTCGTCTTACCTCCCAGGCGCGATCATGAATTCGCCGACCATCGCGCAACAGCTCACTAGGATTACAGCATACCCAGATCCCTATGGACGCAATCCCGGCGTAACATTTACAAGCGGGATTATACAAGGGGTTGTCCCAGGTGATACACCATATCGTGAGCGCAATTTGGACCGCAATCTTTTCGATAACCTCTCCTTTAACTTAGGGAAGCACACTATGAGAGTTGGGATTACTGTTCAGCAGATGTTAAAAAATCAAAACACTGGCAATGGAGATGCTAACTTCCAGTTCAACTCCTTTTCGGACTTTCTATTGGGAAATGTCTCAATTTATACTCAGCTTAATCGTGACATCGTTCCTGACTTACAATACTACAATATAGAATGGTATGGGCAAGACGACTGGCAGATAGCGCGGAGCCTGACACTTAACCTTGGTTTGCGCTATAGCTATTTTCCTTCTCCCGCAGACGCCAATAATGTATTACAAAACTTCGATCCCCTGCTATTCAATCCAAATAAAACCCCTCAAGTTGATCCATTAACCGGCAAATTCTTAGCCGGGCAGGGCCAGATTCCTGCAACCTATACTAACGGGATTATCTTCCCAACGGGGGCAGCCTGCATTCAGGCGCATGCTATCTCCTCTGGTGTAACCTGTTCCCCCTTTGGAGATCATGTCAACCCAGATCCTAAGAAGAACTTCGCGCCTAGAGTTGGCTTCGCATATTCGCCACAATACGGCGGAAGTAAGCTGGCCGTGCACGGTGGATTCGGCATATTCTTTGACCGTGTGCTAAATGGAATTTGGAACCAAAATGCCTTTCAAGATCCGCCATTAGCACAATCCACAACCATAAACAATACGAGCTTTGATAATCCATTACAAGGCAATGTAGGCGTATCCCTTGGACCAAATCATATTGTATCCACAGGCACCCCAACCATGCAGACTCCCTACTATATGGACTACAATTTGACTGCCCAGGATGAAGTTGTACCAAACACGTTGGTAGAGGTCGCGTATGTAGGAACCCTTGGAAGACACCTACTGGGGGAGATCGACATCAACCAGCCCACACTGGCCACTCGAGAGAACACCCCAACATCCACCGCGTTAGCGATCGTCCCATACTTAGGGTATAACTGGTTTGCCGATCGAGTTCCAGAATCGATCAGTAGTTACAATGCATTGCAGGTGTCGCTCAACCATCGTAGTCAGGACGGCCTTACCTTGGGCATTGCCTACACTTGGTCAAAGAGTCTAACGGACGAATCAAACGATAGGGGCACAGCAAACTATGACACTTACAAGCCCTCACTTGACTATGGTCCCTCGTCGCTTAACCAGCCGCAGACATTCATTGCCAACTACGTGTACGATCTCCCCTTCTTTCGAGCCCAGCGTGGAACGCTAGAGCACGTACTCGGGGGCTGGGAGGTCTCAGGAGTTGCAACGCTGAACGACGGCTTCTCTCTCACTGTCAGGCAGGCAAAGGATCCGTTTGACTGCACGACCCCGATTGGAGCGACTAGTGGGTGCACTGCAGGAACATATCCGGGTGGCCTTAACATGGACGCCGGTGATATTGCTTCTCGCCCAGATAGAATCGCTCCCATACGCAGGATGAAAACGCAATCTGAATGGTTCAGCACTAGTTCTTTCGCGGATGCCAAAGGACACTTCGGAGACTCTGGCAATGGAGTCGTGCAAGGGCCCGGAACTGTAGACTTTGACATTGCCGCAATGAAGAACATCAAAGTTGGGAATAAATTTAGCTTTCAGTTCCGCGGTGAATTCTTCAACGCATTCAACCATGCAAACTTCTCTAGTGTAGGAGTTAACACCGACCAAGCGACGTTCGGAGCGGTTACAGCGACAAATCTACCTCGTCAAATTCAGCTTGGAGGAAAGATGTATTTCTAAGCACGGATCGAATATTGCGACTGGGCCATCTACGGTATCGGCTCGCTTGACATACGTGAAGGCTTTCTGATGCCGACACCGTGGATCACGGTAGATGACAATAACCAGAGCTAGCAAGAGAAACACGCGGTTTCCAGCTGTGCCGACATGACCAATTACGATCATGCGCGGAGCGCGAAGGGAAAGGGATTGGAATGTCCAAGCAAACGGTGACAAGGCGTAGTTTTATTGGGTCGTCCAGTGCGGCAGTGCTAGCTGGAGTAGCTTCACAGGTTGTAAATCATGGTGCAGATGGAGAAGGAATCGCACCTCAGGTTACCAGTAGTCCACGGTCTGGAGAAGGACACAGACTTCCAAATATTGTTCTATTTATGCCAGACGAAATGCGTGCCGATGCATTGGGCTGTTACGGTAATCCGATTACTAATACGCCTAATTTTGACAAGTTAGCTCGCGAGGGGGCGCAGTTCGCAAACTGCCACGTGCAGTTTCCTGTTTGTGGAGCCTCACGCTGCAGCTTGTTGACTGGCTGGCCGACGAGCGTGCGGGGGCATCGTAGTTTGTTTTACTTTTTGCGGCCCAACGAACCTAACCTGTTTCGCTATCTTCGCCAGGCGGGTTACGACGTCTTCTGGTACGGCAAAAATGACGCCCTGGCCGCTGAATCCTTCTATCAAAGTGTGACTATGTGGAACTACCCTAATCCTTCGTCGATCACGAATGCAGGAGCGCGGCGAATGGCGACTTCCTTCTTTTCCAAGATTGTTGGCCCTGACACATTCATCGGTCATTCGACGGGAGATCGCAGAGATTCTCCTGAATACGGTTCTATTCAAGATGCGATTCGGATACTCGAGCGGAAGGAGACAGATCGTCCGTTTTGCATTTTTCTTCCATTGATTTCGCCGCATCCACCCTATGGTTCGCCCGATGGATTCAATGATATGTATAGTGCGGCAGATATCCATGGAATGCGACCAGTCGAAATGCCTCGAAGGCCAAGCTATATCGCTGCCATTCGGGAGGCGTATGGGCTTAAAGGCCTGTCGGGCGACACTTTTCGAAAAGTCCGGGCGTTGTATTATGGGATGGTCAGTTTTAGTGACTGGCTCATGGGCGTACTGCTAGAGGCTATCGAACGCACAAATCATGACAAAGACACAGCAGTGTTTTTATTGTCAGACCACGGTGACTATGCAGGTGATTATGGCCTGGTCGAGAAATGGCCGAGTGGTCTAGAAGACGTTCTGACGCATGTTCCACTTATAGCACGCGTTCCAGGTGGCATACAGGGAATCATCTCGAAGGAGATCGTCGAGTTATTTGACGTGATGGCTACATGCCTAGATCTCGCTCGTACTGAGGCGCATCATACTCACTTCGCCCGCAGCCTCATGCCGCAAATTCACGGTGGAGCAGGTGACACCAATCGGGCGGCGTTTTGCGAAGGCGGATATAACCAATATGAACCGCAGTGTTTTGAGGACAATGAACAGTCGCCTGGCTCGTTGTACTATCCCAAAGAGCACCTGGAATGTGCACATCCGGACGCTGTAAGCCGGGCTGCGATGGTCCGCACTCAGCAGTATAAATTCGTAAGCCGTCCTCACGGACAAAGCGAACTATACATCTACGAGGACGATCCGCAGGAACTTAATAACCGCTTTGGCGATCGAGATGTTAGGGGAGTCCAATCAGAACTGGAACAGAGACTCTTGCACTGGTACGTCAATACAACAGGTATCGCTCCATTCGATAAGGATCAGCGAGGCTTTCCGCCCTATTACCCGACACCGGCTCTGCCACTTTCAATCGGATCTGCAGTGCGCGAACTTGTAGATAATGAGTGAGATTACCCCCGGCCGAGTCAGCCTGAGGAATTACACCCTGAGCCGCTCACAGATCCGGAAATGACGCCCGCGCATCATTCAACTCGTGCAACCCGCGAAAGCCTGTTGCCTTTCATCCAAGCAGGAGGATTCCTTACGTTGGTGGCTGCCCAAACGTAATTGTTTAGCGCGCCTGAGGCCAATGAAATCATAAACTCGCGGACAAGGCGCGCCTGTACCCCGGCCCAGCCCTCTGGCTGATCGAGGAACTCGCATTGATGATCCGCGCCGGTCTTGGTTGGGCGAAGCCTGATTATTCAGGTGGTACTTTCCGCCTTGAACGATTGCATTCATAACTGGGGAGGGAAAAGTGGCCCCTTTGAGCTTTTAGCTCTTCCCTGAAGACCACATCACCAGTAATATGTTGCGACAACGTGGGGAGGACCATAGTCGCCATTGATCATTTGCGTCTCTAAGATTATCTCTACATTTCGATCCTCCCAACCGCGCGGAGCTTTGTCAGTGAATTCCCTGAGATAAGCTGGCGTGATCATAAAATCAGCTGCTGCAACGGTGCCATTGGCCCCTAGACCGGCGGCTATCATGGAGGGATGGCCGATCGTGGGGTCGTAAAAGCGTGCAATAATTGCATACTCCCTCTGAATCGAGCTGAAGGGAGCGTTGAAATCGACCATCCAGCGGGGCCTAGATGGATCCTGCTGATCAATAATGACGTTTACGCCGGGGCTGAAATCTCGCACTAACTGGAAACGTAAGAAATGCATCGATCTCATTGTCCATTGGTTGGTACTACCGCTAATAAGAACTACAGGCTGTTGACGGAGTTCGGCAAACGTTGTAGAGCTCGCATTCTTGACCTGGGGTCGTTGCCCATGTCGAGCGAGAATCTCAGAAATGCGGTTGAACGCCTCAACGTCTGCCAGTGCTACAAGATCATGGCTGTTGATTCCCGTTCGGAGTCCCGGAGGTTCGCTGGTACCTCCGTTTGGAAGGTATGCACCTTGATTACCAATGCAGATTAGTGGCAGGCTGGCGGAGGTAAGGAAGGGCTTCCAAAATTCATGCACGGGAGTTGACAGGCTGACCCACAAGGAGGAGCACATGACTACGACCAAAACGAAGGCTGCGCCAATTGAGATTGTGCCTTTCTTATTGCTGTGCCCTGTGGGACGGTTGGGCGGGATATCAATCAGAGGAATAGGAACAGGCTCAGTTGGAAGCGGAGCCAAGTCGGACACAGCTGACGTCGGTGGCCAGTGGAACTCGGGCACGTACGATCCAGGTTGCACCTGAATTCGGAGTTCGCATTCATGGCCGTACTCAACGTAGTACTGTGCCAGCCGCTTGCGAATCTCTCCGGCCGCAACGCGGACAATAGCATCGGTTGCCGGATCGTAATCGGGTGCACGCTCAAAGACTTCAATGCCCAGCGTGCGCTCCTTTAAAAGGTTTGCTTGCCCGGCAAGCTGCTGTTCGATGATGAATCTTAGGAAGCGCGAGTACCGCTTGCTGTTGCGAAATGGTGGGCTTTCGAGAATTCGCGTCAGTTGTGCCAGGATCACATCAGCAGTCTTCACTGACGATGGATCTTGGTCTTTTGCTGGCACTTCGGATGATACGAATTTAGTCATACGAGGCATCCAGATGAGGCATTCATGCCATTCACCTATAAAGAACTCTCAACAGTGCAAACCTCTAGGGGAGTATGATACGCCCTCCATAATCCGATTGGGTAACAAACTCTCTCCCAACACAAGATGAGAGCCTGAAGGGAGACTTTCGCTGCTGTCCGTCTATAAGATTAATAGATTCAGTTGGTTGCCGGACTCGGGTAAATCGTATGAGGAGTCGATGCTCTGAAGTGCCCGTACAATGGGCGTTTTCGTGTGCCGTGAAAGGCGCTGTCATAGGTCGCGAACAGTTCTGGTTGGTGCTGCAGCAGGTTGACGACTTCCAAG
>VFSW01015992.1_pt1 | contig 10272 bp, 9 predicted proteins | sample 5358111 | NCBI WGS metagenome assembly VFSW01 (sample SAMN11554181, study PRJNA540505) | mine drainage metagenome | isolation source: sediment from site ElyBrook_90M | place: USA: Ely Copper Mine, Vershire, VT | collected 2017
GCTCTCGACGATGTGCGCCGAACGGTGGAGAAAATGCTTTCCACCATCCCGGGGGCGGTTCTGGAGGAGAAGGGCATGACGCTGACCGTTCATCTGAGGAAGGTGAGGCGCGGGGAGCTTATCATCGCGGCGCATGCCCTTTCCGAGGCGACCCGGTTGCATCGGGAGCGTGGAGAGATCGTTGTGCGCCCCGGCAAGGAGGCCCTCGAAATGCGGCCCTCCGTCGAATGGGATAAAGGGAAGACCATCCGGTGGCTCCTGGAAAAGAGCGCCGCCGGCCGGGAGCCGCCGTGGCCCCTCTGCATGGGTGACGACCGGACCGATGAAGACGCCTTCCGAGAAATCCGGGAGCGGGGGGTGACGGTGCACGTGGGGGCGCCCGGGAAGACAGATGCCCAGTATTACCTGAGAAACGTCGGGGAGGTGGCGGTATTTCTCGGGAGGCTCGCACGAATCAGAAAGAGGTGACACTATGGCGGAATTGGCGAGAGCGGCGGAACCTTTCCGGTTCTACACCCGTCTGCATCTGACCGAACTGACTGGCCTGAAAGCCGCCGGTTTGGTCCAGTTGGTGCGGCTTCTCAAGTCCGTACCGGGCGGCAGCATCTATTACCATACCCATCGCTTCCTGCAGCAGCATCAGTACCTCTCCCCCGAACCGCCGAACGATTTCGCCTACTGGGTCCGGGAGATCCTCGGTGAGGAAGAGCTGGGGGAACATCTGGCCAGCATCGATATCATCCAGTACTCGACGATCCGCAGTCTCCGGGAAAGGATCATCGAGACCATCGAGGAGTATCTAAATGGGCATCCCGAGGCGAAGATGCGTTTTCCGCGGGAGGGGGGGGAATTCCATTTCAAGAAGTCGGTCAGCTTCATCCTGCCAACGCAACATGTCAGTTACGACCTGCGCGAATTCGCCGAGATCCTGAAACGGATCACCATCGATTCCATCTACTTTCACATCTTCGAGTCACGGCTCAGGCTGGAGAAAAAGACCAACGACTTCTCGAATTGGATCGAAAACTCCATCGGCAACAAACCCCTGGCTCTCAGAATCGCCCGACTTGACCCCTACGTTTACACCTTGGAGGATTTACGTCGTACGATTTCCGATTTGATCGAAAGGGAGATACGGTAGCTATGGCAAAGATCGATGACTATATCCCGATCGTCGGGGAATCCGTCGTGGGGGACCTGCGGCTCATCGCCGGGCATCTCAAGGGGAAGCGCATACTGAATGTCAACTCCACGGCCGTCGGCGGCGGTGTGGCGGAGATCCTCAACCGGATGGTTCCCCTGCTTCGGGAGTTGGGATTGGACGTTCGCTGGGACGTGATCAAAGGGGGGGAAGAGTTCTTCGAGGTCACGAAGAAATTTCACAACGCCCTGCACGGCGGCCGGGTCGATATCGGCCCGAAGGATTTCGAGATATTCATGGAGACGAGCCGGAGCAATCTGGCGGAGATGGATACCTCCGCCGATATCGTCTTCATCCACGACCCCCAGCCAATCGTCCTGGTGCAGAAACGGACGGACAACAAATGGATCTGGCGCTGCCATATCGATCTCTCGGACCCGAAACAGACGGTCTGGCGTTTTCTGAAGGAGTTCGTCGTCCAGTACGATGCGGCCGTATTTTCGGCGCCGGCCTTCTCCCGGAGACTGCCCATCAGGCAATTCCTCATCGCCCCTTCCATCGATCCATTGAGCGACAAGAACCGCGAGTTGCCGCCGGAGGTGATCGACGGGGTCCTCGAAAAGTACGGCATCCCGAAGGACAAGCCGATCATCACCCAGATCTCCCGGTTCGATCGGCTGAAGGACCCCGTGGGGGTCATCGCGACCTATCGACTCGTGAAGAAGTACAACGATTGCCGCCTCCTGCTGGCGGGCGGAACGGCGACGGACGATCCCGAGGGGCAGAAGGTATTCGAAGAGGTGATGGAAGCGGCCCAGGGGGATCCCGATATCCACATCCTTGCCATGTCTCAGAACGACCTGGAGATCAACGCCCTGCAGCGGGCATCGACGGTGATCATCCAGAAATCGCTGAAGGAGGGATTCGGCCTGACCGTGTCGGAAGCCCTCTGGAAGGCGAAACCGGTCGTCGCCTCCCACGTCGGCGGGATCCCGCTTCAGATAAAAGATAAGTATTCAGGCTTATTGTGCTACTCCGCGGAAGGGGCCGCCTTTGCCGTCAAACAGTTTCTCTCCAGCCCGGATTACGCCCGGAAGATCGGCGCGAACGGCCGCGAGCACGTCAGACACAACTTTCTGATCACCCGTCATCTGCGGGAGTACATGCTGTTGTTCCTCTCCCTGTATCACCGGGAGAATATCGTGCATCTGTAAATCCTCAAAACCAATACTCGGGATACTTTCGGTTTCTCGAAAGGTTGTTTACCAGCAGCGCGACCGCCAGGAGGATCAACGCGCCCAGCCCGGCCGGCACGAACGGGTAGAGAAAGCCGAGGGCATGCACCTTCGGTCCGCCGATAACGGCGATGAGCGCGGTCGCCCCGCCGGGAGGATGTACGGTTTTTGTCACCAGCATTGCCGCTATGGCGAGGGAAACCGCAAGGGCCGCCGCCAACCAGAGGGTCCCGCCGAAGAGCTGAAAGCAGGCAACGCCCACAAGCCCCGAGATGACGTGGCCGCCGACGAGGTTTCTCGGCTGCGCAAAGGGACTCTTGATCGCACCGTAAACGAGGACCGCCGATGCCCCCAGCGATCCGACCAGCAGCGTCAGGTCCCTCGGCTCAAAATAGTGCATCGAGATGTACTGGCAGATGCAGATCGCGATCGACGAGCCCGCGAGCGCCCAGAGCACCTCGCTGAATCCCACACGGGGTGGGCTCTTCGCCCCGCCCTTCATTTTTGAAACATAATCTCGTATGTTCATTTTGTCCCGATTACCCTGACGATGTCCGCACGGGAAATAATCCCTATCAGTGTTCCCTGTTCATCCACGACGGGGAGCCTTTTTATCCGCTTTTCATCCAGCGTCAAGGCCACTTCCCGGATGTCCGCATCAGGCCCGGTCGTGATCGCCGGAAAGCTCATCACATCCCGAAGCCGTTTGCTTTCCTTTGGCCGTGAGAGCGGTTCGCCGAGGATGTGGCGGATGATATCCTTGAACGCGTGCTCTTTTCGCATGCCCGCCATGGACAGGACATCTGCTTCGGTGATGACACCGATCACCCGGTCCTCTCCGTCCACCACTGGCAGACCGCTGATCCGGTGCTCGGAAAGGAGGTTCGTCACTTCGTTGAAACCCGCATCAGCCCTGATCTTTATGACATTTCTGGTCATTACGTCGCGAACGAATACCCGGCGCGCGACCCGTTGTTCGGCGTGCCTGAGCGCGATCGCATAAATCAGCTTCAGGTCGTCCTCGGTGATGTCCACATAGGTCTTCATCTCCTTCAGGGCTGCCCGCAAGTCCTCGTCCGAGATATCGCATTTCTTTGGTGTTTCGTCCATACACCCTATCCTCCTGTTAAAAGGATACGAGGAACCGCCGTGCCTGTCAACGGGATTCTGCCTGAAAAGCCTCCATCGCCTCGCGGGCGAGGAGTTCCCCCGCTCCTTTGTATTTGGGAGAAAAATGGAACAGGACAATGCGCTTCGCGCCTGCCTTCCTCGCCAGCATGCCCGCCTGCTTTGCCGTGAGATGGTGCTTTCGCGCGGCGGTATCGGCGTCCGCATGGAGAAAGGTGGCCTCGATGAAGAGCAGCTCCGAGCCGGCGGCGATCTCCACGATCCTCCTCTCATTCTCTTCGCCGGCGACGGCATCGGTGACGTATGAAACGATCTGCCCCGGCGTTATCTTCACGGCCTTCTCCCGCAAAATGCCGAGGGGCACGGTTTTTTCTTCCCTCCGGCCGTCGGCGCCGCGCCACCATACCCGCACGGGCAGGTCGTCGGGCTCTCCCTTCGTGATATGCGTCTTGAGCTCCTGGAGCCATGCCCCCGTGGGAAGCCCCATCTCTCTGAGTACGTTCTTCTTGATGTTGAAGCGGGTCTTTTCCTCGAAGCGAAAGGCCAGGCAGGGGGTGCCGTGGTCGAGGAATGCCGCCCTGACGGAATAGAAATCCGCTTCAACGAGCGTACCGTCGTACGCCGCCCGTTCCTCGCCCTCCGGGTTGAATGCATCTCGGCAGCGGTAGCGCCTGCTGATCCGCTCCCCCGGATGCACCTCCGTCACGAGCAACTCGAACTCGTTCGTATAATTTGCGACCAGATTCCAGGTATAGGAGTTCAGCTTGTCCTCGACGTTTTTCAGGAACGAGGGCGGTCCGTAGAGGTGGATGCGCCGGTCCCTCCCCAGAGAGATCCGCAGGAGGTGATCGAAACCGACGAAATGGTCCATGTGGGTATGGGAAACGAAGACGCAGTCGATCTTCAGGAGTTTGCGCGGCGGCAGGGGATGGAGGTCGCCGAGATCGAAAAGGAAGGCCTCCTTCCGGTACTTGAAATCCACGAAAACCCCAGGGTCTCCGAAGGGGTCGTTGATCAGAGAAGCGCTGTGAATCATGTTCTTCCTTCCACTTTCCGCTGCCGCAACCCGGAAAAGGGTTCCCGCCGCGGCGGGAACATACCCTAATTCTATAGCATCAAGCAGCGGTTACCGCCACTCGCAACTGCGGGGTAAAGCGGGGAAGGGTTGCGGAGGGTAGGGGTCTTTTTTCTTGACAGGCGCCCCGCTTTTCCGTACCGTCCACATCCCATGAAACCTCTTTCTCCCTCCGCTATCCGATCGTTTCGGAAGAACATATACGATTACTACCGCACGGACGGCCGCGAGCTTCCCTGGCGGCAGACAAAAAATCCCTACCGGATCCTGGTCTCCGAGATCATGCTCCAGCAGACGCAAGTCCAACGGGTTATCGGGAAGTACGGCGAGTTCCTTGCCGCGTTTCCCGATTTTCATGCACTTGCCGAGGCGCCGCTTCTTCGGCTGCTTCGCCTCTGGCAGGGGATGGGGTACAATCGCCGCGCCCTGATGCTCCGCTCGCTTGCCCAAAAGATCGTTGGCGAACATCGGGGGCGCATGCCCTCCGATCCGGAGGCCCTGATCGGGCTACCCGGGATCGGCCCCTATACGGCGGGCGCCATCATGGCCTTTGCCTTCAACAGGCCGGTGGTATTCCTCGACACGAATATCCGGCGGGTCTACATCGATGCATTCTTTCCCGCCCGGGAAAAGATCCGCGACGAGGAGATCGTGCCGCTGATCCGGCAGACGCTCGACGCGCGCAGTCCCCGGAAATGGTACAACGCCCTTATGGATTATGGCGCCATGCTGAAACAGAGGCGGGGGAATTCCAACAAGCGGAGTGCCCACTACTCCCGCCAGGGTTCCTTCGAAAACTCGGACCGCCAGGTGCGGGGGAGGATCCTGAGAGCGCTCGTCAACGAGTCGCCCCTGAGCGCGGCGCGAATCGCGCAGGAGACCCGTATGGATGCGGAAAGGGTGAAGAAGAATCTGGTTGCCCTGGAAAAAGAGGCGTTCATCGAGAGGAAGGGGCGCCACTATCTGATACCGGCGTAAGCCCCTTTCCAGCCGGCGGGTTCGGCCGGCCTCCGGAGCGGGCGGTACCGATTAAGACTGACGTCCCGTCACGATGATGATATCGAAAGCGGACGACCAGGTGAGGGGCCGGGTTGCGATGCCGCCGCCCAGTCGTTTTGCCATCGTCTCGGCGGCCGCACGATGATCGGATCCATAGTAGACGGTTGTCGTGTCAAAATCGGACCGAGGGGCTTTGTCGATCAGTTTGACCCGGTAGCCCATCTTTCCCAGCCGTTTCGACAGGCTCCTGGCCGAAGCAATGTTCCCGTCACCCGCGAGAACCTTGATCGCGAGGACCTTCTGTGCCGGCGGCTTTCTCTCCGCCGGCTCTCTCCGCGCGATTTGCTTGGGAGCCTTGACCGGTTTGCTTTCCTTGAGCGCCCCCTGCTTCGCCTGTGGCGCCCCGGATTCCTTCGCGGCGCTTTCCCTTTCTTCGGCCTCCTCGAACTGCTTCATCCGGAGGCTCAGGTCGTCCAGGGGGTTGGGTTCCCGATCCTTCACCGCCGGCGCCCCCGGTTGCGTCTCCTGTTTTGTTTCCGCGATTTTTTCGCGCGAGGTCTCTGCTTCTTTCTTTTTCTGCGGTGTCTCCGGTTCCTCTTTCCCGGCGGCCAGCTTTTGCTTCGCCTCTGTGATCTGCTTTAGTATCGCGCTCGTATCCGTCGCTTTCGGTTCCCGCGCCTTTGCCGCCGGCGACGCCTTTCGGACCGCTTTCTTCGGGCTCTTGCTTTTTTTGACCGGCTTTGCCGTCTCCTTCTTCGGTTGCACCAGATCGATTTCCTTCAGGGGAGGTTCCTTTTGCCGGGCTTCCTGGAGCTGCCGCATCTGTGCGCTCAATTCGTCCACGGATTTGTTTAATTCACTGACCTGTTTGTTTGCCTGGGCGATTTCGGTTTGCTGATCGGAAAGATCCTTCGCCATCCGGCCGATCTCTTCCTGCTGGTCGGCGAGCCGTTTCTGATAGGCGGCTTTCTCTGTCTCCAGTGCTTTTGTCTGGTTCAAGAGGTCGTCTTTGGACATTTCGGCCTTCTTCATCTCCTCGGGCGAGCCGTCACCGATGGGGGAGAAGGCCGCACACCCTGCCATCGTCAGAAGAAGCAGCAACAGGGGGACATACATCCTTCTTCGATAAGACATGATTCACCTCCGAGAGGGTTGTCACAAACGCTTATCCGGGAAAAACCGAACCGACCGATGCGATCCTGCGATTATATGAAAAAATGTACGAAGAACGGTCTCGTAAGTCAATAATTTTCTTCGCCCAGGGTTTGATGACCGGGAGAAAGGGTGATGTCGGGCGATTTGGAATGGTGGCGTCAGGACTTGCGCCCCGTGACGACAATGATGTTGAAAGCCGATTGCCAGGTGAGCGGCTTGCTTTCGGCGCCGCCGCCCAGCAGTTTTGCCAGGGTCTCGGCGGCCGTCCGGTATCCGGATCCGAAGTAAATCGTATTCACCTGATAATCCGACCGCTTGGCTCGGTCGATCTCTGTGACTCGGTAGCCCATCTTGCCCAGCCGTTTCGACAGACTCCTGGCCGAAGCCATTTTCCCGTCGCCCGCGAGAACCTTGATCTTGATGGGTTTGCCTTCCGGGCCGGCTTCCTTCGGGGGCGCAGGAGTTGTTTGTACGAGCTCCTGGCGCTGCTTCAACTGCACGTTCAAGTCGTCGACGGTTTTGTTTAATTCCAGGAACCGCCTGTCCGCTTGGGCCGCTTCGATTTGCCAATAGGCCAATTCTCTGTTGATCCGGGCAATCTCCGTCTGCTGGTCGGCGAGCTGCTTCTGACAGGCGGCTTTCTCGTTCTCCAACGCCTTCGTCTGATTCCAGAGCTCATCCTTGGAGAACTGAGATTTTTGCAACTCTTCGGGCGAGCTGTTATCGCTATACCGGAAAAGAGTACAACCGGTTGTCGTCAGGAAAAACAGTAACAGGGGAACAGCGATTGCCCTTCGAGGGAGCATGATCCACCTCCTGATGGTATGTTGTGACTGGTGTATCGGCTGATTTCCCGTTTTTCTGAAATAGTGGCGGCTATTACTCCCGCGGGGCCGCTGTCTGCTCTGCAGGGTCCGCTTACAGCGGTCCGTTCTTCCGGCGGTGGATGAGGAGCGCGTTTTCGATAAGCCTGCCGATGATCATCGCCGGGAGCATCCCCGCACAGGCCGCCTGTTCGAAGAAGAACGAGGAGGGGGCCATGCCGGAGGCGGAGTTGGGGTCCGTGATGAGGATACGGCCGTCCGGGAGGTAAAAGCCGTCGATCCGGCCGTAGGAGCGAAAGCCCAGCGCCTCGAAAGCCCGAATTGCTTCCTGCTTGATCGCCTCCACGGCGTCCGGCGGGATGTTCCTGGGCGGGGTGAACTTGCGGCAGCGGCCGGGCATGTACTTGTCGTCGTAGGTGAAATAGTCGCTCTGGGGGGTGATCTCGGTGAGCTCCAGGGCATGCAACTCCCCGTCCTCTTCCAGGATGATGGAGTAGAATTCCGTCCCCTGGAGAAACTCCTCGACGAGGACGGTCCGGTCCCATTTCAGCGCCTCCTCGATGCCGCGGGAGAGGGATTCCTCGTCCCGGACCAGCGTGACGCCGATACTCGACCCCTCGCGCGGAGGCTTGGTGAACAGGGGGAACCCGAAACGGCCGCGGAGCGCCTCTGCCACGTGCTCCCGGTCGCTTCGCCACTCCTCTTCCCGGACGAGGATGCTCGCCGGGACGCCGATCCCCGCCGCCTGGAGGATCATCTGCTGGATATGCTTGTCCATGCCGAGGGCCGAGGCGAGGACGCCGGGCCCCGTGTAGGGAAGACCGAGCAGTTCGAGAAGGCCCTGGACGCAGCCGTCCTCCCCGTACTTGCCGTGGAGCGAGATGAAGGCGAAATCGATCTCATCCTTCAGCCCTTCGTAGGAGATCCGCCTTGCCTCTCCGTCGAGCCGCTCGGAGATGTCCTTCGTTGTGTTCTGGGATATGAGCTGCCAAGGGATCACCCAGAGCCGCCCCTGGCTGTCCATGAAGATCGCCTTGGGATCGTATGCCTCTCGGTCGAGGTTGTCGAAAACGTTCCTGCCGCTGTTGAGGGAAACCTCCCGTTCCGACGACATTCCCCCCAGGATCACGCCCACACGCAATTTATTCATTCTCATAGCTCCCAGATGAACGTCACGCCGCTCGTGGGGAAGATCCACGCCTCGTTGCCGAGCTTCAGGGTGACCGATTCCCCCTTTTTCCGGGTAACATCAGGATAGGGGTGTTTCCCGGCAAAGAAACCGATATCCCGGACGTTTTTTATCTTCGTCCCGCCGTACCGGAAGGAGATTTCCATCCCCCGGGTCGGATAGACGATGTAGGCGGAAAAGAGACCGTTGGTCTTGAGTTTCTTGGTCTCGATCTCGATCACCACCCGGACCTGGCGGTTCAGCTTCCCGGCGAGGTCGTCCGTCCCGCACCAGACCTCGTAGCCCCGCGGGGCGTTCTCTGTCCGGATGATCGGCACATCCACGCTATCGACCCGGACGCGGCTCACCCGGAAATCCCGTTCGGCCGCGAGGTGTTCCCCGCCGTTCAACAGCCAGCGGTATTCGCACCGCTTGTCCTCGAAGAACGAGGCCAGTTGCGCGTTGTCCTTCGCGCAGCCGATCACGAAATGGGCGTTCCTGAGGGCCTTCGTGTATTCCACGCGGGTCGTGATCTTGAAGTAGTCCCGCCGGAGCTGTTCATCCGGCTCCTCCTCCGGCGTGAACTCCGTCATCCGGATGTCGTAGCGGAAGTCGTCGCGCAGTTCGAGCTGCCGGTCCTCCTTGCCGAAGAGTGTTTCGAACATCTCGTAGTAGATCGCGTCGCCGAGCTCCTCGTTGCGCGCCCGCGTCTGAAAGCAGTGGCGGACGATGCTGTCGATCCGCGAGATCGATTTTTCCTCGTCGGGAATGAAGATCCGCCGGAGACGCGGTTCTACGCTGCCGGGCCGCCCCTCGTGGAGAAAGACCCGCGGGGCCCGCTTCCCGAGGGCGCAGAGGATCTCGTAGCTGATCGAACGGACCTTCGCGGCGATCTCGTCGGCGGTGATCCGCTCGCCCCACTGTTCCCCCATGAGGACCACTTCATCGCCGACAAGGCACTCCGGGACCCGGATGACATCGAGGGTGCACATGTCCATGGAGATCCGGCCGGCGATGGGGACCCGCTTCCCCCGGATCAGGGCCTCCCCCTGGTTGGAGAGCATCCAGCCGAAACCGTCGCCGTAGCCGACGGGGATCGTGGCGATCCGAGTGGGGCGCAGCGTGATGAAGGTCCGGCCGTAGCCGATGCTATACCCTTCGGGGAACTCCTTGATCAGGACCGCCCGCGTCTTGAAGCTCATCACGGGGGCGAGGACCGCCTTTGCACGGGTTTCCTGGGAGGGGTAGATCCCGTAGGACATGATTCCCGGCCGCACCATGTCGAGATGATACTGCGGGTAGTTCAGGATGGCGCCGCTGTTGGCGATGTGACGGACCGGGATGCGGAGGTCCTGCGCCGCCAGTGTCTCCAGGATCTGCATGAAGGAGCGCCACTGCGCGTCGTTGTAGGAGGAGGGAATTTCGCTCTCGGCGAAATGGGTGAAGATCCCCTCCAGGCTCAGATTGGGGAGCGAGGCGATCTCGCAGATGACGCGGCAGGCCTCCGCCTGCATCGTTCCCCCCAGGCCCATCCCCGTGTCCACCTC
>VFSW01015993.1_pt1 | contig 10272 bp, 12 predicted proteins | sample 5358111 | NCBI WGS metagenome assembly VFSW01 (sample SAMN11554181, study PRJNA540505) | mine drainage metagenome | isolation source: sediment from site ElyBrook_90M | place: USA: Ely Copper Mine, Vershire, VT | collected 2017
CCACGTCCATGTAAGCCACCGAGGCCATGCCCGCCAGCGCCGTGAACCCAATCACGAACACGGCGATGATGACCGTCCCCTGCGCCATGTCGATGGCCGGAAAGATCAGGTGCATGATGTCTCCGCCGGCGCGAAACTGGTAACTGGTAATGGCCGTGTAGGCGAATAGAATCGCAATCGTTCCCAGGATTCGTGCCGCCGTGTTGTAGCGTGCCTCGAGCAGGTCTGGGATCGTAAACTGCGCGAACTTGCGCGCGCGGGGGGCCACGAAGTAGATGATCAGCAGTCCCGCCCATCCTCCCGCCGGCTGCCACAGCGCGGCAAAGCCATTGCGGAAGGCGTTTTCCGCGCCTGCAAACAGCGAGCCCGCGCCGATCCAGGAAGAGAGCAGCGTAAACACCAGCACGTATGCAGGCAACGAACGTCCCGCGACCAGGTAATCGGCCTTGCTCTTGACCTTGCGAATCTGCGCAAGGCTGACCATGAGCAGAGCGGCCACAATTACCGTGAGCACCACGGCGTAAAGGTTCAGCATCGGCACCCCGCAGGCGTGAGTTGAGTGAACGATCATCTTACAAGGGATACAGTGGCGGCCCCTGTTTCAGAGGTTCAGCACCTTGCGCACTTGCTCCGCACTGACGCCGCGAATTGCAATCACTTTGTTCCGCCCTGTCTCGCCCGAGACAATAACGATGCTCGACTTTGAAACGCGAAATAAATCCGAGAGGTACTCGATCACCGCCTGATTGGCTTTTCCATCCACGGGAGGCGCGGTGATCACCAGTTTGATCGCATCGCCCATCACGCCCGCAATCGCGTTGCGGCTGGCCCGCGGCTGCACTCGCAGCGCAAACTGCGCTCCCTGTGCGGTGTCGCGCACCGTGAAGGCCACGCCCTATCCCGCCACGGAGAAGAACAGTTCGAATACCAGGAGCACGCCGGTCGCCAGCGCCGCTGGCTGGTGCAGCACGTTTCCGGGAAACTGGTACAGCATCACCAGGCACAGGCCCGCGGTCAACGCCGTCGCCGCCGCGGTGCTCCAGCGCAAGAAGGCGTCACTCTTTCGTTGTGAGCGCACCGCGTTCATCAGTCCAATCGAGATCACGGCCACAGCGGCGGCTGCGGTCCACGGTCCGCGCAGCAAACCCAGCTTGGGAATCCATGCGGCCAGAAAGTGCGTCGAACCAAGTAGTATCAGCGTCCAGGCAAATAGTGCATCCAGCCTTTTCATCGTGCAGGCTCCTCGTAGGGTGCGGGATAAGATCGCGCGCCGAAGATGGCGGTGCCCACCCGTACACAGGTAGAGCCCTCCTCGATCGCGACTTCAAAATCGTGAGACATTCCCATCGAAAGTTCCGCTAGCGCCAATCCACTGTGAGCGCTCAGACGGTCGCGCAGCTCGCGAAGCTGCCTGAAGCAGCCGCGCGCGCCCTCCGGATCTTCGGTAAAGGGCGGCACCGTCATGCATCCACGAATCACCAGATTCTTGAGCCGCGCTTGTGCATCAAGCAAAGTGCGCAGCTCCCCTGACTCTGGATCGAGCCCGGACTTCGCCGCTTCGCCTCCGATGTTGATTTCGATCAGCACATCGAGCCGGCGGTCCAGCCGCTCCGCAGCCTCGTTCAGCCGCTCGGCCAGCCGCAGCGTATCCAGGCTGTCGATGGCATCGAACAGCTCTGCCGCGCGGGCCGCCTTGTTCGCTTGCAGGTGTCCAATCAGGTGAAATTTTCCACCCTCGGAGTGCGCCAGCACTTCGTCGCGCTTACCCGCAAACTCCTGCACCCGGCTCTCTCCGAAGAGGCGTTGGCCGGCGGCAATAGCCTCCACAATTGCCGAGGCCGGATGAGTCTTCGAAACCGCCATCAGCGCGACTTCATCCGGCTCGCGTCCTGCCCGCCGCGCCGCCCGCGCGATTCGTTCACGAATTTCCGTCAGTTTCGATGCGATGCTCATAGCCCGACAAGATTGTAATGCAGAGTATCGAATTCATACTCCCCGATCTTCTTCCGCCCGCGCACGCCAACTACGGGAGCAAGTCTGTTCCGGAAATTCCACGGTCTTAATTCTCGCCAGTTTGCTTTGACTTGTCCTTGTTCGCGTCATCTCCATGACACAATGGAAACCTGTGGACAGTGCCCGGCAGTTCTGCTTAGCCGCGTACCAACTCCTCAACGCAACACATCGAAGTAGGACGCATCGAACTGGACAGATGGAGTTCAGTTCGGCGGGAGTGATCCGGAACCATGACGCGAACTTTTATGATCCGATTGCTGAGTACACTTGTACTGTGCCTGTTGTCTCTGCCCGCATTTACCCAGGAAGGCGAGGGCGCGCTCAACAACATCCCTCCCAAGGGCATTACCGCCGATGAGCTAATCCATCGCTTCGCATCCAAGGAAAAGGAATTCAAGCTGGCGCGCGAGCAATACACCTGGACCCAGAGCGTGAAGGTTCAGACGCTGGAGGGCAACACCGTTGACGGCGAATACATGCAGGTCTTCGATGTGCTCTTTGACGACCGCGGCAGACGGATTGAGCAGATTAAGTTCGCGCCTCAAAACACCCTCAGCCGTATCAGCATGACGCAGGAGGATCTCGACGACATCGAGAAGCGCATGCCGTTCACCATGACCATCGACGATCTCCCGTCCTACAACGTCAAGTATCTTGGCCAGCAGCAGGAGGACGAGTTGAACTGTTATGTCTTCGATCTAAGCCCCAAAAAGATTGACAAGGGCCAGAGGTATTTCGAAGGCCGCATCTGGGTTGACGACCACGATTTTCAGATCGTCAAGACCTATGGCAAGAACGTCCCCGACCTCGTCAAGGCCAAGAGGGGCGAGGAAAACCTCTTCCCGCGCTTCACCACGTGGCGCGAGCAGATCGACGGAAAGTATTGGTTTCCAACCTACACAAAGGTAGACGATAACCTGCACTTCTCCATGGGCGATGTCCACATCCGCCAAGTGGTAAAGTACGAAAATTACCGCCGTTTCGGGTCAAAAACCAAAATCATCTTCGAAGGTCAAGAGATCAAGGGCGCAGGCAAAGACCAGAAGGCCGAACAGAAAGAAGATACGAAATAACTCGGGCACTACTGCCGCGCTTCCGGCACAAGTCTCTGAGCGGTGCGTCTCTATGCCGCCTCCGGCAAAGAGCGGTCGGCAGCCGTCTGAATAAATTTCTTCATCACGTTTGCCCACATCACTTTTTTGCGGACGGCGCTCTCTTTCACCGTGCGCCCGGCGGCAAACATCGAGAGCAGTACTTTCATCTTCAACACGCGAAGTACCTCCCGCTCCTGCTCCGTGGCTCCATATGCGTCGAGGAAGTTTTCCTGCACCTCGGTCGGGATCACCCGGTTGCAGAAAGGATATTTCTCCAGCGCCTCCACGCAGGCCAGGAAGGTTGCCGGATCCAGATAGGTACTGCCGCTCTCCTCCACCCGCGCAAAATCGCTGAAGCCGACTCCTTGTTCCAGCACCACCACATTCAGCGGCGTAAACTCATTCAGCACCACCGAGTTCGTCAAAGGCTTACGCGCACGGTCAAGAATCGCCCGCGTACCGGAGAGAATCTTGCGGATGGACGCGTCGTCCAGCCCTTCTCCTTTGCAGCTATGGCAAAGCTTCTCCAACTCGAGTTGCAGGCCAACTCCATCCAGAGGCTTCGGCGGTTGCGCCGTAACTCTCTGGAACGCACGCAGCCAGGTTCCGCTCGCGGTTGCCGCGCTCTGCAACAGCCCCAGGCCCGCATAACCCGGCAGCAGCGCGGCTTTCATGATGATCGACTGCAAAGGAATGCCAACCAACTTCTCGCTCACCACCGCGCCCTGCGCACTGAAATCTCCCATCGGCTGCGGAATACCTGGAAGATTTTTTTCCTTTGCAATGCTCCAGATCGAGCGCAGATGTTCGTTCTCCGCTGCCGCCAGTTGCCGCGCCCCCGCCTGCCCGCTCTTGCTCGCTCGGTAAAGCTTCGCGGCCAACCGCTCAGTGCCGTTCGCAAAATCAACCACGAGTTCGTAGATGTAGTGGTCCGACTTCGGGGTGTGACCGACAATGCGAACCGCACGCGCCTCGCCCCGCTCCGGATACCACTGTGTTCCCCTGCTCCGTATCTCTACGGCAATTTGATCGATGATGCTTTCTGGCATGTGGGCTCCAAACTGCGCTGGAAAACCGGGCAGTTTCACTCGGCGTATTCGAGATTAGATGCGAATGCCTGCGCAGAACTGAGGTACTAAGGTTAGATTGAGCAAAACTGGAGGGAAAACGGCATCTCAGCCGTCCGAAACGAAACATAGAGCAAACCAGCTATCGAGCAGGAGCAGTGGCGAGTACGGCAAATCAATAGAACAGATATTTGCGCCACTTCGCGTCGCTGCGTCCCATCATACGCATCAAGTGCCGACTGGTATGCAGCGAGAATGGGCGCGGCTCTTTGATGGGTCGCATTCCGCACTCATGCGCCAGCGCATTTCCCTTTCTGCGATTGCATTCGTGACAACAGGCCACCAGGTTTTCCCATGCCGCGAGCCCGCCGCGCGAGCGCGGCAACACATGATCCAGCGTAAGTTCCCCGGCCGGCAGCACCACTCCGCAGTATTGGCAGGTATTCCGGTCCCGCAACAGAATGTTCTTGCGGGACAGTGCCCGCGTCTGGTGCGGAATGCGGCGATACTCCAGCAGCCGGATCACCGATGGGACCCGTATTGCAACCCGCGATGAGTGCATAAAATGGCCGTTGATCTCTTCCGTAGCCGCCACGCCCTTCAGTACCAGAACGATGGCGCGCCGCGCGGCGCAGATATTAATCGGTTCGTAGGAAGCATTCAGAACAAGCACAGGCGCGTGCATTGCCGAGTAACCTCGCTCGGAGTGATCGTTGTGCGAACGGAATGCTCTGTGACTCTCCATTGGCGTAATCCTCAGAGCAGGCGGGCCTGCATAGCGTCCCCGCCAACTCGTTGCTCTCCATAGCTCGATGGGATGCCGCGGCGCTGGAGGAGGCTTCCCTGCGCCGTGCCCGGCGAAAATGAATCGGACAATGATGACGGACCGGATGAACTGTTTGACAGTGAAAGCTCTTCCACATCGAGCGCGCTTCTGCCATGCTCCCCGAGGGATTCCAGCGCAACCTGTCCCAGGGCGCGAGCCGGAGTTACGACCCACACCCGAAGGGCCCCGGCCTGGCGCAGCTCGCGGGCGCATTCGGAGGCCGTCGCGCCGGTCGTAAGCACATCGTCGACCAGCAGAATTTCGCGGCCTTTCACGCGGTCACGCGCGATCACCTTAAACGCCCCACGAATCTGCTGGCGCCGCGCTTCCGCACCCAGAGCCACCTGCGATTCCGCAAAGCGCACCCGCAGAAGCGTGGTCACATCCAGCGTCACTCGCCGTCCAATCGACTCTTCGATACCGCGCTGCGCGGCACGCGCGATCAACTCCGCCTGGTTGAATCCGCGCGAGCGCATCCGAAACTTGTGTACCGGTACCGGAACCATCAGCAAGTCTGCGACGTCGATGTCGCCCTCAAGCTGCAGGCAGGCTTCGGCCGTAAACTGCCCCAGCAGATTGGCCGCCGTGCGCACCCGCTCGTACTTGAGCAGATGAATCAGTTGTCTCAGGACCCCCGTGTAGGCTCCGTAGTTCACCGCGCGTTCAAAGGCTGGGCTCTCGCTGGCGCATTGCGTGCAACACGCATCGCCAAACATGGCTTCAGCCCGCCCCAGCACGTCTCCACAGACGTTGCAGCGCGCCAGCAGAATGGGTACGACAGATTCTAAGCAGGAGGAACAAACCGGAAGGCGTGAAACCGAGAAGAGAGAGGATTGGCAGATTCGGCAGTCGGAGGGAAATAAGGCCGCAAGGAGGCTTTTTACCGCATCTCCAACGATTCGCGGAGCCTGCGGCCAACCTTTCGGGATGCTCTCCCAGCTACTGCTGAAGACTGGCCTCCTTTGGAAACAGCGGAGCCAGCAGACCAATCAGGCTTGGCAGCCCTTTCGGGCTGCAGCTTGGACACTCCCAGTATATACCAACTTATGTTTCCCGACCCTGTTCGCAAGAGAAGCCGTTCCGGAACATGGGGGCGCCGCGCCAAGTTCCCTTATTTGGCCTCAATCCTCCGCTCTATTTCTCTCCGGAGTAAAGTAAACACCACACTTTGGTCCGACGAAATGTAAGTTCGCCGTAAACCTGGGCCAGTCAGCGCCGTCGAATGATGTGAGCGGCGATGGAAGAGACCTTGCCAGTACCGGTAATGAGCGACGCGGGTTGGAGCGACGCCGAATTCGACGACATCGTGCGCGAGCACCAGGCCCGGATTTACCGAGTCCTGTGGTGCGAGCTGCGCGATGATGAGGCGGCGGCGAACTTGACCCAGGATTGCTTTTTCAACGCCTATCGTGCCCGCGCCGAATTCCGTGGCGAAGCCAGCGTGCGCACATGGCTAGTGCGCATTGCCATCAACCTTGCGCGTGATCATCAGCGCAGCCGGCGTCAGAATTTCTGGCGCCGGCTGCTCGCCGGCAATGCCCGCGAAGCCGAGCTGGCTTGCGAAACAGCCGTGGACAATCGCCCATGTGCCGATCGCGCTCTGCTCGCACGCGAACAACTCCAGCGGACCATGGAAGCAGTCAAGACCCTTTCCCCGCAGCAGCAAACCGTCTTTCATCTGCGCTTCCTGGAAGAGCTTTCACTGGAGGAGATCGCACTGGCAATGAGCGTCGAGATCGGAACCGTGAAGTCGCATCTATCGCGCGCAGTCAACACTTTAAGGCAGCGAAGGAATAAACCATGAATCATCTGATGGACGAACAATTGGCAGGATGGCCGGCGGGTGAGGCAGATCAGGAGACGCGTTCGCACATTGAGAGCTGCCCGCAGTGCCGCGCCGAAGCGCTCGAACTCCGCGAAGGCATCTCGCGCTATGGCATCGCGATGCGCCGATGGGCGGGCCGCGCTCAAATGACGCACCGGAACGGAAACTTCGCCCCCAGAAAAGCCTTGGCGCTGCACCGCTTGCGCTGGGCGGGAGCCGGAGTGCTGGCGCTATTGCTGGCGGCCCAAACCCTATGGCTGATTAAGCCCCACCACGCATCGGCAAACCCGGGGCTGGCTGCCAGCGCCGCTGTGGGTTCGGAACCAGCCTCCTACTCGCAACCTGCCTCACAATCTGCTTCGTTACCTGGCGCCCAATTGAGCGACGACGAATTGCTTGAGGCTGTCAACAACGATCTCAGCCGCGAGGTGCCGTTGGCGCTCGCCCCGATCAGCGCAATTACGACCGAGCGGAATCGAATTGCTGACGCATTCTCGGTTACAACCACCAACGGCAACATTTCCGGCAGATAGATGCAGATAGATAAGGAGAGAACAAAATGTCCCGCAAGCTTTTGATTGCAAGCGTCCTATTGTGCGGAGTCGCATTGGCCCAACCGCCCCGAGGCGCTCCGGGAATGCATGGAGGCCCTGGTTGCGATGAACCGCATCGCAAGTTCGGGCCGATGATGGATGGCAGAATACACCCGCTACTGCCACCGGGCCGCTGGTGGAAAGACGCCGAAATCGTAAAGACTATCGGACTCAGCGACAGCCAGATACAAAAGATTGAGCAGATCTTCCAGGACAGCCGATTGAATCTCGTCGATATCCACGCCAGTCTGCAAAAAGAAGAGATCAAGCTGGATCCCTTGCTCGAAGCCGACAACCCGGATGAGGGCGCCGTATTGAGCGCCATCGACCGCATCACCGCCGCGCGCGCGTCTCTTGAGAAGGCCAACGCACAGATGGCCTTTGCCGTCCGCCGCGTCCTCACCCCGGAACAGTGGAAGACGCTGCGCTCGCTTCATCCCGCCAGAGGCCACTTCCCGCCGCCTGAGGGCGGACCATGCGGCTTCGAGCACCACAGGCATCATCACGCCCCGGGAAAATCATCTGTTCCTCCGGCTTCGGCAAATGGTGCCGCCACACAGTCCCCACCCCAGCCCAGCAAGTAGTTCATCAAATCCGCAATCCCCAAGGTGCGCACCAAAATGCGCACCTTGCTTGCGCTTTTCGTCGTCCCGATACCCAACTTTCCATAGATTCGGAATCCAGGAACGCGCTGCTGCCTGTTATCCTCGCGCTTCTGCTTGCGTGTTCCAACCAGCGGTGCATATACTCCCGGTTTGTACCGGAATACGGGGCGCGTACTTATGCTTCCTCCAGAAGCTGAAGACGCCGCCGGGATGGAATCGGAGATTTGTATGTCAACCGCAACGGATCCGCAAATGGAAACCAATCCCTGGGAGGCGCAGGCCGCCCGCTTCGAGCTCGCCGCGCGAAAACTCAACCTCGACAAGGGCATGTGGAAGATTCTCAGCCAGCCCGCGCGTGAAATCACGGTACACATTCCGGTCCAAATGGACGATGGCCGCATGGAACTTTTCACTGGCTATCGCGTGCAGCACTCCATGGCGCGAGGGCCGGCCAAGGGTGGGATTCGCTACGCTCCGGAGGTGAACCTTGACGAGGTGCGCGCCCTAGCCGCCTGGATGACCTGGAAGTGCGCCGTGGTCAACATTCCTTTCGGAGGAGCCAAGGGAGGAATCATCTGCGATCCCAAGACGATGTCGCGCGGCGAACTCGAGCGCATGACGCGCCGCTTCACCGCCGAGTTAATCGAGGTCATCGGCCCTGAAAAGGACGTCCCCGCCCCAGATATCAATACCAATGAGCAGACCATGGCCTGGATGATGGATACCTATTCCATGCACATGCGCCAGACCGTCACCGCGTCGTCACCGGCAAACCGGTCGCGCTCGGTGGCTCCCGCGGACGCCGTGAGGCGACCGGTCGCGGCGTCATGCTGGTCGTCCGCCAGGCGGTAAAAAAGCTTGAAATGGTGCCCTGGAATACCCGCGTCGTGGTGCAGGGATTTGGCAACGTCGGCTCTTATGCCGCGCTGCTGCTCCACGAGCAGGGATTCAAAGTCGTGGGCGTAGCCGAGTGGAACTGCGGTCTTCACAACGCCACGGGCATCAACATCAAGCAACTCTTCGAGTACAAGGCCGCCAACAGCACCATTCAGGGATTCCCTGGAGCCGAGCCTGCCGATCAGAATGAGCTGATGGTCTCCGACTGCGATGTGCTTGTGCCAGCCGCCGTTGAAAACGTGATCACCACCCACAATGCCGCCAACATCAAGGCCAAAATCATCGCCGAAGGCGCCAACGGCCCCACCACGGCCGCCGCCGATGACATTCTCCAGGAAAAGGGCGTCTTCATCATTCCGGACATCCTCGCCAATGCCGGCGGCGTCACCGCCTCCTACTTCGAGTGGGTGCAGGATCGCCAGGGATATTTCTGGAAAGAGGCGCACGTCAACTCTGAGCTCGAGCACATCATGACTACTGCCTTTAGCGACGTCCTACGCTATGCCGAATCGCACGAGGTCAACAACCGCACCGCCGCCTACATGCTGGCTATCGACCGCGTCGCTTCCACCATCCGCACCCGCGGCATCTACGCCTGACCAGCAGTAAGCGAACGGCAGGCAATAAAAAACGCGCGAGACCCGGTGCCCCATCTCTGCCCGACGTTGGCAGAAGTGGGGCTTTTGATTTTGCTTTTTCGGTCCTCGCCGGCAAACGCCTACCGGATTCCCACCACCGCCAGCATCCGTCCTGTCACATGCTCCTTGCGGTAGCTGAAAAACAGCTCCGTGTGGCAAGCCGTACACTGGTTCATCGATTGAATGTTCTCCGCCGGAACCCCGGCGTCCAATAGCTGGCACCAGTTCGCCTTCACCAGATCCAGGTGCCGCGACATCGCCGGCTCGCCGTGTCCCGGTGCGCGCTGGTTCAGGAACAGCATCGGGTATTTGGTCTTCAGGCTCCAGCTATCGAAAACGTCTTCAAACAGCTCCTTCGAGTACGCAAACTGCGAGTCGAATTCGTTCTCCACTTCCTCGCCGATCTCGTAGCAGCAACTCCCAATGCCTGGGCCGACGACGGCCACCAGGTTCTGCGGATCGCAGCCAAGTTGCCGCCTCATCTCGCCGATCCCTTTTTCCACAATGCGCTGCACCGTGCCCCGCCATCCCGCGTGGAAGATGCCCACGGCCTTGCGCTTACGGTCGGCCACAATCACCGGGAAGCAGTCGGCAACCTTCACTCCCAGCAGCACACCTGCGGTGTTGGTGATCAGCCCGTCGCCGCCGCTTTCCACAACCTTGTTCTTGCGCAGCCTCGCCCACTCCGGCCCACGACCGCCATAAACGCGATGG
>VFSW01015994.1_pt1 | contig 10272 bp, 6 predicted proteins | sample 5358111 | NCBI WGS metagenome assembly VFSW01 (sample SAMN11554181, study PRJNA540505) | mine drainage metagenome | isolation source: sediment from site ElyBrook_90M | place: USA: Ely Copper Mine, Vershire, VT | collected 2017
TCGCGGCATCTTGGTCATTCCCTATATCGCCTATGGTCTGATGCGCTCGGTCAGCGTCCTCGAACTGTGCTTGCTCGCATTTCTCTGCTTCGCCATGAACGCGCTTCGCATGTCGGGGCGCGACCTGGCATTCGGCTGGGCACTCGGCTTCGGCATAATGTCTTCCAACGATTTCATTCATGCCTCACTAGTGTCGCGGACCACCCCGCTCACCTCCCCGTCCCAATTTGTGTTTCAAGCCGCGATACTCATTGCCCTCGGCCTCTGGGTCGCCTACGTCGCCCTGCCTGAGCCGGCCCGCAAGCCCATGGTCATCTCTGCCGACTCCACCATCTACCGCTGGAACGAGATTGCTTCGGCGCTCGGCCACAAAGGCGCCAACGTGGCCATACCGGCCGCCGCCAACAGCTTCTTCCTCTCTGACGTGGAAAAGGTCGTCGACAAGGTCCTCACCCGCAACCTGCGCGAGAGCGAGACTCGCTCGTAGCTCTTCAGCCTGCCGCGCAGTCTTTTCCGCATTCTGAAAGGGGTCGCTTCTCCATCGAGACGCGGCCCCTTTTCCTGTTCATCCTCGCCGATTGTGAATTCCTCCGCGGCGCCCTTGGTTCCGGACCGGACGGCGAAAGCCCGGCAAGGCTAAACTGAACAAGGACCCTTCCCTCCGGACCGTTCTCTTGCCGTCGCTCATCGCCAATCTCAATCCCGAACAACGCGTGGCCGTCGAAGTCACCGAGGGGCCGCTGCTGATCCTGGCGGGCGCGGGATCGGGCAAAACCCGAGTCATTACCAGCCGCATCGCGTGGCTCATCCGCGAAAAAGCCGTGGCGCCGGACTCCATCCTCGCCGTGACCTTCACCAACAAGGCCGCCGCGGAGATGGCCGAGCGCGTTGACCGCCTGCTCGGCCGCGCGTCGCTGGCCAAGCCGCTCATCTCCACCTTTCACTCCCTCTGCGTGCGCATGCTACGCCGCGACATCGAAGCTTTGAAAGTCGGCAACGATGGCCTCACCCGAACCTTCGCCATCTACGACGAAAACGACCAGCAGTCCATCGTGAAGCAGGTCATGCGGCGCATGGGCCTCGATACCAAGCAGCTGACCCCGCGCACCGTGCTGGGACGCATCTCCTGGGCCAAAAACCACATGGTCGATCCCCAGGAGTACTACCTCGGATCGAAGGACCCCAACAGCGAGCGCGTGGCTCACATCTACCAGGCGTACAAGGCCGAACTCAGGAAAAACAATGCGCTCGATTTCGACGACCTGCTGCTGGAAGCGGTGCGCCTGCTAAAGGTCTCTGAGGAGGCGCGCCGCCGCTATCAGCGCAAGTACCGCTACCTGCTGGTCGACGAGTACCAGGACACCAACCGGCCGCAGTACGAGCTGATGAAGCTGCTCGCGGGCGAGGACAAGAATGTCTGCGCGGTGGGCGATGAGGACCAGAGCATCTATTCCTGGCGCGGCGCGGACATCCGCAACATTCTCGAGTTCGAAAAGGATTTTCCGAACGCGCATATCGTGCGCCTGGAGCAGAACTACCGCTCCACGCAGAACATTCTGGAGGCCGCTGGAGCGGTAGTGGCAAACAACGTCCGCCGCAAGGGCAAAAAGCTGTGGACAGACCGCCAGGGCGGCTCACTCATCGGCTACTACGAGGCGCCGGACGGCGAGAACGAGGCTCTGTTCATCGCCGACCGCATCCAGAAGTTTCTGCGCGAAACGGAATCCGACGGTGAGCCCGGAAAGTGCGCGGTGCTCTACCGCACCAACTCGCAGTCGCGCCTGGTGGAAGAGGCGATGCGCCGCTACAACCTGCGCTACACCATGGTGGGCGGCTTCAGCTTCTACGAGCGCGCGGAGATCAAGGACATGCTGGCCTACCTGCGGCTGGTGCGCAATCCGCACGATTCCATGGCGCTGCAGCGGGTCATCAACACGCCCGCGCGAGGCATCGGCGCGTCCACGCTGGCCACCCTGGAGCGGCTGGCGCTGGAGACGGCAACATCCACATGGGAGGGCATCGCAGCGGCCATCGCCAACCGGCTGGTCCCGCCGCGGGCGTTGACCGCGCTCGATGGTTTCCGCCAGCTCATCGTCGACGCACAGGCCATGATGGACCCAGACTTCGCCGGCAAGCTCTCGGCGGATGTTGCCGTGGCCGGCGCGGCGGACGCCGATACTGACTTCACCTTTGGCGCGACAGATGCAGTAGAACCGGTGGGCGCGACGGACTTCGCCTTTGGCAGCGAGGATCAGCTTGCCCTGCTGGACGCCACCCACTTCTCGCCGTTCGCCGCCGAGCCGGCAAAGCCATTCCTGAAGATGCCGGCACTCAGCAACCCGGACCCGGACTTCGAGCCCGATCCCGCTGAGATCGGGGACGACAGGACAAAGGAGGAGCGCGTGGAAGGATTCCGCGCGCCCGGCGATTCAGCCACACTTCCCGAGCTGATCCGCTTTCTCATCGACCGTACCGGCTACATCAAGGCACTTGAAGCCGAGGGTTCGCCGGAGGCCTTCAGCCGGATTGAAAACCTGAAGGAACTGGCCAACGCGGCGCACGACGCCGAGGTGCGCGGCGAGACGCTGGCCGAATTCCTGGATCACGCGGCACTGGCCTCTGACACTGACCAGTTCGATCCCGAAGCGCGCGTCACGCTCATGACGCTGCACGCGGCCAAGGGGCTTGAGTTTCCGATGGTGTTTCTGGCCGGGCTCGAAGAGGGACTGTTTCCTCACTCGCGCACCCTTAACAATCCTGAAGAGCTCGAAGAAGAGCGCCGCCTCTGCTATGTCGGCATGACGCGCGCCATGAACACGCTCATCCTCACCCGTGCGCATTATCGCCGCCGCTACGGCAATGACGCTCCGGAGATGAGCATTCCTTCCCGCTTCCTCGAAGAGATTCCACCCGCGCTCGTTGAAAACCTGGGCAGCCGCGCGGCAGCCTGGGCCAACCCGGCCTACGGCTCGTCGCGCCGCCCCGGCTCCTCCGAGTTCGGCGCGCGGCACTACGACTATGATAACGCGAGCCAGGAAGCCCCTCGTTTGTCCTATAGCCGGGGGGTAAAGCCGAAGGGCAAAGGCGCCGGAGAGCCGGCCCGTCCCGGTGGCGGAGCCTCACTGGACAACACCGCGCGATTCTTCGGCGGAAAAAGCGGAGCAAAGCCCGGCGCATTCGCGCAGCCCGCAATGGATATTGCCGGGACCGCGGGCGCATCGGGCCTCAAAAAGGGTCAGCGCGTGCGCCACAGCAAGTACGGAGAGGGCACCGTGCTGCTGCGCGAAGGCGACGGAGAAGACGCCAAGCTCACCGTCATGTTCACCCGCCACGGCATGAAGAAGCTGGTAGAGAAGTTCGCGAATCTTGAAAGGATTTAGTCCGGAACGCGCCCTTACTCCAACCCGATCACCAGAGCGCCCCTCCCGGATTGTTCCAACTCTCGCTCCGCAAACACCTTGGCCTCTTCCTCGCCGTCCAGCACGCGAAATACCCCCTCGGCCAGCGCCCGCAACTCGTCCTCACCCGGATAAACGGCGATCGGCGCGATCCACTCCACGTAACCGCGCAACCGGGTCACCAGGCGCTCTGAGTGCGCCATTCCTCCGGTCAGCAGCAGTGCGTCAACGCGGCCTTCCAGCACTGCGGCCATCGCGCCAATCTCCTTGGCCAGCTTGTAGACCATGGCCTCGTACACCTCGGCTGCCGGCGTCTCGCCGGAGTCGATGCGGCGCTCCACTTCCAGCAGATCGCGCGTGCCCAGGTAGGCGTAGAGGCCGCCCTCGCCGAACGCCATGCGATCGAGCTGTTTCTCGTTGAACGCGCCTGAGAAGCAGAGCTTGATCAGCTGGCGCACGGGAAGCCAGCCCGTGCGGTCCGGCCCGAACGGACCTTCTTCCGGTGTGTTCTCGTCGATCATGCGCCCATCCCGATGCGCGGAGACCGTGATGCCGCTCCCCATGTGCGCCACAATCAGGCGAAGTGACTCGTACGTCCGCCCGAGCTCGCGAGCATGGTGCCGAGCGACAGCCTTGGTGTTAAGCACGTGTCCAATGGCGGAGCGCGGGATGAGCGGCAGTCCGGAGAACCGCGCGCACTCCTGCCACTCGTCGGCCGTTACCGGATCCACGATGTAGGCGTGTACCCCGGCGTTGCGGGCAAACCGCAGCGCCAGCACGGCGCCCAAGTTCGACGCGTGTTCGCCACGTCGCGCCTGGCGCAGAACTTCGATCATCGCATCGTTGACCAGCCAGGTGCCACAGCCCATTGGTGGCAGCAGCCCGCCTCGTCCGGCCACGGCGGCGAACTTTGACGGAGTGTATCCCGCGGAGTGAAGCGCCTTGCGAATGACAGCGGCGCGAAACTCCGTTTGCTGAAATGCAGAAAATCCCCGAAAGCGCTCCAGCTCCTCGTCGCTGTGGCGCACGTTCGCCTCCCATTCACAACCGTCGCGGCGAAATACTCCGAGCTTTGTTGAGGTAGATCCGGGGTTGATGGTCAATACGCGGGTAGGGTCGGTGGTCACGCTCGGCTTCCTCGGCAAAAAGCGAGTGTACCGCCAGCCATCGCCGCCCGGAGTGCCGCACGGCACAGCATTCGTCAGTACCATCTCCCTCACACATCGACGTGATCTACCGCACAGCCAGCTTCCTGCGTATGGCTCAAACTGTCCCATGAATGAGCTTCCTCGTGTGGCTCCTCTTTTCGTTCAATGGAGAAAATAAACCCCCACCCCACCCTCTCAACGGTACACACGACTTTAGTACCGTGAGCCAGATCACACAACGCGGCGTAGCTTTTCTGTCCATCTTCGCCAGATGTCGCCCAGGCTGCTCATTGTAATGGAGTTTTCCCTCTACGTGGTGCGCTCCGTCAGCTTCAGCGACTCGGTGTCGAGGTTGTCCTTGGCCTCGCATACGTCATTGAACACCATGGTCGTTCGCTCGGCGTCGCTGAACGGCTTCCAGTGCGGCAGCCCTTTTGTGTTTGGATCGCCGGTCCGCGCAAACGCGATCCACGCGTCGCTCATCTTCGCGGACAGCGCGCGGGCGGCCTCGCCGCCGCCGGTCATGCGGTCGCAGCGGTCGGTGTTGTTGAATACGAACGCCAGCTCGGAGCAGTGGAAGGACATGGGCCGCGCGTCCAGGACCGGAGTCTGCCAGGCGAACTGGTAGCAGTAGGCGGGGGCGGCGTTCTGTGCAGCTTTGCGCAGGCATTGCTCCACTACGTTCCGGCGCACGCCGGAGGTGGCGATCACCGACCAGAGCTGGAACGGGTTGGCGCTGGGATAAAGTTGCCGGAAACTGTCGATCACCTGGGTTGCACGCTGGGGAAAGGCTTCGGCCGCGCGCTTCGTCAGCTCGCAGGCATCGGGGCGGTTCATGCCGCGGGTGAACTCGGTCAATGTGCGGCCGGCGATCAGGGGCACGGATGCCGAGAGCGGCGAGCCCTGCGGATCGAATGGTTGCTGGGCCACGATGCGGCCGTCCATTACGGGATACCATCCGGGACGATCCGACATCCGCGAGAAGTTGGGCACACCGGTCAATCGTGGCGGACGAGTCACTGCGACCCCGGCGGCCTCGAGCTGGGCTATGGGAACCTCGTGCAGTTTTTCTACCGAGCCTTTGTCCAGGCCAAGCTCTTTCATCAGCGCGGCGGCGGTTGCGCGGGAGGTTTCCTCGCTTCCCACGCGCAGCGTCGATCCGCTTTCGACGATTGCTCGATGGAAAAGGCCCTTGGCCGAAGGCATGGCCATGAGCGTGGAGACCTTTCCGCCTCCGCCGGACTGCCCGAAGATGGTCACCGTGCCTGGATCGCCGCCGAAACCGGCAATGTTGTCGCGCACCCACTGGAGAGCCGCGACAATGTCGAGCATGCCCACGTTGGCGGAGTCGGCGTACTGGCTCCCGTAATCGGCAAGGTTCAGGTAACCAAGCACGTTAAGGCGGTGATTGATGCTCACCACCACGACATCCCCACGGCGCGCGAGATTCTCCCCGTCGTAGGATGGCAACTCCTGACCGGAGCCGGCGGTGTAGCCGCCGCCGTGTAGCCAGAACATCACCGGCCGCTTCCGGTTATCGAGGCCCGGGCTCCAGACATTCAGGCGCAGGCAATCTTCTCCAGGCTGCCCGTCATCCCAGTTGAAGAGCCAAGCCACCTCGTCATCGGCCCAGCCCGTACGGGCGGGCTGCGGAGATACCTGGCCATAGGTGAGGGAACTGCGCAGGCTGGTCCACGGCGCGGGTTTCTGCGGCGGCAGGAAGCGCGCCGCACCTGCAGTCGAGGCAGCATAGGGGATGCCTTTGAAGGTGAAGATGTCGTTGCGGGAGGAGCCGCGAACCTTTCCGCTCGCCGTTTCCACCACGGCGTAGTTCGCGTGCGCCACGATGCGGTCGTCCTTCGGGCTGGCCGGAGCAGGATACTGCGCAGCAGCAGATGCCGAGCGCGGAACCACGCTAGCAGCGGCGGCAATTACTGAGCACTTCAGAAGTCTTCGACGGGAAACCATGGCTCTCCTCCAGGGTGTTTTGCAACTCACCCATCTTAGCCGCAGCCAGGCACTATGGAGACAATTCTTACGAAACAATCAATATCGGACCCGAATTAAGCGCTTCTCCGTACTCACCGGGAGTCGATTGAATTTGCGATGACGTGGCTGCCGGAAGAGTTCTGCTGGAACCCGAGTGCAGTATTCCTCGGCCAGCCACCTTCCGAGCTGCCCGAAATGATGGACCTGGAGGAACAAATGCCGGACAAGCACCGCGGCATTCTTAAGCCGGCTTTTTCGCGCTGACCACTCCTCAGACTCAGAGCCTGTTGTTTGACCTTGCAACAGGCAGTGACCTTGCTCATCGCTTAAAAATGCAGGCAGGATGATTTCCTGAATTCCAAATCGAGCGGAACGATTAGCCTGTATGGAAGCGCAAGCGTGTACAGATCTCGAATGCGAGGGTGCAACTCAGAATGCGAAAGCTATTTGGCTGCCCGCGGCTTCGGTCGCTGTTGTCCCTCAAGTTAAAGGAGCGTTCCATTGTGACCATTCAATCAGGTATTCCAAGGGGTGCAACCTCACCGCGATGGGCCATGTGGCGGCCGCAGGCAAAGCCAATGCCGATTCAGTTCCGTGCCGCAACCTCGCGCCGACGCGGGGGCATGGCGCTGTTCCTCTTTGTCTTCGCTCTCCTGTGGGCGCAGCCGGCGAATGGACAAGCCGGGCCCCAGGCAAAGGCGCCCGGTCCTTGGGGCCAGAACTCCGACGGAATGCACATCTACCTATGGGCAGGCCTCAAATCTCACTTCCCCGGCCAGCACGACTATCCGCAGTTCCTCGCCGACTGGAGCAAGCTTCTCACCGAGCATGGCGCGGTGGTTGATGGCGCATTGCACGCGCCATCCTCTGCCGACCTCGAACATACCGACGTTGTGATGATCTACAAGGGCGACGCGGCCTATCTCAGCGACAATGAAAAATCGGCGTTGGAAGCGTATATCAAGCGCGGAGGCGGACTGGTCAGCATTCACGATTCATTGTGCGGGCCGGATCCAGCCTACTTTGCCTCCCTGGTGGGCGGCGCAAAGAAGCACGGAGAGGTCAACTACACGCTGGGAGCGCCCGTTCCTTACATGATCGTAGATTCTTCCGATCCAATTATGAAAGACATGTCCAACTTCACGCTCTTCGATGAAGCCTTTTACAACATGACCTGGGCGCAGAATCCCGGTATCCATGTGCTGGCCACCGCCGTAATTCCCGGTACGCCCAGCGCGGGCACGCACAAGGGTGAAGTGGTGCCGCAAATCTGGACCTATGAACACACGCTTCCCGGCGGTCAACCGGCAAGGGCATTCGTCTGGATGCAGGGCCACGAGTACGCCAACTTCGAGAATTATCAGATACAGCAAATGCTGCTCAGGGGAATTGCGTGGGCCGGAAAGAAGCCCATCGATTCGCTGGTCGATTATGTGCCGCCGCCGCGCCCAGCGCACATGCAGCCTTACGGCACCAGCCAATAGCCGGCCTTTCAGCGGCGAGTGTGAGTCGCGGGAGACCGTCCCTTACGAAGCGCATCGTCGCGCGCTACTTCGCTGTCCAGCCGCCGTCGATCAGAATATCCGTCCCGGTGATGAACCCCGCCGCCTCCGAACAGAGATAGCAAGCCAGCGATCCAATCTCCTCTACCTTGCACCAGCGCCCCACCGGCAAACTGGCGAGGAACTGGGCATTGGCCTCCGGATTGTTCATCACTGCGGTGTTCATCTCCGTGCCAAATGGCCCAGGACTGATGCCGTTGACGGTGATCCCGTCGCCGGCCAGTTCCAGGGCCAGCGCCTTCGTCAGACCCAGAAGCGCGGCCTTGGCGGCGGAATACGCGGTGCGCCCGGGAAGTGAAACATGACTCATGATCGACGTCATGTTCAAAATGCGGCCGTAACCGGAGCCCTTCATTCCGGGCACAAACGCGCGGCACATCAGGAATGTTGAGATTAGGCTGGCGTCCAGAACGCTGCGAAACTCCCCGAGCGAAAAGTCCACCAGGTTCTTGCGGATATTGGTTCCGGCGTTGTTGATGAGGATCTGCGGATGCCCGAACCGTTGATGGACCCCTTCCGCCACCCTGGCGACCTCATCTTCCAGTGTGACGTCGGCGGTAAAGAAGGCGGCAGTTCCGCCCGACCGGCCGATGGGATCGCGCACCTGTTCGAGCCGTTCGCGGTCGCGCGCCACAAGCGCGATGTTTGCTCCGGCCTCCGATAGCGCCTTCGCCATGGCCTCGCCCAGGCCGCGGCTTCCGCCGGTAATGACCGCGGTGCGCCCAGCAAGATCGATCGTGATGCTCATCCTCGAATCCTCCTCCTCAAGCGATTGCCCGGCGCAGGTTCAGCTCCCGTTGCCGCCGCGCCGCCCCTGGGTCAAGGTAAAGCCAGCACGCCGCCGAAACTGCGGCCGCCGAAGCCATCATATAAATGAGAACATTCCAGTCGCCGCCTGTCCTCTGCAGGATCACGCCGCCAACAACCGGCGCAACAAAGCCCGCAAGATTGCCCAGCATATTCATCGCGGCCGCCACGGTTGCGGTGTAGGGCCCGCCAATCTCCACGCATGCGTTCCACGAGATCGGCATGGTCAGATCGCTGGAAAAACTTGCCAGCCCCATGGCCAGCATGGCGGGAATCACCGATCGAATGTGGGCGAATGCAAACAGCAGAACGGCGGTGGACAGACAGCCGAAGAAAGCAAGAGCCCGTTGCGGCACTCTCTTCGGTGCAAGTCCCGTGGCCAGCGAACCAAAAGCGCCAAACAAGAACGGAAGCACTGCAAGCGCCGCCGCGTGGGTTGCCGACTGCCCCCGCCCCTCGCGCAGATACGTCGGCAGCCACGTGATGTAGAAGTACCAAACATAGGAAAAGGAGAAATACTGCAGGACAAGCACCGCTACCTGCCGGGTAAGCAACAGGGAAAGCCAGTGCCGTTGTCCGCCTTTGTGCGCCGTGAGCACACGAGACGCCTCCAGCAGGTGCAGTTCGGCCTCGTTCACTGCCGAGTGCTGTGCCGGGTCATCGCGGAACCAATACAGAAAGACAGCGCACCATGCCAGTCCCAGCGCGGCAAAGGACACGAACGCCCATCTCCAACCGAACCAAGTGATGCACAGCAGCGCCAGCGGGGGTGTGGCCGCGCCGCCCCATCGCGTGCAGGCCCACATCAGCGACTGCGCCCTCACGCGCTCATGCGCGGGTAGCCACGCGCTCAGCATTCGAGTCAGGTTGGGGAAGCATCCAGCCTCGCCCGCGCCAAACAGAAATCGGATCACGCACATGGACACAAAACTCCAAGCGGCGCCGGTGAGTGCGGTGCAGACAGACCAGGCAAGAACGATCCGCGCCAGCACCCGCCGCGCTCCCAGCCGATCGCCGAGCAGACCCATGGGGATCTCAAACAGCGCATAGGCCAATCCGAAGGCTCCGAAGATCAGGCCCATCTGCTCCTTCGGTATGTGCAAATCGTGCGCGATTGGTCCGGCCGCCTGTGAAATCGCGACTCTTTGCACATACGAAAGCACCGCCAGCCCAGTGGCCAGCGCCACCACGTTGTACCGTGCGCGGCTCGGCTTCACTTCGGCAGGCTCCATGCATAGAGGGTGTCCCCGGCCCCGAACACGATGTATTGCCTTCCGTCCAGCAAGTAAGTGATCACACCACCCGATTCGTTGGCGCCGATCTCGCGATGCCAAAGGATCTGGCCCTTGTCCGCACTGTAGACGATCG
>VFSW01015995.1_pt1 | contig 10271 bp, 10 predicted proteins | sample 5358111 | NCBI WGS metagenome assembly VFSW01 (sample SAMN11554181, study PRJNA540505) | mine drainage metagenome | isolation source: sediment from site ElyBrook_90M | place: USA: Ely Copper Mine, Vershire, VT | collected 2017
TTCGTCATGGCCGGGCTTGACCCGGTCATCCAGTCTTATTTCTGGCTCGCTGTCGCTCGCACTGGATGGCCGCCTCAAGGGCAGCCATGACGAATTAGCGGGACACCGAGGACGTATTGTTGGGCGAAATCCAGAATGTCGTTTGTGCTGTCACAATCGCTAAAGACATTTTTCGCTAGCAGCCGAACTTCGACATCTGTTTCGTTTGGAGGCAATCGCGCGATGGTCTCTGATTTTTCAACGACATTACCGTTGACAGTTTGGCGATCGACACGTCCGTCATGGACGACCAACTGGACATATCGGCTGCCGCCGAGAGTTCCGATCACGCGTTTTTCGTTCAACATGAAACCACACTTCTCAGCTGCAGCCGCTGGTCGAGCCGCAGGTGTTGCACTTCATGCAGGTGCCGTTGCGGACCAGCGTGAAGTTCCCGCAGGAGCCGCAGGCATCGCCTTCGTAGCCCTTCATGCGGGCTTCGGCGACGCGCTTGGCGTGGGTCGAACCCGACGCCAGCCGCGTCTCGATGGCCGCCACGGCCGCACCCACCGGATTGGCCGTCTGGAGGTCCAGCGACGCCATGGTGGCTTCGACACTCGATGCGATCTCGCTCAGATCCACGGGATCGTCGTTGCCGAGGAAGTCGCGGGCGTCGTCGTTATAGTCGTGCGTATGCGCGTGGCCGAGATCGTGCTCGTGATCGTGCAACGCCATCATCTTGGGCGCCGCGCCGCCGCGCACCAGACCGATGTGCTGGAATTTGCCGCGGACATAGCCGACCGACGTCGCGCGAGTGACGGCTTGCGCCATGTCTTTGGCCGCGCGCGGACCTTCTCCGACGCCGCTGCCGATGTCTTCGTCGTCCGACGGCGGCACATGGGCCAGGTCATGACGGCCGAGATAGGAGACCGCCAGCTCGCGGAAGATGTAGTCGAGGATGCTGGTGGCGTTCTTGATCGAATCGTTGCCGATCACCATGCCCGCGGGTTCGAAGCGGGTGAAGGTAAAGGCATCGACAAATTCCTCCAGCGGTACGCCGTATTGCAGGCCCATCGAGATGGCGATGGCGAAGGCGTCCATAAGGCTGCGGAACGCCGCGCCGTCCTTGTGCATGTCGATGAAGATTTCGCCGATACGGCCGTCCTCATATTCACCGGTGCGCAGGTAGACCTTGTGGCCGCCGACAATGGCCTTCTGGGTGTAGCCCTTGCGCCGCTGCGGCAGTTTTTCGCGTTCCCGCGTCATGCGCTCGATGACTTTCTCCACGATGCGCTCGCTGACCGTTGCCGTGCGCGCCGCCGCCGGGGCAGCCAGCGTCTCCTCCAGCTCGTCTTCCTCGTCGTCGAAGGCGAATATCTGGCTTGCCAGGGGCTGGGACAGCTTGGAGCCGTCGCGGTAGAGGGCGTTGGCCTTCAGCGCGAGCTTCCAGGAGAGCAGGTAGCTCTCGCCGCATTCCTTGACGCTCGCCGCGTTGGGCATGTTGATCGTCTTGGAAATGGCGCCGGAGATGAAAGGCTGCACGGCGGCCATCATCCGGATGTGGCTTTCCACGCTCAGCGACCGCTTGCCGATGCGCCCGCACGGGTTGGCGCAATCGAACACCGGCAGGTGTTCGGCCTTCAGCTGCGGTGCGCCTTCCAGCGTCATGGCGCCGCAGACGAACAGGTTCGCCGTCTCGATGTCGGACTTGGAGAAGCCGAGCGTTTTCAGCATGTCGAAATCGGCCGCATCCATCGCCGCCGCGTCGATGCCCAGCGTCTTGGTGCAGAAGGTCTCGCCCAGGGTCCATTTGTTGAAGACGAAACGGATGTCGAAGGCCGATTCCAGCGCGGCCTCGATCTTGCCGATTTCCTCTTCGCCAAAGCCTTTGCTGCGCAGGACATCGTAGTTGAGCGCGCCCGTGTAGTTCTCCAGGGTGCCGTGGCCGACGGCATAGGCGACGATGTCGTCGGTCTGCCTCTGGTCGTAGCCCAGGGTGGCAAGCGCCTCGGGCACGCAGCGGTTGATGATCTTGAAATAGCCGCCGCCGGCCAGCTTCTTGAACTTCACCAGCGCGAAATCGGGTTCGACGCCGGTGGTGTCGCAGTCCATGACCAGACCGATCGTGCCGGTCGGCGCGATGACGGTGGCTTGCGCGTTGCGGTAGCCGAACTGTTCGCCGACGACCAGGGCGTCGTCCCACGCCATCCTGGCGGCGCGCGCCAGGTCTGCCTGTTTGACGGCGGCGAGGTCCAGCGGGACGGGCAGGGTGTGGAGGCCTTCGTAGCCCTTTGTCTCGCCATAGGCCGCGCGGCGATGGTTGCGCACGACGCGCAGCATGTGTTCGCGGTTGGCGCCGAATTCGGAGAAGGCGCCCAGTTCGCTCGCCATCTCGGCGCTGGTGGCATAGGACACGCCGGTCATGACGGCGGAGATGGCTCCGGCTATCGCCCGGCCTTCGCGGCTGTCATAGGGAATGCCGGCCGCCATCAGCAACCCGCCGATGTTGGCGAAGCCCAGACCCAGCGTGCGGTAATCATAGGAAAGCTGCGCGATCTCTTTCGACGGGAATTGCGCCATCAGCACCGAGATTTCCAGCACGACGGTCCACAGCTTCACCGCATGCTCGAACGCGGCCACGTCGAAGATGTTCTTGCCGTCCACCTCTTTGCGGAATGCCATCAGGTTCAGCGAGGCAAGGTTGCAGGCGGTATCATCCAGGAACATGTATTCCGAGCACGGATTGGAGGCGCGGATGTCGCCGCCTTCCGGACAGGTGTGCCAGTCGTTGACTGTGGTGTGAAACTGGATGCCGGGATCGGCGCAGGCCCAGGCGGCGTAGGAGATTTTCTCCCACAACTCGCGCGCCTTGACCGTCTGCACGATCTTGCCGCCGCGCCGTGCCGTCAGGTTCCAATCGGCATCGTCGAGCACCGCGCGCAGGAATTCGTCGGTCACGCGCACGGAATTGTTGGAATTCTGCCCCGAGACCGAGAGATACGCCTCGGAGTCCCAATCCGTGTCGTAGGTGCGGAAGTCGATGTCCTTGTAGCCCTGCTTGGCGAAGGAGATCACCCGGTCGATGAAATTGTCGGGGATCATCGATTTGCGCGCGGCCTTCACTTCGCGGCGCAGGGCGGGGTTCTTTTTCGGATCGAAGCAGTCGTCGCCCGAGCCCTGGCAGTTGACGCAGGCCTTCATCACCGCCTTCAGGTGCTTCTCGGCCAGTTTGGAGCCCGCCACCATGGCGGCAACCTTCTGTTCCTCGATCACCTTCCAGTTGATGAAGTCTTCGATATCGGGATGGTCGACGTCGACGATCACCATCTTGGCCGCGCGGCGCGTTGTGCCGCCCGATTTGATGGCGCCCGCCGCACGGTCGCCGATCTTGAGGAAGCTCATCAGGCCCGACGACTTGCCGCCGCCCGACAGTTTCTCGTTCTCGCCGCGCAGGGCCGAAAAGTTCGTGCCGGTGCCCGAGCCGTATTTGAACAGCCGCGCTTCGCGCGTCCACAGGTCCATGATCCCGCCTTCGTTGACGAGATCGTCGGCGACCGACTGGATGAAGCAGGCGTGCGGCTGGGGATGCTCATAGGCCGACGCGGACTTCGTCAACCGGGCGGTTTTGTAGTCGACGTAGTAATGGCCCTGGCTGGGCCCGTCGATACCATAGGCCCAGTGCAGACCGGTGTTGAACCATTGCGGCGAATTGGGCGCCGCCTTTTGGGTCGCCAGCATGTGGCAGAGTTCGTCGTGGAAGGCGCGGGCGTCCGCTTCGCCGTCGAAATAGCCGCCCTTCCAGCCCCAATAGGTCCAGGTGCCGGCCATGCGTCCGAAAACCTGCTTGGCCGAGGACTCGCCGGTGGTCTCGCTGCCGTCCGCCGTCTTTGCCCACAGCCATTCGGGCACCCCCTCTTCGGGGACGGGCTTGAGCGACACCGGCAACCCGGCCTTGCGGAAATATTTCTGGGCCAGAACGTCGCAGGCGACTTGGCTCCACTCCTCGGGGACTTCGATGTCGGTCTGCCGGAAGACAACCGAGCCGTCGGGGTTTCTGATCTCACTGGTGGCCTGGCGGAACGAAATTCCTTCGTAAGGCGAATGACCTTCCACCGTGAACTGACGCCGAATACGCATGAAACCCCCGCAGATGCTGAAATTTGAGCCCGTCATCGCGTCTTGCGGCACCGTTTTGGGGACAGTTTTCCTCTCCGCGGGGCTTGCCTGTCGTACGGCAACCCCGGCGGCTAGAGTTAGTTTCGTCCGCCAGATTTGGTGTCGCGAGAAGCGACAGGGGCAAAGTATTGAACCCAACCCCAGGGGTACGCAAGCGATAAGTGGTAAACGAAACCTTACCCACCAGATGTTGTGCCTTAACGCGACGCACAAAAGCCGCGAGTCAAGCGGGGTTTCAGAATCACGCAGAAAATTTTTTCGTTTTTGCGACACACAGCCGCCGGTCCCTTTGTGACTCGATTGTGGATGAACGGGCCGAGGCGCGGAATGGACGATGCCCGGTGACAAACACCTATTCGCAACGCCTGCCGCGCCAATTACTTGGCTATGGCATCGCCGCCCCTCTATATTCCGACGAATCTCGAAGCTTGAGGAACGCGCGCATGGGTCTGTTGCGGATGCTCTTTGTGTGGTGGCAGAACGCTACGCCCGGAACGCTGCTCACCACCTGGTTCAGCGGCGTGCCTGTTGGTTCGGATCAGTTCGGCAATCGCTATTACAGCAGCAAGGACAGCAAGCGCCGCTGGGTGCTCTACAAGGGCACCGTGGAGGCTTCGCGGGTTCCCCCGGACTGGCATGGCTGGCTGCATCACACCTTTCAGGCCCCGCCGGACGGGCACGCCGAGGTCAAATCCTGGGAAAAAGATCATCTGCCCAATATGAGCGGCACAAAAGGCGCCTATTATCCGCCAGGTAGTCTGGCGCGTGGCGGCGTACGTGCGCCGGCGACCGGAGACTACGAACCCTGGAGCCCGGTTTAGACGATGCATAACGACACGGTTGAAACGCTGATCGGCGCCGCAGTCATTGCGGTTGCGGTCTTCTTTCTGGTTTTCGCCTATCGCAGCACGGGCTCGACGGACGTGTCGGGTTACGAAGTGACGGCCAACATGTCGCGTGTCGACGGCGTCGCCGTGGGCACCGATGTGCGGCTCTCCGGAATCAAGGTCGGAACGGTTTCTTCGCTCACGCTCGATCCGAACTATCTCGTGACGGTACATATGAATATCCGCAATGACGTGCAGATTCCGGCGGATTCTTCGCTTGTGGTGACGTCTGCGGGACTGCTCGGCAGCTCATATCTGTCGATCTCGCCCGGAGGCAGCGACAAGATGCTCGGGCCAGGCGGGGTGATCCGCAACACGCAGGGCTCGCTCGACATGATGGGCCTGCTCTCGCGCTTTGTCGGCGGCGGCGCGGGCGGCGGCAACAGCAATGGTGGCGGAAGCACTGCCGAACCAAAACCATGAAACGACATTGGGCATTGGCGGCGATAGCAGCGTCTGTGTTCGTGGGTATGGCGCTGGGGCAGACCGCGCCGACTGCGACGCCAGACGTTGGCGTCCCCGCCGCTCCGGCAGCCGTCGGGCCTGCAGCCGGGCTTCCGGAAGCCGCTGCGCCGGACGCCACGACGCCCGACGCCACGGCGCCAGCAGGCACAACGCTCACGACGGCGCCGGCCGCGCCCACGGCCCCGCCGCCTGGCCCGGTTACGAATGGCCACGAGACGCTGGTATTGCGCGCGCTCGACAAGATCACGGGCAAGGCCGTCGAACTGCTTGCGCCGCTCGATCAGCCGGTGAAGTTCAAGACGCTGACCATCGTCGCGCGCTATTGCTACTCGACGCCGCCGAGCGAAACACCGGAGACCTCAGCCTTTCTCCAGATCGAAGACCACCGTCCGGACAGGCCGAAACGGCAGGTCTTTTCCGGCTGGATGTACGCCTCCAGTCCTGGTCTGAACGGGATGCAGCATCCACTCTACGACGTCTGGGTGATCAGCTGTAAGACCAGTGCACCGGGCGAGCAGCCGTCCGTCGTGGCGGTTTCGCCCGTCAAGCCCGTTTCGCCCAACGTTGGAGCCGATGAAAAAATGCCAACGCTGCCTGAAGGCGCCGGCCAGTAGGCCGGAGCGGCGATGGCCTCGCTCAACTTGTCGAGATACGCGTTACGCGGTATTTCGGTTGCGCCAAAGCGCGCCAGATGTGCCGTCAGAAATTGCGCGTCAAGCAGCTTGAAGCCGCCCACTTTAAGTCTGGCGACGAGGTGGACGAGGGCCACTTTGCTGGCGTCTGTCTCGTAGGAGAACATGCTTTCGCCGAAAAAAGCCCCGCCCAGCCGCACGCCGTAAAGCCCGCCGACCAGACGGTCCTCGCGCCAGCATTCGAGCGAGTGGGCGTGGCCGCTGGCGTGTAGCGCCGTGTAGAGGCTCAGAATTTCGTCGTTGATCCATGTTTCTTCACGGCCCTTCGCCGGCGCGGCACAGGCGCGCATCACGTCGGCAAAAACGGTGTCGGCGGAGACGAAATACCTATCGTTGCGCACGGTGCGCGCCAGCCTTTTGGGGACATGAAACGCATCGAGCGGGAGGATGCCGCGCTTCTCAGGCGAAACCCAATACAGTGTGGGGTCGTCGCGTCGCGCCGCCATCGGGAACAACCCCTCGGCATAGGCGCGCAGGAGAATGTCGGGCGTGAGGCGTGGCGCATGCATGGCGCAAGGCTAGCGCCGAAAGGCGGCGAGCTTAAGCCCCCTTCTTCGCCAGGTAATGCTCCAGCCAGTGGATGTTATAATCGCCATTCAGGATGTCGTGCTCGCGCACAAGCCGTTGGAACAACGGAATCGTTGTCTCGACCCCACCGACGACGAGTTCGTCCAGCGCACGGCGCAGCCGCATCAGGCACTCGTTGCGTGTCCTGCCGTGGACGATGAGCTTGCCTGCCAGACTGTCGTAATAGGGTGGGATGCGATAGCCGGCATAGATCGCCGAATCGAAGCGCACGCCCAGGCCGCCCGGCGTATGGAACTGCGTGATCAGGCCCGGCGATGGCTGGAAGGTGAATGCGTTCTCCGCGTTGATGCGGCACTCGATGGCATGGCCGGAGAAGGTCACATCCTTCTGTTCGATTTCGAGCGGCGCGCCACCGGCGATGCGAATCTGTTCGCGCACGATGTCGATGCCGGTGATGGCTTCGCTGACGGGATGCTCGACCTGCAGGCGGGTATTCATCTCGATGAAATAGAAACGCCCGTCCTCATATAGGAATTCGACGGTACCGGCGCCCAGATAGCCGAGTTTTTCGAGCGCGTGCGTGACGACGCTTCCAATTTCTTCGCGCTGTTCGGCATTGAGCGCCGGGCTGCCCGCTTCCTCCCAGACCTTCTGGTGGCGGCGCTGCAGTGAACAATCGCGCTCGCCAAGATGGATCACGCGGCCCGTCGCGTCGGCCAGCACCTGCACCTCGATATGGCGTGGCTTCTGGAGATATTTCTCCATGTAGACAGCGTCGTTGCCGAAGGCCGTCTTGGCTTCCGCGCGCGCAGTGGTAAGCGCCAGAGACAGATCCGACGGCTTCTGGGCGACTTTCATGCCGCGTCCGCCGCCGCCTGCCGTCGCCTTGATGAGCACCGGGTAGCCGATACCCTCTGCGATGCGTGTGGCTTCCTCGTCGGAACCCACCGCGCCGTCGGAGCCGGGAACCGTCGGGATGCCCAACTCTTTCACGGCCTGTTTCGCGGCGATCTTGTCGCCCATCAGGCGGATGTGCTCGGGATCGGGCCCGATAAAGGCGATGCCGTGTTCCTTCACGATCTCGGCGAAACGTGCGTTCTCCGAAAGGAATCCGTAGCCCGGATGGATCGCCTGCGCACCTGTGATCTCGCAGGCCGAGATGATGGCGGGCATATTCAGATAGGATTGGGCGGCCGGCGGCGGACCTATGCAGACGCTTTCGTCGGCCAGGCGCACATGCATTGCGTCGGCGTCGGCGGTGGAATGCACCGCGACGGTGGCAATCCCCATTTCCTTGCAGGCGCGGTTGATGCGCAGTGCGATCTCGCCGCGGTTCGCGATGAGGATCTTTTCGAACATCACGAAATGACGAGCAGCGTTTGACCGAACTCGACCGGTTCGGCGTCGCGTACGCAGACTTCCGCGATGGTGCCGCTGCGCGGACTGAGTATCGGATTCATCGTCTTCATCGCTTCAACGATCATCAGGGTGTCGCCTTCCTGCACTCTGTCTCCCACCTTTATGAAGGGAGGCTTGCCCGGCTCAGGTGCGACGTAGACGGTGCCGACCATGGGAGAGGTGATCGCGCCGGCTTGTGGACCTTTGGGCGCTGGCTGCGGCTCATGCATCGCGGGCGAAGCGAGAATGGGGGCCGCCGCGACGACTTGGCCGCTAGGCTGGCGCGCCACCCGCAGCCGCATCCCACCTTGCTCGATCTCGATCTCGGTCAGGCCGGTTTCGGTCAGCAGTTCTGCCAGCTCCCGGATGGCTGTCGCGTCGATACCGGGCTTCGTTTTGCCCCCGGCCGAGATGCGCGCACCGATTGACTTCACGTCCTTCATGTTCATCCCGTGGAACCTTTGATGAGAGAAGCCAGCGCGTCCACGGCCAGCACGTAGCTCTGTGCACCGAATCCTACGATCACGCCTTTGGCAACAGGGCTGATACGTGAATGGTGGCGGAATTCCTCTCGTGCAAACGGGTTCGAGAGGTGGACCTCCACCAGCGGGCGATCCAGGGCGCGCAGGGCGTCATGCAGTGCCAGCGAGGTATGTGAATAGGCGCCCCCGTTGATGATCATGCCGGCCGATTTTGTGCGCGCCTCTTGAATCCAGTCAATCAGCTCACCCTCATGGTTGGACTGACGAAAAACTACACTAAGGCCATGGTTTTTTGCCCGCCGGGCCATCATCTGGCCGATTTCGGCCAGAGTGGTGCGACCATAGATATCCGGTTCGCGCAGTCCCAGGAGGTTGAGGTTCGGGCCGCTGAGGACATATATCGGCAGTACCTTGGATTTCTTGGCCACAGAGGGCTCCGTTAACGTCGTCGAGTTGGGCTTTATACTGGGCAATAGGGACGAGGCAAACAACCAATCGGGAACAGGCTTTATGGCCGTGACAGTGACTATTAACGGAGAAACCCGCCATCTTGGCGGTTCCGTCAGCGTAGCGGTGCTTCTGACCGGAATGGGGCTGGATCCCGCCAAAATCGCCGTGGAACGCAACCACGAAATCGTACCCCGCTCGCAATACGGCGAGACGGCGGTTGGCGATGGCGACAAGCTTGAAATCGTCCAGTTTATCGGTGGCGGGAACGAGCCGGCGCCATCCGGCGGGCCTGTGGATAAGCCCTTGGTCATTGCCGGCAGGACCTTCGGGTCGCGCTTGATCGTCGGCACTGGCAAATACAAAACCTACGCCCAGAACGCTGCGGCGCTGGAGGCCAGCGGGGCAGAGATGGTCACGGTCGCGGTCCGCCGGGTAAATCTGACCGATCCGAACCAGGACCGCCTCGTCGATTTCGTCGATCCCAAGAAATACACCTACCTGCCAAATACCGCCGGTTGCTTCACCGGGGAGGACGCCGTGCGGACCCTGCGGTTGGCGCGGGAGGCGGGTGGCTGGACGTTGGTCAAGCTGGAAGTCCTGGGCGATAAGAAGACGCTTTATCCGAACATGATCGAAACTCTGAGGGCGACTGAGCTGCTTCTGAAGGAGGGCTTTCAGGTGATGGTCTATTGCAGCGACGATCCCTTGATGGCCAAGCGGCTGGAGGAACTGGGCGCCTGCGCGATCATGCCCCTTGCCGCCCCCATCGGGTCCGGGCTCGGCGTACAGAATCCTGTCGGCATCCGTATGATCATCGAGGAAGCGAAAGTGCCGGTGATCGTCGATGCGGGCGTCGGCACGGCGTCGGACGCGGCAGTGGCGATGGAACTGGGCTGTGACGCCGTATTGATGAACACCGCCATCGCCGAGGCGAAGAATCCGGTCTTGATGGCGCGCGCGATGCGCCATGCCGTGGAAGCCGGGAGGCTTGCCTATCTCGCTGGCCGCATGGCGAAGAAGCGCTACGCCGATCCGTCCAGTCCGTTGGCGGGGTTGATATGAAAATTCCGGCCGCTGCGCTAGCGGCTCTGGTGTTGACCGGTGCCGGGGGGCCCCCGCGCCGCGCCCGCGGGCCCGGCCGCGCGGCACGAGTGCGGGGGCGGGGGGCGCCCCGGGGGGGGCCCCCCCCCCCCCCCCCCCCCGGCCCGGGGCGG
>VFSW01015996.1_pt1 | contig 10271 bp, 18 predicted proteins | sample 5358111 | NCBI WGS metagenome assembly VFSW01 (sample SAMN11554181, study PRJNA540505) | mine drainage metagenome | isolation source: sediment from site ElyBrook_90M | place: USA: Ely Copper Mine, Vershire, VT | collected 2017
TGTGCTGTCTCCTCGGCTGACTCTCTCTGCCCTCCCCCCTTGTATCAGGATCGGCATCAAGACGAAGATGCGCCGAGGCGTGTCATGACCCGCAGCCGGACCCGCAGCCAAGCTGAGGGGCCCTTCGAGGGCGAAGCGAGTGGGATGGCCGTCGATTCAGAGTGTGAGAACGATGACGATGAAGACGACGACGACGACGACGATGGCTTTGATCGCGGCTTCTTGCAGTGCTTCGAAGGCCACCTGAACAACCGCTGCTCCAGCAACGTGAGAGAGAGGGGTCGAGTCCAGTTGGCGTACACGTGGCTCACCTCCCCCTCTTCAGGTTTGCCTGATGGGACAGCGCAGCCGCTTCCTGGTGTCGGCCAGCGACGACGGAAACCTATTTGTTTGGGACCTCCGCTCTGGGCACCTGCTCAACATGTGCGCCGGAGCCAAGGGGGACAGCTGCGTGCAGGTGACGCGCATTGAGCTGGGGGCAGCGCGTGGAACCGCTGATCAATAGCGGTCCACCACCTCTCAGGCCCACCCGTACGACATGATGCTGGCGAGCTGCGGCGGCCAGCCCTTGGTCCGCCTGTGGACGCCAGAGGAGGAAAGCGCGGCGCGGCCGACGGTTGAGCAGAGGGAAGTGCTGATGACCAACCTGTTGCGGTTCGAGTCTTTCGGCAGGGAGCTTGGAGCGGCCGCTGCCGCACAGCAGGTAGGTTGGGAGGAGGAGGACAATTGCGAGAGTTGCCTATATTTCAAGACCGTCCGCGCAGGCCCATCGTCAGAGGGATCAGCAGAACCGGGGGGGGCAGGTGCCCGCCGCTGGTCCAGGACGCGACGAAGAAGAGGGGGACGAGGAGCAGCAGCAGGAGGAGGAGGAGGATACAGGCCAGGATGCGGATGCCGAACAGTGTCGCATGATGTAGTCCACACGCTTCGAATTGCCGAAAATGGTGAAGGGCAATGCAGATCGAAGGAGGGAGCTAGCACGCCAGCGATGCGAGCATCAGAGGAATGAGTCTGCTCGAAAAGCGTTGGGGCCAGAGTTTGCCACGCCGTCTGAAGCTCGAGCTCGTATCTTGAGCGACGTCAAGGCGCTTAGCGTAGATGCAGTTCCCTACGGCTGGATCGTTGCGGATGGAAACGAGGATAAGAGCTTCTGTGAAGAGTTCTTTAGGACCGGTGCATGCCCGCTGCGGAGGTGTAAGCACGCTCACGACGTCACGATCAGCGACCTCATCGGAGTGCCGCATGGTGTTGCAACATGCAGCGGCCCTGACGCAGCAGCACCGGGGGCGCTGCCGGCCATGCAGCGCCTGCCTCTCTGCGAAATCGATGCCGGCGGGAGAATGGTGTACAGCCGTCACCTGCGAAGAGCGGTGAGACAGGATCCAGTCCTCAAGTTCGTCGACTTGGAAGGGAGATTGGTCTTCGACGCTGCCAATCCCAGCGTGTTTGCATCGCACTGTGCACGCACTGCGGAGGTGCTAGCAATGCAACGAGCGAGCTCAGCCGCAGCAACGGCAGGGAAAGAGATTCAGAAAAGGGACAGCGATGCTGGGCGAACAGATGCTAATGATGTCTTTGAACCTGATTTGGAAGATAGCGGTGTGTCTCTGATTTGAGACAGAGGTTTTATAGAAGTGCTAACCATATACCTCGCTGAACTCATTTTTTCAATTGATTATCCACCCCTATTTCTTCATCTTGGGATTGAACGAGCTGCCGCAGCCGCACGTGGCCTCCGAATTGGGATTGCTGCTTATCTGCGAACAAACGACGAGTATAAAGCCTTGAATTCTGTCCTGCAGGATGCTCGATGAATCCCCACCATGAACGACGATCGCATCAGGCTGTCTTCATACGCAATCTTTGACCCTTTCAAGAAGTCCAAGGACATCTTATCACAGATGATTAGGCAGCCGTCTTGCTCAAAGACCCTAAAACATGAGGACCGCCAGTTATCGGCAAGAGTCACGTTCATGTTGATGACACTCACACGTCGTCCGTGTTGACCGTCGTGTCCAGATTGAACTTGTATTGAAACCCGGAGCATCCTCCTCCTTCCACTTCGACTCTCAGTGCTATTTTCGTGTCTGGCTGCAAGTCTTGGAGCTCCTTTAGCCGCTGGGCACGCATGCATGGCTGTGTAAAACGCTCTTGCATTCGTGCCTACTGTTTCAGCAGGCACTCACTTTGGTCGTGCTACCGTCGATCGTCAACGCTGCTTCTGAAGGGGCCCTCGGAGGCGAGAACGAGGCCACAAAACGAATAGAAGGGTGCGCGAGGATTCGCCCGAGAGACAGAGCCTCCAAGACGATCGGTGAAAGGAGGCTGCGTAACATTCGATAAGAATGTTCTGCTGCTCTGATCACTCCAAACCTTCGTGCATCTCCGGTATACCAGGTCAGTTAGCCTTGCGCCTCTAGCATCAGAGAATTGCATAAAATGCCTGGCAATACCCGAAAAAGAAAGGAAATGAACATAGGCGCTATTCATCGTTTTGCAATCAGCCGTATGAAACGTCCTGCGGGCGTGGATGCGCTTTCCACCAACCCCACGCCCATGCAGTCCTTCAGGTGCCACGCCATGCCGAGCGGCGATCGCCGCAGCTTGTGCTTCAGTAGCTGCTGCTCCGGAATCTGCAGGACGCATGGCTAGGGTCGCAAGTGCGCCATTCGGACGCACATGTACAATTATCGCCCACCTCTTTATACTGCCTTTTCCTGATGACTACGACAATCTCCTTGCGCGCCTCGACGACGGCCATGACCACCTTGCCCATGCCCGGAACGCACAGCACAAAGCAGCCATCGTCTACAAGGTGCCTGCTCAACGCACCTCCCTGCATCAACAGTGTGATCCGTGCGTCCACTGCAGCTGGGCTCGACAACCCTTCTGCTGAAAGCAGCTGTGTCAGGCGAGAGCGCTGAATAATGAGGTCCGGATGGTGAGGAAGAACGTGACTGCAGAAGCACTCGATGGCAGCTTCCCTCTCTCTTCTCTCTTGGTCTTGCTGCTGCTGTTGGCCCTGGTCTGAGGAGGGTGCAGCCGCTGCCGCATGAAGAAGCGTCGACTTATAATCTTCAGTGAGCATCAAAGCTTGCTCGTCGACACCTGCATTGGTCACGAGCGATCAGACCATCAGAATAAAAGAGAATCTGCGAGAAATTTTTTACCCGTGCTGATTTTGAAGGCTCGGATGGCATTCTCTCTTTGAAGAGCATCTAGTTCCCGCGCTATTGCTGTTCGGTCTTTGATCAGGGCATAAAGCTGCGAGCGAAGCACGACTGGAGGCACTGGCCCGCCGTTGCTTGCGGTGCATGGCGTTCGAATCGTCTGCGTCCTGAGGTGGAGGATGCAGGCCATGAGGTCACTCGGGAGCTGCTCGTACTCATCCTCATCCTCAATCACTCCTGCCGCTGCATGATGCAATGATTTGACCAACAGGGCCTCGGCAACCTGATGAAGCATCATGCGTTGTGTTATATGTTACGGGAGACATTGGCACCACCTCTGCCACCCCGAAGTCCTGTCGTCCGTCGTCGTCGTCCCTGCGTCGCTTCAGCATGCGCGAAATAGAGGGAGAGAAACAGAAAAAAATCCTCCATCAGGATTGCGATGAAAAGCCTCTTGCGGATCCTACAAAGACGCCCAATCATCTCGAGATGCGGCAGCGAGGTGAGGGAAACATGCTCGCCCATGCCACATGGATGCCTGCCATCGCGTGCAGGCCACCAGCAGGTACATGTCTGTGGTCGCGGCAGCAGCCAGCTCTAATGATGGCGAAGAGGCACTGATGTGGCGCAAGACCTACACACTCTCAGCGCAGGGTAGCCGCAACCGGTGCACTGTGACCACGGAGGATGGGTTCAAGATCGAAAGCGACATTCCTCAATCCATGGGAGGAGGCGAGTTCGCAGGATGTCGTTTCATTTCTACAAAGATTGTAGAAGTTGAAGTTGACACTCAGGTAACACGGCTCCGCAGCCGGTGCTCTTGCTTCTGGCGGCGCTGGCAGGATGTGAGACGGCAACGGCGCACTTTGTTGGTATGTAGGTATCAAGAGGAGGGATCCTCCTCGCGCAATGTTTTTACGTCACGTTTTTTGAATTACGGCACCCACACGGAGGATTTTTTCTACTCGCAGCTCGGCACCTGAAAATGAGGTTGAAGGGTATCCATTTTGAGCTAGAAGCATGGCGAGACCAGCGCGGTGCCATTGGCATGCCATTGGAGCATGAGCCCGGCCAAGATGAGCCACCCTCGATGCTCCAGGTGTCTGCGGATGAAGACGAGATTTCGTTCCTTGGTCGTTCCTTGGTCGATCATTCAGCCAATTAATGATAACAACTTCTGCGCTTTTGCTGACGTTTAGGTGGTGCGAGGGACCGCACTCGTTGACACCGACGCCACTCAGGATCAAGTAGATGCCTTGGCGCATCAGGTGTGAATTCTTTTACCTAGTGAATCTCTGTCTTTGATAGCAAATCTCTCTCTCACCTGTCGTCTCTGATAGTAGCACCATCACTCAGCAGGTGCATCGTCGTTGCCCCGTGGCCTCGATGATGGCGGCCTCGGGCTGTAGGCTGGAGATCCAATGGATCAGGGCCTCCTCCTCGAGCCTGCCCGGACTTGGGTAACCTATCCAAGGAGCTCCGACCAAATGCATATGCCAGCGTCAGCGGAGAGACGGTTGACATTCCATCCCGGGTTGATCGGGCTCTCCTGCTGCTTCGGCAATCTATTTCACGCTGCGATCGACGCTTAAGGCCTATTGCTTGCGACCACGAATGAAAATGTACTGCGCCACGCGAGCCACGCACGCTGTCGCTAACTCCTACTACCACAAAGAAACAATTAGATTCTATTCTACTCTACTCTCATCGCGATCATGCGCCAGTTCATCACAAGGGGGGCGCCCGTGGTGGCTCCCCCTCACGTTATAGACCCCGTCGAGCTCAGTTCCAATTTCCTGATCCGCTTGCTCATCTTCAGGTGAGCCTTCTGCGCGCTGTGCCTGCGACGTGCACGACCTCCACCTCACCTCCCGACTCTCCCAGGTTTCTCCTCTTCGGCATCGCTCTGTGGGAGGTCGATCGTGCCGTCCTGGGTGAGTTGGGGGCGCTTCACAACTCGCCACCACGACTTTTCGACGACCCCGAATTCTTTCGCAGCCCTCGTCTCGGGCGCCGACGAGGCGTTCGACGTCGTGCATCGCGCTCTGCTCCTCTCGATGCTCGTCCCCATCGTGCTCAACGCGATCGGCTTTCTGTGGCCGCTCCTGCACATCAGCTCCTACGAGCGCAACGCCAAGGCGTTCCAGAGGATCACTCTGTCGGCCGCCGTCCTCGCAAGGCTGTTCCAGAGCGCCAACTCGCAATCCTGGATGCCGCACAGGGACATCAAGCAGTCCCTCGTCTTCGACGCGTTCACGCTCATCATCAACCAGGTGAAACACGCATCAACAAAATGGAATTTAGGCCATCCACTGACGACCCGAAACTTTCTTCCACAGGATCCCACCGAGGAGCTGCTTCTCCAGCTGGCGCTCCTGCAGCTGCTGTACAACGTGGGGCACTTCATCGTTGCACCTGCGGCCGCCACGGGCGGTGCCTCGCACCTGGCCGCTGTGACGCAGTGCGAGTTCTTCGTCACCATCCTCATGCTCGTAATCCCCGTGCACAGGTAGGCAGACGCGACTGTAGCTTTGAATTCCCTATTGGCACCGCGCCTTAATCATTGATCTCTCATTCATGCCGCAGGGTGTACTGCTCAATGATCGGTCCACCGGACAAGAGTGGCATACTTCAGAAACAAGTCCAGCTGCTGCGGAAACAGATTTCCTTGAACAGGAGAGCCCTCAAGCCCAAGAAGAAGAGCATCGATTTCGCTACTTGGCTTCGCCAGCTTGCGCTCGGTGAACCTGAGCCTTCCTCGGCTGTCTTCGACGACGACGACGACCCAAAAGGGCGGCCGCTCTCCAAGGCGTTCATGCTAAAGCTTGCGACGGTCAAGGCCATGCACGGCATGCACTTCTTGCTGCTTTGTTTCAGCGTGACAGCATCAATGTGGCGGCAGCCAGCTACAAACAGCAATGAGCAGCTCCTCGTAACCTCTTCCACGGCCGTCATCCGGTATCATAAATGGATGGCCGTCGTGAGCGGCTTTGCTGCAATCGTCCTCTGCTCCCACGGGATAATTGTGATTGCAAGCAAGTCGTTCTACGCCAGGAGCCGCGCGCTCATCAACAACGTCAGCCTTATGCTTTGTGGAGCATGTCGAGTTGTGTTGATCCTTCTGGAGTTTTGGGCATCATGCAACGGTGGCGACATTGCCAAGGTTGCCAGAGCCAGTAACCACGTTGTCTTCCACAACCTCCTGGTGGTCCTATTCTCGCTTGCTGTGCACGAGGTGAGATCGGCTCTTCGCAACACACTTATGTCAAGAGTATCGCTGCCACGCGAGTTTGTGTTTTGTCCGCAGGAGCCAAACGCTGTTTTCCTGCCTGCAATGCTGGGACTGACGGCAATCTTTAAAGGCCTTGCACACTACATTGATGGTTCAGTCGCTATCTCGTCCTTGCTGTTTGGCCACGTCGAGTATCCCTTTCTCGCAATCCTGGCAGTGATGATCTACCCCGGGACCAAGTGAGTTGATGTTCATCGACTTGAAGTGCAGATTTTACCTTGCTGAATTCTGAGGCTTTGCTCACAAATTCGTCTTTTCCTCAGGGTTGGCATTTTCATCCCCAGAGACGCCAATCTGATGCGAGACCTCATGTCGCACGATCCCAATGTCTCGAAGCATGCGGCCCGGCGGCTCTCCACTGTTCAGAGCCAGAGGCAGAGCTTGGACTACTATGAGCGTCGAAGCGAAGATACTGTCAATGCCGATGTCGGCATCGGCCACAGGCGCATGAGCAAGATCACATCGGAGGAGTGCACGCCGCGTGAGAGTCTTACTCCGCGAGACAGCGTTGTGATGGCCGGCCCAGACATGATGGTCACGTTGTCCCCAACAGCACCCGGAAGCCTTCTGAGTGCTGTGCCGATGCGCAAGACTGTGCAAATGCACGAGGAGGCTGCCGACGATTCTTCTCCGGAGAGAGGCCACAGCAGGCTGGCCAGGAGGAGTGCGAGCAGGAGCGTGTTGGTCGACCTCAACAGCAAAGCCGTGGATGCCCAGCTGCTGTCAAAGGACCGGATGCTGGTCCTCATCGAGCTCCCGCTGTGCACGCTCCTTGCGCTGCAGCCCCTCCGCGCCGCGGCACTGCTTGTGCAGCAGGGTCAGCCGGCACTGATTTCCCTGGCCGCCCCGGCGTTCCTGTACTGGCTCTCATGCCTCCTCCATGCCCTGGCCCTCGCCTCAGCACCGGCGGTCGCGATGAGGCGACGCCGTCTGATGTGGGGCCTCAGGCTAGACATTGCGCTGCCTCTGCTCCAGCTCAGCAACATCCTGCTGCTGCCTAAAGACGTTGTGCGCCTGTCCCCATTGCGTGGTCTGATGCTGCTCTCAGCAAAGTGGGGGCTGGTGAACATTGGAGACTCGCTCTTCCTCAAGACCCTTCCGGCCAAGGTGAGAGGAGCGGAGACGTCCAGTAGCGACAACTATTTTTTTTACTCTTTGTGTCTTAGATCTTCCAGCCTTGAACCGGTTTTCTTCCTCCTCAGGTTGTCGTTTCGTTCCTCTTGCACCACTATGAGAACCCGAGCCTGAGCCACGGGCAGCTGGCATCTGACGCCCTGCTTTTTCATGTCTGGGCAGCAATGGCTTTCGTGACCACCAGGCTAGTGTCCTGGGCGTCCGACAAGGCCCTCTCCCGTCTCCACAACAAGAGCGGATTGGCCATGAGGTACGCGAAGCGTCTGCTCAATGCATGGGCTTTCGAGAGTTTCCGCTCGTTCATGCTTGCTTACAGGAGCTTCACAATCTACGCCTGCGTTGGCGGTCACGGCCTGGCGGCGCTGGCTGTGATGCTGCATGGTCAGCCCTGGGTCGTCAATGCGCAGATGTGGATGGTGCAGGCCATGATGACCCAGCTCGGCGAGCTGGGCTTCAATGAGATCTCTTTCAACAGCCCGATCTTCAGCAGTGCCCTCGTGGTGTTCGCCATCATCGCGGTGTTCTGCGCCGTTTCCTGGTTCCAGGCCGCCGCGTCCAACCTGCTGCTGCTTCTGGACCCGGACAGGCAGTGGCTGCAGAAGCAGCAAGATCAGGTGCGGAGGTTAGCAGGGTTTATGTTACCGCTTGCATTCACACTCTCAACTTCCAGCCTCGTATTTGCTCAATTGGCCCTCTATCTTCCTCCTCCTCCTGCTGTGAGCGCAGCTCGTCAAGTTCATGGAGGCCATGAGCAGCGACAACGAGCAGTCCATGGACAGCATTGTGTTCTCTCTCCAGAGCGCGACGTCCAGCATGTTTGAACGGGACACGTTACTCAAGCTGGTCTACCTGGAAGGTGGAGATCATGACAGGGGCAACAAGGACGAGAGCCTGCTCATGGCCAGGATTCAAATCGTCCATTGGGGGTGAGTCATCTGCTCCTGGCTCGCAAGAAGACCTTCAAGGCGGATGACATATCTTTGGCCTTTTCTCTCCTCTTCAGATACAAACGTATCCAGGACGGAGGGCTGCAGGATCGAGTGCTGCCTCTCTCCACGCTCCCAAGCGTTGCCCACGTCGTCTCCAGCAGGACCACGGTGCTGACCAACGACTTTATCTCTGCGGACAAGAAGGTACACTTCGAGGACTGGGAGCTGCAGCATTCGAGCCATGGCGTCCGCAGGTCAGTCGTGAGGGTTATGAATGCATTTGTGCGTTCGGATCCTACGTCTTGGTTGCGCAAGAAGGTGCACTCAATGTAACGCGTCCTCGTTCCCTCGCAGCTTCTTCTCGATGCCGCTGCTGTTCGCGGGCCGCTGCCTGGGCGCTCTGATCGTCATGAGCCCGAGCCCCAACGCGCTTCCAGACCGCCTGCAGCGTCTGCTGTCGGACCTCGGCATGCAGGTGGCCCAGTCGCTGTACGTGTGGGACTGCACGAGGCAGCTGCGCACCGGTGAGGGGCCGTGTGTGTTTCTACTCCTCTGTGTCGCAGTCTTGATGATGCTGACGCTACCCCTTGCCCTCTGACTTCAGGGGAGACGCTCATCAACGACGTACTGCCAATGCACGTCGCGCAGCAGTTGCGAAACAGGATCTCCAACAGGGCGAGAATCTCGGCCCCGTCCCCTAGGTGCACAGCCAGGACGATCTCGGCACCCCTCCTTGACGACGATCTTCGCACTCCGGAGCCCACCGTCCCAATCATGAAACTGCCAAGCCAATCACTGGCGTCGACTGGAAGCCCCAAGAAGGACGCCGAGTCAGAGGGGGTTTCAAGTGATGGAGGTCATTACGACGGCGGCCAGCCGCAACTGGGCTACCAGCAGTGGCACCCGTCGGTCACCATACTATTTGCGGGTGAGGAATGGCTTTGTCTCTAGTGCTACAAAATCAGTTCTATGAAGATATATTGTTCACATTCTGGCCTTTGTCGATGCTGTTGCTGCAGACATTGTGGGTTTCACCACCCTCAGCAAGGAGGTGGAGCCAGAGCTGGTCATGCTGATGCTTCACGGTGAGCATTTTAAGAACCCAAGCAACATCGAGCTATAAATGAGTGAGTAACAACGTTTGAAGCAAAAAACCTCTCCCCCGCGCTGTCACAGACCTCTTCTCTCGGTTCGACGCCATGTGCTCTTCCCGCGGGGTCTACAAGGTCGAGACCATCGGCGACTGCTACATGGCGAGCACAGGGCTGCTGGTGGAGACGGACGACCACGCCCTTCAGATGGTCGAGTTCGCCAAGGGCATGGTCACGGCGGCGCAGCTGGTGCCCAACCCCATTGGGGGCACAGTGCAGCTGAGGGTGGGGATGCATTCCGGAAGGGTCATGTCCGGCATTGTCGGCAGTGTTAGGGCGCATTACGGACTGTTTGGAGGTGAGAGGGTGGTGGGGCTCGAGGGGCGGACGATCTGAACAGCACCTATATTTTTTCGTTCGATCGGCGAGCGTTCCTGCCCCTCCCCAACATCTCTGCAGATGCCGTCAACACTGCCAGTCGGATGGAATCCACCGGTTTGCCGATGGAGATCCAGCTTTCTGAAGCGACGTACTGCCTCCTGCCCAAGGAGTCGCAGGCCGAGTGCAAGGAGCGAGGCACGATCGAGGTCAAGGGCAAAGGGTTGATGCGTACGTTCCTGGTCAAGAAGGATCTGTAGGGGGTGCAGGATAGGTC
>VFSW01015997.1_pt1 | contig 10271 bp, 10 predicted proteins | sample 5358111 | NCBI WGS metagenome assembly VFSW01 (sample SAMN11554181, study PRJNA540505) | mine drainage metagenome | isolation source: sediment from site ElyBrook_90M | place: USA: Ely Copper Mine, Vershire, VT | collected 2017
CGACGCTAGCGATGGCGCTGTGCGTGTTCCTGCTGATCCAGTGGGTCGGCATCAGCGAAAAGGGGCTCGTCGGCTTCTTCGGCGAATGGCTGACGGCGCCGTTTCACGCGCACGGCATCGTCGCCAAGGTGCTGCTCGCGCCGGCGAACCTGCTGCTGCGCGTGATCGAAGAGGCGGTGCAGCCTCTGTCGCTTAGCCTGCGGCTCTTCGGCAACATGTACGCCGGCGAGCTGATTTTCGTGCTGATCGCGGTGTTGACGCTCGGCTCCAAACTGCCGCATCCGGCCACATTTGTGTACGGCATAATCCAGCTGATCGCGGATTTCGGCTGGACTGTCTTCCACATCATCATCATCACGCTGCAGGCGTTCATATTCGGCATGCTGACGATCGTGTATCTGAGCAAGGCCGCCGAACACCATTGATTTTCGATCCCTTCACTTTCATTCAGACCCTGGAGAGACTTTGATGCAGAACGTAATCCAAATCGCCCAAGTCATGAGCGCGACCGCCATCGCCGTGGGCTTGCTGATCGGTCTTGGTGCGCTCGGCACCGCGATCGGGTTCTCGCTGCTCGGCGGCAAGTTCCTCGAGAGCTCCGCGCGCCAGCCCGAACTGACCCCGATGCTGCAGACGAAGATGTTCATCGTCGCCGGCTTGCTCGACGCGGTGCCGATCATCGGCGTGGCGATCGCGCTGCTGCTGATCTTCGCGAACCCGTTCCTCGCGAAGTTCGGCGTCTGACCGAACACGCCGGCGGACCCACGCAAGGAGTTTCAAGCGGATGGATATAGCAGTCACACTCGTCGTCCAGGGGCTGGCGTTCTTCCTGGTCGTCTGGCTGGTCATGCACTTCGGGTGGCCCGGCTTCATCAACGCGCTCGAGACCCGGCAGAAGAAGATCGCCGACGGGCTCGCCGCCGCGAACAAGGGTCAAAAGGACCTCGATGACGCCAAGCTGCGCGCCCAGGAGATCATCCGCGAAGCGCGCGACAAGGCCGCGCAGATCGTCGAACAGGCGAACCGTCGGGCCAATGAGATCGTCGATGACGCCAAGTCGGCCGCCATCACCGAGGGGCAGCGGCTCGTCGCGCACGCGCACGAGGAGATTTCGCTCGAGGTGACGCGCGCCCGCGAAGGACTGCGCAAACAGGTCGCCGGAATCGCGGTGCGCGGCGCTTCGCGCCTGCTCGCGCGGGAAATCGACCCGAAGGCGCACGCCGAACTGCTCGACAAGCTCGAGCTGGAGATCGAGCGTGGCTGAGGCCGCGACCATCGCGAGGCCGTATGCGAAGGCGGCGTTCGAAGCCGCCCGCGAACGCAACGAACTCGCGGCCTGGTCCGACGCGCTCGGCAGGGCGGCGGGCCTTGCCGCCGACGCGCGCGTGCTCGAGGCCCTGACCAGCCCCAAGCTGTCGACCGACCGCTTCGTCGCCTTTTTCGCGGGCCTCGGCGGCGCCGCGATCGACGCCCGCTGGCAGAATTTCGTCCGCCTGCTCGCGGCCAACAAACGGCTCGCGCTGTTGCCGCAGATCGCCGCGCAGTTCGAGGCGCTGCGCGCCGATTACGAGAACGAACTCGACGTGCAGGTCACGTCCGCTGCGCCGATGAGCGCCGCGCAGGCCGCCAAGCTCGGCGCCGCGCTCCCCTCGCGGCTGAAGCGCTCGGTCCGCATCGCCACCGCCGTCGACCCGACGCTGCTCGGGGGCGCGGTGATCCGCGCCGGCGATCTCATCATCGACGGTTCATTGACCGGCCGCCTGCAGAAGCTCGCGACCGCACTCGGTAGTTGAAAAAGGTAAGGCTATTTATGTCCATCAAGGCATCGGAAATCAGCGACCTGATCAAGGCGCGAATCGATCAATTCCAGTCGGCCTCCGAGGCCAGCAACGTCGGCACGGTCGTGAGCGTCACCGACGGCATCGTGCGCATCCACGGGCTGGGCGACGCGCGCTACGGCGAGATGCTCGCGTTCTCCGACGAGACCTTCGGCCTCGCGTTGAATCTCGAGCAGGATTCGGTCGGCGCGGTGGTGCTCGGCGACTACAAGGGCATCGGCGAGGGCGACACGGTCACGACCACGGGGCGCATTCTCGAAGTGCCGGTCGGGCCTGAGCTCCTCGGACGTGTCGTCGACGCGCTCGGCCAGCCCATCGACGGCAAGGGTCCGGTCAACGCCTCCGCCAAGGCGCCGCTCGAGCGCGTGGCGCCCGGCGTCATCTTCCGCAAGAGCGTGACCCAGCCGGTGCAGACGGGACTGAAGGCCATCGACTCAATGGTTCCGATCGGCCGCGGCCAGCGCGAATTGATCATCGGCGACCGCCAGACCGGCAAGACCGCGGTCGCGATCGACACGATAATCAACCAGAAGAGCACCGGCGTGAAGTGCATCTACGTCGCGATCGGGCAGAAACAAAGCTCCATCGCCAACGTGGTGCGCAAACTCGAGGAACACGGCGCGCTCGACCACACGATCATCGTCGCGGCTTCCGCCTCGACGCCCGCCGCGATGCAGTACCTCGCGCCGTACGCGGGCTGCGCGATGGGCGAGTTTTTCATGGACAACGGTGAGGACGCCCTGATCGTCTACGACGACTTGTCCAAACAGGCGGTCGCCTACCGCCAGATCTCGCTGCTGCTGCGCCGCCCGCCGGGCCGCGAAGCCTACCCCGGCGACGTGTTCTACCTGCATTCGCGCCTGCTCGAGCGCTCCGCCCGCGTGAACGAAGAGTACGTGGAAAAGGCCACCGGCGGACGCGTCAAGGGCCGCACCGGCTCGCTGACCGGGCTGCCGATCATCGAGACCCAGGCGGGCGACGTCACCGCGTTCGTGCCGACGAACGTGATTTCGATCACCGACGGACAGATCTTCCTCGAATCCGACCTGTTCAACGCCGGCATCCGGCCCGCGATCAACGCCGGCATCTCGGTGTCGCGCGTCGGCGGCGCCGCGCAGACGAACATCATCAAGAAGCTCGGCGGCGGCATCCGCCTCTCGCTCGCCCAGTTCCGTGAGCTCGCGGCGTTCTCGCAATTCGCCTCCGACCTGGACGAGGCCACGCGCCGGCAGCTCGAGCGCGGCCAGCGGGTCACCGAACTGATGAAGCAGAAGCAATACGCGCCGATGTCCGTCGCCGAGATGGCGCTCTCGCTGTTCGCGGCGAACAGCGGCTTCTTCGACAAGGTCGAGCGCACCAAGGTGGTGGCCGCCGAGGCCGGTCTGCAAACCTTCGCCCGTACGAACTACGGTCCGTTGTTGCAGGGCATCGTCGCCAAACCCGACCTCTCCAAGGACGTGGAGGCCGGCTTGAAGAAGTGCTGCGAAGAATTCTTCGCGACCGTCTGACATGGCCGGCGCAAAGGAAATCCGCAGCAAGATCTCGAGTGTCAAGAACACTCAGAAGATCACCAAGGCGATGGAAATGGTCGCGGCCAGCAAAATGCGCAAGGCCCAGGACCGCATGCGCGCCGCCCGTCCGTACGCGGAGAAGATCCGCCGGGCGATCGGCCATCTCCGGCACGCGAATCCCGACTACAAGCATCCGTTCCTGACCGAGCGGCCGGTGCGCACCGTCGGCATCGTGGTCATCAGCACGGACCGCGGACTGTGCGGTTCGCTCAACATCAACCTGCTGAAGGCCACGGTGGGCGCGATCCGCGAGGCCGAGGCGCGCGGGCAGACGGTGCAGATCTGCGCCGTCGGCACCAAGGCCGTGCAGTTCTTCCGCCGCTTGAAATTCGAGATCGCCGCGTCCGCCACGCATCTCGGCGACCGTCCGCAGGCCGCCGCGTTGATCGGCACCGTGAAGGTGATGCTCGACAACTATCGCGCCGGCGCGATCGACCGGCTGCTGATCGTGCACAGCGTGTTCGTCAACAGCATGAGCCAGCAGCCCGTCGTTTCGCAGCTGCTGCCGGTCGAGCCCACCGGCGCCGGCGAACTGCAGGAGCGCTGGGATTACATCTACGAACCGAGCGCCGCCCTGCTGCTAGACGGCATCCTGATGCGCTACGTCGAATCCCAGGTCTACCGGGGCGCGGTCGAGAACGTCGCGTGTGAAATGGCCGCGCGGATGGTCGCGATGAAGAGCGCATCCGACAACGCCGGCAAGTTCATCGATGAGCTCCAATTGATTTACAACAAGGCCCGCCAGGCCGCGATCACGAAGGAATTGTCGGAGATCGTCGGCGGGGCCGCAGCTGTCTAGAGGATTTCAAGAAAATGTCCAGCGGAAAAATCGTGCAAATCATCGGAGCCGTGGTCGACGTGGAGTTTCCGCGCGACCGCATCCCCAAGGTCTACCACGCGCTCAAGATCGATGAGGCGGGCCTGACTCTCGAGGTCCAACAGCAGCTCGGCGACGGCATCGTGCGCACGATCGCGATGGGTCCGTCCGAGGGCCTGCGCCGCGGACTCGCGGTCACCGACACCGGCGCCCCGATCTCGGTGCCCGTCGGTGCCGGCGTGCTCGGCCGGATCATGGACGTCCTCGGCACGCCGCAGGACGAGGCGGGCCCGGTCGTCGCGACGGAACATTGGCCGATCCACCGCCCCGCGCCGGCGTATGACGAGCAGACCGGCGGCCAGGAGCTGTTGGTCACGGGCATCAAGGTCATCGACCTGTTGATCCCCTTCGCGAAGGGCGGCAAGGTCGGCCTGTTCGGCGGCGCGGGCGTCGGCAAGACGGTCAACATGCTCGAGCTCATCAACAACATCGCGAAGCAGCACTCGGGCCTGTCGGTGTTCGCCGGCGTCGGCGAGCGCACGCGCGAAGGCAACGACTTCTATCATGAGATGAAGGACTCCGGCGTCCTCGACAAGGTGGCGATGGTCTACGGGCAGATGAACGAGCCGCCCGGCAACCGTCTGCGCGTCGCGCTGACCGGCCTGACGATGGCCGAATATTTCCGCGACGAGCGCCAGGCGAACGGCAAGGGCCGAGACGTGCTGATGTTCATCGACAACATCTACCGCTACACGCTCGCCGGCACCGAGGTCTCGGCGCTGCTCGGGCGCATGCCGTCCGCGGTGGGCTATCAGCCGACCCTCGCCGAGGAAATGGGCGTGCTGCAGGAACGCATCACCTCCACCAAGACCGGCTCGATCACCTCGGTGCAGGCGGTCTACGTGCCCGCCGACGACCTCACCGATCCGTCGCCGGCGACCACCTTCGCCCATCTCGACGCCACCGTCGTGCTGTCGCGCCAGATCGCGGCGCTCGGCATCTATCCGGCGGTCGATCCGCTGGACTCGACCAGCCGCCAGCTCGATCCGCTGGTGGTCGGCGAGGAGCACTACAACACCGCGCGCGGCGTGCAGGCCATTTTGCAGCGCTACAAGGAACTCCAGGACATCATCGCGATCCTCGGGATGGACGAACTGTCCGAGGAGGACAAATTGTCGGTCTACCGCGCGCGCAAGATCCAGCGTTTCCTGTCGCAGCCGTTCAACGTGGCGAAGGTGTTCACCGGGCAGGACGGCAAGATCGTCCCGCTGAAGGACACGATCCGCGGCTTCAAGGCGATCATCGACGGCGAGTACGATCACCTGCCCGAACAGGCGTTCTACATGGTCGGTGCGATCGAAGAAGCCGTCGAAAAGGCGAAAACGCTCCAATGAGCACCCGGAGGTAGGCGATGGCGCACACGATACACGTCGACATCGTCAGCGCGGAAGGCCAGATCTACGCCGGCGAGGCGCACATGGTTTTCGCGCCGGCGAGCGAAGGCGAGATCGGCATCGCGCCGCGGCATGCGCCGCTGCTGACGACGCTGAAGCCAGGCGAGGTCCGGGTCCAGGCACCCGACGAGACCGAGGAACTGTCGTTCTTCATCAGCGGCGGCGCCCTCGAGGTGCAGCCGCACATGGTCACCGTGCTCGCCGACACCGCGGTGCGGGCGCGCGACCTCGATGAGGCGGCCGCGCTCGAAGCGCGGCGCCCGGCCGCGGAAGCGGTGCGCGGCCGCACCGACCTCATCGAACTGGCCGAGGCCCAGGCGGAACTCGTGCGCGCGGCCGCGCAGCTGCGCGCGATCGAACGGCTGCGCAAGAAGCGCTGAGGCCGCCGCGCCGTCGCGGCCCGCATCTCCGATGAAGCTCTCCATCGTCATCCTAGCCGCCGGCCAAGGACGACGGATGCACTCGGACCTGCCGAAGGTCCTGCAGCCGCTCGCCGGCAAGCCGCTGTTGCGGCATGTGGTGGACGCGGCGCTCGCGCTCGATCCCCAGTCAATCCACGTGGTCCACGGCCACGGCGGCGACGCGGTCCGCGCCGCGATGTCCGGACTTCCGCTCGACTGGGCGCTCCAGGCGGACCAACGCGGCACCGGTCACGCGCTGATGCAGGCGCTGCCCGCGATTCCAGACGATCATGGCGTGATGGTGCTCTACGGCGACGTGCCGTTGATCCAACCGCCGACGCTGCGCGCGCTGGCGGATGCCTGTGCCCGCGGCGCGCTCGCGCTGTTGACCGCCGAACTCGCCGATCCCGCCGGCTACGGCCGGATCCTGCGCGATTCCGCGGGCCGGGTGACCGCGATCGTCGAGGATAAGGACGCGGGTCCGCAGGAGCGCAGCATCCACGAAGTAAACACCGGTCTGCTCGCCGCGCCCGCGGCGCGCCTGCGCGAGTGGCTGATCCACCTCCGTCCCGACAATTCCCAGGGCGAGTACTACCTGACCGACGTCGTGCACCTCGCCGTGCAGGCGGGCAACCCCGTGGAGACGGTCGGCCCCGCCGACGAAACCGAGATCCTCGGCGTCAACGACAAGTGTCAGCTCGCGGTCGCCGAGAGCGCGTATCGGCGCGCGCGGACGCGCGAGCTGATGCTCCACGGCGCGACGCTCGTCGATCCGACGCGGGTGGACGTCCGGGGCGACGTGCGGCTCGGGCGGGACGTGTTCATCGATGTCGGCGCGGTGCTGATCGGACCGCTGGAACTCGGCGACCAGGTCACGGTGGGCCCGTATTGCGTTCTGCGCGACACCAAAATCGGCGCAGGCACGCTCATAAATCCGCACAGCGTGATCGAGGGGGCCAAAATCGGTGCGCGCTGCATCGTCGGACCGTACGCGCGCCTGCGTCCGGGCGCGGACGTGCATGACGACGCGCACGTCGGCAACTTCGTCGAACTCAAGAACACCGAGCTCGGCGCGGGCTCGAAGGCGAACCACCTGAGCTACCTCGGTGACGCCCGGATCGGCCGCAACGTCAACGTCGGCGCCGGCACCATCACCTGCAACTACGACGGCGCCAACAAGTGGCCGACGACCATCGGCGACGGCGCCTTCATCGGCTCCGGCAGCATGCTGGTCGCGCCGGTGAGCATCGGCGCCGGCGCGACGATCGGCGCCGGTTCGACGATCACCGCGTCCGCGCCGGAGGGCAAGCTGACGCTGACGCGCGCGAAACAGACGACCCATGAGACCTGGACGCCCCCGCGAAAGGCCGCCGACGCGGAGCGCAGCGCGAAGATCGCCGCGGCGGCGCCCAAGAAGCCGAAGTCCTGAGTCCTTCATAACAGCCGATCGAATACCGGAGCGAGCGCATGTGTGGAATCGTCGGGGTCGTCGCTGAGCGCAACGCCGTTCCCATTCTTCTCGAGGGACTGCGGCGACTGGAATATCGTGGCTACGACTCCGCGGGACTCGCGGTCATCGACGCCGAAGGCGTGCTGCGGCGCGTGCGCAGCCTCGGCAAGGTGCGCGCGCTGCAGGATGCGCTCGCGCAGGACGCCGTCGCCGGCGCCACCGGCATCGCCCACACCCGCTGGGCGACCCACGGGATCCCGGCCACGCGCAACGCCCATCCGCACACTTCGCGGGACGGCATCGCGATCGTTCACAACGGCATCATCGAGAATCACGAGGAGCTGCGCGCCGACCTCGCGGATCGCGGCTACGAATTCACCTCGGACACCGACACCGAGGTCATCGCGCACCGGATCCACCAGCATCTCGCACACAGCGGATCGCTGTTCGAGGCCGTGCGCAAGACCGTCGCGGAGCTGCGCGGCGCCTACGCGCTCGCGGTGGTCAGCGAACACGACGCGGACTGCATCGTGCTCGCGCGCGAGGGCTGTCCGGTGGTGATCGGACTCGGCATCGGCGAGAACTTCGTCGCCTCCGACGTCGCCGCGCTGCTGCCGGTCACGCGACGCTTCCTGTTCCTCGAGGAGGGTGAGCTCGCGCTGGTCCGGCGCACCTCGGTGCGCATCACCGACCATGACGGCCATACCGTGGAGCGCGCGGTCCGCGAGAGCGAATTGTCCGCCGACTCCATCGAGCGCGGCCAATACCGGCACTTCATGCAGAAGGAGATCTACGAGCAGCCACGCGCCATCGCGCAGACCCTCGAGGCCAGGGCCGTCGGCGGACGGCTGCTCGACGCGGCGTTCGGTCCCACCGCGCAATCGGTGTTCGCGCGCGTCCGCGCGGTGCACATCGCCGCCTGCGGCACCAGCTACCACGCCGGCCTCGTCGCCAGCTATTTTGTCGAACAGATCTGCGGCATCCCGGCGCGCGTCGAGTATGCGAGCGAATATCGCTACCGCAATCCCGTGGTCACGGCCGATACGCTGTTCGTGACCATATCCCAGTCCGGAGAGACCGCCGACACCCTGGCGGCACTGCGCGCCGCGCGCGCCGCCGGCTATCTGTCGACGCTCACCATCTGCAACGCGGCCGAGAGCTCGATGGTGCGCGAGTCCGATCTCGTCCTGTTGACCCGTGCCGGGCCGGAGATCGGCGTGGCCTCGACCAAGGCGTTCACGACCCAGCTGGCCGCGCTCGCGATGCTGGTCGTCGCCATCGCCAAGCATCGCGGCATCGGCGAGCAGGCCGAACGCGATTTGGTGGAACAGTTGCTGCATCTGCCCGCCCTGGTCGAAAGGACGCTGCAGCTCGATCCCCTGGTGCAGCGCCTCGCGGAGCAGTTCGCCGACAAGCACCACGCACTGTTCGTCGGACGCGGCCCCATGTACGCGATCGCGATGGAAGGCGCGCTCAAGCTGAAGGAGATCTCCTACATCCACGCCGAGGCCTACGCGGCCGCGGAGCTCAAGCACGGGCCGCTCGCGCTGGTCGACGAGGACATGCCGGTCGTCGCGGTGGCGCCCAACAACGAGCTGATCGAAAAGTTGAAGTCCAATCTGCAGGAGGTCCGCGCGCGCGGCGGCCAGCTGTATGTGTTCGCGGATCCCGGCGCCGCGCTGCAGAGCGGCGACGGACTCACGGTCATCGAGATGCCGGCGGCCGCGACGGCGCTGCAGGCGCCCGTGGTGTTCACGATCCCGCTGCAACTGCTCGCCTACCACGTCGCGCTGCTGCGCGGCACCGACGTCGACCAACCGAGAAACCTCGCCAAGAGCGTCACCGTGGAGTGAGGGGACGGAGCCAGCCATGGATTTGAACCTCGCCGGCCTGACGGCGGTCGTGACCGGGGGCTCCCTCGGCATCGGCAAGGCGATCGTGCGTGCCTTGGCGCTCGAGGGGTGCCGGGTGCACTTCTGCGCGCGCGGCGAAGTCCAGATTGCCGCGACGCGCGGCGAGATGGACGGGCTACCCGGGGCGGTCGCGGGCGTGGTCGTCGACGTGACGCAGCGCGCCCAGCTCGAACGTTGGTTCGCGGACATCGGGGCCTTCGACATCCTGGTGCCGAACGTCAGCGCGCTCGCCGATGACTGGAAGACCACGCTCGGCACCGATATCGGCGGCACCGTCAACACGATCGAGGCCGCGTTGCCGATGCTGCAGACGTCGAGCCACGCCGCGATAACCTTCATCGGGTCGAAAACCGGATCCTACGAAGCGCCACATTCACCGTCCTACGGCGCCGCCAAGGCGGCGATGGCGCACTACATGAAATCGCTGTCCGGCCGGCTGCTGCCGCGCGTGCGGGTCAATGTCGTCTCGCCGGGCGACACGCTCTTTGACGGCGGCTATTGGGATCGGGTCCGGATCATTGACCCGCCGGCCTACGCGCGCGTGGTCGGGCGCAATCCGATGGGTCGGCTGGCCGCCGCGGAGGAGGTGGCCCGGGTCGTCGCGTTCGTATCGAGCCCGGCCGCGAGTTTCGTTTCCGGTGCGAACTGGTACGTGGACGGCGGCTCCGTGGCGCACGTCCAGTTCTGATCGGTGCGGGGCGCGCCGGTCGCCGCGCGCCCCCCCGGGTCAACAGCCGCTCGTCCCCCGCGGGGGGCCCGGCGCCGGCTGGCCGCCCCCGCCCGACCCGGGGTACGGGACGGTGCAATTAGCCGGGTCGGTGGCGCCG